>OGYN01002554.1_pt1 | contig 13254 bp, 7 predicted proteins | sample 1576551 | NCBI WGS metagenome assembly OGYN01 (sample SAMEA3541589, study PRJEB24748) | human gut metagenome | biome: human gut; feature: human-associated habitat; material: faeces | place: China | collected 2012 | reverse complement strand
ACGCCTGGACTTTAACCAGGTATTTATTTTTCCTTCCCGCAACGCACGCGAGCGGCTCACGCGAAAGGAAGAGGTACGGCCCGCCCTCGTTACCGATATAGGTGCCCATATTGCCCAGGCTACCCACACCGTTATACGTCGCCTCAATGGAGAACACGAAGGTGTCGCCCATATACACGGCCTCGAAAGGCGAAACCGACGAAGGAAGCACCAGCTGAGCTCGCTTCGTATTGTTGCCGTCAGTCAGGTCGATCGCCGTCATACCGTAATAGACGCCCTCATCATTGTGCACGCGGGGCGAGATGGTCAGGATGCCGTCGCTCACACGCGGGGCGGATGCGAAGCGGCCCGTCGACTTCCAAATAGTCTCAGGCTTGGACTCGCTGGGCGACTGACGGTAGCAGTACGAATCGTTACTCGTCTTGCTGCCGCCGGACGAGGGCATCTTATACCAGATGACCGACGACCCATACGCTGTGAAGAGCGGCGGATCGTAATTTTCGCCACCGCGATCGAGCTCGACAGCGTTGCCGGTAAGGGAGGAGCCTGCAAGGTTTTGCGCATAGAGTTTCCAAGACGCATTGGCAAAGTTCATCTCGACCCACGCGAACACGCCATCACCCGCGCGAACGTCGTAAAACGCATAACCGGTTCCCTCAACGGGAGGTTCAGCACCGCCTGCATACTCGTGGCGGGGTTAGTAAGCGAGCCATCGCCCAGGTTGAGCACACCAAGCGTATTGGCATGCAGGGCAGAAGCAGGCGCCATCATCGCGGCAGCGTAGTCGCCATCGCAGTAGTACAGCAGCGTGCCCAGCGGCAGCGTCCACGACGCCGCCGGCTCAAGATCGATATCAACAGCTTCGTACTCATCAGTGATCGAGACAATCTTCGAATCGTCCTTGATAACTTGCGGCTCGCCGGCGGCATCGTCGCTGGTGCCCGTTTTTTTCGAGCAACCGGCAAGCACCGTGGCAGCGCCCGCGGCAGCACCGCCGAGCACAAAGCCACGGCGCGATATTCCATTCTTGATGTGGTCGGCGATACCCATTAGGCGATCTCGGCGCGAGCGGCCTCGATAGCGCGCGTAAGCTGATCGGCGCAAGAGGTCTTTTTCATACCGCAGGTATTACCGGCGAGAACCTCGATTACGCGATCGGCAGGAGCACCCTCGACTAACTTGGAGATTGCCTTGAGATTGCCGTCACAGCCGCCGGTAAACTCAACGCCCAGCACCTTGCTGCCATCGTCAGAGAGATTGAGGTGAATATTGCGAGAGCATACACCCTGCGGCTTGTAGTCAAAACTAATCATTGAGATCCCCTCTCAGAAAGAAATTTCAGACGTCTATTATCCCCGCCTGGGCCGACTTATTATCGCAAGCACCGATTCAACATCCTACGATGCATGGACTCGCGGGGGCAAGATTAGCAGTCCGCACCCTGTGCGTGGACCGTGCGCTTCTCCCGATACATATTGTGGTCGGCGACACGATATACATCGGCCAGCGTATTTCCAGCCGTCTCGACGGTCGCCACGCCAATCGATGCGCTGACCGTCAGGGCCTCATCGCTTACCGCGGCAAGACCGAGACGAAGATCCTGTTCCAGCCCGAGCGCAGACTCGTTGTCAGTATGGGGGCAAACCAGCAAAAACTCGTCGCCGCCAAGGCGCATCGGCAGATAATCCGCACCAGCCACCCGCCGCAGCACGGACGCCGTCCGTCGCAGCAGTTCATCCCCCATCTCGTGACCATAGATGTCGTTGGTCCGCTTGAGATAATTGCAGTCCAACATAATCACGCTCACGGGCAAGTCCTCGTTTACCAGGCTATCTCCGCGCGATTCAAGATAGTTGCGGTTGCGAAGCCCCGTCAGTTTGTCTTGATATGACAGCTCCTCGGCATGCTTGACCATCGATATGTTGTGCGTCGCCACGACGACCGACTCCAGCCGGCCTTGCTCATCGCGATGCTGGGGGACAACCTGTAGCGAGTACCAAGCGCCTCGACAATCTCGCACCTCGGCAGCCAAGTACGGTACGCCCTCCATACGTTCACGAAGCGAACTTATATCTACGAGTCCCACAACCGCTTCGCGGCTTTCGGGGCTCACGATATCCCGGCAGACCGTGTCCATAAAGTCATATGCCTCGCTGTGCTCGGCAAATATCTTCGCTATCGCCGGCGACATATTGATCCCCTCGATCTCGAGGGTGTCGAGATGCAAAAGGAAGGTCGAATCGTAGATGGCGCTTATGGCATTGATAATGCCGAGCTGTTTATCCTTTTCGACCAAATTGCGGTGGTCAACGATATTTCGAGCCAACAGCACCACGACCCAAAACGCAAGACACACCAAGACGCCGACGGCGACAAATGAAATCCTGTCAGACATGACCTCAGATTTGGGATATAGCGCAAACAGGAGGTAGTCCTTATATGCCGCACGCACGGCATACCATTCGTCTCCTCGATATTCGATGCGCGTCAGGCCGTCGTCTTTCCACTCAACTCCTACGCTGGTGAGGAGTCGGGCGAGCGACACGTCAGCATCGGCACTGTTGGATGAGACAATCTCCGCATCCTCCATAACAAGCACCGTGGGACCCTGGTGGAAGGTACTGTTCGAAAGCACGTCGGCTATGGCATATGAATAGTCGTCCGCCGTATCGGAAACAAGTGAGCGGTATGCCAGGGCAACGCCGTCGCCATACGGAACAGCACAGACGGCAAAAACGACACCACGGCGCTCATCGACAGTTGAGTAGGTCACTTTGGAACCTTGATACATCGATGCGACCGGCGAACAGGCCAACTCATCTCGCCACAACATGAGCGGATCGCGACCATCGATGTCGTAGTGGGCAGCCATATGGCCATCGGAGTCCATGACCATCAGCCCCGAAAGGTTCTCGGCATGGACAAATTGCTCGATAAGATCGTCGTTAACCTCAACGCGATCAGAGGACAGGAACGTCACAAACGATTCGACCGCGGCGAGCAAATCGTGCGTCGCCTCGGTTTTTCTCCCCTGTTCGTAGCGGTCATATTTTTCGCAAGCGTTCTCCAAAAACACCATGGTTTCTTGGCCAAACCCAAGCGTTTTTTCGAGGCAGCGATGGGTTCCAACCGTATACAACAGGCCTAACAAGACGGCGCTGACAATAACGCTGGCAGCTATGACGTTCAGAGTCTTTCGACTCAAGCGGTGCTCATCAGTTGTCATGAATTTCCTCCTTGCCCGCCCGTCGTCGCTCCTGTCTTGTAATTGCCCACAATACGGTCAATCGTGCCATCTCGATCCATGTCGAACAGCGCGGTATTGAGATCCTTTACGACCGATCCTTCATAGCGGTCATCAAACGCGACGCCCAGGTCAACCGTCATAACATTGTCGGCAAACACACGGTAAACGCCGGGATACTGAGCAACGAGTCGGTCAAGCGACTGGACATCCGCCATCCAGCAGTCAACGTACCCTTTGACTAGAGCGGCTTTGCAGAGTTCGGCAGAGCCATATGATTTGATTTGAACGTCCGACGAGACCCCCAAATCCCCCGCAAGCAATCGGCGTTCACTCACCGAACCCGCAATCACCGCAATGGTCTTACTTCCATCGAGATGTGCCAAGGACTTGATGCCACTCGTTTTCTTGGCGGCAACCGAGACCGTCACGGTTAGATACGGCTCGGTCCAGTAATACTTATCCTCGCGATAACAGGGAGAATAGTCACACCACAGGCAATCGATATCACCGTTTTTGAGCAGCCGGTCGCGATCGTTCCAGTCAATATCGACAAACTGTGGCTTGAGCCCCGCACGCTTGCAGGCCTCGCGGGCGATGTCGATATCGATACCGGCGTAATCGCCCGTGGTATCGACATACACATAGGGGTCGTTATCCGTAACGCCGATTTTGAGCACCGGGAGATCCCTATCGGCTTCATTCGAGGAGGAAGAACTGCTTCGAACGGTATACGTCAGGGCGCCCGCACAGACGGCAACAAGGAGTATGAGCGTAAACGAGACGATGGTGGCCCGCTTGATGCGTCTGGGCACGTGCCCCCTTTCATCGAAACAGCAGTCGGAGTTCATTTTATTACCCGGGCGCATATGCGACAGTAAAAAAAGCGCCTCGCCCAAGACGGGCAAGGCGCCAAAGGTTGAAATGCATCCGCAAGCGGTCGAATTAGGTTAACCCTACTCGAAGTTCAGCTGCTCCAGGCGATCGAAGACCGTATCGATGCGGGTGAGGAAGTCCCACGGATCAAAAATCTCGTCGAGCTTCTCCTGGCTGACGGTGCAGCGCGGATCGGCCTCGAGACGCTCCTTAAAGGTGGGGCCAGAGACACAATCCTGCACCTCGTGCCAGGTGGCCATGGCGTTCTCCTGCACAATGGCGTACGCATCCTCGCGGGTGATACCCGTATCGACGAGGGCAAGCAGGACCTTGGAGGAGAAGATGAGGCCGCGGGTCTTGTTGAGATTGGCCATCATGCGGGCCGGATACAGCTGCAGGCCGTCGATAACGCGAATGAGGCACTGGAACATATGGTCAAGCGCGATGAAGCTATCGGCCTGGGCGACACGCTCGGCGGAAGAGTGCGAAATGTCGCGCTCGTGCCACAGGGCGACGTTGTCGAAGGCGACCTGGGCGTTGGACTTCACGACGCGCGACAGACCGCAGACCTTCTCCATGGTGATGGGGTTGCGCTTGTGCGGCATGGCGGAGCTGCCCTTTTGGCCCTTGCGGAAGGGCTCCTCGGCCTCGAGTGTATCGGTCTTCTGCAGGTTGCGGACCTCGGTCGCGATGCGCTCGCAGGTGGCCGCTGTAGTGGCAAGCACGCCGGCAAGATAGGCGTGGTGATCGCGGCTGATGACCTGCGTGGACAGCGGGTCGTGAACCAGACCCAGGTGCTCACAGACGTACTCCTCGACGAACGGCTCGATGGAGCTGTAGGTGCCGACGGCACCGGAGATGGCACCGAAGGCAACGTTCTTGCGAGCATCCTCAAGACGATCAAGGTCGCGCTTGAGTTCCCATGCCCAAGAGCCAAACTTCATGCCGAAGGTCATCGGCTCAGCATGGATGCCATGGGTGCGTCCGGCGCAGAGCGTATTGCGCTCCTCGAAGGCGCGGCGCTTGCAGATCACGCCGAGCTTCTTGACGTCCTCGATAATCAGGTCACACGCCTGAGTAAGCTGATAGCACAGAGCAGTATCACCCAGGTCGGAGCTGGTCATACCGTAGTGAACCCAGCGACTAGGCTTGGGCTCGCCCTCGGGAACATCGGCGTCGATATATTCCTTCATGTTGGTCAGGAAGGCGATGACATCGTGGCGCGTGACCTCCTCGATCTCATCGACCTTTGCCTTCTCAAAGTTGGCGTGGTCGCGGATCCACTGGGCTTCGTCTTTAGAAATGCCGATCTTGCCGAGCTCCGCCTGGGCCTCGCAGGCCAGAACCTCGATCTCCTGCCAAATGGCATACTTGTTCTCGAGGGAGAAGATATGTCCCATCTCCGGGCGGGTATAGCGATCGATCATAGCGGCTCCTTTTTGGTTATTGGCACGTTGGTCGTAACTCAACCATTGTACCGTGCGCGGGTGCGAGTATGGGCAGCAGGCATTAACCTAACATTTTGGAATTGGAGCGGGCAACGGGACGTCTGCGCATTTGCTTCGCAAATCCGCACCGGCTGCGGTCGATCTCCTCGGATTCACGGAGACGATGGGGAAGACTTTGTTGAATTGGCCGTCCCAAGGTCTCCCGCGCTCGATGGAGCGGGCAACGGGACGTCCGCGTATTTGCTTCGCAAATCCGCACCGGCTGCGGTCGCCTATCGGCGACCTTGCCTGCTCGCTATAAACGCTTCGCGTTTATTTAACGCTCGCACCCTGTCGGGTTCGAGTCCCGGCGCTTTGTTGAAAAAAGCACGGCACCGAAACGGTGTCGTGCTTTTACTTTTTTGGAGCGGGCAACGGGACTCGAACCCGCGAGTGTCAGCTTGGGAAGCTGATGCCTTACCACTTGGCGATGCCCGCATATGTGGGGGATAGTATAACGCGGTTGTCTTGTTCGATACAAGGGTGGCGATGCTTGTTTTAGCTGTGGAGATTCGTTTGAAAATCGCGTCAATTGTGGAGACGAGGACCTTTGACTTCCTGTTCACCTTATCTTCTACCTGCGCTTTTGCTTGATTGTTGTATTTGAGCTCAATTTGTCAGGAATTGGGCAAGCTTTTGGTCAGGCTCCGGTACTTACCCGCATGAAGCTCGGGGGTAGCCTCATCCTACGCGTCGCAGCCTCCCCGTGCGGCGCACGAGGGATAAGGAGCAGCCATGTCCAACGCACCCACGCACTCTGTCCACAGCGCAATCGCAACAGGTCCGCTGCTCCTGCTCCTCTTCCTGCTTTTCGGCTGCCTGGCACCGGGAGCCGCATTTGCCGTCGATGGCTACGACCAGCTCGGCTTCCGCACTATCAGCGATGATTGTGGGCCCTTCTTTATCGGCAAGTATGAAGCTCAAGACGCCTCGATTGCCTACTGCATGAACCAGGAGCGTCCCGGCCCCACCAAGCCGGGCGGCCCATGGCTCAACTTTGATCAAGGCTGGGTGTGGCTCGACGACGAGTTCGCAGCAATCGTTTGTCACGGATATCCTACCGCCACGTCGTTTGGCGGTTACCATCTTTCACCCGATCGCGCCCGCGCCGCCACCCAGCTTGCCGTATGGATGCTCAACGGCACTACCCATGTCGACGGCACCTACTCCTACACGACCGCTCAGGGCAAAACCAAGAGCGGGCACTTTACCGCCGACAATGAAGTCGTGGCGGCTGCGCGGTGGCTCCACGACAGCGCAAAATCAGGAAGCATCAAAGCCGCTCCGCACCGCGCGCGACGCTATCTAGGAACCGTATCGGGCGGCAGCAAACGTCAAGACATGCTCTATGTACTGCCGGCGGTCTCTGTTTCCTTCCAAAAGCAGTCTGCAAACGCTGCCATTACCAGCGGAAACAATACTTATCAGTTTGACGGGGCAACATTCGATGTTTTTGAGAGCGCCAGCGGCGCGCATGTCGGCACCGTCCAGATGGACAGCAACGGTCGAGCGCAGGCAACACTCCTACCCAACACGGCATACTACCTAGTTGAGACAACAGCGCCAGCTGGTTATATCCCCCTGCACGATCGCATTGCCTTTACCACGACGAATAACGGCGGATACGTCACCATTGATGAACAACCCGGCACCATTACCTTGCGCATTGTAAAGCTCGACGCCGCAACGAATGCAGGCCCCCAAGTTGGGGCTTCGCTCGCAGGAGCAGAATTCGTGTGCGTATCGCAATCAACCCCTGGATGGACACAAACTCTCAGGACCGATGAAAGCGGTCGAGCTACCCTCACCGATGTCCCCCTGGGAACCTTTACCATCTATGAATCGAAGGCGCCCGAGGGCTATTTGCCCTCCGGTGACAGTTGGTCTTACACCGTTGGAGCCGACCAACTCGGCGATTCAAGCGTGGTCGAGATCGAATCTCGCGTTTCCGATATCCCCATTGCGTTTGACCTTGAGATTTCCAAATTCAAGGACTACGGCAATAGCGATCAATCCGGCCTGGAGCAGCCGGCAGGAGATGTTGTCTTTGAGGTTGTCAGTAACAGCTCTCAGCAGGTTGTTGGCACACTGACTACAAACATCTATGGCTTTGCCTCCACCAAAGACCAGCCCGAAGCATGGTTCGGCACAGGCAAGCGACCAGCCGGTGTCCACGGAGCCGTCCCATACGACCGCGCCGGCTACACGGTTCGTGAGGTTCCGGAAACCGTCCCCGAGGGTTTTAAACGTGCGGGGGAATGGACCGTCGAGGCCAATCAGATTTCCGACGGCGCCGAGCTTCAATATATCGTGGACAACCACGCTCTGTCGACGCATCTCCAGATTGTAAAACGCGATGCCCAAACAGGCGCTTCTGTTCCCCTAGCCGGATTCACCTTCCAACTCCTCGACAGCAATCACAAACCTGTCTCACAAACATGCTGGTATCCAGCACATAACGTAATGGACACCTTTACGACTGACGCGACCGGCACCGTCACACTGCCCGAATCGCTCGTGCCGGGCACCTATTATGTACGCGAAACCTCGGCCAAAGAGCCCTATCTTGTCGGCAAAGAGATCGAGGTAAACATACCCGCCGATATAAACCTAACGCCCGTTGCAATCGTCTCGTATTATGACCGCGCCGCGACCGGAAACATCAGGATCGTTAAAACCGATGCCGTAGACGGCAGCAGCCTCGCGGGCGCCATCTTTGAGATCCGTGCCTCAGGTGATATCGTGCGCCCCGACGGTAGCATTGCCGCGCTCGACGGTGAGACTGTCGCTACCGTCACGACGGATGAAACTGGAGAAGCACGCGCGGACGACCTCCCGTTGGGATCTGGCACCGCACGCTACGAGGTTGTCGAGACTCAAGCGCCGACCGGCTTCTTACTCGACCGGACGCACCATATCGTCGACCTTACCTATGCCGACCAGAAAACACCCGTTGTGGAAGCACGGCTTAACGTATCCGACGATTACACCAAGGTTGATATCTCCAAGGTCGATGCAAGCGGAGAGCAGGAAGTGAAAGGCGCACAGCTCACCTTATCTGGTCCCGATAAAACCGAAATAGACTCCTGGACCTCATCCGACAAGCCGCACCGCATCGAACATCTTGCACCCGGCACCTACTCGTTGCGCGAAACGATGTCTCCGCGGACCTATGACCTTGCCGAGGAGATAACGTTTGAAATAAAGGATACGGGAGAAGTCCAATCCGTCGCGATGAAGGATGCGCCCATCGAGATCAAAGGACAGGTCGACAAGCGTCAGGAACTTGTCCAACCTATCGGGAAGGGTCTGTTGGCTAACGGCGATGGAAAAAACCGCGCCGCGATGCAAACCAATACGGATGGGCTTTTCTCCTATACCATCGATGCTCGAAACGATTCCGCTACTTGGGTTGATGAGTTTACGATTACCGATGATCTTGAGTGCGCCGAGGACGATACGGCGAGATTCGTCTCAATCGAAACCCCCGTCGCCATCGGCGACCTCAACGGTCTGTGCAACGTGTGGTATCGCACGACGCCGTTGGACTCGACAGACGTCGATGAGCCGGCAAACGCGACGCTTGACGATGGGCACGAAAATCCTTGGCTTGAGTCCGACGAAGTAAAAGAGAGTCTGGGTGAAGATTGCCGCCTCGTCGATTACGACGGCTGGCACCTCTGGAAGGCGGATGTCTCGACCACGGAATCCGCCACACTCGAGGCGAAAGAACTCGACCTTGCATCCAATACCGTCGTAACGGGCATTCGCATTGAATACGGTGCGGTAGCCGCCGACTTTACGACTCGAAGCGATGCAGATTCCTGGACCCGCGATGATCTCAAAGATGAGCACGACGACCTTGACGATGCCAAAGCAATCCTTGGCACAGATGCTCGGGGCGCAGTCGTGCACATGCAGGCAACGTCGGCTTATACACCCCAAACTGCACTCACCAACAGCGCACGCGTCGATCTTTGCCGCAACGGCGGCGGCGATAAACTTGAGTCACATGACGAGGACAGTGTCATTCAACGCTGTACCCTACCGCGGGACCTACCGTCAACAGGATCAGTTCCCATCACCGCTTGCATCACCGCGCTTCTGACGTCGGGTGCCGCAGCCCTATGGTTCGCTCGCCTTAGGTCGATCCCAAAGAACCGCTAGCACGGGCGAGCCAGTCCCCCGGCTCGCCCGCTTTCAATCATTTAAATCGCCGTATCTACTCTGCAGACGAAGATCCACCATCAACGATTGCCTGCTCGGACTCAGGAATCCCATCGGCACCCGTGTTCTGTTCTTGCTCCACCTCTTCGCTGATTGCGGAGGCGGGGGTCGAGCCCTTCGCGCCCACGATATAAGCGGCTCCAAACCCCAACGCAATGGCAATCAAGGTCAAAATCACGTAGACAGGCCAATGGCGCTTAATATACGAAAACACGTTGACTCCTTAGAGCTCCGTCTACGAACGGCGGATAACCTCGGTCACGACCTCGGATACCGTGGCAATGTTCGTCGGGTTGACATTGTGGGGCAGGTCGTCCTCGGTACGAGCACAAGCCAGGCGCGTGCCGTCCACGCCGGCGATGGAGAGGGCTCGGCGGCTCGCCTCGAGCGCGGCATAGGCATCGGTCTTGGCATAGGGCATCTCGAGCGCGCCACAATCGACATGGAACGACTTGCACACCTTGCTGACCAGGTTCATGATGCGGCGATCGCCCTTGAGCAGCTGCTGTTCGCCCTCAACCGTCACCACCGAAAGCCTACCGGCGCCGACGGATTCAAGATTGATGAAGAAGACGCCGCGGAGCTTATCGCGATGCGAAGCCAAGAAGGCCTTCATACCGGCGCCATCACAATCCGAGGCGCCCGTTGCCACAAACCAGATATCGTGACCGAGCAGCTCATCGTCGCCCATAGAGGCGACAGCCGAGAGCATATCTTCGGAAGAAGCGCCGTCGGAAGACGTAGCGCCGCCCTTCCAGCCATCGTTATCGTCCTCGAAATTATCCCACGAACCGATGCCGCGACCGGACTTCTTGGCATCGTAATCGTCTTCGACGCCCAGCCAGTCACTCATGCTGTCCTGTTCGTTTTTCTTTTTACGACCGAACAGGCCGCCCAGGCCGCGCTTGCGAGACTTGGGTGCCGCAGGGGCGGGAGCCGAAATGGTCTCGATCGGCTGTGCGCCCGACGCAACGGGCATAGGAGGCGCAACGGGTGCCGATGTGGGTTCGGGACCCTGGGCGGTAGCAAAGGGGTCGTTGACCTGTGCGGAGGGATCGGGAAGGTCGAACAGCGACGTGCGAGACGCAACGTTTGTCTGCTTCATCGACGGCAGCGACGGATCGGGGACCGAAGCCAGCGGAGACGAGGAGGGTGCAGGCGACGGTGCCGACGCCGGATCGGGAACATTCATCTGCGGACGCGGCGATGCTTGGGAGGAAATCTGGGCCATAAGGGAATCGACCGTTTCGTCCTGGGTGGGAGCGACATTGGCAACCGTGGCACCGGAACCACTCGGGGTCGGCATGGTGAAAATCTGCGTGGAGTAAGGCCTCGACTCATCCGTCTCGGGAGTCTCGGAAACCGCAGGCACCTCCTCCTGCTCGACCTCGGCCGAATCACCTTGATCGGCTGCCGCGTATTGCTCTTCGTCAGAGTTGACCTCGACGGACTCGTCCTCGGCAGCATCCTGAATTTCGGCAGCATCAATGGGCTCGTCATCGTCTGCCGCGTCGCCCTGCTCATCGGAAACAGGAAGGGGCTCGGCAATCGCGGTGCCTTGCTTTTCAAACGTTATCGTGGAATCGAACTGCGCGGCATCAAACGACATGGTGCTATCGACGTGCTGCTGAGCCTCGAAAGACGTCGTCGCCTCAACAACATCCGTGGACGCCGGTTGCTGGGACTCAAAGGACGTTGTAGCTTCGGCAGCGTCGACGGGCACGGACTGCATAGCCTCGTTCTGCTCGAGCTCTTGCGCCGCGCGCTCACGTGCCGCCTCGGCTGCCTGCTGCTGAGCGATAGCCTCCTGCTCGGCAGCCTCGCGTGCGGCAGCGCGCTTCTCCTCGAAATCGTCGACAAATTTCTTGCCCTTTGCAAGCGCACCCTTAAAGAAGTTGGAAGCACTGGCGCCAATCGAAGAGAACGCGGATGCAATATCGGCATGGGGCGTTGCCGCGGGAATCTCGGCCGAGAAATCAGTATCGCTCTCGTAAGACACGCGCCTCGGCTGTTCAACGTAATCGTCGTCAGGCTCGTCCGCAACGTCTTGCGCCGGCGCGGCGGGGGCCAAAATGTCCAGTCCTGCCGCGGGATCGATCGCGGACACCGCCTCGGGCTCGGCAACGGCAGCGGTAACCGCGGCAGACTCATCATCCACGGTGACGGCGGGCGCAGGTGCAGTCACGACGGGGGCAGGCTCGGGCTCAAACGTCGGCTCCTCGCCTTCCTCGTAATCGAGCGTGCAGGACTCGGGAAGCATCCCGAGCGCACGGATGGCATCCGAACCAAAGCGGATGTTGCCGGCGGCATTGCGATAGAGCTTGGGCTCGGGCTCGGCCGCGACAGGCTCCTCCGCCGGCTCGGCAGCGGAAACCTCGTCATTGAACTCTTCGGCCTGGACAGCCTGATTCTGATCCTCGGGCACGATGGCGCCAATCAGCGTCTCGTCGGCAGACGCACCCTCAAAGCCCTCGATCTGCTCGTCGAAAGCCTCGCCCTGTTCGGGCTCGGTCTGAGCGTCGGGAGCAATCGGCTGACCGAACTCGTCCTCGGCGTAGGTAGGCTCTTCATACTCGATGGTGTTGCCGTAGTCGTTTTGCTGTTGGGCCGCGGCATACTCCGCTGCTGCGCGCGCCATCTCCTCGGCACGACGCTTCTGCTCCCCAAAATAGGTATCGAACGGAACATCGTCGGGAAACTCGTTTTCGCCCTGGAAGGGAGCAACGTTGTCCATAACGCCGAGCATAGCGGCGACAGAAGACTTGTTGCACACTGCGCCGGACGTATAGGGAAGCACAAAACGGTTAGAAATGATGTTTGCCGCGTTGGCGAGCGCAACGAGGGAAGCGAGGATCGCGACAATCCACAGCAGAACCTTGAGCGCGCCGGGGAGCGGCAGGATACGCAAGATGGCAACGGCAGCAGGGGCAACCGTGGCAACGGGCAACAGCTTGGCGATGAGCGCACGATACGAAACATAGGGCTCGCGGGCGAGCAGCTCAGCACGGGGAGAGTCGTAGTGTGCGACAACGACCACCGGGCGGTTGCGCGGAGACGCGAGCGGGCCCGAGGCCTTGTGGTAGGCGATGACATTTTGGCTCACGCCCGTCTTGCCCAGGCGCGAAACCACGGGATGGCCCGTGCGCTCGAGCACGTAAAGAACGGCACCGACAATGGCCAGCAAGGTGCCGACCAAGCCGATGCCGCCGCCGATGCCCATCAGCAGGGCGCCGGCAAACGCAAGAATACCGGTAACGGCAAATGCCAACCTGCTGGGCGCCGGGGCATTGAACTCCTGAACCTCGGGATCAAAGCCGTGGTTGCGGAAGATCTGAGCGATATCCTCGGCAGCCAAGCGCTCTTCTTCGCTGCATGCCGGCGTAACTGCGCCGTGCCAAAGGCCAGCGCAAACAGCCAGAA
>OGYN01002550.1_pt1 | contig 13269 bp, 11 predicted proteins | sample 1576551 | NCBI WGS metagenome assembly OGYN01 (sample SAMEA3541589, study PRJEB24748) | human gut metagenome | biome: human gut; feature: human-associated habitat; material: faeces | place: China | collected 2012 | reverse complement strand
GTTTGCGGCAATGAAAGTTGCTGGCTGGACCAATGCAGTGTCAAGAAAAAGTCACCACCACGCCGATCGGCGAGTCGGCCAGCTCCCGGCGCGAATCCGGTTGCGTACGGCCCGCTTTCTCGAGGCTGGTCAGCGCGTCCCCGACCATGATCACCACGTCCGCGTGTTCGCCGCGCGCCAGACGGTTAGGGATCGCCTGCGGCGTTTTTCCCATCGACGGGCCAGGGATCACCACGAGGTGGTTGCCGGTTTGTTTTTCCCACGCCGGGGCCAGCTTTTCCAGCGCCGCTTTGAAGCCGCCGGAGATCATCACGGTGACCTCAGCGGACAACGCGCTGCCGCCGGTGGCGGCCAGCAGCAGCGTGGCTAGCAGGGTTCCTGTCGTTTTACGCATCATCTTCTCCCTGATTAACGTGCCGTCTGCAGCGCAACGGCGCTACGGCGATAGAGGTAGCAAGTGGCCAGCAGACCGCAGATGGCGGCAAAGCTCATCCAGTAGCCGGGAGACGCTTTATCACCGGTATACTCAATCAGCGCCGTGGAAATCACCGGCGTGAAGCCGCCAAACACCGCGGTCGCCAGGCTGTAGGCCAGCGAGAAACCTGCCACGCGCACTTCGGCGGGCATAATTTCGGTCAGCGCCGGGATCATCGCCCCGTTGTACATGCCGTAGATAAACGACAGCCACAGCAGCACGCTCAGCATCATCAAAAAGCTCGGGGCGTTCGCCAGCATGGTCAGCGCAGGCCAGGCGGTAGCCAGCGCCAGCAGGGTCATGGCGATCAGCACCGATCGGCGGCCAAAGCGGTCGGACAGCGCCCCGCCCACCGGCAGCCAGAAGAAGTTGGAAATCGCCACCAGCAGCGTGACCAGCAGGCTGTCAGAGGCACTGAGCATCAGCACCTTTTTACCAAAGGTCGGGGCATAGACGGTGATCAGGTAGAACGCGGTGGTGGTCATCGCCACCATCATCATCCCGGCGATAACCACCTGCCAGTTCGCCAGCAGGGTGGCGAATACCTGGCGCATCGCCAGATGATGGCGGCGGGCAGTAAACTCCTGGGTCTCCTCCAGCTTACGGCGCAGGATAAAAATGAACGGAACAATCAGGCAGCCGAAAAGGAACGGAATACGCCAGCCCCAGTCGCTGATAGCGCTCGGCTCCAGTACCGCGTTGAGGGCAAAGCCCATCGCGGCTGCCACCATGATGGCAACCTGCTGACTGCCCGACTGCCAGCTGGTGTAAAAGCCTTTGCGGCCCGAGGTGGCGATCTCGGCCAGATAGACCGACACCCCGCCCAGCTCGGCGCCGGCGGAAAAGCCCTGCAGCAGACGGCCGATCAGCACCAGCAGCGGCGCCCACAGGCCAATGGTCTGATAAGAGGGGATCAGCACGATCAGGAAGGTGCCGGTGGCCATGATCGACAGGGTGACGATCAGCCCCTTGCGCCGCCCCACCTTGTCGATATAGGCGCCAAGTACGATAGCGCCGATGGGGCGCATCAAAAAGCCGGCGCCAAAGACCGCGAAGGTCATCATCAGCGAGGCGAATTCACTGCTCGCCGGAAAAAAGGTATGGGCGATGTAGGTGGCATAAAACCCGAACAGGAAAAAGTCGAACTGTTCGAGAAAGTTACCGGACGTGACGCGCAGAATGGCGCCGATCCGGTCACGGGTACTCATCTGTGAGGTTGTTGAATGCATGCAGGTCTCCAGTTTGTTATCCACGCGTTGTCGCGCGCCTGTCGCTGAAGACTGAAACAGAACCGGGAACGAAATAAGCGTAATAAACGCATCCACTAATGCATTTTACGCATGAATAACATTTAACTAATTAACATTACTTTTACATACAATCATTTAACACACACCGTCCTAACCACGCCGCGGGTGACGGCGAAAAAGTCAGTTTTCCGTTTTGTGACCGGGGCCAGGATATGTCGCCGTGGGTTGACGGCATAAAACCTGGCCTGGGGTAACGATATACGCTGCCGGCTGGAAAGCGCGTCAGGAAGCGGTGGACTCCCCCACCAGCGTCTGCAACAGGGAGATAAGCCAGCGGGTAGCCTCGCGTTTCCCGCTGCGTTGGTGGGCGTAAATCTTGACGTCAAACGGCGGAACCGGAAACGGCAGCGGGAAAATGGTCAGCCGGGCGGCGCGGGCCATCGTCTCCGCCGCCCGCCGGGGCAGCGCCATCAACAGGTCGCTCTGCTCAATAATAAAGGGCGCGCTCAGCATCGAGGGGGTTTTCATCGCCACCTGCCGCGAATAGCCCTGTCGCTCCAGCTCACAGTCCAGCACCCCCTGCCGCTCATTCCACGGGGTCACCACCAGATGACGGGCCGCAAGGTAGGCGTCCAGGGTCAGCGCCGTCCGGTTGGCCTGGCTGATGACCACATATTCGTCCCGCAGCCAGTTAATCTCCTCAAGATCGGGATGGGCTGGCTCGTCAGGGGTATTGAACCCGAGGGCCAGGTCGACCTCGCCCGCCAGCAGCTCGGTCAGCGCCGGGCTGTGGGGCAGATAACGGAGCTCAAACCGCAGCCCGGGCGCCTCACGCTGCAGATGATGCATCAGCGTCGGAAAGACGCAGAACGCGGTGAAATCGGTGATCGCAATCTGCATGCAGTCGGTGCTGGCGGCCGGCACAAACGCCGCCGGCGGCGTCAGCTCCTGGTTGAGAAACTTCAGCGCCGAAGCGATAGAGGGCGCCAGCTGGCTGGCATAGACGCTGGGGCACATCCGGTGGCCTTCGCGGTAGAACAGCGGATCGTTGAGGGCGCTGCGCAGCCGGGAAAGCGCATGGCTCAGCGCCGAGGTGCTCATCGCCAGCTCTTCCGCCGCCAGGCGTACCGAGCGGGAGCGATAGACCGCGTCAAAGACCGGCAACAGGTTGAGGTCAATCCGGCGCAGGACAGGATGCATAATATTCATCGTTTGCTGATTTCATTGCACTTAATTCTTTTCACAATACCGCTTATCCTCAGGGTCAGCAATTTTGCTCTCTTTTAACTATGGATACAGGACACCCCATGAGCATCACAATCCGCCAGGCCACCCCGGACGACGCCACCGCTATCTACGACATGATTTATGAACTCGCGGTCTACGAGAAAGCCCCCGAAGAGGTAGTGACGACGCCAGAGGAGATCAGAGAGACACTGTTTGCCAGCGGCAGCAAAACCGAAGCGCTGATCTGCGAGGTGGCGGGCAAAGCGGTGGGCTACGCGGTGTTCTTCACCAGCTACTCAACCTGGCTTGGACGCAATGGTATCTATATGGAGGATCTGTACGTCACCCCCGACTATCGCGGGATCGGCGCCGGAAAAGCGCTGCTGAAAACCATCGCGCAATATGCTGTACAACGTCAGTGCGGGCGTCTGGAGTGGAGCGTGCTCGACTGGAACCAGCCGGCGATTGATTTCTATCTGAGCATTGGCGCGCAGCCGCAGGATGAGTGGGTGCGTTATCGCCTCACTGGCGATGCGCTGCGGGCCTTTGCGGAGTAAAGCGGCTCGCCAGCAGGTCGGCGCCAGGCGTCGACCTGCTGGCCGCGGATCAGGCTTCGACCGCGCTCTTCTGCAGCTGCGGACCGGCCAGCGCCAGACGCGCACCCGCTTCGGTATCGCTGTACTGCTTGAAGTTATCCATAAACAGCTGAGCCAGGCTCTCGGCCTTCTCCTGCCATTTATCCGCTGAACTCCAGCCATTACGCGGATCCAGCACCGCGCTGTCTACCCCTGGAATGCTCTGCGGGATCGCAAGACCGAACACCGGGATGGTCTCCTCGCGCAGCGGGCCGGTAGTGCCGTTGAGGATCGCGCTAATGATGCTGCGGGTATCGCGCAGCGACAGGCGTTTGCCTTCGCCGTTCCAGCCGGTGTTGACCAGCCAGGCTTCGGCACCGGATTCCGCCATCTTCGCCGCCAGGACGCTGGCGTACTGGGTCGGGTGAAGCAGCAGGAACGCCGCGCCATAGCAGGCGGAGAAGGTCGGCGTCGGCTGGGTAATGCCGCGCTCGGTGCCCGCCAGCTTCGAGGTGAAACCCGACAGGAAATGGTACTGCATCTGCTCGGTGGTCAGACGGGAGACCGGCGGCAGGACGCCAAACGCATCGGCGGCAAGGAAAATCACCTTCGACGGATGGCCCGCGCGGGACACCGGCTTGACGATATTGTCGATATGCGACAGCGGATAGGAGACGCGGGTGTTTTCGGTTTTGCTGCCGTCGGCATAATCCACGCTGCCGTCAGCGCGCACTACCACGTTTTCCAGCAGCGCATTGCGGCGGATGGCGCCATAAATCTCCGGCTCCGCCTGCGGATCGAGATTGATGGTCTTGGCGTAGCAGCCGCCTTCGAAGTTAAACACGCCGTCATCGTCCCAGCCGTGCTCATCATCGCCGATCAGCTGACGATGCGGATCGGTCGACAGGGTGGTTTTCCCGGTCCCGGAGAGGCCGAAGAACAGCGCCACGTCCCCTGCTTCGCCACGGTTGGCCGAGCAGTGCATCGACGCGATGCCTTTCTGCGGCAGCAGGTAGTTCATGACCGAGAACAGCCCTTTCTTCATTTCGCCGCCGTACCAGGTACCGCCGATGAGCTGAATACGCTCGCTGAGATTAAAGGCGACAAAGTTCTCGGAGTTCATCCCCTGCGCCTGCCAGTTGGCATTGGTGCAGCCCGCGCCGTTGAGCACCACGAAGTCTGGCGTAAAGCTGGCCAGCTCGTCGGCGCTTGGCACGATAAACATGTTTTTGACAAAGTGGGCCTGCCACGCCACCTCGGTGACGAAGCGTACGCCAAGACGGGTGTCCGGGCTGGCGCCGCACCAGGCGTCGATGACGTACAGTTTTTTGCCGCTCAGCTGGCCCGCGACCAGGCTTTTCAGGCTGCGCCACACGTCTGGCGATAACGGCTTATTGTCATTACGGCCGAGGCCGGAGTCTGCCCACCAGACGGTGTCGCGAGTCTGTTCGTCGCGGACGATGTATTTATCGCGCGGCGAACGGCCGGTGAAGATCCCGGTATCAACAGCCACAGCGCCAGAGTCGGTCATCACGCCGCGGGCCGCGCCGGTCAGCTCAGGAGAGGTTTCATGTGCAATAAGCAAATCGTAATCAGGGTTGTAAAAGAATTCGCCGCTTGCATTAATCCCCAGCTCCTGCAGAGCCATTTTTACTGATTCAATTTGTTGTGACATGGAACTCCTGACAAACTATTTAAGGTAAGAGGCCTGGGTTATTCATTGCTTTCGTCATCGTCGCCGGCTATTTAATAAGATAAGTCCTGGACAATGAAATAAAGCAATAAATAACCGTGAGTCGCGATTTCATATCGTGCTCATGTAGGGTCGCCGATATGCATTCATAAATCTCAACTTTCCAAAAAATGTTAACACCTGTCGATAATTATGTTAATTGCATAGTTTCTATGCGCTATGCTAAAATTGCATAGCCTTTATTGCGTTTTTGAGGACTGGATCGGTGTTGGCAAATCTGGAAGTAAAATGGCTGTATGATGTGATTGCCCTTGAGGAGTCGCGCAGCTTTACCCTGGCGGCCAAAGCCCGCAACATCTCTCAGTCTTCGTTCAGTCGACGCATCCAGTCGCTGGAGGCTTCCCTCGGATTCAGCATCTTCGATCGTAGCGCCAACCCTCTGCAGCTGACCAACCGCGGGAAAATTTTTGTCGGCTATGCGCGAAATATGCTCGATGACATGGATTTTCAGATCAGCCGTATTAAAGGCTTAAATAACACTACCCAGAAAATAAGAATCGACGCCGCCCCTTCGCTGTCGGTGTTATTACTGCCGGAGATCATCGCCGGTTACACCGACCGTAAAAATAAGACTTTTCATGTTGAATCGATTAACGTCAACGACGCCGTATTTAACCTGAAAGAGGGAAAAAGCGATTTTATCCTCTCCTTCTATAATGAAGAATTAATGAACTATCCGTTTATTAATCATAAAATTTTTGATTCTTACCTGCACCTGGTCTCCCCCTGCGACGAACATGGCCGCCCGCTGTTTCATTTACATCGCGGCGTGCTGCCGCTGATGAAATACGCCAACGACAGCTATATGGGGCGCCAGGTGAACCAAGTGATCGACCGCACGCCGGAGATCACCTTCTCTCTCACCTTTGTCTCTTCCATGAGCGAGCTGCTCAAGCGCATGATCCTCAATGGCGACGGCGTGGGCTGGCTGCCGCAGTACTCCATTCAGCGCGAGCTGGACGAAGGCCGGCTGACGATCCTCGATGAGAGCCTGTCGCTGCCGATCGGCGCCTGGCTCTACCGCTCCGGCTCGCGGCTTAACCAGGCCGCCGAACGTTTCTGGCAGCACATTAAAACCCGTAACGAACCGCGGGAATAACCCCCTCAGCCGCTGATCCCCAGATATGCCTTACGCACCTCCGGGTCGTTGAGCAGCGTCTGGCCGCTACCGCTCAGGCGGATCTGGCCGTTCACCATCACGTAGGCGCGGTCCGACAGATTGAGGGCATGGCGGGCATTCTGCTCCACCAGAAACAACGTCATCCCTTGAGCCGTCAGCTCGCGCAGGATCTGAAAAATCTGCTTCACCACCAGCGGCGCCAGCCCCAGGCTCGGCTCATCCAGCAGCAGCAGGCGCGGTCGGCTCATCAGCGCCCGGGCGATGGCCAGCATCTGCTGCTCGCCGCCGGAGAGGGTCATCGCCCGCTGTCCCCGCCGCTCTTCCAGCCGGGGGAACAGCTGGTACATTCGCGCCTTGTCCTCGGCCTGATAGCGGTTGCCAATGGCAATGGTCCCCATTAGCAGATTCTCCTCGACGGTCATATCGGGAAAGATGCGCCGCCCTTCCGGGGCCTGGGCGATGCCGTTGCTGGCGATAAAGTGGGTCGACTTCCGGCTGATCGCCTCCCCGCGATAGAAAATCTCCCCGCCGGCAATGCGCGGCTGGCCGAAGACCGACATCAGCAGCGTTGATTTACCGGCGCCGTTGGCGCCGATCAGCGCCACCGTCTCCCCCTCGTTGACGGTGAGGGAGACCTGCTTCAGGGCCTGGATCGGCCCGTAGAAGACATCCACCTCATTAAAGGCAAGCAAAGGCTGGCTCATCGGCGCGTCTCCTCTTCCTCAGCGCCTAGATAGGCGGCAATCACGCTGGCGTTGGCCTGGATCGCCTGCGGCGCGCCGCGGGCGATGACGTCCCCGTGATCGAGGACGATGATATGATCCGAAATCTCCATCACCATCCCCATATCATGCTCGATCAGTAGCACCGTGATGCCGTGCTGCTGGCGCAGAAAGCGAATAATCCGGCTCAGCGCCTGGGTTTCCACCGGGTTGAGGCCGGCGGCCGGCTCGTCCAGACAGATCATCTCCGGACGGGTGCACATGGCGCGGGCGATCTCCAACCGCCGCTGCTGTCCGTAGGAGAGGGTCCCCGCCAGACGGTTGGCGCAGTCCACCATCTCCACCACCTCCAGCCAGTAAAAAGCGCGATCCAGCGCCTGATTCTCCGCCTGCCGATACCCACGGGTATTGAGGATCCCGGCCAGCAGATGGCGGTTGACCTGGGTATGCTGGGCCACCAGCAGGTTCTCGATCACCGACATCTCGCGGAATAAACGTATATTCTGGAAGGTGCGCGCCATGCCAGCGCGGTTCACCAGATGGGTGCCACCGAACATCTTGTAATAGATCCGCCTCCCCAGCTGCGCCGGGCGGAGAAAATCGTCCGGGTGAAGCTTCTGCCCCAGCACCTGAATGACATCGGTGACCTTTTCCCGCGCCCGCAGCACGATACTACCCCCCGTCGCCCGATAAAAACCGGTCAGGCAGTTAAACACCGTGGTCTTGCCCGCGCCGTTGGGGCCGATCAGGGCGGTGATCGACCCCCGCTCCACCTCCAGATTGACATCATTCAGCGCTTTGATGCCGCCGAAATGCATCATCAGATGCTCAACGCGTAAGATGCTGTCGGTCATGGCGCGACTCCTTTTCGCAACGCAACCCCGCTGCGGCTGGTGCGCACCAGGCCGCGCGGCCGCCAGATCATCATCATCACCATCAGCACGCCGAACAGCAGCACCCGATATTCGTCAAAACCGCGCAGCAGCTCCGGGGTGACCGTCAGAACAAACGCCGCCAGTACCACTCCCAGGGTGGAGCCCATTCCCCCGAGCACCACAATCGCCAGGATCAGCGCCGACTCAAAAAAGGTGAACGACGTCGGGTTAACAAACCCCTGATAGCTGGCGAAGAACACCCCGGCGATCCCGGCCGTCGACGCGCCGAGCATAAACGCCGAGAGCTTCACCAGCACGTGGTTCAGCCCCATCGCCCGACAGGCGATCTCATCCTCTCGCAGCGCCTCCCAGGCGCGGCCGATGGGCATCCGCGTCAGGCGATGCTTCACCAGCAGCACCAGCATCACCACCAGGCACAGCACGGCGTAGAGAAAGATGAATTTCAGGTTGGGGTTGTAGCTGACGTGGAAAAACTCATGGATGGGGATGCCGCCATCCTTGGCCCGGCGGGTAAACTCGAGGCCAAACAGCGTGGGGGATGGCACCGGTACGCCGTTAGGGCCGCCGGTGAAGCTCACCCAGTTGTTGAGCACCAGGCGGATAATTTCGCCAAAGCCGAGGGTGACGATGGCCAGATAGTCGCCATGCATACGCAGCACCGGAAAGCCCAGCAACGCCCCGGCGAGGGCCGCCATCACCGCCCCCAGCGGCAGCATCGCCCAGAAGCCGAGGCCCAGGTACTGGTAGCCCAGCGCCAGGCCGTAGGCGCCGATGGCGTAAAACGCCACATAGCCCAGATCGAGCAGACCCGCGAGGCCCACCACAATATTCAACCCCAGGCCAAGCAGAACGTAGATCAGCCCAAGAATGGCCACGGTCAGCAGATATTTTGTGGCGAGAAACGGAAAGACAATGGCCAGCCCCACCAGCAGCGGTATTATCCAGCGCAGCCGCGAGCGGTAGCCCGGCGGCCGGACGTACACCCCGTCATCCGCCCCCTCAAAGCGGGCAATAAAGGCTTTTCCCCTGTGGCTCTGCAGCAGCAGACTGAGCGCCAGCCTGCCGGCCATCACCACCGCCACCAGAATCGCCACCCGCGCAGGCGCGAGGGTAAAACCATACCCTTTGAGCACCACGCCGACGATCGGGCCAAAGACAATTAACGCGCAAAGGCCGGCCAGTACGCTGTCGATCAGCGCGTTTTGGATAGCCCGCGCAGGCTGGCGCGTAATTTCACCCATAAAGCCTCCTTAGACCTTGGCCACCAGCGGACGTCCCAGCAGCCCCTGCGGGCGAAAAATCAGGATCGCCACCAGCAGCGCAAAGGAAAAGACATCTTTGTAATCCGAATTCACCAGCCCGGCGAACTGGGCTTCGGCCACCCCAAGCAGCAGACCACCCAGCATCGCGCCAGGCAGCGAGCCGATCCCGCCCAGCACCGCGGCGGTGAAGGCTTTGATGCCGATAATAAATCCGATATAGAAGTCGAAGGTGCCGTAGTTCATGGTCACCAGCACGCCGGCCAGACCGGCCATCGCCGCGCCGATGACAAACACCAGGGAGATCACCCGGTCGGTATTGATGCCAAGGATCGCCGCCATGCGCCGGTCCTGCTGGGTGGCGCGGCAGATGCGCCCCAGCCGGGTATACTGAATAATCCAGGTCAGGATAAGCATCCCCACCAGCGCCGCGACGAGAATAAACACCTTGGTCCAGGTGATCTGCACCACCCCATCGCCCACCGTCATGCGCAACGCGCCGCTAAGCAGCGTCGGGATCCCCTGCTGGTTCGGCCCCTGGCTCAGCTGGACATAGTTCTGCAGGATCAGCGACATCCCGATAGCCGAGATCAGCGGTGCCAGCCGCGTCGAGTTGCGCAGCTGCCGGTAGGCGATGCGCTCGATCGCCCAGCCGTATACGCCGGTGACCACGATGGTGAACACCAGGGTGGCGAAAATCAGCAGCGGGAAGGAGTGGATCCCGAAGAAAGAGAGCAGCGCCAGGCCGATGGCGCACAGGTAGGCGGAGACCATATACACCTCGCCGTGGGCGAAGTTGATCATGCCGATGATCCCATACACCATGGTGTAGCCGATGGCGATTAAGCCGTACACTGCGCCCAGCGTCAGCCCATTGATCAGTTGTTGCAGAAAAAACGCCGTCATAGCCCCTCCAGCCGCCAGGCAGACGGCCGCCGGGTTCCGTTCCCGGTCAACCGCCGTCATGTGACAATTCGCAAGTCAAAAGGACAGAGCGTCCTCAGGTCGTGGCCGATCAGAGCTGGTGATATTTGCCCTTGTCGTCCCACTGATAGACCACGTAGTCGGACACCTTGAGGTCGCCTTTGCCATCCCAGGCTTTCTTGCCCATCACCGTCTCGACGTCGTGGCTCTTCAGCCAGTCGCTGGCTTTGGCGTTATCGGTACCGACGGCGTTCCAGGCCGCGGCGATAGCCTGAATAGAGGCGTAGGCGTAGAGGGTATAACCTTCCGGCTCAAAGCCGCTGGCGCGGAACTTCTCGATCACCGCTTTGCCGTCCGGGAGGGTGCGCGGATCCTGACCAAAGGTCATCAGCACGCCGTTGGTGAACTGCGGCCCGCCGGCGGCCGTGACCAGCTCCTCGGTGACGATACAGTCGCCGGAGAAGAATTTGGCCTGCACCCCCTGCTCGCGCATCTGGCGCACCAGCGGGCCCGCTTCCGGATGGCAGCCGCCAAAGTAGACCACGTCCGGCTTGAGGGCGCCGATCTTGGTCACCAGGGCGTTAAAGTCTTTTTCACCGCGGGAAAGGCCTTCGTACAACACTTCTTTGGTACCCCGCTTCGCCAGCGCCGCGCGGGTGGCATCGGCCAGCCCCTGACCATAGGTGTCTTTATCGTGGATGACGGCGATTTTCTTCGCCTTCAGCACGTCCAGCATATAGTTGGCGGCGATCGCCCCCTGCTGATCGTCACGACCACACATGCGGAAGAGATCTTTCATGCCGCGCTCGGTGATCTGCGGGTTGGTCGAGCCGGGGGTAATGGTCAGGATCCCGGCTTCGTCATATACCTCGGAGGCCGGCATCGTTGAGGAAGAGCAAAAGTGCCCCACCACGGCGGAGACTTTCGCTTCATCCACCAGCCGGTTGGCCACCGCCACCGCCTGCTTCGGTTCGCACGCGTCATCCCCCTGCACCAGCACAATCTTTTCGCCTTTGATGCCGCCGGCGGCATTGATATCAGCCACCGCCTGCGAGGCCCCTTTCCAGTACTGGGCGCCGTAGGTGGCGTTGGGTCCGGTAAAGGGGCCGGCGACGCCGATCTTCAAGTCTGCCTGGGCGTAAAAGGCCATGCTCATACAACCTGCTATCACAACATGAAGCGTCATTGTTTTCAGTTTCAAAGACATTCGGATATTCCTCAGCGATGTAAAGCCTGGCGTCATGAAATGACGCAGAAAATATCACTTACCGTGTGGTGCCGACGTTGGCGCAGCGCCAGGACGGCCAGGGTGGAAGAAGCAAAAATCCCGCCAGGAAGGAGTGGAACACCGGAGAACAGTCGCCCCGGTCGGTACGCACGCGACGGCAACCCGTGCCGCATCGGCAAGGGCGCATTCCCTTTCAGGTCAGGAGATCGGTTGCCATCACGTGGCGAGCCGGACAACGCGGTATCCGTACCGGCCCGTGAGCTAAACATAGATGCAGTTAGCGGTCGCTGCGCGCCAGCGTGGTGCAAAAATGCGAATATGATCAACAGTGGTGATTATTTTGTTGCGGTAATGTGAAGATGATAACAGGAGAGCCCGTTAAAGGCTCTCCTGTGACCCGGTGGCCGCTCAGAGTTGACTGGTGAACGTTCGGGAGATCACATCCTGCTGCTGTTCGCGGGTCAGCGCGTTAAAGCGGACCGCATAGCCGGAGACGCGGATCGTCAGATTCGGATACTGCTCCGGGTGTTCTATCGCATCGAGCAGCTTTTCCCGGTTCAGCACATTGACGTTGAGATGCTGTCCCCCCTCCACCGTCTCCTCGTGGTGGAAGTAGCCGTCCAGCAGGCCCACCAGGTTGTTTTCCTGCGCTGACGGGGCTTTGCCGAGCGCCGCCGGCACGATGGAGAAGGTATACGAGATGCCATCTTTGGCGTAGGTGAACGGCAGTTTCGCCACCGAGGTCAGCGACGCCACCGCCCCTTTCCGGTCGCGGCCATGCATCGGATTGGCCCCCGGAGCGAACGGCGTCCCCGCCCGACGTCCGTCCGGGGTGTTGCCGGTTTTCTGGCCGTATACCACGTTGGAGGTGATGGTCAGGATCGACTGGGTCGGCACCGCCTGACGCCAGGTGGGGAGCGCCTGAATTTTGCGCATAAAGCGCTCCACCAGGTCGCAGGCGATGGCATCGACCCGATCGTCGTTGTTGCCGTACTGCGGATAGTCGCCTTCAATGACAAAGTCCACCGCCAGCCCGTGGTGATCGCGCACCGGCTTCACCCGGGCGTACTTTATCGCCGACAACGAATCCGCCGCTACCGACAGGCCGGCGATGCCGCAGGCCATCGTGCGGTAGACGTCGCGGTCGTGCAGGGCCATCAGCGCCGCCTCGTAGCTGTACTTATCATGCATGCAATGGATGATGTTCAGCGCGCTGATGTACTGCACCGCCAGCCAGTCCATAAAGTGGTCGAGGCTGGCCATCACGGTGTCGTAGTCCAGCACCTCATCGCGCAACGGTGCGGTTTTCGGCCCCACCTGAATCTTCAGTTTCTCATCCACCCCGCCGTTAATCGCGTAGAGCAGCGTTTTGGCGAGATTGGCGCGGGCGCCGAAGAACTGCATCTGCTTGCCGATCACCATCGGGCTGACGCAGCAGGCGATGGCGTAGTCGTCGCTGTGAAAATCGCTGCGCATCAGATCGTCGTTCTCATACTGCAGCGACGAGGTGGCGATAGAGACCCGGGCGGCATATTTTTTAAACGCCGCCGGCAGCGCTTGCGACCAGAGCACGGTCAGGTTCGGCTCCGGCGCCGGGCCCATGGTATGCAGAGTATGCAGATAGCGGAAGGTGGTTTTGCTGACCAGGGTGCGACCATCCAGCCCCATGCCGCCCAGCACCTCCGTCGCCCAGATGGGATCCCCGGAGAACAGCGAATCAAATTCCGGGGTGCGCAGGAAACGCACCATGCGGATCTTCATGATGAAGTGATCAATGAGCTCCTGGGCCTGCTCCTCATTCAATAAACCGGCGCGCAGATCGCGTTCGATATAGATGTCG
>OGYN01002548.1_pt1 | contig 13279 bp, 10 predicted proteins | sample 1576551 | NCBI WGS metagenome assembly OGYN01 (sample SAMEA3541589, study PRJEB24748) | human gut metagenome | biome: human gut; feature: human-associated habitat; material: faeces | place: China | collected 2012 | reverse complement strand
TTGTAGTGCCACAGGGGGTTGCCCATCTCGGCGAACTGGTTGAAGATCATCATGGTAGGATCGCGCTTCAGCTCCCACGTCTTGTCGAAGATCTCCTTGACGTTGGACTCGCAGCCGGGGGTGGCGATGATCTGACCGGCGATGGACTTCAGCCAGTCGAAACGCTCCTTGGACATATCCTGAGGCAGGATGGCCACGGACTCGCAGGCCAGCAGCTTGGAGTTGAAGGCGCCGCCGCGGCAGTAGTTGCCGGTGGAGGGCCACACAGCGTGGTGGTAGGTGGCGTCGAACTGGCCGGTCACCAGACGGGGGGCCAGGCAGCCGAAGGAGGCGCCCACCTTATGGCAGCCGGTGGGGAACCACTTGCCGGACATGGCGATGATGCGGCAGGGTACGCCGGACAGCTTGCTGGGGATCTCCACATAGTTGGGAACCTTCTGGAACAGGCCGCCGCTCTCCTTGGCCTCATTGTGCCAGGAAATACGGAACAGGTTGACGGGGTCCACGTCCCACAGGCCGGTATGGCTCAGCTTGGCCTTGATCTTCTCGGGGATCAGATCGGGATCCTGCATCTGTGCAATGGTAGGGATAATGACGTTGTTCTCCTTGGCCTTCTGGATATTGTGCTCCAGACCTACTTTGTTGATGGACAGATCGATCATTTTTTCTTTTCCTCCTGTTGCTTGTTCGCATCAATGTAAGAGTATAAGGTATATTTGGAAATACCGAAGTATTTTGCCACTTTGTCGCCGGACTTGGTGACGAGGAACGCGCCGGACTTGTTCAGGAACTGGATGGCCCGCACCTTGTCGTCCTTGTTCATCAGCGCCGCCGGCTTGCCCACCAGCGCCACGGACTGCTGGATCAGCTCATCCAGCACGTCGTTGACGTTGATGATCTTCTCCGGCTCCGTCTGCTCCTTGTCCCGGGTGGACAGCAGCTCGCCCAGCTGCTGCTGCATCATCATCAGCCCCGTCACGTCGTAGTTGATGGAGAAGATGGCGGTCACAGCGCCGCGGCTGTTGCGGATATACAAGGACGAGGACTTGAGGATCTTGCCGTCCGGCGTCCGCGTCAGATAACACAGGTGATCCTGGGGCTGCTCGTACTGGTGCTCCAGCTGCTCCAGCACCACCATGGAGGCGCCGTCACCCACCCGACGACCGGAAACGTGTCCGTTTTCGATATGTACGATGGTGCGCTCCGGGTGGCTGGTGCTGACGTCGTGGATCACGACCTCGCACTTGTCGCCGAACTGCGCCGCAATGCCCGCGGCGATCTGCTTGAGCGTTTCAAGGCGTCTTGTCTCCAAAATCTTCCCTCCCGTCCTCGCTTTTTGACTTTTTACCTTATTATCATACCACACTTTGCGGAGAACGCAACAATTTTTTCAAAATATTTTTTTGGTTTCATAAATTTTTGTTTGACATCCTGCTTCTGTGTGTTATGATAGGGATAGCACCAAAAGAAAAACCTTATTTTGTATGTTTGGAACAAAGAAAATATGCGGAGGTACGTTATGGATTTCGAAGCCATCAGAAAAGCTGCCGAGGGCTATAAGCCCGCCATGGTCAAGTTCCTGCGTGACATGATCGCCATCCCGTCCGAGTCCTGCGAGGAGGAGGGCGTCGTCAAGCGCATCGCCCAGGAGCTGAAGGCTCTGGGCTACGACAAGGTGGAGTTCGACAAGCTGGGCAACGTCATCGGCTGGATAGGCGAGGGCGATAAGATCATTGCCATCGACAGCCACATCGACACCGTGGGCATCGGCAACATCGAGAACTGGGAAGCCGACCCCTATCAGGGCTATGAGACGGACGACATCATCTACGGCCGCGGCGGCTCCGATCAGGAGGGCGGCATGGCCGCTGCCGCCTACGGCGTGAAGATCATGAAGGATCTGGATCTGCTGCCCAAGGGCTACAAGATGATGGTGGTCGGCTCCGTGCAGGAGGAGGACTGCGACGGTATGTGCTGGCAGTCCATCGTCAACGAGTACTTCAACGGCCCCGAGGACGCCCGTGAGAAGATCGAGTTCGTCATCTCCACCGAGCCCACCGACGGCGGCATCTACCGCGGTCACCGCGGCCGCATGGAGATCCGCGTGGATATGCACGGCGTCTCCTGCCACGGCTCCGCTCCCGAGCGCGGCGACAACGCCATCCACAAGATGGCCGAGGTCCTCCTCAACGTCCGCGACCTCAACGAGAATCCCGCCGACGGCTCCACCGAGATCAACGGCCTGGTGAAGATGCTGGATCCCAAGTTCAACCCCGACCACTACGAGGATGCCCGCTTCCTGGGCCGCGGCACCTGCACCACCAGCCAGATCTTCTACACCTCCCCCTCCCGCTGCGCCGTGGCGGATAGCTGCTCTATCTCCATCGACCGCCGCATGACCGCCGGTGAGACCTACAAGTCCTGCCTGAAGGAGATTGAGGATCTGCCCGCCTGCAAGAAGTACGCCAAGGATGTGAAGGTGTCCATGTACATGTATGACCGTCCGGCATGGACGGGCCACGTCTACGAGACGGAGTGCTTCTTCCCCACCTGGATCAACAAGGAGACCGCACCCCACGTGCAGGCTCTGGTGGACGCCCACCACAACCTGTGGGGCGACAAGCGCCTGATGCCCACCGAGCTGGCCGCCTCCAAGCGCGAGGGCCGTCCCCTCACCGATAAGTGGACCTTCTCCACCAACGGCGTGTCCATTCAGGGCCGCTACGGCATCCCCTGCGTGGGCTTCGGCCCCGGCGCCGAGTCTCAGGCACACGCCCCCAACGAGGTGACCTTCAAGCAGGATCTGGTGACCTGCGCCGCCCTGTACGCCGCCGTTCCCGGTCTGTACAAGCCCGAGAACAAGGACGGCTCCGCCACCAGCTTCCGTCAGGAGCTGACCGGCAACGACATCAAGTAAGCATTTCTGTGAAACCACTTATCTTATAAGGAGAATAAAGAAAATGAGCAAGACTGTTGAGCTGGCACGCCATCTGTCCACCCTGAACATCAACAATATGTACAAGACCGATTTCTATTGGACTTGGGACAAGACCGACGACGAGATCGACGCCATCTTCACCGTGGCTGACGCCCTCCGCGACCTGCGCGAGCGCAACAAGAGCACCCGCGTGTTCGATTCCGGTCTGGGTATCTCCATCTTCCGCGACAACTCCACCCGTACCCGCTTCTCCTTCGCCTCCGCCTGCAACCTGCTGGGTCTGGAGGTGCAGGATCTGGACGAGAAGAAGTCCCAGATCGCCCACGGCGAGACCGTCCGTGAGACCGCCAACATGGTGTCCTTCATGGCCGACGTCATCGGCATCCGCGACGATATGTTCATCGGCGAGGGCCACAAGTATCAGAAGACCTTCATGGACGCCGTGAAGGAGGGCTACCGCGACGGTATTCTGGAGCAGCAGCCCACCCTGGTGAACCTGCAGTGCGATGTGGATCACCCCACCCAGTGCATGGCCGATATGCTCCATGTCATCCACTACTTCGGCGGCGTGGAGAACCTGAAGGGCAAGAAGGTCGCTATGACCTGGGCCTACTCCCCCTCCTACGGTAAGCCCCTGTCCGTACCGCAGGGCGTCATCGGCCTGTTCACCCGCTTCGGCATGGACGTGACGCTGGCTCATCCCGAGGGCTACGATGTGATGCCCGAGGTGGAGGAGGTCGCCCGCAAGAACTGCGAGAAGTACGGCTCCAAGTTCCACAAGACCAACGACATGAAGGAAGCCTTCAAGGATGCCGACATCGTGTATCCCAAGAGCTGGGCGTCCTACGCCGCCATGGAGGAGCGCACCAAGCTGTACGCCGCCGGCGATAAGGACGGCATCGACGCGCTGGAGAAGCGCCTGCTGGCGCAGAACGCCGAGCACAAGGACTGGGCCTGCACCGAGGAGATGATGAAGCTCACCAAGGACGGCAAGGCGCTGTACCTGCACTGCCTGCCCGCCGACATCACCGGCCTGAGCTGCGACGAGGGCGAGGTGGACAACTCCGTGTTCGACCGCTACATCGTGCCTCTGTACAAGCAGGCCTCCTACAAGCCCTACATCATCGCCGCCATGATCTTCATGGCACAGGTGAAGGATCCCGTCAAGGCTCTGATGGAGCTGGACGAGGGCAAGAGCAACCGCAAGATCTTCTAAAATACACCACCCGCAGCAGCGGCGGCATCGCCGCCGCTGCTGTCGTTTCCCACACACTACTATGCAGAACAGTGAGGTAATACAGCCATGTCCAAGAGGATCGTCATCGCACTGGGCGGCAACGCGCTGGGCAGCACCGCCGCCCAGCAGCTCCAGCTCGTCACCGAGACTGCCCGCTCTATCGCAGACCTGATCGCCGCCGGCAACGAGGTAGTCGTCGCACACGGCAACGGCCCGCAGGTGGGCATGATCAATCTGGGTCTCAGCACTGCCGCCGAGTCCGGCGCTATCAAGGCCGATATGCCCTTCCCCGAGTGCGGCGCCATGTCCGAGGGCTACATCGGCTACCATCTCCAGCAGGCCATCGGCAACGAGCTTATGAGCCGCGGCATGGATAAGCCTGTGGCCACCATCGTCACCCAGACCGTGGTGTCCGAGGACGACCCCGCCTTCCGCAACCCCACCAAGCCCGTGGGCGCCTTCTACGACAAGGAGACCGCCGACCGCATCGCCGCCGAGCGGGGCTATACCATGGTGGAGGACGCCGGCCGCGGCTACCGGCAGGTGGTTCCCTCCCCCAAGCCCGTGGATATCGTGGAGAAAGCCTCCATTCAAGCGCTGGTGAACGCCGGTCATGTGGTCGTCGCCGTGGGCGGCGGCGGCATCCCCGTCATCCGCCGGGGCGGCAGACTCTCCGGCACCCCCGCCGTCATCGACAAGGATTTTGGCAGCGAGCTGCTGGCGGAGCTGCTGGACGCGGATATGCTCATCATCCTCACCGCCGTGGAGAAGGTGGCCATCAACTTCAACAAGCCCGACCAGAAGGGGCTGGACGACCTGACCCCCGACGAGGCCCGCCGGTACATGGACGAGGGGCAGTTTGCCAAGGGCTCCATGCTGCCCAAGGTGGAGGCCGCCGTGAAGTTTGCCGAGTCCAAGCCCGGCCGCACCGCCCTCATCACCCTGCTGGAAAAGGCCAAGGACGGCATCGAGGGCAAGACCGGTACACGGGTCCACCAGTGACCCCGCTCCGGCAGGTTTTCGGCAGCACGTAAAACTTTTTCTTATAGCACACATTTTCAGTTGAAATCCAGAACGCTTTCCTGTATAATATTGGCATCCTATTGGTTGTGAATACCGGGCGGACCCCGTTATTCAGGCATACGGCAAATTTACCCTTACTTTCAGCCGCGTGTCACATATTTAAAGGAGGAAAAAAGAATGAAAAAGTTCCTTGCACTGATCATCGCTCTGGTCATGGCACTGAGCCTGGTTGCCTGCGGTGAGCAGAAGCAGCCCGACGACACCGATGGCCCTGACGACGGCCAGCAGACCGCTACTGTGAAGGTGGGCTTCATCACCCTGCACGATGAGAACTCCACCTACGACCTGAACTTCATCAACGCCGCCAAGGAGGCCATTGCCAATCTGGGCCTCACCGATGCCGACTACATCCTCAAGACCAACGTTGGCGAGGATCAGGCGTGCTACGAGACTGCCATGGACCTGGTCGATGAGGGCTGCAACATCATCTTCGCCGACAGCTTCGGTCATGAGCCTTACATGATCGACGCCGCCAAGGCGCATCCCGAGGTGCAGTTCTGCCACTCCACCGGCAACCGCGCTCACACCGAGGGTCTGGCCAACTACCACAACGCTTTCGCTTCCATCTATGAGGGCCGCTATCTGGCCGGTATCGCTGCCGGTCTGAAGCTGAACGAGATGATCGATGCCGGTAAGTTCACCGCTGACGAGGCCAAGATGGGCTATGTCGGCGCCTTCACCTACGCTGAGGTGGTCTCCGGTTACACCTCCTTCTTCCTGGGCGCTCGCTCCGTCTGCCCCACCGTCACCATGGACGTGACCTTCACCGGCAGCTGGTACGATGAGACTCTGGAGAAGGAAGGCGCAGAGAAGCTGATCCAGGGCGGCTGCAAGCTGATCAGCCAGCACGCCGACTCTTTGGGTGCTCCTACCGCCTGCGAGAACGCCAGTGTTCCCAACGTGTCCTACAACGGCTCCACCGTGAGTGCCTGCCCCAACACCTACATCATCTCCTCCCGCATCAACTGGGCTCCCTACTATGAGATGTGCATCAAGGCCGTCATGGACGGCACCGAGATCCCCGCTGACTGGGTCGGCACGCTGGCCACCAACTCTGTGGTTCTGACCGATCTGAACACCAACGTGGCTGCCGCCGGCACTGCCGAGGCGATTGCCGCCGCCACCGAGAAGCTGGAGAAGGGCGAGATCCATGTGTTCGACTGCGCTAACTTCACCGTGAAGGGCGAGGCTCTGACCTCCTACATGGCCGACGTCAACGCCGACAGCGATAACACCCCCGACACCGAGGTCGTGCATGACGGTTACTTCTCCGAGTCCGAGTTCCGTTCCGCTCCCTACTTCGATCTGCAGATCGACGGCATCAACCTGCTGAACGTCAACTTCGGCTAAGCATTGATCTGCCCCGAAAACGACATATAACACATGTAACGAGGTGGGCTGCCGGGCAGCCCACCTCGTTCTTTCTCTATCCCCCACGCCCAGTTTCGACAATTTACACAAATGGAACAATCCTTTCTCGTGTAACCTTACATTCTTTGTGTGTACCTGACAAATTTTTTGTTAATTATGATTTACAACCCCCGGCGGATATGGTAGAATAAGCCACATGGAACACAGTCCCGGCGTGCTACGGGGTGTTGCAGCCTTCTGCGCCGAAAGAAAGGATGACAGCCTTGGAAAACAAATGCGCGATCAAAATGGAGAACATCACCAAGCGGTTCGGAAAAGTTGTCGCCAACAACGCGATCAACATGGAGCTGCACGAGGGTGAGATCCTGTCCCTGCTGGGTGAAAACGGCAGCGGCAAGACGACCCTGATGAATATGCTCTCCGGCATCTACTTCCCCGACGAGGGGCAGATCTACATCCACGACCAGCCGGTGACCATCGCGTCTCCCAAGGACGCCTTTGCCCTCGGCATCGGTATGATCCATCAGCACTTCAAGCTGGTGGACCTGTTCACCGCCACGGAGAACATCATTCTGGGTCTGGAGGGCAAGCTGGATCTTGCCAATGCCCGCAAAAAGGTGCAGGACATCTGCGACAAGTACGGCTTTGACATCGACCCCGACATGAAGATCTACGATATGTCCGTCTCCCAGAAGCAGACGGTGGAGATCGTCAAGGTGCTGTACCGCGGCGCGGACATCCTCATTCTGGATGAGCCCACCGCCGTGCTGACGCCGCAGGAGACGGACAAGCTGTTCACCGTCATGCGCAACATGAAGGCCGACGGCAAATCCCTCATTATCATCACCCACAAGCTCCACGAGGTGCTGGAGGTCTCCGACCGCGTGGCGGTGCTGCGTAAGGGTGAGTACATCGGCGACGTGCTGACCAAGGACGCCAATCAGCAGTCCCTGACGGACATGATGGTGGGCCGCAGCGTCAGCCTGAACATTGACCGTCCCGAGCCTAAGAACGTGGCCACCCGCCTGAAGCTGGAGGGACTCACCGTATTCGATGAGCTGGGCGTCAAGCGGCTGGACAACGTGAGCTTTGAGATCAAGGCCGGCGAGGTGCTGGGCGTGGCCGGCGTGGCCGGCTCCGGACAGCGTGAGCTGCTGGAGTCCATCGCGGGCCTGTACCCCATCGCCTCCGGCTCCGTCACCTACTACGCCCCCGACGGCGCCGCGCCGCAGGAGCTGGTGGGCAAGGATCCCATGGATATCCGCAAGGCCGGTATCGCCATGAGCTTCGTGCCGGAGGATCGTCTGGGCATGGGTCTGGTGGGCTCCATGGGCATGACCGGCAACATGATGCTCCGCTCCTGGCGGAAGGGCCACAGCATCTTCCTGGACCGCAAGAATCCCGAGGCGCTGGCACAGCGCATCTGGCAGGAGCTGGAGGTGGTCACCCCCAGCACCAGCTTCCCCGTCCGCCGTATGTCCGGCGGCAACGTGCAGAAGGTGCTGGTGGGCCGCGAGATCGCACAGGAGCCCTCCGTGCTGATGACGGCCTACGCCGTCCGCGGTCTGGATATCAATACCTCGTATACGATTTATAACCTGCTGACAGAGCAGAAGATGAAGGGCGTCGCCGTGGTCTACGTCGGTGAGGATCTGGACGTACTGCTGGAGCTGTGCGACCGCATCGTGGTGCTCTGCGGCGGTCAGGTGTCCGGCGTTGTGGACGGACGCACCACCAATAAGATGGAAGTGGGCGCATTGATGACCCGTGCGGGAGGAGGCAAGGCAGATGAATAAAAAAGGTTCTCTTTTCCATATCTCCAAGCGGGATACGCTGCCCCTGCCCAAGGCGCTGCTGATCCGCGGCGGTATTTTGGTGCTGGCGCTGGTCTTCTGCGGTCTCATCACCACCCTGCTGACGGGACAGGATCCCATCGCCGTCTACCGCACCATTCTCAAGGGCGCCTTCGGCTCCCCCCGCCGCATCGGCGTGACCTTCCGCAATGTGGCGGTGCTGCTGGGTATCTCTCTGGCGGTGACTCCCGCCTTCAAGATGCGCTTCTGGAACATCGGCGCCGAGGGTCAGACCCTCATCGGCTGCCTCGCCACCACCACCTGCATGATCCTGCTGGGCGGCAAGGTCCCCCATGCGCTGCTGATCGTGATCTCTCTGGCGGCCGCGCTGCTGGCCGGCGCCATCTGGGGCTTCCTGCCCGCCTTCTTCAAGGCCAAGTGGAACACCAACGAGACGCTGTTCACCCTGATGATGAACTACATCGCCATGCAGCTGGCCTCCTACTTCATCATCGTGTGGGAGGTGCCTAAGGGCGCCGGTAAGATCGGCATCATCAATCAGGACACCCGCGCCGGCTGGCTGCCGGAGGTCGGAAACGCCTACCTGCTGCCCATCCTCATCGTGGGCCTCATGACGGTGCTGATGTATGTGTACCTGCAATACAGCAAGCACGGCTACGAGATCGCCGTGGTCGGCGAAAGCCAGCGCACCGCCAGCTACGCCGGCATCAAGGTGGATCGGGTCATTATCCGCACCATGGTGCTCTCCGGCGCGCTGTGCGCCATGATGGGCTTCATATTGACCGCCGGTATCGACCATACCCTGACCACCACCATCGTGAACAGCCGCGGCTTTACCGCCGTCATGGTGTCCTGGATGTCCAAGTTCAATCCCTTCATCATGATCGCCTCCTCGCTGCTGCTGGTGACCATGGACCGCGGCGCCAGTGAGGTGGCCAGCACCCTGAGCCTGAACCACTCCTTCGCCGACATCCTCACCGGTATCATTCTGTTCTTCATTATCGCTACCGAGTTCTTCATCACCTATAAGGTCACCCTGCGCAAGAGCAGCAGAAAGGAGGCGTGACGGATGGACTTCAACTTTGTATCCTTCTTCCCCCGCGCCGTCATGCAGGGTATCCCCCTGCTATTCGGCAGCACCGGCGAGATCCTGACGGAGAAGTCCGGCAACCTGAACCTCGGTATCCCCGGCATCATGTATGTGGGCGGCATCAGCGGCGTCATCGGCTCGTTCTTCTATGAGCAGGCCGCCGGCGGACAGCTCAACGGCTTCCTGGCCATTATGATCCCCATCCTCTGCTCGCTGCTGGGCTCTCTGCTGATGGGTCTTCTGTACTGCTTCCTCACCGTCACCCTTCGGGCCAACCAGAACGTCACCGGTCTGGCCATGACCACCTTCGGCGTGGGCGTGGGCAACTTCTTCGGCGGCTCCCTCATCAAGCTGACCAACAGCGAGGTACCCTCCATTGCCCTGTCCAAAACCAGCCTGTTCTTCAAGACCACCCTGCCCGGCGCAGACAGCACCGGCTGGTTCGGTCAGCTGTTCCTGTCCTATGGCTTTCTGGCGTATCTGGCTATTCTCATCGCCATCGGCGCCTCCTACTTCCTGAACCGCACCCGCGCCGGTCTGCACCTACGCGCCGTGGGTGAGAGTGCCTCCACCGCCGACGCCGCCGGTATCAACGTCACCAAGTACAAGTACCTCGCCACCTGCATCGGCTCTATGATCGCAGGTCTGGGCGGTCTGTACTACGTCATGGACTACGCCAACGGCGTCTGGTCCAACAACGCCTTCGGTGACCGCGGCTGGCTGGCCATCGCGCTGGTCATCTTCACCATCTGGCGTCCCAGTGCCAGCATCTGGGCCTCCATCCTGTTCGGCGGCCTGTACATCCTGAACATCTACCTGCCCACCGGCACCCAGATGGCGGTGAAGGAGCTGTACAAGATGCTGCCCTACGCCATCACACTGGTGGTGCTGATCATCGTGTCCCTGCGTAAGAAGCGGGAGGATCAGCCCCCTGCGTCCCTCGGTCTCTCCTACTTCCGCGAGGAACGCTGACTGTATCAAAAAAAGAGTGGGCCGCTTGCGGCCTGCTCTTTTTTCCTACCCACCACTATCTGCCAAGGAGGAATCGCCATGTCCACCCTGCTGATCCGGCATATCGCCCAGCTCGTCACCTGCGACGACAGCGACCGCATCCTGCAAAACGCCGACCTCTACTGTGAGGACGGCTTCATCAAGACCATCGGCCACGATCTGGACATCCCCGCCGACCGCGTCATCGACGGCAGCCATATGTTCTGCTATCCCGGCCTTGTCAACACCCACCACCACCTGTATCAGGTGTTCTCCCGCAACCTGCCGCAGGTACAGAACATGGAGCTGTTCGACTGGCTGCGCACCCTGTACGAGATCTGGAAAAATCTGGACGCCGACGTCATCCGCCTGTCCAGTCTCACCGGCATGGGCGAGCTGATGAAGCACGGCTGTACCACCTGCTTCGACCACCACTACGTCTTTCCCGCCGGCAGCGGCGACCTGCTGGGGGCGCAATTCGCCGCCGCCGATGAGTTAGGTATCCGAATGTACGCCAGCCGGGGCAGCATGGATCTGAGCAAGAAGGACGGCGGCCTGCCGCCGGACAGCGTGGTGCAGACGGTGGATGAGATCCTGCGCGACAGCGTCCACGCCATCGAAGCCTACCACGATGCGTCCTACGGTGCCATGCACCGCGTGGCGCTGGCGCCCTGCTCCCCCTTCTCCGTATCGGCGGAGCTGCTGCGCCAAAGCGCTGTTCTGGCCCGTCAATACGGTGTGCGCCTCCACACCCACCTGTGCGAGACGAAGGACGAGGAGGACTTCATGCTGGCGCGGGAGGGCGTTCGCCCGCTGGCATACATGGAGCGTCTGGGCTGGATCGGCAGCGATGTCTGGTTCGCCCACGGCATCCACTTCAACGATGAGGAGCTGCGCCTGCTGGCGCAGACCGGCACCGGCGTGGCCCACTGCCCCATCAGCAACATGAAGCTCTCCAGCGGCGTGGCCCGCATCCCGGAGATGCTGGCGCTGGGTGTGCCGGTGGGTCTGGCGGTGGACGGCTCCGCCTCCAACGATGGCTCCAGCCTGCTGGAGGAGCTGCGGGTGGCCTACCTGCTGCACCGCCTGACCTCCAGCCGTCAGGCGCCCACCGGCTACGATGTGCTGAAGATGGCCACGCGGGACAGCGCCCGCCTGCTGGGGCGGGACGATATCGGCCAACTCAGCGAGGGCAAGTGCGCCGACCTCTTTATGATCGACGCCCGGCGGCTGGAGCTGGTGGGCTGCGGCTGCGACGCCGGCTCGGTGCTAGGTACCGTGGGCGTCCGCGGCCCGGTGGACTATACAGTGGTGCAGGGGCGCGTCACCGTGGAGGGCGGCCGCCTCGTCACCGTGGATGAGGAGCGTCTGGCGCGGGAGGCCGATGCCAAATGCCGCGCCTATCTCGCCCTGTAACAAAGCGCATCCTACGGCAAAAAAGGAACGGGACTTCCAACGAAGTCCCGTTCCTTTTTTGCTCCTATTCCAGCTCGCTGCGGTTGTCCGCCATGGTCTTGGCGAACAGCGACGCGCTGCTGGGCGGCGTATAGGTGATGGCGTTGGCACCCGCCCCGATGGTAGCCAGAATGCTCTCGTCAGTGGGGCCGCCGGTGGCGATGATGGCCATGTCCGGGTACCGCGCCCGCAGCGCCGCCACGATCTCCGGCGTCCGTGCCGCGCCGGACACATTGAGGATGTCTACCCCCGCGTCCAGATAGGGTTGGATATCCATCTTCTCCGAGATGACCGTGTACACCACCGGGATCTCCACGGCGCTCTTGATATCGCGGATCGTCTCCAGTCCGATCTTGCTGTTGCACACCACGCCGTAGGCGCCCTGATGCTCCACATAGGCGGCCATGCTGGCCGAACGGATACCAGTGGTCAGACCGCCGCCCACGCCGCAGAACACCGGCACGTCCGATACGCCGATGATGGCCTGCGTGATGGCAGGCTGGGGCGTGAAGGGGTACACCGCGATGATGGCGTCGGCGTTGATATTCTTGATAATGGCCACATCCGTGCTGAACACCAGAGACTTGATGCGGCGCCCAAACACACGGATGCCACTGCACTCGCTGATGCAGCGCGGCACCGACAGCGTGTGCTTGCGCAGGTTGCCCTCATAGGCCGGTACATATTTTCTCACTGGCTTTCCTTTCCCACTGTTGCATACCTGTTCTAACCGTATTATAATAGCATAAATGGGCAAATCTGTAAATATTTTTATCCGTGATCTGAACATTCCCTTTATATTGCCTATTTTCCGTACTTTTTCGTGAGGTGAGTTTCATGCTTTCCATTGTGCAGGGTGATATCACCCAGTCCCACGCCGATGCCATCGTCAACGCCGCCAACACCTCCCTGCTGGGCGGCAGCGGCGTGGACGGCGCTATCCACCGCGCCGCCGGGCCGGGACTTCTGGCGGAGTGCCGCACCCTCCACGGCTGTGAGACGGGACAGGCCAAGCTGACCGCCGCCTATGACCTGCCCTGCCGGTACGTCATCCACACCGTCGGCCCCATCTGGCGGGGCGGCGATCACGGCGAGGCCGCCCAACTGGCCTCCTGCTACCGCAGCTGCCTGACGCTGGCGCTGGAGAACGGCTGCCGCACGGTGGCCTTCCCCTCCATCAGCACCGGCGTCTACCACTATCCGCTGATGCAGGCGGCCCATGTGGCCCTGAAGGCCATCACGGACTTCCTGCGCCTTCATCCGCAGCTGTCCGTCACCATGGTCTGCCACTCCCCCCAGAC
>OGYN01002546.1_pt1 | contig 13288 bp, 12 predicted proteins | sample 1576551 | NCBI WGS metagenome assembly OGYN01 (sample SAMEA3541589, study PRJEB24748) | human gut metagenome | biome: human gut; feature: human-associated habitat; material: faeces | place: China | collected 2012 | reverse complement strand
ATTTTTTCGATGTTGTCCATAATCTTTACAAATGCGGTGGACACAACATCTTCTGTTAAAACATTACCAATAATATATCAATTGATTTTTGGAGTATTAATAGATTCTTTTATAGAAGAATGTATGTTTAGAGGATTGATAAGAAAACTTATAAGTAATAAGTACGTATATTTAATAGTCAGTTCAGTGACATTTGGAGCAATGCATGTAATATATGATATAAATGATCCGAAAAATTTATTATTTATATTTGTATATTCAATTGCTGGGTTTGCATTAGCATACAATTATGAAAAAACTGATAATTTAGTTTCGCCGATAGTAATGCATAGCATAAGTAATTTATTTAGTATTATATTAAGTGTTATATAATTTGAAAGGAAGTAAAATATGAAATTTAATGAAAATTTAAAATATTTAAGAAAAGAAGAAAAAATGACACAAGAAAATTTAGCAGAAAGACTGAATGTATCAAGACAAGCAGTAACTAAATGGGAAAGTGGGCAATCTTTACCAGATATTGAAAATTTGAAACAAATTGCTGATTTGTTTGGAGTTACTATGGATAGTTTAGTAGGAGACGTAGAGAGCAAAAAAGAATCTAATATTAACAAAAAGATTAATGATATTGGATATTTTATTTTTGGGGCAATTATATTATTAATAGGAATTTTCTTTTCTATTTATAATTTTATTGAAAAAATAACTTCTAGTGAAGATATAATTTCATCAATTATATTAGGAGGAATTCTATTTATAAGTTTTGTTTTAATGATTAAATTATATCTAAAAGATACAAAAAGTGAAATTATAAATATGAAACCAACAGAAGAAGGAAAAAAAGAACGAAGAAAAAGATTGAAAAAAAAGTGTATAATGGAAATAAAAGGAATGCTTATGTTTGGATTAATAAATAATATTTATTTTTTGCCTGATGGAATTGGTATATATTTCTGGAAAATTCTGGAATGGATTTTAAGTAGTATAATATTAGTTGCAATTATAGCAATAATAGAAAATAAAAAAATTGAAGATAAAGTAAAAAAACTAAATCAAATGGAATAGACATATAATTTATTCAAATAAATTTTCTAAAAAGTATTGACTTAGAGTCAACTCAAAGTGTTATATATAGATTAAGGAGGGATTAAGTATGGAAAAACAAACTGCAGGTAGAGAAAATTTAGGAGAATTAGCACCTAAACTTGCAGAATTAAATGATGATGTATTATGAGGACAAATCCTAATTTGTGTTGACGGAGAAGGTTGGTATCAAGAAGAAGGAAAGGAAGCAAGAAGATTAAAACCAGGAGATGTTGTAACAATTCCAGCAAATGTAAAACATTGGCACGGGGCAATTGCAAAATCTTGGTTTAGCCATATAGCCATTGAAGTGCCAGGAGAAAATACTTCAAATGAATGGTGCGAAAAAGTATCAGATGAGGAATATAACAATTTACCAGAATAAAAACATATCTAATAAAGATAATAATTAAAGACAGCAATTAGCTGTCTTTAATTATAGCTTTTTATGTATAAGGCTTTAGCAATATAAGGTGTTATTTCTTTAAACTTATACCAACCGGAGCTTTTATTATCGTTTTTACCGCCATTAGGGTTCGAAACATATACCATATCTTTGTCATCAGCAGCAAGTAAAACCATATAGTGAGAAGCGGTAGTCCAACGATTGGCATGTGGCTTGTACCATACACAAATCAAAATAGGTCTGTTTGTTTGCAAGTGTTCTTGCAATTTCTGCTGAGAGAAATGAGCTTTATCATAATAAAAATCAGTATTTTTTATATCAAATGTATTAGATAATTCTTTAGAAAGAGAGTTATATTCTAACTTTGGGTAATATTTTTGCCTTAAATCTTCTGGTGTGTATTGTTTATTATATCCACTCAAAATAATTGCAAGAGCTGTTATACCACAACCATTTTCGGCCATAGTGCCACCCCAATATTTATTATTGCTCCAAGGTGAATTGCCATTTTGTTTATATTCAATATAAGTCTTTTTATAATTTTCATTAGTTGTGAAAGTAGAAAAATAACCATCTGTATTTTGAGTTTTTTCTTGACCTATTCCAGAATAATTTTTATTTATATCTTGTTTAATTGTTTTTGATGACGAGTCTTTAAAAAATAAATATATTATGACAAATATTATTAACAATAGCATTATTCTTTTTTTCTTCATTTGATTTCCTCCTTAATATTGGCTTGATTACATTATACAACTGAATTGGAGAATATGTTTTAAGAAATACTTAAACAATTATTAATATTTTCTTATGGCTAGTTATGATATATTTAATTTCTAATGAATATTAACTTAATAATGAGATATAATAATAGCATTCACTTCGCAAAAATGAAAATATTTACTTTTTGCGAAATGAATGTTATAATATATTTGGCTCTTGAAATAAATAAAATCATGCTAAACCTTACAGAAATGTAAGGTTTCTTTTATAGAAAGTATGATATAATAGCAAAGGAGGAAAAATAAATGCCAAAGATATTAATAATAGAAGATGATGAAAAACTAAGAGAAGAATTAAAAATATTTCTAAACAAAAATGGATATAAAGCAACAACATTAACAACATTTGACAACACAATACAAGACATATTGCAAACAAATCCAGACTTAATATTATTGGATATAAATTTGCCAAATACAGATGGAGAATATATATGTAAAGAAATTAGAAAGCAATCAAATATGCCAATAATTATTGTGACAAGTAGAGATAGTGAATTAGATGAATTACTTTCAATAAATAATGGGGCAGATCACTATATTACAAAACCATTTAACATACAGATTTTACTTGCTAAAATAGGTTCATTATTAAGAAGAACAAATATGCAAGAAGTAAATGATAAAATAGATGCAAAAGATTTTATATTAAACACATCAAATAATACAATTGAAAAAGATGGAAAGATAATAGAATTAACTAAAAATGAATATAAAATTTTAAAATACCTAGTACAAAATAGAGGAAAAATAGTATCAAGAGAAGACATAATGGAATGTTTATGGGAAAGTGAAAGTTTTATAGATGATAATACATTAACAGTTAATATTACTAGATTAAGAAATAAATTAGAAGAATTAGAATTAAAAGAACTATTAGAAACCAAAAGAGGACAAGGGTATATTTTAAAAAGAGGAGCAAACTAAATGAAGTTTAAGTTATTTTTAAAAGAGAAAGCTATAACTATTTTATTATTACTATTTGGTATTATTACAATAGAGATATTCCTGATGGCATATAATGTAGGATTGTTTATAAAAATATATATTCCACATATAATAATGGGATTATATGTGGTTTCAATAGCTATAGAATATTTTAAAAAGAAAAAATTTTATGACAATCTATCAAACATGCTGGAAGAGTTAGAAGAAGAATATTTAATTACAGAAATTATAAATACTCCTGATTTTTTAGAAGGGAAAATATTAAAGAACACAATAGAAACAATTGATAAATCAATGTTAGAAAATGTAAACAAATACAAATATATGACAGAGGACTATAAAGAATATATAGAATTATGGATACATGAAATAAAAATACCAATAGCAACCAGCAAAATGGTAATAGAAAATAATAAAAATGCAATAACCAAAAGTATAGATGAAGAGCTAGATAAAGTGGAAAACTATATTGAACAAGCCTTATTTTATGCAAGAAGTAATACTGTAGAAAAAGATTATTATATAAGAAAAGTTGTTTTAAAAGAAATTGTAAATGAAAGCATTAAAAAGAATAAAAGTAGTTTAATACAAGAAAAGATTTCTATTGATATTCATGACTTAGATATAGAAGTTAATACAGATAATAAATGGATAGTATTTATATTAAATCAAATTATACAAAATAGTATCAAATACCGAAGAAAAGAAAACTCTGCAATCGAAATATATGCAAATCAAGGAAAAGAAAATGTAATTTTATATATTAAAGATAATGGAATAGGAATAAAACAAGGAGAAATTACAAGAGTTTTTGAAAAGGGATTTACAGGGACAAATGGAAGATTATCAAATAAAAAATCAACAGGAATAGGTCTATACTTATGCAAAAAGTTATGTAATAAATTAGGAATAGGAATAGAGCTAAATTCAGTACAAAATGAAGGAACAGAAATTAGGTTGGTATTTCCACAAAGTAGCTATGTTGAATTAAAGTAAAAAGAAACAATTATTGAAAACTTACAAAAATGTAAGGAAACTGTAAGCTAAATCGATGGCAACTTACATCAAAATAACTTATAATAATTTTAAAGTCAGAAACAATTTGGACTTTAGGAAGGAATGAGATTAAAAATGGAAAAAATATTAGAAGTAAAAAATATTGAAAAATACTATGGAAACAAATCAAATTTAACAAAAGCCATAGACAATATTAATTTTGATGTAAACAAAGGCGAATTTGTTGGAATTATGGGAGCAAGTGGTTCTGGAAAAACAACATTATTAAACTGCATTTCTACAATAGACAGAGTAACAGCAGGACACATAATCATAAATGGTGAAGACATCACAAAGCTAAAAGGAAATAATTTAAACAAATTTAGAAGAGAAGAACTAGGATTTATATTTCAAGACTTTAACTTATTAGATACTTTAACAGCTTATGAAAATATAGCTTTAGCATTAACAATTCAAAAGGTAAAGGCAAATGAAATTGATAGAAGAGTAAACGAAATAGCAGGTAAATTAGGAATTAAAGAAATTCTTACAAAATATCCTTATCAAGTATCAGGTGGTCAAAAACAAAGAATTGCATCAGCAAGAGCTATTATAACAAATCCAAAATTAGTTTTAGCAGATGAACCAACAGGGGCATTAGATAGTAAAGCAGCAAGGCAACTATTAGAAAATTTTGAATTATTAAATCAAAAAATGAATGCTACAATTTTAATGGTAACACATGATGCATTTACAGCTTCTTATGCTAATCGAATTTTATTTATTAAAGATGGAAAAATCTTTAATGAGTTAATAAAAGGAAATGATACAAGAAAACAATTCTTTGAGAAGATAATTGAGGTGCAAACACTTCTTGGAGGTGATTTGAACGATGTTATTTAAATTATCTATAAGAAATATGAAAAAAAGCTTCAAAGATTATGCAATTTATTTTTTAACATTAGTATTAGGTGTGGCAATATTTTATATGTTTAACTCAATAGATAGTCAACAGGCAATGTTAGAAGTATCAGAATCTACAAGAGATATTATAAAACTTATGATTTCATTGCTTGGATATGTGTCAGTATTTGTAGCAGTAGTATTGGGATTACTAATTGTATATGCAAATAACTTTTTAATTAATCGAAGAAAAAAAGAATTTGGAATATATATGACACTAGGAATGGGAAAAAGACAAATTTCAAAAATAATACTTATGGAGACTATATTAGTAGGAATTATATCACTAATTGTAGGATTAATTATAGGTGTATTTGCATCACAATTCATGTCAATATTAGTTGCTAAAATGTTTGAATCAGATATGAGTAAATTTCAATTTGTATTTTCAAAAGATGCTTGTATAAAAACTTGTATCTATTTTGCCGTAATGTATGTAGCTGTAATGTTTTTTAATACATTTACAGTTTCAAGATACAAATTAATTAATCTGCTAAATGCAAGTAAGAGAAATGAAAATGTAAAAATAAAAAATCCTATTATATGTATTTTAGTATTTTTAGAAGCTGTAACTATACTTGGATATGCTTATTGGAAGGTAACAGGAGATGTTTGGAGTTTAACAACGGCTGATAAAATTTTACCACCTATTTTAATGGGAATAGTTGGAACAGTAGCAGTTTTCTGGTCTTTATCAGGATTTATAATACAAATAGTTCAAAAAATGAAAAATGTTTATTTTAAAAATACTAATATATTTGTATTAAGACAAATAAATAACAAAATTAATACTATGGTTGTAAGCATGAGTGTAATATGTTTAATGCTGTTTATGACAATTTCAATACTTTCTTCAAGTTTAGCATTAAGAAATACAATGCAAAGAGAATTAATTGAAATGACACCTGTAGATTTGAATTTGTATAAAACAGCTAATTTACCAGAAAAATATTTACAATATGGAACTTATGGAAAAGAGATAACATCAACACCTGAAGCAAGAGCAGATTCAAAAATACCTATTACTGAAACTTTAAAAAATAATGGTTTAGATATGAATGTCCTAAAAGACATTGTGGAAATAACAGTATATTCTACAAATGATTTGACTTTGAAAGATTTTTTTGGAGATAAATATGCAGAAATAAAAACTAAATATCCAAATCTTTTGTATGGTACAGCAGAACAGTTGGTAAAGATATCTGATTATAATAAAATTGCAAAACTATATGGAATTAATCAATATGAATTAAATAATGATGAATATATTGTACTTTGTGATTTTGATTCACAAAAAGAATTAAGAGATGAAGCATTAAAAAATGGAGACAATGTTTTAAATATAGCTGGAAAACAATATAAATCAAAATATAATGAATGTAAAACAGGATATATTCAAATGTCTACTAGCCATACAAATACGGGAATTATATTAGTTCCAGATGATTGTGAATTGACAGAAGATATGAAAGAACAATATTTATTATCTGCAAATTATAATGCAGATACGAAAGAAAGAAAAGAAGAAATAGAAAAGATATTTGTTGATGATAATTCTGAACTTTTACAAAATTTAGATAAAAATGGTTTAAATATTGACGGAAAAACGAAAATAGCTCTTATGGAAGCAAGTGTAGGTCTAGCAACTATTGTAACATTTATAGCAATTTATTTAGGAATTATATTTCTAATTGCAAGTTCAGCTATTTTAGCTTTAAAACAATTAACAGATAGTTCAGATAATAAGCAAAGATATATAATTTTAAGAAAAATTGGTTGTGATGAAAAGATGATCAATAAAGCATTATTTAGACAAATTGGAATATTTTTTGGAGTTCCACTTGTTCTTGCAATTATACATTCTGTATTTGGAATACAATTTGCAATTACAATAATGTCTGGTCTAGCAAGTAAAAAAGACTTATTACCATCAGCTATTGCAACAGTTATTATTATAGGTGTTATATATGGTATATATTTCTTAGCTACTTATTTAGGAAGTAAAAATATTATTAAAGAAGATGAATAAAAAATTATAATTCTATTTTGATTAAGAATTATAGACTTTTTGAAATAAATATATTAGAATAAAAAGTAAGTGTGCGCCCAGCAAAGGGTAAGTAATCTAACGGGTGGAAATCACGTCTGGTTAAGATCTAACCAACCACCAGTAGCGAGTTTTGTGCTTATGACAGTAATGTTATGAGTAAAGCGTAGACAGCAAGGAAACTTCACATAATAAAATTATAAAAAGTACTGATGATAGTTCTATTTCGTACTAACTTAATAAAGTGCGAAATAGGACTATTTTATATTAAAAACGGTTGAAAATTATCTGTTTTTGTGCTAGGATAATAAAAAACGAAACAGTAAATTATGGGAGAATATAAGTATGAAAATAAAACAGCAAAAGCAGATAAAAGAATTTATAATAAAAAATTTAAAATGGATTATATTATTCATTTGCTTAATTGGATTTTTAGCACTAACAGAAGACGTATTTAACAAAGAAATAATGGATGGAGATATAATAGGGTATAAATTAATATCAAAATTTTTAATATCTGATTTTACAATACCAATAGCAAAGTTTATCACTAATTTTGGAGGAGCTATATTTTTAATAGTATTAACAATTATTTTACTTATATCAATAAAAAACAAAAAAATTGGATTATCGATATTCTCAAATTTAGCTATAATTACAATATTAAACCAATTATTAAAAAGAATATTACAAAGGCCTAGACCAACAGAGTATAGAATTATTGAAGAGACAGGATATAGTTTCCCATCAGGGCATTCAATGATAAGCATGGCTTTTTATGGTTATTTAATATATTTGATTTATAAATATGTTGAAAATAAGTATGTTAAGTGGATTTTGATTAGTTTGTTAAGTGTTCTAATTTGCTTGATTGGAGTTAGCAGAATCTATCTAGGTGTACATTATACAAGTGATGTTTTAGGGGGCTTCTTGATATCTATATCTTATTTGGTTATTTATATTAGTGCAGTCAATAAGTTTTTAGTAGAAAAAAGAGGCTAATTAAACTAATTAGCACATTCTATTGAACTTGGTAAAAATGAAGGGAAGTAATATAATGGAATCAATAAAAGGCCTAACACACAAAGAAGTAGAAGAAAAAATAAAACAAGGAAAAACAAATAAAGTAAAAATAAAAACTAATGAAAGCATTTTAAAAATAATAAGAAAAAATATATTTACATATTTCAATTTGATTTTCTTAATATTAACAATTTTGCTTATTACGGCACATTCATATAGAAATTTAACATTTTTAGGTATTATAATAATAAACGTTCTAATTGGAATTATTCAACAAATAAGGTCAAAAATTACATTAGACAAACTATCATTGCTTGATAAAAATAAATATGTAGTAATCAGAGACGAAAATGAAGAAGTAGTAGATTCTGATAATCTTGTTGAAGGAGATTTAATAATTTTAGAGGCAGGAAAGCAAATTCCTGCTGATGCAGTAGTTGTTTCTGGAAAATTATATGTAAACGAATCATTATTAACAGGAGAACAAGATGAAATTGAAAAAGAGGTAAACTCTAAACTTATGTCTGGAAGCTTTGTTGTATCTGGAAAAGCAACAGTACAACTTACTAATGTAGGTGATGAATCTTTTTCAGCAAAAATAATGAAAGAATCCAAAAAAATAAAAGAAACAAAATCAGAAATGATTTCAGCAATTGATAACATTGTTAAATTTGCAGGAATAATAATAATTCCTATTGGAATGCTATTATTCATCAGTGCTTATGTTGTAAATGGTAGTGGTTATAAAGACAGTGTTAATTCAATGGTTTCAGCATTATTAGGCATGATTCCTGAAGGTTTATATTTATTAACAACAGTTGCATTAGCATTAAGCTCAATGAAACTTGCACAGAAAAAAATACTTCTTCATGATATGAAGAGTATTGAAAGTTTAGCAAGAGTTGATGTTTTATGTGTTGACAAAACAGGAACAATCACTAATAATACTATGAAAATTTTAGATATATTTGATAAAAAAGAAAATAGCATAATAAAGAACAAAGAAAATATAGGAATAGAAATCTTAGCAAAATACATAAACACAATTGAGGATACAAATATAACGATGGACGCGATAAAGGAGCAGTTGAAAGGAATTTCTAGTGAAAAACTATCTAACATAAAAAGAGAAAATTTTAATTCAAAAAATAAATTTTCTTTTGTAAAAATAGATGAAAATATAACCTATAAATTAGGAGCACCAGAAATATTATTAAATAATGAATATGAAGAATTAATTAACAAGAGAACAAAAAATGGTGAAAGAGTAATTGCTTTTGTTGAAGAAAAAAATAATGAAGTGATTCCTATTTTATTTATAAGTTTAAAAAATGAAATAAGAAAGAATGCAAAAGAAATCTTTGAATTTTTTGATAATAGACAAGTTCAAATTAGAGTTATTTCAGGAGATAACCCAATAACAGTATCATCAATTACAAAACAGGCAGGAATTAAGGGATATGAAAAATATATCGATTGCAGAGAATTAAAGAATTATGCTGATATACAAAAAGCAGTGAAAAAATATGTTATTTTTGGTAGAGTTAATCCAGAACAAAAAAGACAAATAATAAAAGCTTTAAAAGAAACTGGTTCAAAAGTAGCTATGACAGGTGATGGCGTGAATGATATTTTGGCAATGAAAGAAGCGGATTGTTCAATTGCGATTGGCTCTGGAGCAGATGCAGCTAGAGAAACAGCACAAGTTGTATTACTTGATTCGGATTTTGGAAAAATGAGAAATATTGTATATGAGGGAAGAAAAAATATTAATAATATAACAAGGTCTGCATCATTATTTACTTATAAAAATATATTTTCAGTATTGCTTTCTATATATTCAATAATTTTTGCAATGCAATATCCGCTAGAACCAAACCAAGTATCTTTAGGAAGTGCATTTACAATAGGTATTCCAGCATTTTTATTGACATTTGAAGAAAATCAAAAGAAACAGCAAAATGGGAATTTTATGAGAAAAGTATTTACCAATTCACTTCCTGCTGCAATAACATCTTTTTTAGCAATTGTTGCTATGGTTAGATTTTCAGACTTATTTAATGTTGGTATAAAAGAAATTACAACAGCTTGTAGTTATTTATTCTTTACAGGAGGATTTTTAATATTATATAAAATTATTAGACCATTAAATAAATATAGGACAAGTGTTATGTTTTTATGCATTTTAGGAATTATTCTAACAATTAATATAATTCCAAACTTTTTTGCTATAAAAGAAATATCAGAAAGATCTGCAATACTTGTTACATTGTTTGCAATTGCAGAATTTTCAGTAATTAGATGGATTACTTTAATTCTAGATAAACTTGGAAAAAATAAAAAGGATGTGATTCTATGGAAAAAACAAATGTAATGAGAATATTAGATCAAAAGAAAATAAAATATAATGAATATTTTTATGGGGACACAAATGCAATAAGTGGAGTTGAAGTTGCAAGAGTTTTAAATGAAGATGCAAACAAAGTGTTTAAAACACTTGTAACTATTGCAAAATCTAAACAAAACTACATATTTATGATACCAGTTGAAAAAGAATTGGATTTTAAGAAATGTGCTCAAAGTGTTAGTGAAAAAAGTATAGAGATGATTCCTCAAAAAGATTTATTACCATTAACAGGATATGTTCATGGTGGATGTTCTCCAATAGGATTAAAAAAGCCATTTAAGGTAGTAATAGATGCTTCAGCTCAAAATTTTAATGAGATAATATTTAGTGGTGGAAAATAGGGTTTCAAGTTGAAGTGGAATTAAAAGATTTAAAAAAAGTTATAAATTATAAATTTGATGATATAGTAAAATAAGCTTCTAAATAAGACTATGAATTAGGAAAACGTATATAAGTGGAATAAAAGATGTTAAGTATAGAAGAATTTTATAAAATAGAAAAATGAAAGTGAAATATTTTATTATGTAGGAGGACATATGGAAAAATGGTTGAAATGGGCAATAGAAATTCAGAGTTTAGCACAATCAGGACTAGCATATACAAGTAATGTATATGACATAGAAAAATATGAAAGATTAAGAGAAATTGCGGCAGAAATGATAGCTGAGAAAAGTGATATAAATTTTGAAAAAGTAATGGATTTATTTTGTAATGAAACAGGATATCAAACACCAAAGATTGATACAAGAGCTGCAATAATAAAAGACAATAAAATTTTATTAACACATGAAAACAATGGAACTTGGTCATTACCAGGAGGTTGGTGTGATGTTCTAGAAAGTGTAAAATCAAATACTATAAAAGAAGTTAAAGAAGAAACAGGATTAGATGTTGAACCTATAAAAATAATTTCTATTCAAGATAGAAATAAACATAACAAACCAATATATGCTTATGGAGTTTGTAAGATATTTGTTTTGTGTAATTTGATTGGAGGTAAGTTCGTGAAAAATATAGAAACAACAGAAATCAGATATTTTTCATTAAGTGAACTACCAGAAAACTTAGCAGAAGAAAAGTCAAATAAAGAACAGATTGAAATGTGCTTTGAGGCATTTGAAGATAAAAATTGGCAAACACAATTTGATTAAATCAAATACGTTTTATTCAAATTGTTACAGAAAAATTATTTGAATGAAATGCGAAAGATAAATAGTAATTTGTAGGGAGGAATATAAAATGGACTTTAAACTTATGCGTATTGAAGAAAAAGAAGATATAGTTATTTATAAAAAAGATATGCAAGAAGCATTTCAACAAGGTGCGATGAAAGAATTTAATAACTTAAATGTTGAAATATTATCAGAAAAAGATATTAATGAATCTTTATCTAAAAAAGGTGCAGTAGCTTATAAAGCAGTAGTTGATGGAAAAATGTTAGGAGGCGCTATTGTAGTTATAGATGAAGTTACTCAGCATAATCATCTTGATTTTTTATATGTTAAATATGGCACACAAAGCAAAGGAATTGGTCAAAAAATATGGAATGAAATTGAACAATTATATCCAAAGACAAAAGTATGGGAAACATATACACCATATTTTGAAAAAAGAAATGTTCATTTTTATATAAATTGTTTAGGATTTCATGCAGTTGAATTTTTTAATCCTAAACACAAAGACCCCAATATTCCAGATGATATGATAGGTGGAGATTACTTTTTTCGTTTTGAAAAAGTGATGAAATAAGAAATTACAATTTTGTAATTTGAAAGATTTATAGTAATTTGAAAGTGAGGTAATATATTATAATGGATTATTTCATAATGGAAATGTGGAGTGGTATATGGACATTAAGAAATACTATTCCTTTGTCAGGATTTATATTTTTAGGTGTAATATGTATTGAATTATTAATAAAATTTATTCAAAAGAAAAAAATAAATTTTAAAATATCAAATTTAATATGTCAGTATTTATGGATTTTAATAATTCTATGTATATTAAAAATAACTGGTATTTTAACTGGTAATTTTGGTATAACATCTCCATTTGATAGTTATATCAGTTTTAAATTATTTGAAGATGGTTTTAACGTTGCAACTATATTGAATATACTTTTATTTATACCGTTTGGATTTTTACCAATATTTATATTTATATTCAATTTTACATCTTCTAGTTGAACTGTATTCTTCATTATATCAGCTAAAATTTCTGAATATTTTTCAACTGAATTTTCCTCTACTTCAAATATTAATTCATCATGAACTTGTAAAAGTAAAGCTATATCCTCTTTATCTTTTAAAACATCATAAACCTTTACCATAACTTTTTTCAATACTTCTGCTGCTGTTCCTTGAATAACTGTATTTACTGCCATTCTTTCAGCCTGTGATTTAATAGTTTTATTTTTAGAATCTATGCCACTAATATATCTTTTTCTACCAAATAAAGTCTTAACATAACCATGTTCTTCTCCAAATTCAATAACTTCTCTTTCAAAACTTGTAACTCTTGGATATTGTTCAAAATATTTTTTAATATATTCAGAAGCATCTTTTACAGGTATCTTCAATTCTTTTGCTAATCCAAAAGGAGTTTTACCATAGATTATGCTAAAATTAATTATT
>OGYN01002538.1_pt1 | contig 13323 bp, 9 predicted proteins | sample 1576551 | NCBI WGS metagenome assembly OGYN01 (sample SAMEA3541589, study PRJEB24748) | human gut metagenome | biome: human gut; feature: human-associated habitat; material: faeces | place: China | collected 2012 | reverse complement strand
CCCGTCGGATTGTCCAAACGTGGAAGAGACACGGAATCCGATGCAAACATTCAGCTGGAAGAAATGCTCACATTTTTCTCAAACGAATTTCCACTTGCATTTCCACATGGAATCCCCAAGTGTGTTTTTAATAATATTACTTATCAGAGTAAAGAGCGATATGCTTATTGCGGCAGCCCCATAAAAACGCTCCGCTGTACATGTGAAGTGGGATTTGGTAGAATAAGGGATATGAAAAATGATGCTTGACAAGAAGAAAATAGTTAGGATAAACTAATTCGGCGGATAAAAGGAGCGGAGAGACAAATGAAGATGTTTCGGGGAGCGGTAGATACGATAAAAAGAGTGTACCGGTATGAGAAGACAACCGGCATGGATGTCGGGGCACTGCAGGGGGTCATGCTGATCTTTGCGGTGGTGTTGTTTCTGATCGATATTGAGAATTTCCGTCTGGGAAAATATGTCATCGGAATTGTGACACTGGTCGTGGGAATTGTGAGCGTGACGGCGGTGTTTGTAATCCGGCGGTTCCAGAAGGTGGTTCTCGTGTGTCGGATTGCGGTCTTTTTGTTCCTGCTGCTGGCGGCTGCCATTCTGTACGCGGGTGCAAATGACGGTTTTTCCCTGCTGTGGTATCTGCTGCTGCCTGTTATCACTTTGGTTCCGCTTGGAATGCCGTTTGGGGCACCGGTTTGTATCGGATTCGGCCTGTGGATCATGGCGTTTTTCTGGACGCCGCTTACGGATATATTAAGGTACGATTATCCGAGGGATTATAGGGTGTTCTACCCGATTTTTTACTGGGGATTCTGCCTGATGGTTGTTGCGATGGATATTTTTTACAAGAATTATCAGATCCGGCAGCGCCAGAACGAGGAAAATCTGGAGAACGAGGTGCAGGAAGCAGTCGCCGGGACGAAGAATCTGATGCTGCACTCGGTGACGGCGATCAGCCAGTTGATTGATGCCAAGGATCGTTATACAAGAGAACATTCCCAGCGTGTGGCGGAGTATTCCAGACTCATCGCGGATTATATGCAGGGTGGTCATGCGACAGGGGAGGAACTGGAGCTGATCTACCGCAGTGGCCTGCTTCATGACATCGGCAAGATTGCGGTGCCGGATGCAGTCTTAAATAAGCCCGAGCGTCTGACGGATGAAGAGTATGAGGTGATGAAAAAACACACGATCTGGGGAAGAGAAATTTTGTCCGGGCTGGAGTTTTTGCCGCAGGCGGATCTGGGAGCAACCTACCATCACGAGCGGTACGACGGCAGTGGCTATCCTTACGGCATGCACGGGGAGGAACTTCCGGAGATGGTGCGCATTATCAGTGCTGCGGATGCGTTGGATGCGATGAACTCCAACCGCTGCTACCGAAAGCACTGTGACAGGGATTACATTATCGGGGAATTCCGCAAGGAAGCCGGGAAACAGTTTGACGCCGGAGTGGCGCATGCGGTTGTTGCACTGATCGAGGAAGGCAGGATTACGGTATAAGAGATGAAGAGCGCAGAGACAAAAGCAAAGAGAAATAGAGACAATTTCTGGAATATGGTCAGTATTCCCTATGAGGATCGGGAACTGGCTCTCTGGATGAAAATTATATTCGGATTCATCTGGGCAATCAGTATTTTAAACGGCATTCTTTACGGTGCGCCGGTGTCCTATCTGCTTGCAATGGGGATGATGGTGGCATTGCTTGCCGGTAATATTGCGGTCTGTCGGCGGCACTACCGCAGATGGATCGATGTGGTGACATTCACGCTGCTCAGCATTCCGATTTTTTATGTGTATTACCACGCGAGCATCGGGTATTTCAGTGTATTGTTCCCGATGCTGTTTTCCTGCGGAATTGTATTTATCCTGGGCATCCGCAACAGTTTTGTCATCAATCTGTTCTATCTTGCTGCGGTGGTTTTATGCTTCCGGTTCGACCTGAGTGCGTCAGCGGAGAGCATTTACGGGGAAAATGTGGCTTTGCGCTTCCCCTACCTGTATATCTGTTTTGTGCTTATAGCATATATGCTGATGTATTCGATCCAGCGCTACTGGGTGGAGAAGCGCAGAAGACAGGAAAAGCTGGAGCAGCGCGTACATGAGGAAAAGAAAAAGCTTCAGGGAATGTCCATGCGTGTGATGAATGCCATGTGCCGTGCGCTGGGAGCGAAGATTCCGGGCGAGGAGGAGCACTGCAGACAGGTGGCAGAATATGCAAAAGAGATTGCAGAGCGGCTGGAACTTCCGGAGGAGATGGCATCTGCGGCATATCAGGCAGGTCTTCTGCACGAGATCGGAATGATCGGCATTCCGGACGAACTGATCCAGAGACGGAACCTGACGGATGAGGAGTATGGTGTGTTCCAGACTTATGTGAAGATGGGCTATGATATGATCAGCGAACTGCAGGTGGCGGATACGATCGCGGAGGCCGTGTATTATCATCGGGAGAACTACGATGGCAGCGGTTATCTGGCGGGAAAGCGCGGCAGTGAGATACCGGTGCTCGCGCAGATCCTCGCGGTGGCGGACTATGCGGACCGCCATCTGCGCTGGGGCGAGAGTACGGAAATGGTGAGAGGCAAGATAAAGGAGCGGGAAAATACAAGGTTTGAACCAAAGTGCGCCGGGATAATGGAACAGATTTTAAAGGAGAGAAGTGAGGACTAGAGAATGGAGAAAATGACGGCGCAGGAGATAGAACAGAAGCGTGCGGGGGAGAAGGAGACCGTGGATTGCATGATCGGCATCTACTGCCGCGGAGTGCACGGGACGAAGCGGGGAGAACTCTGCGAGGCGTGCCGCCAGCTGCAGGCGTACGCCGATCTTCGCACGGAAAAATGTCCGTTTATGGAGACGAAGACGTTCTGCAGTGCCTGTAAGGTGCACTGTTATTCGAAGGAGATGCAGGAGAAAATCCGTGAAGTGATGAAGTATGCGGGACCAAGGATGCTGTTTGTGCATCCGCTGCTTGCCATCCGGCATGTGCATATCACACTTCGGAATAAGAAAAAGCAGAAAGAGATCAGTACAAGGGAAAAGGGAGAGAAACATGTTTCATAAAAGACTGTTAAAGGAATTTTCCGATAACCGGAAATACGTGGCGGGAATGGTTATCATGCAGTGGGCGGCGCTTCTTGCCAATGTGGCGCTTATGTATGTGCTGGCAGCGTATGTCGGGAGAATATCCGGAATTGTAAAAGGGGAGAGCCTCACGGCCTCCCCGTCCGACGGAGTGCTGCTTATCGTATTTGCGGCGGCGCTTTTTGTGCGGATCGCGGCGACGAGTGCGGCAAACCGGATGTCCTATCTTGCGTCCACGCAGGTGAAACGCAGACTGCGCGACCGGATCTATGAGAAGATGATGGAGTTCGGGGCGGCTTACCGGGAGGCGGTGGCGACCTCGGAGGCGGTGCAGATCGCGACGGAGGGAGTGGATCAGCTTGAGATCTACTTCGGAAAATATGTGCCGCAGTTTTTTTACAGCATGCTGGCGCCGCTGACCTTGTTTGTGATTGTTGGCACCATGAGTATCAAGGTGGCGGCAGTGCTGCTGCTCTGCGTACCGCTCATTCCGGTGTCGATTGTGGCGGTACAGAAGTTTGCCAAGAAGCTGCTGGCAAAATACTGGGGAACCTACACGGAACTCGGCGATTCCTTTCTGGAAAATCTGCAGGGACTTGTCACGTTAAAGATTTATCAGGCGGACGGGCGCTATGCGGAGAAGATGGATGAGGAGGCGGAAAAGTTCCGCAAAGTGACCATGCGTGTACTCATCATGCAGTTGAATTCGATCAGCGTGATGGATCTGGTTGCCTACGGCGGAGCGGCGCTCGGCATCATCTTAAGCGTGCTTGAATACCGGGCGGGAGCGGTCACATTTGCAGAGTGCTTTTTTATCATTATGATCTCGGCGGAGTTTTTCCTTCCGCTGCGTCTGCTCGGTTCCTTCTTCCATATTGCGATGAATGGAAATGCCGCTGCGGACAAGATTTTCCGGTTTTTGGACACGCCGGTACCAGAGCATGGAACTGTACAGAAAACGCAGGGCAATGAGATCTGCTTTTCCCATGTGAATTTTGCGTACACACCGGATGCCCCGGTGCTGCGCGATGTGGCTTTCTCCGTGCCGGAGGGACGTTTTGTCGCGCTGGTCGGTGAATCGGGTTGTGGAAAAAGTACGATTGCGTCGCTTGTGATGGGGGAAAACCGTCCGAAGGAGGGCGGCAGTGTTACGATCGGTGGAGTGCCGGTCACAGAGCTTACGGCGGAGGCACTTTATCGGAAGGTGACAAGAGTGCGCCATGACAGCTATCTCTTTGCGGGAACCGTGGAGGACAACCTTCGGATGGGAAAGGCAGATGCCACGCAAAAAGAGATGGAGGATGCGCTTTTAAGAGTGGACCTGCTAAAGACGATCCGGGAGAAGGGCGGACTTGCCATGCAGCTTGAGGAGCGTGCGGCAAACCTTTCCGGCGGGCAGAAGCAGCGTCTGGTGCTGGCGCGGGCGCTGCTGCATGACAGCGATATCTATATTTTTGACGAGGCGACATCCAACATTGACGTGGAGAGTGAGAACCGGATTATGGAAGTCGTCCGCGGGCTTGCCCGTGAAAAGACGGTGCTTCTGATCTCACACCGCCTTGCCAATGTCACAGCGGCGGATGAGATCTTCGTGCTGCAGGCGGGGACGGAAGGAATCGCAGAGCGCGGCACGCATCAGGAGCTGATGCAGCGGCAGGGATATTACTGCAGGCTGTATGAGGCGCAGCAGGAACTGGAATCCTATGCGGGCACACAGCAGAAGGAGGTGACGGTGTAATGAAGCAGAACAAAGACAATCAAAATAAAAAGCAGAGAAGCGGATTTGCCGTCATGTGCGGGCTGATCGGGATGATAAAGCCGCTGCTTGGCATCATGTGTCTGGCGATTCTGATGGGCTGTGCGGGCAATCTGATGGCGACGTTTTTAACAATCCTCGGAGGCTATGCACTGCTTACCGTGACCGGTGTATACAGTGGAATGAAGTTTTCCGTGATCTTTACGCTGCTGGTCTGCTTCGCGGTGGCGCGCGGAATCCTGCGTTACGCAGAGCAGGCGAGCAATCATTATATCGCGTTTAAGCTTTTAGCGCGCATCCGGCATCAGGTGTTTGATTCTCTGCGCAGACTGGCACCGGCCAAGCTGGACGGCGCGAAAAAGGGCAACCTGATCTCGATTATCACCAGCGATATCGAACTTCTCGAGGTGTTTTATGCACACACGATCTCGCCGATCGCAATCGCGGTCATCACATCGGTGGTTATGACGATCTTCTTAGGAAGGATACATCCCGTTTTCGGAGTGCTGGCACTTTTCTTCTATGTGCTTGTCGGAGCCGTGATTCCGGTTGTCAACGGACGTATCGGAGCTGCCGGCGGCAAGGAATACCGGGAGGCGTTCGGCGCTTTGAATACCTGTGTGCTGGACAACCTTTACGGCCTTGAGGAGACGCTGCAGTACGGACAGCAGGAGGCACGCATCGCTAAGATGGCGGAGCAGACCGGACATCTGGAGACGGTCAACGGCGCATTAAAGCGGGGGGAGAACTTACAGCGCGTGATCACCGACGGTGTGATTCTCTTTGCGGGTGTGCTTGCGGCGCTCGTGGGTGGAACGCTTGCAGAAAACGGCAGCATCCCGGGAAGCGGGGCGGTGATTGCGGTGATCGCGCTCGCAAGCTCCTTCGGACCGACGGCAGCACTCTCGGCGCTGTCAAATAATTTAAACCACACCTTGGCGAGCGGAAACCGTGTGCTGGATATCCTGGAGGAAAAACCGCTCGTGGAGGAAGTGACCGGAAAAGAGGATACGTGCGGTCAGAATATACACTGCGACCATGTGTCCTTTGCCTACGCGAACACGCAGGAGAGCGGGGAAGAAGACGGACGCGGCGTGCTGCGGGATTTTACGGCGGATTTTACGGAAAAGCGGATTCACGGCATTCTCGGAAAGAGCGGCTGCGGAAAATCGACCCTGTTGAAGCTTCTGATGCGGTTCTACGAGCCGGATGAGGGAGTGATTGCCTACGACGGAACAAAGATCGGAGAGATCAATACAGCGGTGCTGCGCGGCGGTATCTCCTATGTGACGCAGGAGACGTTTTTGTTCCATGACACGGTGGCGGAGAACCTTAAGGTGGCAAAAGAGGATGCCACAGAGGAGGAGCTGGAGCGGGCGGCGCGGGCGGCGTCCATCCATGATCTTATCATGAGTCTGCCGGACGATTATGAGACGAAGATCGCGGAGCTGGGGAGCTCCCTGTCGGGAGGAGAGCGGCAGCGTCTCGGAATTGCGCGCGCCTTTCTGCACGATGCAGACATCCTGTTCCTCGATGAACCGACCAGCAACATTGACAGCTTAAACGAGGGTATGATTCTGCGCAGCCTGAAAGAGGAATGTGCGGACAAAACGATTCTGATGGTGTCACACCGGAAGTCCACGATGGGCATTGCGGACGACGTGCTGGAAATGTAGGCGGATCAAAGCCGTACAAGAGACCCGTTTGAAGATAAGAGAGACAGAAATGTCCGGCAGCGTCTGCTGCCGGACATTTCTTTAAAAACATAAAAAAAGATGGAGATAGGGGGACTCGAACCCCTGACCTACGCGTTGCGAACGCGTCGCTCTCCCAGCTGAGCTATATCCCCGGATTCTGATTCAGACGATATCAAAAATCTTTCGCCCGAACAATATGTATTATGCCACATTTGTTTTTGAAATGCAACAGGTAACGAAACCTTTTGCGGGTAAAGTTATTGACTTTTCCTGTAGCGGAACATAGAATATTTATAATTGCAGGGAATCGGCAAAAGACAGTGCATGTGAAGTGGCTGCAGGGAGTATTCCCGCGGTCATTTTTGAATTTTAAGAGATAAAAAGGGACACAGATATGAATATCAGGCAGGCAAAAAATGAGATCAAACATACCGTGGAGGCATACTTAAAGAAGGATGAGGCGGGGGATTATGAGATTCCGGAGATCCGGCAGAGACCGGTGCTTCTGATGGGACCTCCGGGCATCGGCAAGACACAGATCATGGAGCAGATCGCCAGAGAACTCGGGGTCGGGCTGGTGGCATACACGATCACGCACCACACAAGACAGAGCGCCGTCGGACTGCCGTTCATCCGGGAGGAGGAATTCGCGGGGAAGACCTACTCTGTGACGGAGTACACGATGAGTGAGATCATCGCCAGTGTATACCGCAGGATTCGTGACAGCGGGCAGCGGGAGGGAATCCTGTTTATCGATGAGATCAACTGTGTGTCTGAGACGCTTGCGCCGACGATGCTGCAGTTTTTACAGTGCAAGACCTTCGGCAACCAGAAGATACCAGAGGGATGGGTGATTGTGGCGGCGGGCAATCCGCCGGAGTACAACAAATCCGTGCGCGATTTTGATATGGTAACCCTCGACCGTGTGCGCTATATGACCGTGGAGGCGGATTACAGGGTCTGGAAGGAGTATGCGAGGGCACAGCACATCAGCGGAGCGATCTTAAGCTACCTGGAACTTCGCCCCGGCAACTTTTACCGCGTGGAGGCGGATGTGGACGGCATGCAGTTTGTGACGGCGCGAGGATGGGAGGATCTCTCCAATCTGATGGCGGTCTATGAGAAGCTCGGTTTTCTGGTGGACGAGCAGGTTATCCGGGAATATATCCATCACGCCGATGTGGCGGAGGATGTGGCGGCGTATCTGGATCTCTACCGCAAATATCAGGATGACTACGGCATTCCGCAGATTCTGGACGGCTGCGTCAGACCGGAGATCTACGCGCGCATCTATGCGGCGGCGTTTGATGAGCGGCTCTCGGTGGTACACCTGCTGCTGGACGGTCTGGCGGCGTTTTTTGGCAGGGCAGCGTCTGAGCGGGCATTGACGGATGCGTGGTATGCCTTTTTAAAAGAGTACCGCAGCCAGGTGGAGACAGCCGCAGATCCGGCGGAATGTTACCGGACGCTTGTCGCAGAGCGGGAGCAGGAGATGCTGCGTCAGATTGCAAATGACGCTTACACCCGCGAGGAGGCAAAGCGGGAGAAGCTTTTGATGGAAAAATTAAAAGCGGCGCAGCAGGAAGTGACAAAAGATTCGGCACAGCGCTGTTTTGAAGCGGCAAAAGCGGGATTTGACCGGCAGCGGGAGGTACTGGTGCAGACCGAGGAAGCGGCGGGCGCGGCGTTGGAGCACGCGTTTGACTTTATGGAGCAGGCGTTTGAGAACGGTGAGGAGATGGTGGTGTTTGTCACGGAGCTCACGATTACGTCGGAGTCCGCAAGGTTTCTCTCCGAGCATACCTGCGAGCGCTATCTGACATACAACAAACAGCTTTTAATAGGAACGAGACGAGCGGAGCTGTTGTCGGAGCTGCGTCGGGACAACTGACGATTTCGCAGGAAAGAATATAAAAGGAATATAAGAAGGAATAAAAAGATGCAGTCACAGAATGAACTTAGAAATCTGTTACAGAGAATTGATCATAAGAGTTATCCGGCTTACAAGGATACGAGAGGAAGCTACGATTTCGGCAATTATGTGTTGTCGATCGACCATGTGCAGGGAGATCCGTTTGCCGCACCGTCGAAGGTGAGCGTCCATGTCAGGGGAGGAGCAGCGAAGTTCCCGGCGGATCTCTACCGGATGAAATGCCGCAGGCTGGCAGTGTGCGACTATCTGCTGCGCCAGTTCGGACGGGAACTTGAGCGCGTGTCTTTCAAGGCAAAAGGCTCCGGAAAGAGCGGACTTCTGGCGGTGAGCCGCCCGGGACAGGAAGTGTTGGAGCGCACCGCATGCCAGATGGATGAGGCAAAGGGCGATCTGGTGCTTCGCTTTGAGGTGGGATTCCCTGCCAACGGGAGAACCGTCAATGCAAGAGAACTGGAGAAAATCTTTTTTACGTTTCTTCCGGAATGTGTATCACACAGCCTGTTTTATAAGGCGCTGGATGAAAAGGCGGTGTACCGTGCGGCGGATCTCGCGGAGGATCAGCAGTATATCAGGGATCATTTAAAGGAGCAGGGACTGGTGGCGTTCGTGGCGGATGGTTCCATCCTGCCGCGTGAATCCGGCGTGTCCGGCAGACCGATGAAGGACGCCGTGAAGTTTACGGCGCCGGAATCCATGAAGGTAAGCTTTGCGCTGCCGCATGCGGGAAAGATACAGGGCATGGGAATAAAGAAAGGAATCACACTCATCGTCGGCGGCGGATACCACGGCAAATCCACGCTGCTTAAGGCGCTGGAACTTGGCGTGTACAACCATATTGCCGGGGACGGCAGGGAGTATGTCATTACCGATGATACGGCGATGAAGATCCGCGCGGAGGACGGAAGAAGCATCAAAAAGGTGGATATTTCCATGTTCATCAATGATCTTCCGAACGGAAAGGATACGAGTGCCTTTTGCACGGAGGATGCGAGCGGAAGCACCTCCCAGGCTGCCAATGTGGTGGAGGCCATGGAGGCGGGAGCGGAGACGTTTCTCATCGATGAGGATACGAGTGCAACCAATTTTATGATCCGCGACGAGCTGATGCAGAGGGTGGTAAACCGCGAGGATGAGCCGATCACGCCGTTTATCGACCGTATCAGGGAGCTGTATGAACAGTACGGTATCTCCACGATTCTGGTGGCGGGAAGTTCCGGCTCCTATTTTCATGTGGCAGACTGCATTGTCCAGATGAACCGTTACAAACCGCAGGAGATCACCGCATTTGCGAAGGAGGAAGCGGGCAGATTCCCGCTGCCGGAGGTGAAACCGCCGAAGCAGGCGGCTCCGGGGTTTGAGCGTGCGGTGCGGCCGGACCGTGCATTTAAGGAAGATGCCCGCATGAAGCTAAAGACGATGGGACGCGACGGCATCTCTATCAACCGCGATACGATCGATGTGCGCTATGTCGAGCAGCTGGCGGATACGGAACAGCTCGCGGCGCTCGCCTACTTTTTAAAGTATGCCGAGATCCATGTATTCAACGGAAAGCGCACCCTAAGAGAGAGCGTTTCCCTATTGATGCAGTATGTGGAGGAGCACGGACTTGCCGCGGTGACGGAGAGCAGCTATGTGCCGTGCGGGCTGGCAATGCCGAGGGCACAGGAGATTTTTGCATGCATCAACCGTTACAGAAGAATCAGTTTGTAGGAAAAGGAACCGGAGAACGTGAGTGACAAAGCGAATATTGCAGCAGCAGTTCTGGCACATGTAGATGCCGGGAAGACAACTTTATCGGAGGCACTGCTCTATGAGAGCGGAATGATCCGCAGGGCGGGCCGCGTGGACAACAAGGATGCGTTTCTGGATACCTTTGCGCTTGAGAAGGAGAGAGGAATCACCATTTTTTCCAAGCAGGCGGTATTAAAGCTGCCGGAGGAGACGGTCACGCTTTTAGATACGCCGGGGCATGTGGATTTTTCGGCGGAGATGGAGCGGACGCTTCAGGTGTTGGATTACGCGATTCTTGTCATCAGCGGGGCGGACGGTGTGCAGGCGCATACGAGGACGCTGTTTGGGCTTCTGGCGAAGTATGAGGTGCCGGTGTTTTTGTTCGTGAACAAGATGGACCAGCCGGGAACGGATCAGGAGGCGCTGCTCCTGGAATTGAAAAAGGAACTGCATGAGAACTGCGTGGATTTTTCGGATCAGGAGAGCGCGGCTTTTGCGGAAAATGTGGCGGTGTGCGATGAGCAGGTCTTAGAGCAGTATCTGGCAGGGGAAGCGGTCGGAACGGAGCAGATCAGAAAGCTGATCCGGGAACGTAAGCTGTTTCCGTGCTATTTCGGATCTGCGCTCAAGATGCAGGGGGTGAAGGAGTTTCTGGCGGACTTTATCCGGTATGCCAGTATCCCGGACTGCGGGGAGACATTCGGCGCGCGGGTATTTAAGATTGCACGGGATGCGCAGGGAAACCGCCTGACCTACTTAAAAGTGACCGGTGGAAGCTTAAAAGTCAGACAGGTCATCGGGGAGGAGAAGATCAACCAGATCCGCATTTATTCCGGCGAAAAATATGAGACGGCAGAGGAAGTTGGCGCCGGAGGCATCTGTGCGGTCACGGGTCTGCTTCACACATTCCCGGGGGAGGGACTTGGCGCAGAGAAAGCGTCCAGGCTGCCGGTGTTAGAGCCGGTACTGACTTATCAGATCATACTGCCGGAAGAGGTAAGCCCGGCAGTCATGCTTCCCAGACTGCGGGAACTTGAGGAGGAGGAACCGCAGCTTCACATTGTGTGGGATGAGACCTTAAAAGAGATCCAGGTGCAGGTGATGGGGGAAGTACAGATCGAGGTTTTGAGCGAACTGATCCGTCAGCGCTACGGAGTGCAGGTCACATTTGGCGCCGGAAGGATTGTATACAAGGAGACCATTGCAGGTACGGTGGAGGGCGTGGGACATTTTGAACCGCTCCGCCATTACGCCGAGGTGCATCTTTTGCTTGAACCGGGAGAGCCGGGAAGCGGGCTCGTATTTGAGACGGACTGCAGCGAAGATATGCTCGACCGCAACTGGCAGCGGCTGGTGCTCACCCATCTAAGAGAGAAGGAACACGTCGGTGTGCTGACAGGATCGGCGCTTGCGGATATGAAGATCACACTCGTTGCCGGACGCGCGCACACAAAGCACACGGAGGGCGGTGATTTCAGGCAGGCAACCTATCGTGCGCTGCGTCAGGGACTGATGCAGGCGGAAACGGTGCTGCTGGAGCCGTGGTATGATTTCAGACTCTCGCTTCCAGCAGGAGCGGTCGGACGGGCCATGAATGATATCGACCGCATGAAGGGAACGATTGCCTACAGTGCAGACGGCTGCATTGTAGGAAGTGCGCCCGTGTCCGCCATGCAGAATTACCAGCGTGAGGTGATGGCATACACCGCGGGAGAGGGGAAGCTTTCGGTTGCCTTAAAGGGATATTTTCCCTGTCACAACACGGAGGAAGTGGTGGCGCAGATCGGGTATGATGCCCAGAGTGATCTGGAGAATACGGCGGATTCTGTATTCTGTGCGCACGGAGCAGGATTCATTGTGCCGTGGGATCAGGTGTTTTCCTATATGCACCTGCCGCCGGTGCCAGGGCAGGATAAGAGCGGGGAGGAATGGTATCCCGGACAGTGGCTGCCGGATGCGGCGAATTTCCACGCAAAGACGGGGGAGGAAGAAGCCTGGATCGGCACGGAAGAGATTGACAGAATCCTTGACCGGACATACAATGCTAATAAGAAAGACAAAGATGCCGGCGCAACGAACGGCTATAAAAAGAAGCGCATCATAGAAAGCAGTCCCGTTTCTGCTTCCGGAGGTGGGAAGCAGAAGGATGCCGGCGTGGAATATCTGCTGGTGGACGGTTATAATGTGATTTTTGCGTGGCAGGAACTTGCGGAACTTGCCAGAGTGAATATGGATAGCGCGCGCGGGCGGCTTTTGGATATTCTCTGCAACTATCAGGGAATCCGCAGATGTGAGCTGATTGTGGTCTTCGATGCGTACCGTGTCGAGGGACATCAGACGGAAGCGTGTGATTATCACAATATTCATGTGGTGTACACGAAGGAGGCGGAGACGGCGGACGCGTATATTGAGCGTTTCGCCCATGAACACGCGTTGAGATACCGCGTGACGGTTGCCACTTCCGACGGGCTGGAGCAGATTATTATCCGCGGAGCCGGATGCATCCTGCTCTCGGCGAGAGAGTTTGAGCAGGAAGTAAAGGAGAAGAACCGGCAGCTGCAGGCAGAGTACGACAGCAGAAAAGACCATGGAAAGGTCTATCTGCGGGATCAGATGCCAAGCCAGGTGCTTGACGGATCTTTGGAGGAACAGCAGTAATTTTGTTCCGGAATGGAGATTGGAATGAGAAGGGAAGAAGAAGTCAGACTGACACATTCGGGTATCTTTGCAAAAGACGGCAGACGCTGTGTGTCTGTGCGTTTTGAGCGGGGAAGGGATGTCGCGGAAGCCATATTGCCGGCATGCCGCGTGACGAAGAATGAGGGCTTTACGGACGAAGAAGTCCGCGGACTGGAGCAGTATCTGGAGAGTAAAAATGATGAGATTTTTGCAAAGGCAAAGGAAATCAATCCGATCAGGGGAATTCTTTAAATGCCATCTCTGCCTTTTGCTCATAGCCGCGATGCTTGTGGCGGCGGCACTGCCAAACGGAGTGCGGGAGTCCGGACCTTTGGACAGTGTGAAGCGGATGGGGCAGACCGGCGGACAGGAATTTTGTCCGGACCGTAAGCAGACCGGCACCATGGTCGCGTCACCGAACGAGGAGCGCCCGGAAGTGGAAG
>OGYN01002536.1_pt1 | contig 13326 bp, 9 predicted proteins | sample 1576551 | NCBI WGS metagenome assembly OGYN01 (sample SAMEA3541589, study PRJEB24748) | human gut metagenome | biome: human gut; feature: human-associated habitat; material: faeces | place: China | collected 2012 | reverse complement strand
GGGGAGTCAACCCCTTCCGTCTTGCCGCTTTGCGTCAAGCCACCTTCCCCAAGGGGACGGCTTTAGCGATGGCAGGAAACTTTGCGGCAGCACCAAAAGGCGTCCCCTTGGGGGAGCTGGCTTTGCGCAGCAAAGACTGAGGGGGGTATCCCCGGGAGCTGGCAAAGCCGTCAGGCTTTGGCTGAGGGTGTTTCCCTGCACACAAAAAATCGGGCAGCCCGCAGACTGCCCGGTTTTTGCTATACAGGTGACCTACCCTGATAGGGCTTTCTTTTACAGAATGGTGATGCGGCCTGCGCCGTAGGGCTGCTCGTAGTTGAGCAGGTAGCCGGGGTAAGCGGCCAGCGGGCTGTTGGCGCTGGACAGGTGCGGCAGACCCGCAGCATCTGCGCCGTCAAAGATCATAGCGTAGGTAGACATCACCAGATAATCTTCGGACACATAGTCCTTGATCAGCTCTGCGCCGTCAAACATGGCAAAGCCATCGCCCAGATTGCGCAGGGTGTAGTTCATGCCGGCCAGCGCGTAAGTAGCACCCGGGTCCAGCGGCAGATAGCTGCCGGAGGCCTTATCGTAGATCTTCACGTTCTGCACACGCGGGGTGCCGGTGGCGCTGCCGATCCAGACGTTCTTCTCGTCGGTCTGCACGGTGTTGGGGATATCGGTGTGGATCTCGTAGGTAGCACCGGCCACCTGCAGGAAGCCGCCATTCTCCTTGCCGCCCTCGCCTGCAAAGCGGGCTGCAAACTCCAATGCGTCCTGGATCTGCTTGCCGGTGACCGACATCAGGCAGGCCACGTTGCCAAAGGGGCTGACCTGCTTGCAAGTCTTGAAGGTCCAGTCGCCTGCGGGCACGTCGGCGCGGATGCCGCCGCCGTTCATGATGGCCAGATCACAGTGCAGCTTTTCCACCTCGTTGAAGTAGGTGTAGATGCCGTCAGCCACAAAGTCGCCGAGGTTGGTCTCGGCAGAGCGGATGCGGCGCTTGCCGGTGGCGGGATCAGAGACGTAGAAATCGCTGTCGCCCACAGCGATCTTCTCGCCCAGCATATCGTCCACGGTGTTCACCCAGCCAGTCTGCATGGCGGCGATGCCTGCATCCATACCCTCGTGGGTGGGGATGAGCTTGGTGGTGATGGTGCCATCCGCAGCAATGGTCATCTCGCCAACGTTGGCAAAGTAAGAGCCGGTCTGGGTCAGGGTGACAGCCTTGCCGGAGGCATCCTGCACCTGCTTGTTCTCCATTACGGTATGGGAGTGGCCGTCGATAAAGGCGTCAAAGCCGCTGGTGTGGGCAATGACTTCCTCGCTGGTCCACGGAGAGGAAGAGGGGTCTACGCCCAGATGACCCAGACCGATGACCACATCTGCCAGAAGCTTTGCCTTATCAATGGCCTTCTGCACGGCGTCATAGAGCTTTTTGCCGTCCTCGCCGCCCTGAATATCGTAGATGTACTTGCGCTGTGCCTTATCCATAAAGTAGGCCGGGGTGGACTTGGTAAAGGTCTCTGGGGTGGTCACGCCCACAAAGGCGATGCGTCTGCCGCCGCGCACGAACACCTTGACGGAGGGCAGCACACGCAGCGTAGTGCGCAGGTCTACCCAGTTGCAGGACAGGTACGGGAAATCAGCTTCCTTCATGATGGCCTTGGCGCGGTCCATGCCGTAGTCAAACTCGTGGTTGCCGGGGGTGGCGACATCGTAACCGGCAGCGTTCATCAGCTTGATGATGGAGGCACCCTCGTCCATGGAGCCGTAGGCAGTGCCCTGCACATGGTCGCCTGCGTCCACCAGCAGCACGTCCTTACCGGCGTTCTGATAGCTCTGCTTCAGGTCGGCAATGGCGGCGTAGGTCAGCTTGGGGCTCTGCTTGTCGATGTAGGTATGGACATCGTTGGTGTACAGGATGGTGACGTCAGACTTATCACCAAACCAGCAGGCCGATGCGGCAGGCGCACCGATGGCCATGGATGCAGCGGCAGCGGTCACACCAGCAGCCTTTAAAAAGCTGCGACGGGAAATAAGTTGTTTCACAGGAAAACGACCTCCTTTTATTTTTGGCGTATCGCATTTGAGGCAGGCTCTTCCCTCCTGCCCTTTCAATACCTCTAGCATAGCACAGAACGCCGCCGCAAACAAGCCAAAATCATTCTTTTGGCACAAATAATTTTCACGTTTTGCTTTATTTTGGAACACATTGTACCATTTTTGTACAAAAAAGACCTCCCCGTGCCCTGTCGCAGAGCAGCGGAGAGGTCTTTTTTAGGGGGTGTTGACCCGTTGCCGGGTCTATCGGAGGAGAGGGAAATATCAGATAGCGTTATACTCCTTGAGGAACTTCTCAAGGTCGGTACCCTCGATCTTCTTCAGAGCTTCCTTCAAAGCCAGACGCGGGATCAGCGGCAGATCCATGTCGGTGATCTTCTTACCGTCGCGCAACTTCACGGTGGCATCGATCAGGGCGCGCACATCGTAGGTGCTGCCCCAGACCTCGGGCACACCGCGGTCAATGTTCAGCAGGGTGTACACGGCCTCCATACCGGTGCGCATGGAGTACTCGGTGGTGAAGATGGTGTCGCGGGCGGTCTCGGCAAACTGACCGAGGAAGGCAAAGTTCACAGCACCCTCGGGCACGATGTCGGGGCGGTCGCCCATGGCACGGGGCATGAAGAAGGCATCAATATAGGGCATCATCACAGGCACGGTGTTGGCGCTGTGCTCTGCCAGTTCTGCGATCTGATCCTCGGGCACACCGATGTGGTACAGCCACTCCATGCAGATCTCGTGGCCGGTGCAGTCGCGCATGGGCTTCTTGACGTAATCGCCGGGCTTATCGCTGAACAGGCCGTACACCCAGACGCACAGCTGGTTCTTGGGCTGATCCTTGAACTGCTGCTGACGGTTCAGCGTCCAGCTGAGCAGCCAGCTGGAGTCCTTGACGGTGACGATGCCGCCGGTGACGGTATGGCCGCTGAAGGGGTCGCGCTTGCAGATCTTGCGGATATACTGAGGGATCTTGTCGTCCAGCGTGGTGATGGTGGCGCTCTCCCAGTTGCTCAGTTCCGGCTCAGAGCAGAACTTTTCCGGGTGACCGAAGGAGGGGTCCTGTGCGGCGATCTTCTTCCACAGATCCCAGCCGTTGCCGGGCTGGATGGTGGGGTCAAAGCCGGTGGCCTTATCCTGTGCACCCACGGTGCAGCTTTCCACGCAGCCGCCGTTGGTGATGAACAGCAGATCGTTCTCGGTCAGATCAATGTTGGTGGTCTCGCCCTCGTGCTCCACGGTGACAGAGCTTGCCAGCTTGCGGCCCTTCTGGATATCGAACTTCACATCGGTGACCTTAGTGTTGTAGTGGAACTGCACGCCAAAGCCTTCCAGATAGTGCACCATGGGCAGGATGATGGACTCGTACTGATTATAGCGGGTAAAGCGCAGGGCGGTAAAGTCCGGCAGACCGCCGATGTGGTGGATATAGCGCTTGAGGTACAGCTTCATCTCCAGCGCGCTGTGCCAGTTCTCGAAAGCAAACATGGTGCGCCAGTACATCCAGAAGTTGGTGTTGAGCACCTCGTCATCAAAGAAATCGGTGATCTTTTTATCCTGCAGCTGCTCGTCCGGGGTAAAGAACAGCTTCATGATCTCCATGGCACCCTTATCGGACAGGCCGAATTTGCCATCGGTGTGAGCATCCTCGCCGCGGTTGACGGTGGCGCGGCACAGGGAGAAGTTGGGGTCATCCTTGTTCAGCCAGTAATACTCGTCCAGCACGCTGGCACCCTCGGTCTCCAGAGACGGGATGGAGTGCAGCAGATCCCACATGACCTCGAAGTGGTTGTCCATCTCGCGGCCGCCGCGCATCACATAGCCGATATCGTACTTGTAGCCATCGCAGGCACCGCCGGCCAGTGCGTTCTTTTCAAACACATGGACGTGCTCGCCCTTCATCTGGCCGTCGCGCACCAGATAGCAGGCAGCGGTCAGGGCTGCCAGACCGGAGCCGATGATATAAGCGGATTTATGATCCACGCCCTCCGGCTTTTTGGGGTGTGCAAAAGCTTCATAATTGCCACTGGAATAGTACATAAAAAAGCCTCCCTGCTTCCATATTTTCGTTTCACAGCCTTCATCGTGCTGTTCTCTATGGCAACAGTATACCCCGCAAAGTGAACCGGAACAACAAACAAACTTTGCCCAGTGTATAGATTTTTTACATCCACCCTCATTTGCTGGAAATGCGTACAAATTGTGACATAAAACGAACCCTCTCAGGCGCTGCGCGCCAGCTCTCCCGAAGGGAGAGCTTTATCAGTGCTGACCGTAAGATACTTAAAAGCTCCCCCTGAGAGGGCAGACTTCCCCCGCACCGGGGGAAGATGTCACCGTAGGTGACAAAAGGGGGAATCTGGCAAAGCCGCAAGGCTTTGACTGAGAGGGTTTCACCTTCTTACACAAAAAGAGAGCCGCTGCACAAGGTTCTGTGCAGCGGCTCTCCGGTGGATTTAGTTCATCTGTTCCAGTGCCTTTTTCAGGTTCTTGGCGATCTGGTCCGGGCAGCTGGTGCTGCGGAAGCCGCACAGCGTGCCGTCCAGACGGGCAATGGCGTCCTCTGCCTTCATGCCGGTAAGCAGCTGGCAGATGCCTTTCAGGTTGCCGTTGCAGCCGCCGATGACCTCGATGGATGCAATAGTGTGGTCATCGTTCAGCACAAAGTTGGTCTGCTTGGAACAGGTGCCCTTATTCGGGAAGGAAAATTCCTTGCTCATAGTCTTTACGTCCTCTCTCTTTTACGTTTCTCGGCGATGGCGCGCAGCTGTGCTGCGGCTTCGTCCGGTGCGGTGCAGGTGCCGATGGGGTGGGGGTGCTTGTGGTTGCGGCCATGGAAGTCCGTACCTGCGGTCGCCACAAGGCCGTACTGTTTGCACAGAGCAAGGCACTCGGCGCTGTCCTCCGCACTGTTGCTGGGGTGGTACACCTCTATGCCGTCCACTGCGCCCTCTGCTGCCAGTTCGCGCAGCAAGGGCATACTTTTATACACCGTGGGGTGGGCAAACACCACCGCGCCGCCGCTTGCCTTGGCGGTAGCCAGCACCTGCCGCACCGGCAGATACTCCGGCGAATGCAGCACGATGCCCCGGGGGGTCCACCCGAACAGCTTGTGGTAGGTCTCGCCGTAGATGCTGCCATCGGTCAGACCCAGCAGTTCCAGTGCCTGCATCAGCCCGCTTTTGAACAGCACCCCGCTGGTTTTTGTGGTTTCCCATGCAAGGTCGGTGGTAAACTGCGGGTACAGCTGTTCCAGCTCCTTTGCGCTCTGCAAAGCGCAGGCGTTGCGACGCTCCTTCATGATGGCGCAGTGCTCCCGCAGCGCCGGGCAGTCCACGTCCGGGTAGTAGCACAGCAGGTGCACCCGGTGCTGGCGCTCAAAGTCGTAGCCGGTCAGCTCCACAGCGGGGATCAGCTCTACCCCGTCCTGCCCGGTGTGGGCATAGGCATACTGGGCGCTGAGCAGGGTGTCGTGGTCTGAAAGGGCGATGGCGTGCAGCCCGGTGCGGGCAGCGATGGACGCCAGCCGCTCAATGGGCACAGCACCGTCGGAGCAGGTGGAATGGATATGCAAGTCACAGGACATAGCGGGTTACTTCCTTAGTGCTTATAGAAATTGATCAGGCAGCCGTCGGCAAGAATCTGGCGCTCGTCGGTGGTGAGCGGAGCCATGTACAGCTCAAACTCCTTGACGGTATCACCCAGAACATAGGCCTTGATGTTCTGCAGATCGCCCTTGAGTGCCTCCCGCACATTGGGGATGAGCACATAGTCCCCCAGACCAAAGGGGGTGGCACCTGCCAGCTGCAGGGGCAGCATACCCCAGTTGATCAGGTTGGAGCGGTAACGCTTGGTGGCGTACTCGGTAACGATATTGGCACCGGCGCCCAGTACACGCTGGCAGCTGGCGGCCTGCTCACGGGCAGAGCCGTCGCCGGGCTTGACCGCAAAGATGGTGGAAGCGATCTGGATATCGTTCCAGTTCAGCTGCTCGCAGCCGGGCACGGCGTTCACCTTTGCCAGCAGGGCGGCGTCCCCTGCACCGGCGCGGCGGGCAGCTTCCTCGGCCTGCACGGCCTTGGCGCGGCCCACATACTCCGGGTCCTTGCGGCTGAGGGTGAACTCAGCCAGACCCAAGGGGTTGGAACGGTAAGAGGACGTCTCGCCGGAGGGGATCAGTTCGTCGGTGGTGGTGACGGGGTCGGTGATATAAGAAGCCACCTTCAGCAGCAGGTTGTCGCCCAGCGGTGCGATCTCCGGCCAGTCCTTGATGTTGGGGCCAAACTTGAGCAGGGCATCGTAATCGCCCTTGCCAAAGCCCTGATACACGCGGGTGTCGTAGCTGGAAGCATCGTACTGGTACTCCGGCACGGTGGGATCATAGTCAATGTCGGTGGCGGGGGTCAGGATGCCGCCGTTTGCGGTGGTGGCTGCAATGCTGCGGGCATCCATCAGTGCCACACCGGACAGCTGACCGCTGCCGGGCTTAGAGCCTTCGCGGCTGGGGAAGTTGCGGGTGGTATGACGGATGGACAGTGCGCCGTTGGCGGGCACATCGCCTGCGCCGAAGCAGGGGCCGCAGAAGGCGGTGCGGATGGTAGCGCCGCTGGCCATCAACTCGCCAATGACGCCGGTGCGCACCAGTTCCATCATGATGGGCTGGCTGCCGGGGTAAACGCTCAGGGCGTAGTCGCCGCAGCCGCCGGTATGACCCTTGAGGATGGAAGCAGCCTCGTAGATGCTGTCGTACAGACCGCCTGCGCAGCCTGCAATGACGCCCTGATCCACACGCAGCTTACCGTTTTCGATCTTGCTGCACAGATCCAGCTGCACGTCCTTGCGGCCGATCAGCTTCTGCACATCCTGCTCGCAGGCGTGGAGGATGTCCTCCAGATTTGCGTTCAGCTCCTCGATGGTAAAGGCGTTGGAGGGGTGCATGGGCAGGGCGATCATGGGACGGATGGCAGAAAGATCCACCTCCACCACACCGTCGTAGTAGGCAAGGTCTGCCGGTGCCAGCTTTTTGTAGTCTGCTGCACGGCCATGCACTGCCAGAAAACGCTGGGTGGTCTCATCAGTCTCCCAGATGGAGGACAGACAGGTGGTCTCGGTGGTCATGGCATCAATGGCGTTGCGGGTATCCTGCCGCAGAGAGGCAATGCCGGGGCCCACGAACTCCATGACCTTGTTTTTGACGTAGCCGCTCTTGAACAGCTTGCCCACAAGGGCAATGGCTACATCATGGGGGCCGCAGCCCGCCGGCAGACTGCCGGTCAGGTAGATGGCCACCACGCCCGGGCGGGCAACATCGTAGGTGCGGCCCAGCAGCTGCTTTGCCAGCTCGCCGCCGCCCTCACCGATAGCCATGGTGCCCAGTGCGCCGTAGCGGGTGTGGGAGTCCGAGCCAAGGATCATTTTGCCGCAGCCCGCAAAGCGCTCGCGCATATACTGGTGGATGACTGCCATGTGCGGGGGCACAAAGATGCCGCCGTACTTTTTTGCAGCGGACAGGCCAAAGCGGTGGTCGTCCTCGTTGATAGTGCCGCCCACAGCGCACAGGCTGTTGTGGCAGTTGGTGAGCACATAAGGAATGGGGAACTTTTCCAGCCCGGAAGCACGGGCGGTCTGGATGATGCCCACAAAGGTGATGTCATGGCTTGCCATGGCATCAAACTTGATCTTCAGGTTCTCGGCATCGCCGCTGGTGTTGTGTGCCTGCATAATATTGTAGGCCATAGTACCGGTCTTAGCCGTGGCAACGGCAGCGGCATCAAAGCCCTTTGCTGCCAGTGCAGCGGGTGCATTGCCGTCTGCGGGCACCCACTCTCCGCGCGCATAGTACGCACCGCCGGTGCTGCATTTGATCATATCCAACATCTCGATTCGCCTCTCTTTTTGTATTTTCCCGCCCGCCGCAATTGCGGGCATTGCCCCGGCAGTGCAGATATTCGTCCCGAAAAACAGCTATCCTCTTAGCCTTCACCCCAAGGGGGAAGCCTTTAAGCAAACCAGCTTTTCAAAGACCTTTGCCCCTGCCCTGTTACGGCAAAAGCCGTATTCATTTGCTATTATAGCATGAAACAGCGGAAAGAAAAAGCACTTTTTATGAACCCTTACTGTGCCTTTGCGGCGGCCTCCTGCTGCTTTTCCTTTTGCAGCCTGCGGTACACCACAAGATAGGCCGGAATCAGGAAGAAGCAGGCAAAGAGCCACGCCACCGGGTTTGCGATGCAGGCGGCAAAGTAGCCCCACAGCGGCACGAACCAGAAGCCCACCATGGCGCGGGCGATCATCTCAGCCACACCGGCAAACATGGCAAGGCCGGAGTGCCCCAGACCCTGAATGGTGTAGCGGTAGATGATAAGTACTGCCAGCGGGATGTAGAACACACTGTTCCAGAAGATGAAGTCCTGCGCATTGGCCATAATGGCGGTCTCGCCTGCGTCCAAAAACAGGCCGATCAGGGGCTTGTCCAGCACGCGCAGGATGAGGAAGGAGGCTACGCTGTACACGCAGCCGATGCCCAGTGCGGTGTTCACGCCGCGGTTCACGCGGCCCAGATCCTTCGCGCCCATATTCTGGCTGGTGTAGGTGGTCATGGCGGTGCCGATGCTCTCCAGCGGCACGCTGAGGAACTGCGCAGCCTTGCCGCCGGCGGTCTGCGCCGCCACGATGTCGCTGCCCAGACCGTTCACCGCGCCCTGCAGCACCACGCTGCCAATGGCGGTAATGCTGCACTGCAGACCCATGGGGAGGCCCATGGCGCAAAGCTTTGCGCAGTGCGGAGCGCTGATGCGTCCCTCTTCCTTATTCCAGCGCAGTTCCGGGTAGTGGCGCATGATGTAAATAAGGCTGCCGATGCCCGCCACAGCCTGACTGAACACGGTGGCAAAGGCTGCGCCGAACACGCCCATGTTGAACAGGATGATGCAGGCAAGGTCCAGCCCGATGTTCAGCACGCTGGCCACCAGCAGAAAATACAGCGGGCGCTTGCTGTCGCCCAGTGCACGCATCAAAGCGCTGGTCACATTATAAAGCAGGGTGAAGGGGATGCCTGCAAAAATGGTGCGGATATACACATCCGCAAGGTCGATGATGTCAGCCGGGGTGTTCGTCCACACCAGCACCAGCCGGGTCATAGCCACCGTAACGATGGTAAGCACCGTGGCAAAGGCGATGGACAGCCACACGGTATTGGCGGTGTAACGGCGCATCTCGTGGTGGTCGCGGGCGCCGAAGGTCCATGAGATGGGGATGGAAAAGCCGCAGGCAATGCCGTTGACAAAGCCCAGCACCAGATAGTTCAGGCCGCCCACGCTGCCTACCGCCGCCAGCGCTTCCACGCCCACAAAGCGGCCCACGATGATGGTATCGGCCAGATTGTAGAACTGCTGGAACAGGCTGCCCAGCATCAGCGGCACAGCAAAGGCAAGCAGCAGCTTCAGCGGGCTGCCCTGCGTCATATCTTTGGTCATGGAAATATACCTCCTGCCCACATAAAAAGGATGGATGTTCGCATTTTTGCCGTGAAAAACGCCCTGCCGGAAAAGCGGCAGGACGTTGTAAGGATTCATGAGTGGTATTATAGCGGAGCAGCGCCGATTTTACAAGACTTGGTTTGCATCAACATTTCCACTTTTTTGCCCAAAGAATTGGTGATTTTGCTCATTCCGCGTAGTGTGCCAAAAACTGTTTGGTGCGCTGTTCCCGCGGGTGGTCGATCAGCTGCTTTGCAGGGCCTTCTTCCACCACCACGCCGCCGTCCATAAACAGGATGCGGTCGGCCACATCCCGGGCAAAGTGCATCTCGTGGGTCACGATGATCATGGTGGTCTTGCGGTCGGCCAGCTCCCGCAGCACCCGCAGCACCTCACCGGTCAGCTCCGGGTCAAGGGCGCTGGTGGGCTCGTCGAAGCAGAGGATGTCCGGGTGCAGTGCCAGCGCCCGGGCAATGGCTACCCGCTGCTGCTGCCCGCCGGAAAGCTGGTGCGGATAGTGGTCTGCCCGCTCCGAAAGCCCCATCTGCGCCAGCAGTTCCCGCGCCTGCTGTTCCAGCTGGGCGTGCACCGCCTTTTTGTTGGCACGGTAGTCCGGGCGTTCCTTTGCCAGCAGCTCCCCTGCCAGCATCACGTTCTGCAAGGCGGTATACTGCGGGAAGAGGTTGAAGTTCTGGAACACCAGCCCGAAGTGCAGCCGCTTTTTGCGGATCTCACTCTCCCGCTGGGTGGCGGGGTCGGCGGCGTCCCACATGGTCTCGCCGTTCACCCGGATGCAGCCGGTGTCTGGCCGCTCCAGAAAGTTCAGGCAGCGCAGCAGGGTGGTCTTGCCGGAGCCGGACGAACCGATGATGGCCAGTGCCTCGCCCTGCTCTAAGGTAAGGGAAATATCCTTTAAGACCTTTGTATCTCCGAAATTTTTGCCAATGCCGGAGGCCTCCAGTAATGCCATATTCTAAAAACCTCCTCAGCAGCGGAAATAATCCAGTTTCTTTTCAGCCCAGTTGAACAACAGGGTGAGCGCGCCTACGAACACAAGGAAGAACAGCGCCGTGGAGAACAGCGGCCAGATCAAGCCCTTTGCGCTGTACTCCTTGGCCATCATGATGATCTCCTTGTTGGCGATGGTATTCGCCAGCGAGGTGTCCTTGACAAGGGTGATGATCTCGTTGCCCATGGGCGGCAGGATGCGCTTGACCACCTGCAACAGGGTGACCTTGAAAAAGATCTGCGTGCGGGTCATGCCCAGCACCTGCCCGGCCTCGGTCTGCCCTTTAGGCACCGCCTCGATGCCGCCGCGGTAGATCTCCGAAAAATAGCAGGCGTAGTTGATGGCAAAGGCCACCACCGCCGCCACCATGCGCCCGCCGGAGCCGGAGGGCCACGGGTTATTCATGCCCAGCAGACCGGGGCCCAGATAAATGACGATGATCTGCAGCATCAGCGGAGTACCGCGGATGACCCAGACAAAGGTCTTTACCGCACCGGAAAGCAGCCTGCACCGGCTCATGGAACCAAAGGCCACCACCAGTCCCAGCGGCAGCGCAAACAGCAGCGTAAGGGCAAACAGCTCACAGTTGAGCAGGAACGCGCCGGAAAGGCGTCCAAGGATCACAGACACAAAAACACACCCATCTATCGTTTTGTTTTACGCCCGGCTCAGTCGGCCAGCGCCAGCTCGTACTTCTCGGCCAGTGCCTGCATGGTGCCGTCAGCCTTCAGCTCGTCAAAGGCGGCATCCACTGCGGCGGCGGCATCGCTGCCCTTGCGGAAGGCCACGCCGTATTCCTCGGCATTCAGTTCGTCCACGATCTTCAGACCGGCGTAGTCGGTGCCTTCCCCGATCATGGCGTTGGCAAGGGTCAGATCCAGCACAGCGGCATCTGCCGTACCGGCAGCTACTTCCATCAGGCAGTCGGTCTGCACGCTCTTGGAAACGTAGTCTGCCTTGGCAAGGTTCTCGTCGCCCTGAATGGCGGCTTCACCGGCAGAACCGGCCTCGGCTACTACGGTCTTACCGGCAAGGTCGGCGGTGGAGGTATAGGCCGTGCCATCCTTGACCACCACGACCTGTGCGTTCTTGGCGTAAGCCTTGGTGGTGGCGGTGTTGGCCATGATATCCTCGGTCAGGGTCATGCCGTTCCAGATGCAGTCGATGCTCTTGGCGTCCAGCTCCACCACCTTGGTGTCCCAGTTGATCTCCACGAACTCCGGCTCTACGCCCAGCTTTGCGCACACAGCGGTGGCAAGCTCGGTATCAAAGCCGGTAAAGTTGCCGTCGGCATCGGTGTAGTTCATGGGCTCGTACACGGTGTAGCCGATGACCATTTTACCCTTGCCCTTGATGTAATCCAGATCGCTGCCCGCTGCGGCGGAAGCAGAACCGGCTGCACTGCCGGAAGCAGATGCCGCAGCAGAGGTGGATGCACTGCCGCCGCAGGCTGCAAGGCTCAGTGCCAGAGCACCGGCCAGAAATGCACTTGCAATACGCTTGAGTTTCATATCTTTTTCCTCCCATAGGGGACGTTCGCCGTCCCGCTTCCCTCTCGATTTACCATTTTACCATGCTAAAGCGGTAAACTGTGGTTATAGAATAGCGCGTTTGCCGCCGTTTTGCAAGAGGAAACCTTTATTTTTTGCACAATGCACTGCTTTGCCCCGCCTATAAGCCCGCTTTTTGTGGGAAAGTGTGCATACCCCTTCCGGCTTTGCGCCTGAGAGGGCAGCTGCAAATACCCCTTCCGTCTGCTCACTGTGTTCGCAGCCACCTTCCCCAAGGGGACGGCTTTTCGTGGTAACGATAAACTTTCCGGCACCTCCATAAGGCGTCCCCTTGGGGGAGCTGGCGCGTTAGCGCCTGAGGAGGTATCCATAAAAAATCCCCCTGCACTTTTTGTGCAGAGGGACATCCTGTTTTTATGATTACTGCTCCGCCATGGCCTTCAGCGCCGCCTTTTGCAGGTCGGTGACCGAGATGGTGCACAGCGCCTTCAGGTCGGCGTCTGTGCCGTCTGCGGAAATCTTGCCGATCTCCACGGCATTTTTGCCCTTCAGGTAGCCGCACCAGCCTGCGCTATGCTCGTACCACTCCTTGCCTAGGGCGCTTGCGCTGCGCATTCCGTAGCGGTCGCCCAGCTCGTTTTTGGTGTACACCGGCTCCCGCGGGGCAGACACGGTACCGTCCGCGCTGACGGTCAGCTCCGGCTCGGTCATATCCCCGATGGCACTGGTCACCCGGGCATTCTCGTCCATGGTCACCACTGCCAGCGTGATTTTTGGCTGTACCTGTGCGTCCTTGTCGTCTGTGCCCGCAAGCCCCTGCGGCATTTCAGCCACCTCTACGCCCAGCTTGACCGTATCACCCCGGGCAGCGCCCAGCACCTGCGCATTCTCGCAGGCGCGGACGACGGCATCCCGGTAGCGATCCACCGCGATGGTGCAGCCGGAGAGAATGTCTGCATCGGTTGGCTTGCCGTCCGCATCCGTTTTCAGTTTTTTCACCTCGTCCGGGGTCTTGCCCTCAAGCCAATTACCAAAGGCATCTGCCTGCTCTGCCCAGCCCTTTTTCAGGCCGGACACCTCTGCCAGTGGGTAGTCTTTCCCTTTCTGGCGCTTGGTGCGGGTGTCGGTGGGGGTGGTCACCTTGCCGGTGCTGTCCGCACTGACCGAAAGCTCCAACTCGTCCAGTGTTACCCCGGCCAGCTTGCCGTCTGCATCCAGCAGCACGGCAGCCGCTACGGTGTGGATGTTGCCCGCACGGTCTGTGCCGGTCGCCTCGGTCAGGACC
>OGYN01002533.1_pt1 | contig 13329 bp, 7 predicted proteins | sample 1576551 | NCBI WGS metagenome assembly OGYN01 (sample SAMEA3541589, study PRJEB24748) | human gut metagenome | biome: human gut; feature: human-associated habitat; material: faeces | place: China | collected 2012 | reverse complement strand
TTTTCTTTTCATAAACCTATAAAATCACGACTTGCGAGAGGACGCTTATATCTGCCCTTCACAACCTATAAAAGCACTACAGAATCTGCGTTTTCTTTCACGCAAAATAAACCTGCGTTCTCTCATTTTATTTTGTAGACTCCTTAAGGACAACTTCGTATGGAAGCAATGTTCTTGTCTCCACTTCCGCACCCTCGATCACATCCAATACCGTTTTACATGCAACCATGCCAAGCTCTTTCGCATCAAAAGAAAGTGATGTAATGGACGGCACATTATTTTCCAGTACGGAGCTGTTATAAAAAGATGCCACACGGATGTCTTTTGGAACCTTTACATGCTTTTCACGCAGCTTTTTCAATACCCGGCTGCACACTGCATCATCCATACACAAAATACATTCTGCCTTTCGCTCGAGTACCTCTTCCACGATCTTGTCGATCACCACATGATTATCAAGATTTAAAAAAAGCATTGTCGGATCAATGACCTCACCCATTTTTTCATAAGCTTCCCGGAATCCCCGCAGACGGCTCTGTGTGACCACATGGTTCTCATCTCCGCCGATCAGTGCAATACGCTTCATTCCTTTCATTAAAATAATGGACGTAAGTTCTTTACACGCACTTTTGTGATTGTGGTCGATCTGAATCACACCTGTATAATTGGAGGAACCGATCGTCACAAACGGTACTTTTTTTTCCTGAAGATACTCTATCTGCCGATCCTCCACAAACGTCCTCATCAGGATCACACCATCTACTTTACGGTTTGAGATAATGCGCTCCAGCGAGGAGATATCGTTATTTTTACAGATGGAAAGCAGGATATCATACTCCATAATTCCGGCGATCTCCTGAATCCCAAATAAGCATTCCTGAAAGAATGTGAGATCCACAACATCATAATCTCCCGGCATGACCACACAAAGATTATATGTTTTTGACTGCGCCAGTCCTTTGGCGATAACGTTTGGCTTATAATCATGCTCCTCAATATATTTTAATACACGGTCTCTCGTCTCCTGCCCGATCCGTCCCTTCCCTGAAATGGCTCTTGAGACAGTGGTTTTTGAAACACCAAGTGCTTCTGCCACATCTGCGATCGTTATATTTTTCTTCTCTTCGTTCCCCATAAAACCCCTTCTTTCCTCAAAGCAGTTACTTCCCCTGAATTGTGCTGTGACTTCCTGTATCGCTTGCGATCCTGCCACAATGTTACTTTGTCCTGCCCTGATGTACTGCGCATCCTTTGCGCAACAATATTATTATCATCCTATTTTCGAAAAAAAGCAATGACATTTTTACATATTTTCCAAACAATCTTTTTGTTTCTGCTCACTTATGCCCTGTTCCGGTAACAATTCTGTTTTTTCGTATCAACATCTGATTTACATTTGTTTTTCCTGATGCTATAATATATTTGCGCAATCGGTTGCGTTATCAAATGATGATATATAAGATCACACTGATTGTCAACATAAAATATTTTTTTGGGGGACAATATGAAAACAGACCATTTACTTTTCGGGGCAGCTTATTACTCGGAATACCTTCCATATGACCGCGTGGAAAAAGACATGGAAATGATGGAAAAGGCTGGCATGAACACGATCCGTATCGCAGAATCGACCTGGAGTACCATCGAGCCAAAAGACGGTATCTTTGATTTCACACATCTCGATAAAATGCTTGAGGCGGCTGCACGCCACCATATTTCTGTCATTGTCGGGACACCGACCTACGCCATCCCGGCATGGCTGTCAAAAAAATACCCGGACATTCTGGCTTTGACCAATAACGGTCAGAACATTTATGGTGCAAGACAGAATATGGATATCACACACGCAGGCTATCTGTTCCACTGCGAGCGGGTTATCCGCGCAATGATGGAACATATCAAAGATGTTCCGCATATCATCGGATTTCAGCTGGACAATGAGACAAAAAGCTACGGCACTGCCGGTCTGCGTGTCCAGACAATGTTTGTCGATTATTTAAAGGAAAAATATCCGGATATCAATGAATTCAATCACGAGTTCGGGCTGGACTACTGGAGCAACCGCATCAATACATGGGAAGATTTCCCGGATGTCCGCGGCACGATCAATGAAAGCCTTGCCGCAGAATTTGCCAAATTCCAGCGTCTGCTTGTAACCAGATTTTTAACATGGCAGGCTTCGATCGTTTCCGGATACAAGCGCCCGGATCAGTTCATTACACAGAACTTCGACTACGACTGGACAGACCATTCCATCGGCTATCAGCCGGAGGTCAACCAGTACGAAGCTGCCAGATGCATGACCGTTGCCGGATGTGACATTTATCATCCTTCCCAGTCGCTTCTTACCGGGGAAGAGATTACCTTCTGTGGCAACATCTCGCGCAGCTTAAAGAAAGACAATTACCTTGTTTTAGAGACACAGGCTCAGGGAAATATTGCATGGCTTCCATATCCGGGGCAGCTCAGGCTTCAGGCCTACAGCCACATTGCAAACGGCTCCAACAGTGTCATGTACTGGCACTGGCACTCGATCCACAATGCGATTGAGAGCTATTGGAAAGGCATCCTGTCACACGATTTTTCCGAAAATGAGACTTACCGGGAGGCTGCATCCATCGGCGCAGACTGGAAGCGGATCGGCACCCACCTTAGTAACCTGCAAAAGAAAAACCGTGCTGCCATCCTGCTTGACAATAACTCCCTGACCGGACTGCGTCTTTTCCCATTGAAAGACCTCGGCAATTACAGCTATAACACCGTTGCCCGCTGGCTTGGTGATGCTCTGTACCATTTAAATATCGAGTACGACATGATCTCCTCTGCGGAACGTGATTTTTCATCCTACGAGTGCCTGATCGTGCCTGCACTTTACAGTGCTTCCGAAGATCTGCTCACCGCAATTTCTGATTATGTAAAAAACGGCGGACATCTGATCACGACGTTCCGTTCCGGTTTTTCAGATGAACAGTTAAAAATTTATGCGGATACACAGCCTCACATTTTACAGGAATGTCTTGGTATCCACTATGACCAATATACCTACCCGGTGGATGTTTCGGTAACACTGCCTGATTTTATGGCTCATCCATCCTGCTCCGGTCATGAAAATGCGGCTTCCGATGCCGGCTCGTCATGTTCCGATGAATCCTGCACAAACAGCAGCAAATGTCTGCACTGGATGGATCTTGTGACCTGTGATACCGCCACACCGCTCTTTTTCTACGATCACCCGGTCTGGAAAAAATATGCGGCTGCCACTGTCAACCAGTTTGGAAAAGGTTCGGCACTGTATCTCTCCAGCATGTTTGATAGTGCTCTTCTGGAAAAAGTTCTGGTTCATTACTTTGCTTCGCTTCCGGAAACACTTTTAGCACATCCGGAATGCCACTTTCCATTGATCATCAGGGAAGGTGTCAATGATTTTGGAAAACGGGTAAGATTTTACTTCAATTATTCCAGTGAAAAACAGACCGCCATCTGCAAAGGAATCTCTGGCACGGAATTATTGTCCGGCAGAAAAATAATGGATCAGGAAACGCTTCCGCTGGAACCATGGGGCGTAGTGATCGTGGAAGAAAATTAATTTTTCCTTCACATACACAAGATATGCCGCACGAAAGGGTAATTTTTCGTGCGGCATATTTTTAGTGACATCTTATGAATTTCATTTAGAATTTTTTATTTTTTCTGTATGCGGTTCCCATCAGTGCACAGCCAAACAGTAATAATATCACTGCTGCTGCAACCGGTGTGTTATCCGATGTCTTCGGACTTGCGATCACGCTGCCTGTTGTCTGGCTCATATCTGTTTCATTTAAGACGATGACATAATCGGATGCGTGTGAGAACTTGAAGTCTACAGTACCATCTTCTTTTACCTGTACTGCCTGATAATACTCAAACTTACCAGTTGTCTCATTATAGTAATAAAGATTTGCTATTTTTCCACTGTAGTCCTTGCCAACGAAAAGTCTCAATATTCCCTCAAAGCCAAATACTCCGTCATAATTTAAGGAGAGCTGGATGGTTTCATTTCCGTCTGCCAGCGCTGTCACTTTCTGTTTTGGAATATCACTTGTTCCCACAACCAGACCAAGATCGATCGGCGCTGTCACATTACCGGTGATATCTTTTCCATTGATGATCCAGCTGGTCTGATCACTTACCTTGAAGGTTACGTTCATATCTTTTCCTTTGATACTCTCGAACACACTTGCAGGAATTTTGGTTGTCTTTAACAGGTTTACACGGATTTTACTTCCGGTTTTTGCCTTATTCACTGCCTCGATCACATTTGCAAAACTCTCCTCCTGCACGGTTACTTCTGCTACAGCCTGTTCTTCCTGTTTTGGAGTTGTCTGGACTGCAGAATTGACCTGACTGGAATTGTTTCCTGATGTCTGCTGATTTCCGTTATGATCCTCTGTTGTTTTTCCATCTGGCTTTTTATCATCTGTTGTATTATCCGGAGCCGGTTCTGTTTTTTTCTCCGCAGTCAGAACAATTGTACCACCGTCTTTTGCTGCCGGAATGGTAACAGAAACGTTCCGGTCGGCAGAAACAGTGTAAGTTTTTCCGTCATAAAGGTTTTTAAGAACTGTTCCGGCACTCTCTGCTACCGGGATCACTACTTCTTTCTCTGCCTCTTTCACATTCATTCCTACATATAAGGTGCTATTTCCATAACTTCTGCTGATCACCTCATAGCCTTCTGCGTCAGAAGCTGCCACTGTACTTCTGTTTCCTCTTGCAAATACATCGGTATACGCATTGCGGATTGCAAGCATTGTCTTGTAATGATTGTAAATACTGTTGCTGTCTGTTTTCTGTTTTTCTAACTCTGTCCAGTCAAAGTCGCGGCGGTTTGTCTGGAGCGGCCAGTTGTTGGCTCCACCCTGTCCGATCTCCTCTCCATAATAGAGCACCGGCTGACCTTTTGCGGTAATCTGAAGTGTTGCTGCCACTTTCATCAGGTTATAAGCTTCTTCTTCGCTGATTTTGCTCTCATTTACAAGTTTATACTGCAGAGTGTCCTCATCATGACTGCTCAAAAAGCTTCCCATTGTAGCAGTGTTATTGATCGCACCATTTCGTTTCTGTAAAGAACTTTCCACACCAGAAATATCTCCGGTTACGAATTTCTGTGCAAAATCATTGAAATCAAAATCTAACAGTGCATCCATGCTTCCGGTTCCAAGTTCTCCCGCATTATTGGCATATCCTGCACCGGAATACTCTCCTATCATTTTAAAATCAGGATTTACTTTGGTCAGCGAGTTTTTGAAAGCTTCCCATGTCGTTGTCTCTACATGTTTTACAGTATCCACACGATAATAGTCAATACTGTATTTTGACATCCACTCGGTCTGCCATGTAACAAGCTGGTCTGTCACTGCTTTGTTTTCTGTCACAAAATCAGGCAGATCTGACAATGAATCATATTTATCATCACCGCTGATCGTGTTGTTGGAGTCACGGATCATGGAAATACTGTTTCCATCTGCATCTGTTAAAATACTGTTGAAGTATTTTTCTGTACCGTAACCTGCATGGTTTAACACAACGTCCACCATGATTTTCATTCCCTTGCTGTGAGCGGCATCCAGTAATGCTTTGAACTGCTGCTCTGTTCCAAGATGTTTGTTTAACTTTGTGAAATCGCTTGCCCAGTAACCATGATAGCCATAGGTAGCGGTATCTGTCTTATTATCATGCTGATCTTCTGTGATATTTTCTACGATTGGAGTGATCCAGATTGTGTTCACACCCAGATCTTTTAAATAATCCAGTTTCTGGTTTAATCCGGCAAAATCTCCACCGTGATAGCTGGATCCGCCTTTTTCGCCTGTGTTATAATCTCCAACTCCGTATGCATCATTGTTGCTTGCATCTCCGTCAAAGAAACGGTCTGTCACTGCAAAATAAATCACTGCCTCATCCCAGTCAAAATCTCCGGCACTTTTTTTGCGCTCTGTGACGGTAACATTTGTCGCTGTTGTATATACATTTCCATAAATATCTTTCACTGTGACAGGAATCGTTTTTTCTCCTGCGGCTACCGTATTCAGGCAGGAGATTGTTCCTTCCATGAGTGTCGGATCAATCGCAAATTCCCTGTTTAATCCTAATTCACTCAAATCGGCTGTGATTGCAGCAATTTCAGATGTTTCAAGACCTTCTCCGTCTTTTGCAGTCAATTTTACGGATAACACATTGTTGTCATTGTAGTCCATTGCATACTGTGATAAAGAAGCCTCTACGCTCACATTTGCTTTTTTGAAGTGGCATACGCTGCATTCTTTTCCATTGCTGTCGTTTGCAGTTACATCATTAAATGCATCTAATTCCTCTTTTCCATTTACCACATAGTAATAATAGTAATCACCCGTGGAAACATCTGTAAGATTGTATACAAAACGATCGTTTTCTGCGTCATAAGCCATTGCATAAGTCTGTCCGTTGATCACAATACTTACATTTCCTTCTAAAGAAGCAAGGTTATTCTCTGCTGCCAGTTCATCATTTCTGTAGTAAAAATGGATTGCATTATTTGCTCCATCCCGCTCAAAACCTGTGTTGTATGGCAATACTCTTGTGATTCCTTCTCCCTGTGTGAACACTGCTTTTACCACTGACTGGTCTGCCGGGATCGTCACATAATGATCTCCGCCGTCTTTGCTCTCCCATTCATCAGCTGCCGTGCTGTGCCTCATACAGAAAGACAATTTAAGATCTGCTTTTGAATCTTTTACCGGTATTTTTGCAACCATTTTGCCATTGATGTCTGCAAATGCTACAGATACATCAGAGCCAAATCCACTGTTCCAGGTGTAAATGTTCCAGCCGGTATAGTCCTTCGCCGGTCTGTCGTACTCGATCATGACGTAGCGGGATCTCGGTGCTACCAGCTCTGGAATCTCTGTGTATGCCTGTTTACTATTGGATACAATATAAAGTGTTACATTTTCTGTTCCTGCGCTGTTGCTATAAGAAATCGTGTCCTTCTCCCATTTCCACTCGTCTTTTGATCTTGGGATGATCTGAAGGTCTGTATATGGAAGTTTTATTTCTGCGCGCAGCCACTCATTCCCATCAGAAAGTGTCTCGGTTGCGGTAAAAGGTGTTCCCTCTGTCGCTCCAACACCATTTTTCTCCCAGATCCATAAGTCAGATGCATTTTCTGACATATGTGTTGCATCGAAATCGTAATAATAAATGGTATATGTATATAATTTTTCTGTCACATTGACCACAAAGTCAGAGGTCTGTCCGTTCTCTGCTTCTGCCGTCAGTTCTACGGTCTGTCCTGCATAAGATTTGCCGATTATAATGCTATTTCCATTTAATGTAATATCTTTATTTGCAGTTTTTAAACTGTAAGTAACCGGAGTTTCACTGCTTGTTCCGTCTTCAGACCACAATGTCAGTTTTTCTGGAAGTGCTGTCTCAATTCCTTTCATTGCATCTGCTTTTCCGTCAGCCAAGCCCGGAACGATCAATAAACTGTTTTCTCCACTCACTCTATTATTCGCCGGATCTGCAAATGAAACATCCCATGATTTATTAATTGCAAATTTATATTCATATTTTCCTGGCGCAATGGTAAAAGTTCCAACCCACATACCTGCTGCTTCATCTTTTTTCAGTTCATAGTCGGAAGAATCCACTTTCCAGCCGTTCATTCCTCCCGGAACCGTAACTGCCTCTGCATTTCCGGCTTTGGCTGCTGGAACACGGAATGTTACATTTCGTCCATTTACCTCCGGACTTACATAACCTGCCTCTTTGTATTCGATCAGGGTTTTGGATTTATTGGCATCTTTATACCATTTCATACCACCATTGCCGTCACTTAAGTAATAGATTGAGGTGTCTGTTGTTATGGCGTTGATAGCTTTCACTTCTTCGCTCTGACCATCAAACTTTTTCTCTGCTCCTGTGTCAGCATCTACCAACTGAAAACCTGTCATTGTTGTTCCGGTTAATGTAACAGTATAAATATTTTCACCGTCTGAATCAGCCAGTTTTGGTTTGTCCTGATTCCCCCACGTAACAATAGACGCATCCCCAGCTCCATGATTGTCCAATACAAAATCGCCGCCCCATAGATTGATAACAGGCGTTTTCCAATTTTCTGGTTTTTCGAAATAAATTATAACTTTATGTGCAGCTGCTTTTTCTTTCTCTGGTAACACCTGATTTTTATCTTTGTCTAAGTACCATGACATTCCATTATCATTTTTTAAAAGATAAAATGATGTATCTGATGTTGCCGAATTAATCGCATCAATAATGGCACAGTTTTCAAATTTCTTTTCTGCCGGGTTTCCTACACCAGTTCCACCGTTTACAATCTGAAATCCACTGATGCTGTTCGTCCGGATATCAATATAATAATAACCTGTTGATTCATCTTTCAACATAGCAGGTCTTGATTGACTCGTCCAGACTTCCACCTCTCCTGCATCCCTATTGTCTACTTCAACATCGGATTCATTCCAATAGTTAAATGCTGGGATATTCCAACCATCCGGTTTTTCAAAATACATACGGATCGTTGGATTCTTTTCTGTCTCCGCTGCCTGAACCGTACTGTTTCCGCCGCCAAGCGCCGGAACCATTGTTACTACCATTGCAAGCACTAGCAGAAAACACAGTACTCTGCTTGCAATGCTTTGCCTCTTTTGAAAGCTTTTCGTTAACTTTCTCATTCTTCCTTCTCCTTTTTCTCCCCTACTTACATGTGATTCTATAACAATCCCCCTCTTCACATGTTTTCGTTTTTTTTCGCATTTCTATTGTATTCTAAAATATTGTATTATTCTATACGTAATAAATCCCGAAATCTCGTCCAAATTTTTGTGAATTTTAACCAATTAAAGTGCAAAATTGCACAGTATTCCATTTTCAGGCTAAAAAAACAGAACCAGAATTCAAAGTTTTCTCTGAATTCTGGTTCTGTTTTCGAAAATATTATTTTCTACTGTGCCACAGTTCCATTCGTCGTCTGCGCTGCCGGATCTGCAGGAGCAACTGTTGAGCCATCTGCAGGGGCTGTTTGATCTGCCGCAGGCTGCTGTGCAGCCGCTGCAGCGCCACTCTTTAAGGCTGCCAGCGCTGCCTCATCATCCACAAGTGTCTGATAATTGGTAACATAACTTTTTGCTGTATCCGATAACGCATCGTATGCTGTTCTTGCAGCCACGATAACAGGTTCGCTTTCTAATGTAACAGTTCCGATACTGTTGATCGTATTTACAACCGCAGCTGCCTCTTTCTGTTTCACACTGTCGCTTTCCGTTCCCGGAAGGTTATAAACAAGGACGCAGTATCCCTTGTCGATTGTCTCATAGATTTTCTTGGCTGCCGAATATGGAAGGTTGATACATCCATGAGAACCTCTTGTCTTATAAATATCTCCTCCAAAAGCTTTTCTGGAAGTCAGGTCATGCATTCCGATGTCGCCGTTAAATGGCATCCAATATGTAACAGGAGTTTCATAATCCGGTCCACGTAAAACAGCATTCAATGTTTTATAGGTAAGCATAAATGCTCCGCCTGGTGTTGCGTGCCCTTTTGCCACGTTTCCGGATACAAAATCAGACTCTGTCACAAGCACACCATCTTTATAAAGGAACAAATGCTGTGCAGTAAGGTTAATCTCCACATAGGAATTACCGTAATCATTTTCGCCATGGCTGTTCGCAGTCTGGGAATAAACCGGTTCACGTTCCACTTTTTTTCCGGCTTTCAGATCATCTAAAATCTGTGCCACTTCCTCGGAATTGTTGATTTTCCATCCATAAGGTCCATTGGAGATCGTCACAGTGGAACCATAAGATGTTTTCAACTCTTTCGGTTTATAACAGGTATTATATTTACTTGCAAGCTCCTTTACAAAGGAAAGAACACCTTCCTCGTCCACCACAAGATTTAAATCATCGTCCACGGAAAGCCACTCGGAAATACGCTCCCCATCCAGCACTTCTTTTGCAACGTCAAAATCATAAGTGATCGTAGTTCCCACATAGCTGTTCATCTCATCAATGACTGCCAACAGTTTTTCATTATCGTCTTCAACCTTCGGCTTCACATAACAGTCTGCCTCATCCAGATCAAGTTCATCTGCGAGAACTAAAATGGAATCCTCCACCGCTTTTTTGAATGCACTTTTATCAATGGTCGTACCATAATCTGCCGGAACTAAAGAATATCCATCTGCTGTGTACGCTGAAACCGTTGCATCCACGGGTTCACGCTGTGCACCAGCCTGCATACAGTTTAACGCCTGAAGCTCGCTGTCCAATGCATTCTCATCAAATGTCACAACCTTAGCCAGTTCCAGATTCTCATGTTTAAACAGTGTAACCACCCATGCGAAACCATTCTGTCCATTCAATAATTCTTCCACTTCGCCATTGAACACCGGTGCAATTTGAATAGCATCTCCTGCAATGCTTTCCTGTCCCTCCTCACGTTCCACGAGATTCAGCACATAGCTGTCAATCTCCTCTGTGATGAGCTGCTCCATCTTTTCTACCGACTTACCACCGGCTTTTATTCCATCAATGGTCGTACCAAAGCAGAAATGGCTCTGGAAAAAGATTCCAAATCCAACATAAACAACAGCCAGACATGCCACGACAATTCCAATCGTCATAAAAATCTTCTTTTTGTCTCTGGATTTTACTGCCGTATTTGCCTGTGTCAGATCCTTTTTTTCTTTTTTCATAATTTTTCCTCTCACTCTTTTGTAGCTTATTCAAAAAGACGTATCAATATGCGCCTATTTTCAGCAAAACCATACTCTATTATAGGTAGAAAAAGGGCTTTGTCAACAATTTGCGGCAATCGTAATATTTGCGTAATGAATTTGTTTCAATTCGTAACAATGATGGTAAAATTTTTCTTCTGAAATTGTTTGTAAGGTTGCACAAAAACCAGACATTTACCTTAAGAAATCTTTAAATATTCAATAATCTTTCTTAAAAAAAGAGAAAGGGAATTGTTTCCTGAAAATCACTATGCTATAATCGCACAATGTAAGGAAAAAGAATTTATTTTTTATAAAAATGTGTTAGGAAGGTGATATTTTGAAGACAGATATGAAAAGCAGACTCAATGCTTTTATCGAGAAAAACAGACATGGTTTTTTGCTTCTTTATTTTTGTATCTATTTTCCATGGTTTCATCATCTGGAACGAACTGTGACCACACATTTTCATGTGATCCATACCGCATTGGATGACATGATCCCATTCTGTGAATACTTTATTGTTCCTTATCTTTTATGGTTTGGATATGTCGCATGGGCAGTCGGATATTTTTATCTCAAAAATAAAGATGAATATTTTAAACTCTGTGCAATGCTTTTTACCGGAATGACCGTTTTCCTTGTGATCTCAACGATCTATCCGAATGGTCACTATCTGAGACCAGCTTATTTTGAACATAATAATATTTTTATCCAGATGGTAAAATGGCTGTATGCAACGGATACACCGACAAACCTGTTTCCAAGCGTACATGTCTTTAACTCCATCGCCGTGAATATTGCCGTATGGCACAGTGACAATTTCAAAAAGAACAAAGCTGTACGCTATGGTTCCGCTGTTTTGATGGTACTCATTATCTTATCCACAATGTTTTTGAAACAGCACTCCGTTTTCGACGTTGTCACCGGTATGGTACTTGCCGTATTTATGTACTCCGTTGTATACACAACCAACTGGGCTGCTGTCACCGTTGCAAAACCGGTGCGCAAGCCAGGACAGATCTAACTATGTTTTTACCACAATTTCAGTAGCTGGATTCCTGTTTTCATAACTTTATACTTCACATCCTCAAGTTCTGCTGCGGCATTTTTCAGCTCCTTGCGGATTTCAATATGCTGCGGGCAATGCGTCTCACACTTTCCACAGGAAATACACTGGGATGCACTGCTCGTATCTTTTCGAAATGCAGTACACTGCAGGTAATCTCTTCTTCCCGATTTTTTCCCTTCGGAATACATCGCATTATAACAGCGGAATGTACCCGGAATATCCACTCCTTTTGGGCATGGCATGCAGTAACCACATCCTGTACATCCCACTTTTACATTTTTCTTAATCTCATCTTTTACCTTTTCGATCAGCTCCTGATCGGATTGTGTGAGACATCCCACCAGTGACTCGCTGGCAGTTTTTACATTCTGTTCCACCATCTCCATGGAATTCATGCCGGAGAGCACACAGGTCACTTCCGGCTGGTCGTAAAGCCATTTCAACGCAACTTCTGCCGGAGTGCGATGTTTTTCATCCCTGCGGAATAACTCTTTTGCAGATTCCGGGAGAAGGTTCACCAGACGTCCACCACGAAGCGGCTCCATGATAATAACCGGAAGTCCTTTCCGGTTCGCATAGCGCAGTCCTTCCACACCAGCCTGAGAATGTTCATCCATATAATTGTACTGGATCTGACAGAAATCCCAGTCGTAAGCATCTACTAACTGACAGAACATCGCGGAATTACCGTGATAGGAAAATCCGATCTGCCGAATCTGCCCGGACGCTTTCTTCTCCCTGATCCACTCTTCCATCCCCAGTTTTTTCAATTTCTCCCAGGTTGGAATGTCCGTCAGCATATGCATGAGGTAATAATCAATGTAATCGGTCTGCAAAGCTTCCAAACTCTTTTGCAGATCGTTTTCCATATTTTTTTGACTTAAATCTCCTCTGGTGGTATTGTAACCTCTCGGTTTTAGCCCACCTTTGGTTCCTACAAAAACCTGTTCCCTGTTCCGTCCCGATAACCATCTGCCAATCGCCCTCTCACTGGCACTTTCGCCACCTGGAAGCCAGTCTGCATAGCTCCGGGCTGTATCAATCTGACGGCCTCCCAGAGCGAAAAAAGTATCCAACAGGGCATCAACATTTTCCTGTGAAATCCTGCTTCCAAAATATAATGTTCCTAAGGCAATCGGGCTTACTAATGTTCCATCTGCACATTTCAAACTCAGTTTATTCATTCTGACACCTCTTCTTCAACGGGATTACACACTCTTTTCTTCCTGCCCCATCCACTTGTACTGTAATGATTACTTCTCCGGATTCACTTTCATAATTTTTCGGCAGCAACACACGATACCAGATGTTCGTTTTAAATCGGTGATTCATAATCAGAACCAGCTGTTCTTCCTGCATCGACAGAGTTTCTATCTCACCGCCCATAGAATAATGGGCATTAGATCCTACAATATATGGCTGTTCTGGATCATATTCCTGGATTTTAAATATTGCACTTCCATGCGGCTTTATAACTCCCATCTGAACCATATCTCCATAG
>OGYN01002530.1_pt1 | contig 13334 bp, 10 predicted proteins | sample 1576551 | NCBI WGS metagenome assembly OGYN01 (sample SAMEA3541589, study PRJEB24748) | human gut metagenome | biome: human gut; feature: human-associated habitat; material: faeces | place: China | collected 2012 | reverse complement strand
TGTTCCTCCTCAACCAGTGCAAGGAGAAATTATATGTGCTGCCAATGAATGCTTCAGCGTCGGCTGTGTGAACGGAATCGCAATCCGCCGACGCTGAAACTAATATTGGAGCTCAACGTTCGAAGGGGTAGGTGAGGTTCCAGTCGCGGCGCAGGGAATCCATGAGTTCCATAATGCGCAGGGTGTCGGCGTGGGGCATTTCCTCGCATTCGGTGCGACCGTCGATCACGGCCTGCGCGGCGGCCGCCACCTCGTATTCGTAGCCGGTGAGCTGGACGGGAACGTCATAATGCGTAACAACCGCATGATTGCCGTCATACACGTCAATTGCCTCAACATTATTAATGTTCTGGCACACCATATAACCATCGGTTCCCCACACGGATCCCATGCGGTCGCTATGGCATAGAATCGAACTTTGCGCGGTCGCCATCACACCGTTCTCGTAATAGAACGTCATGGAATTATGCGCATCCACGCCGGTTTCGTACGCTCGCATCGACGATTCAATGCGAGCGATCGGCGCATTATGCATGATCATGTCGATGAAATTGATTGGATACACGCCAACATCCAACAATGCGCCACCGGCAAGCGCGGGATCAGTGATTCGCGCCTTCGCGGTGGTGGGGTAACACAGGTTCGCATCGATCGCCTGTATTTCACCAATCGCACCGGAGGCGAGAATCTTATCGATAATGGCGCGGGACGGCATGTATCGCGTCCAAATCGCTTCCGCGCACAGCATGCCGGTTTCTTTTGCAACGGCTAACATCTCACGGGTCTGTGCCGCATTCGCGCCGAACGCTTTCTCCACCAGCACACCCTTTCCGGCTTTCATGCACAATATCGCCTGTTCCGCATGCAGATTGTGCGGCGTAGCGATGTACACCAAGTCCACGTTCGGATCGGCCACAAGTTCCTCATATGAACCGTATGAAACTGGAAAACCGTATTTCGCGGCGAAATCAGCCGCACGCACCGCATCTCGTGCGGCGACGGCATACGGTTCAACCAAATCCGCATAACGGCTGTCCGCGGCCATTTTCACCAACGTGTCAGCCATATGTTGTGCGATCCGGCCTGCGCCGAGAATCGCGACACGAATACGAGCCATATCAAACCCCATCTTTCGTAAACTGTCTGAATAGTGTTGATTCATTTATATTTATTATTGCTGCGTTGCAAGTCCCAGCGTACGCCATGCATGATCGCAACGCGCGTTGGTCCGTCTCGCACTTGCATTGTGTTTTGTCCGGATGCTTTTCTGATTTGCCGGATTTTGCCGGATCTTGCCATAATAGTGTGCTGTGGCAGCGCAGGAACACGTTAAGAAGACCGGAAAACCTCGGAAATCCGCAAAAAAAGAGAAATATGAGCGTGGCACGAGAAGCTACATCATGTCGCATATCCGAGGCAAAGACACCTCCATCGAAATGATGGTACGGAGTTTTCTTTTTTCGAAAGGCCTGCGATTCCGCAAAAACGACAAGCGGTATCCGGGGCATCCCGACGTGGTGTTGCCGAAATACCGTACGATGGTGTTCATCAACGGCTGTTTCTGGCATATGCATGAAAACTGCCCGAAAGCCACGCGCGTGCCGAAATCGAATGTGGAATTTTGGAGTGCGAAACTGCTGCGCAACCACGAACGAGATGTCAGACAGCATGCCGAACTTGAAGCGATGGGCTGGAAAGTGATCGTGGTGTGGGAATGCGAGCTCGCCAAAAAAGTGCGTGAGGAACGGTTGGAGAGACTGTATTGCGACATCGTCGAAGCGTGATTCTTGCCGCTGGCGCATGATGCTCGTGGTTCCAGCTTTACACATGACATGTGATTTTCTGTTTTCGAAACGATACGCAACGGCGGTGGGACGGTACTTGCGATTTGTCGCGTCTGAAGAATACAAACGAACTATGGGAAATGCTGAGAACAGCGCGCTGCCGCAGATGTCGCACCGCGCCCAGATTGCTAATCCGTTCCGTGCCATGGTGTTTGGTGCGATGGCCGACGAGATGATCGCCGCAGGTACCGATGTGGTCAAGTTGAGCTTGGGGGAGCCGGATTTCGGCGCTCCGCCCGCAGTGCGTGATGCAATGCGCGAACAGTATGATGGCCGTCCATTGCCGTATACCGCTGCAATGGGCTTGCCGGAATTACGTCAGGCGATTTCCGATTTCTACAAGGAACGCCACCATGTGGACGTCGATCCGAAACGTATCGCGATTACGGCCGGAGGTTCCACGGCACTGCTGCTTGCCGCCGCATTGACGGTGAACGAGGGTGACGAAGTGTTGATCGCCGACCCGTCGTACCCGTGCAATCGCGAACTGGTCCGCGCGTTCGGCGGCGAAGTCGTGGACGTGCCGACGAACGCGGCCACCCGATTCCATCTCACGCCGGAACTGTGCCGCGAATACTGGTCGGATCGCACCAAAGCGGTGATGATCACCTCGCCGTCGAACCCGACCGGCACCACCATCGCCTTCGATACCCTGAAATCCGTGTGCGACCTGGCGAAAGAACGCGGCGCATGGCGTATCGTCGACGAAACCTACCTTGACCTAGCCGACCGTGAACCGGACGGCTCCGACGTGAAATCCGTGCTCGCCTGCGACCCGGACGCCATCGTATGTTCCAGCTTCTCCAAGTTCTTCGGCATGACCGGCTGGCGACTGGGCTGGATGGTCGTGCCTGAATGCGCGCTCGAAGCCATGGACGATCTCGCCACCAACTTCTTCCTGTGCGCGCATACACCCACTCAGCATGCGGCACTCGCGTGCTTCACTCCGGAAACGTTGGCCGTGTGCGAGGAACGCCGTCAGGAGTTGCTGGAACGTCGTCGCATTGTGGTCGACGGATTGGCTGAGATCGGTTTGCCGTTGGAAGTTGAGCCGAATGGCGCGTTCTATGCGTACTTCAACATTTCCGGCACCGGTCTTGACGCGTGGACGTTCTGCGAACGTGCGTTAAAGGAAGCGCACGTGGCGTTGACGCCGGGCCGTGATTTCGGCGAGGCCACTGCCGACACCCATGTGCGGCTTTCGTATGCGGCCTCGCGCGAGGCGTTGCGTGAGGGTCTGAGGCGAATCGGAGATTTCGTAGCCGAACTGCACGGATGATGTTTGTGAGCGCTTTGCAATCGTTGTCGGCGCTGTGAATGTTGCGTGGCCATCCTAGGTGAATAGGATGGCCACTCGAATATTTGCAAAGGTTGTCAATGTAATGTCAGGTGAAAGGGGGAGTGCGATGTCACTATGCTTGAAATCATGGTTAGTTTACATTCGCATGTCACTCGTCTTGGCGTGCTTGACATTGGCTCCAATACCGTTCACATGCTCATCGTCGATGCGGCGCCTGGCGCCCGTCCGGAACCTGAGGCCAGCACGAAAAGCACTGTTCGATTGATGCAATATCTCAAGGCCGATGGCACAATCAAAAAGGCCGGAGTCGAAGCTGTGGTCGCAGCTGTGGAAAAGGCCATGGGGCTGGTCAAAGAATATGAGATTACCCAACTGCTCGTGCTGGCCACATCCGCATTGCGTGAGGCTCCGAATGGCAGCAGGATCCTCAAGCGAATCGAAAACGTCGTCGGCCAGCCGGTCACGGTGCTGTCCGGTGTGGATGAGGCCAGACTCACCTTCCTTGCAGCTCGCCGCTGGTATGGTTGGGATGCCGGTCGGCTGCTGGTCATCGATATCGGTGGTGGCTCTCTCGAGGTGGCTATGGGTTCGGATGAGGATCCCACAGTAGCGCTGTCCGTGCCGGCAGGTGCCGGTCGTGTGACCCGTGAATTCCTACCGGAAAACGGTATTGCGAATGATAGGGATTTGGAAGACGCGCGCAGGAACATCCGTAAGATTCTTGAGCCGATGGTCAAGGCGTTCCCGAAATCGAAGCACCCGATGCATGCCGTCGGCACATCGAAGACCATTCGTTCCCTGGCTCGTCTCGCCGGTGCCGTGGTGCGTCAGCCCGGCCGCGTGGACACTTCGATCATGACGATTGACCAGCTTGAGGATTGGCTTCCCCGTCTTGCGGCCATCTCGCCGGACCAGCGTACCGCATTGCCGGGCGTCACGCCGGAGCGCACGTATCAGATCGTCGGTGGCGGCTTGGTGATCGACGAGATCATGAAGGCGCTTGACGTCAAGGAAGTGGAAATCTGCCCATGGGCGTTGCGGGAAGGGGCTATTCTGCGCTGGCTCGACCAGTTTGGCCGCACGAGCCTTGGTTTCTAGCGGTTCCTAGGCTTCCAGCTTCCTCAGTTCCTCCAACTGGTTCTTCGCCTTGTGCAGCTTGGTGAAGATTTCGTTGCGCTGTTCGGGATTCTTTGCCCGTTGGTGATCGCGCGTGAGCTTATCGATCTGCTCGGTAAGCTGTGCGGCCTGCATACGCCGTGTCATGCGCGCGTCCAGTGCCGTGGGAGAGGCGCTGCCGAGCGTCACCTGCGAGCATAACGACTCCCACAGCGCGTCGATGGAATCGACCGCAGGATCGCCGATGTCCAGCATCGCTTCGCCGGCCGGTTTCCAATCTGAGACGAACACTTTGAATGTAGGTGTGTGACCGGCGCGTCCCGGCAGCGCGCGTCTCACGGCGAACGCGCACTCCTGCCGCTTCGTACCTTCGAAGTCGGCGTCGCGCACGCATACGAACACGATTCCCGACTTGCGTTGCATGGCAATCAGCTCGACGATATCCGTCGGTATGGCGGCGTTCTTGGCATGCAGGCGCAATCCGATTGCCAGTACTTCCGGAATGCGTGTTCCGACGGCAAGCCGTGTATTGCTTGGCCGCAGCAGAGACAACATGGTGATCGTCTCGATGTCGTTCGCCAATCGTTGTTTTGTTTTGGCTGAAACCGGTATTCTCGCCACGAACAGGCCTTTCGGCAACGTTGCCTTTTCTGCGGGAACCGCAGAGGAGTTCGGCAGACCCAATGTGAGTGCGGAAACGGAACCGCAGGAGGCGATCGTCATTGCTGGCCTTCTTTCGTGCTTTCATATCGGTTATTGGGGCAACAGTAGTCGCAAGAGCCGCAAATTTTGATAACGGCGCGTCGGTATGTGACTGGCGGGAATCTATAAAACTGCGCGTGGATGATGTCTCCATATATTGAGCAAAAGAATGCATTTTTCGGCCATCGCGGGAACCGGTATCGGCGGATCGTTCGTCAAGCCCGTCACCTCCAGTGTGCAAGTCGCCTCTTTGGTCAAAGCCGGTTGTGGCGATCCGGTCGACGATCGGGGAGCACCCAAATTCACCTCCTGTGCGGCCAACGGCGCCGACTGCACACGTGCCGCCACCACCGATCCGACATCCGCGACGCAAGTGGGATGGCGTATCGGCGCAAGCGCGCTCTGTTCGCCATGCCGTGCGGCTGTGATAGACGATTGCAATCTGCGACACGCCGTGATTTGGTGATTGAGGCATGTGTGCGTATTATTTCGTCTTGCGGTGATCAGAGCCTAGGTGAGACGCCCGGTCCCATTCCGAACCCGGAAGCTAAGGCCTGGCACGGCGATGGTACTGCACTCGAGAGGGTGTGGGAGAGTAGCACGTCGCCGCACTTAAACTTTTTTGAATCCCGAGTCGAGCACCGCTCCTCGGGATTTTTCATTACGCGATTCGCCCAAGTCCAATTATGTTCCGGTTATGTGCGAAGGCGAATCCGGCTGTCACTGATTGCGGCGCTCAGGTAGCGAAAACCACCAACAGAACAATGCCGTTTCAATAAAAATGACAGGTAGCGGTATGAGCCACCACCAGCCAGTGGTGCCGAATTCGTTCGCGGGCGCAATAATCCAAGGATGCGAGCCCAGCCATCCCAGGAATACGGCTATGGTTGATCCCAACGACATGGTTATTCCTAAAGGTCTGAACAAACGCATGAGCTGGAATCGTGATGCACCGAATTCTTGAAGCGTCCAGCGTAATGTTGACTGCGTTTGACGTGTTGATATGGCCAATGCGGCGAATGTCAGTCCGCTGATAATTGTGGCCAAAGCTGGTATGGCAATGGCGCGTGCCATGTAGGAGCGGTAAGAGGTGGTGTCGTGTTCGGTAATGAATGCATACCCGCAACGGTTAATGATGTCGGATCGGATTGAATCGCGAACGCCGGAAGCGATTGACGGGAAATCGGTCATGATGAGAGTATGCCGGTTGCTTGGCGTAAGGCCAAGCGTTTTTGCCTGTGGTGAGTCGATTCCAAGAACCACGCCGGGCATGGTGTAATCACTGAGCAGCGAGTCGGTGCCCTCGGTGGATACTTGTGCTGCCTGAGTTATTTTTTGGGTTGCGGGATCGATGAGAATGATACCAGCGTTACCGCCTTCGGCAATATGAACATCGTTGGTTTTACCGGCTAAAGACGAGTTGCTATCAACAAGCATGACAGTGGTTTCATTATCGGAATCTGAGTAGCAATCCGCATCGTCGGAACCATGTTGAATGACGCAATCGTAAGCATGGGAAGTCGCGGCACGGACCAGATACCGGGATTCATCCGGTGCCGTGAGCACGATGGCTTTGTCTAGAGTCTCGGGATATTTGCCGGCAAGATAGTTCAAGTCATCCTGAGTCAAATAATCGGCGATGAACAGCCCATTATCCGAATTGCCTGTCGCTATCATCATTTGCCCGCTGAACAATGAGCTGGCACCTAACAATAAGAGTGCCAATGCGCATACTGGGGCAGACAAACTTCGTGTACGTTCTATCGCACTGCATTGTGCTGGCGTGCGGAAAAGCCAAGGCAGTGAAAGGAGCAGAGGTCCCAGAGCACAAGCTCCCATGACCGAGCCCACTGATCCGCCAAACGGCCATACGGCTGCATGATAACGTTCTATCTCCACACAAGAAAACATCAGAACGGCCGAGGAGGGAATGATGTACCATAATGCGTTTCTGGTTGTGATGTCATGCTTAAAGGACATGCGGAAGAACAAAACCAACCATGTCAAGCATAGCGAGCACAGCAAAATCGCTGCGACAAAAAAGATGGACAGCAGGGAAGTTGCTGATGGTTGCCATTCCCAATATTGGGCGAATATGTTGCCTATGGTCCTGTAACTAAGACCGAATACCGCATATCCGGCCGCGATGCCAATTGCGGCTCCGGGTATTGTGCAAATAAGCAATCCTCGAAACACTGTCCATCTGCTGGCGGTGAGGGGGAATCCGCAGGCTACCAGAGCTTCTACCACAGCATCTCCGGAACATTGACCTGCTCGGAAGAATGCCGTCATTACTGCGATATGTACGCACAGCAAGCAAAGGAACAGAACTATTCCGTACCATTGGCATCCTGGCAGATCGCGAGTACGAACCGTTTCTTCGGCATTTCGTATTGTCGATTTGATGTATCCGATATTGACATTGTTGGTTGCGCTCTCTTTTGCGACTTCTCCCTGATTTACAGTAGCGTCATCGTCGGTGAGCCACATTTGTATGTTTTGGAGATTGTCTTTGGAAGACACTGCTGTTGCATACACGGTGTTGGTGTTCGCAGCATCGACGGTGATGCCAATGAGCTTATAGTCGCTTGATAATGCGGAATCGTCACATTGCACGGTGACTATATCTCCCAGCTGGGCGTCAATTTGTTCAGCTGCGGCCCGAGACAGGGAGATTTCGTTTTTTTGCGACGGCTGATGCCCTTCGATGAGCGTGCCATATCGTGAGGGGCCTGTTAGGAAAGTTATGTCTGCGATGGTGTTTCGTGAAGAGCCGCTGGCGGAGGTGAGGCCTACTGATCCTTGTGTGGATTTGACGCCGATGGCCTTACCGTTTTGGACTTGTTGCCTGAGTTCTTCGGCTACATCGTTGCTGCCTCCTGAAATTTGGTACGTGTACCCTCCGGATTGACCTGCTGCGCCTTCTTTGGTGGCCTTTACGTATAGATTCAAGCTGTTTAAGGCCACCACGGGTAGCATCGCCGACAATAATGCCACCACAAAGAGTGAGATGGTGAGCATCGGATGGAATCTCAAATATCCAGAGGCAACGTGCCTCGTGATTCCAGTGCTGTGGTAAGGCATGCCATTCATTGCTCCACCAACTTGTGGTCCTGAATGCGCACAATGCGGTCACTGTGCTGCGCGACCGTAGCGTCATGCGTTGCGATTATGACAATGGATCGCTCTTTGTGAGCAATATCTGAAAGCAATGTTGCGATTGCCTGCGTATTTTCCTCATCAAGCGCGCCGGTGGGTTCATCCGCGAGAATCACACGTGGTTTCATGGCGATTGCGCGTGCGATGGCCACACGTTGCTGCTCTCCTCCTGACAATTGGCCAGTCAAATGGTTTGCATAGCCTGCTAAATGCACTTCTTCAAGCAAGTTATCGATTGTGTTGTTTTCAGTGCGGGAAGTTTCCTTAATCTTGGTTTGTCCGAGGTTCTTATGCGCCGCTTCAAACGCCAACATGATGTTTTCTCGCACGTCAAGATATGGAATGAGCCTGTAATCCTGAAATATGCGCATACATAAAGATCCGAGAAGATTTTTTCGATCAATGGAATTGACATTTGCGCCATCAATGGTGACGGAGCCAGTGTCTGGTTGTAAAGAACCGTCCATCAAACGCAGCAAAGTGGTCTTTCCTGAGCCGGAAGGTCCCATTATTGCCGTTGTCGAACCTTCTTCGAATAATGCGCTCGCATTGTCTAAAATCAGACGTTTTCCATACGAAAACCCCACGTGGTCAAGTTCCAGCATGGTATAGCCCCCTCTCGGTATACATGAGCAGCCATTGCTCTTGCGTAAGGCGTCGTACCCCCATTAGTTACGATTTCTTATGTGTCCAGCGTAATAGTATTTAATGGTTGGGGCAAGATGGTGATTTTTGTGTTTCGATTGTTTTTCGTTAAATTTATGGAGACGATTGCGACTATTTGCCAGCGAATGTGGAAGTTGGGGTACTATAAAGCCGCACTATCGCCGATGGCGTTCGTCATGAACTCGGTTTTGATGGCTGATTTGATGATTGATGTATTGACTGATGGAACGCAATGCCCATGTTGGAGGATGTATGTCACGGTCTGGTACGCCTACGAAACCGCGTACGGCGCAGGCGAAGGCTGTTAAGCCTATTCGCACGTTGAAGAAAACTAAGTCGCATCGCGTGCGCAATATCATATGCGGTTTTCTGGCCGGTATTCTGTCGATTGCAGCTTTGCTGGGCACTGTTTCGCACATACTGCCTGCTGAGATTCAGGCGTGGCCGTATGTTCCCATTATCGTTTCATTGGTGCCTTGGTTTGCGATTCTTGCGGTGATTGCGCTGATTTGCGGCATTGTCTCGAAACGAACAATGTCGGTATTGCTGGCGATTGCGGCGATCGCGTTGCAAGTATGGTGGCAGTATCCGTTTTTCTACAATGAGACGAAGCTTCCGCGTGCCGCGATCGCAGCGGTTTCGGGAGCGTCCGCCAATACGCAGGATGATTATGCTCGTTTGATGACATGCAATGTGTTTAAGGGTCGTGCCGACGCGCAGGAAATTGTCGATGTGGTGCGTAGCGAGCGTGTGGAAGTGCTGGCATTGCAAGAAACGACCGATGCTTTCGTGGACGAGTTGAACAAGGCTGGTATTGGCGATTTGCTGCCGTATGCGCAGGTGGCAAGCTCAGACGGCGTGTATGGCAATGGTTTGTGGTCGGCGAGTCCGCTTGTTGATCCGGCTGATGATGATGTTGATTCGAGCGCGTCGTTCATGCCAGGAGCCACGGTTGCATTCAATGATGGTCGGACGCAGATCCGTTTCGTTTCGGTACATACCACGTCTCCGACCGATGGATATTGGCAGCAGTGGAAGCGTTCATTGGATGAGCTTGGTCGACTCCGGTACGATACGTCTCGTAGGTACGTGTTCATGGGCGATTTCAACGCGACCGACGACCATACGCCGTTCCGTAATTTCTTGGGAACACGGTTCACGGACGCGGCCAAACAAGCGGCCGGGGGATTGGTGTTCACGTGGCCTGCGAATATCGATTATGTGCCGACGTTTGCGGGCATTGACCATATCGTATTGGATTCCGGCATGTTGGCCGGTCGGGTCAAATCGTTGAAAATCGATGGAAGTGATCACAAGGCGTTGCTGGCAACCGTGCAATTCGACATGTGAGAAGAGCGTCGGCGCAACTGCATATCGGCTGCGTATCCGCATAAAAAGTGCCCCAGATAGGAATCGAACCTACGACACCTTCTTTAGGAGAGAAGTGCTCTATCCACTGAGCTACTGAGGCAACGAATCTTCATTCTACACATCATCCGGACGAGTGTGGTGCCGAAATGAAGAAATCCGAAATTTCTACATGACTGTGCGCTGCATGAAGTACGTGGCGCACAGTCATGTAGAAACGATATATTGGCGGTTTTTGAGATTTTCAGGCCAGATTGTCTTGCGTTCCAGCGGTATTGGCCGCAGTGGCCTGTTCCGCCTGGGCTGCGTCAAGCTTGGCACGCACTTCGCCGAGCAGGCTTTGGGCGCGCTTGGCGAGGGCTTCGCCAAGCTCCCACTGGCGCATGGATTGGTCAAGGTTGAGTCCGCCGGCTTCAAGTGCCTGCACGGCCTGAATGAGCTGATCTCGAGCCTCTTCGTAAGGCATTTGTGCGATGGCTTCGCGTTCCTTGTCGGTCAGGCTGGATGCGGGGGTGGTTTCGTTGGTCATTGCTACTCCTTCGTTACGGTGGTGACTTCGGACACGATTACGCCGTGCTTCAATGTCATGGTGAGCTGGTCGCCGGTGTTCACGGCGTTCGCATCGTCGATTACATGGCCGTCCGCTCCCTGCACTACCGCATAGCCTCGGTTGAGGGTGGATTGCGGGCTGAGCGCAGTCAGTGAAGCGTGCGCTTTTTCGATGGTGAGACTTGCATCGTCAAGAATACGTGTCAGGCCGATTCTCATGCGGGTTCTTGCATCATCGATGAGACGCTGATGCGGTTCCAGCATGGTGAGCGGCTGTGTGAGGCTTGGACGGTTCGCGTAGCCTTCGATCAGTCTTGTTTCATTGTTGACGGTGGCGTCGATGCGCATGCGCATGCGTTCGATGTTCACGTTGACCAGTTGCATCTGCTCGCGCACGTCCGGCACGACTTTCTTCGCCGCGTCCGTTGGCGTGGATGCGCGCAGATCGGCAACCAGATCAAGCAGCGTCCAATCATCCTCATGGCCGATCGCGGAAATCAGAGGCGTATGGGCGGCTGCCGCGGCGCGTACCACGCCTTCGTCGGAGAATCCGATCAGATCTTCGAAAGCGCCGCCGCCACGGGCCACGATGATCACGTCGACATCAGGATCGGCATCCATCTGCGCGATCGCCTTGATCACGTCGGAAGGGCACTGCTCACCCTGCACATGCACATGCGTCACTTTGAAGTCGACAACAGGCCAACGCAATCTCACGTTGGTGATGACATCGCCTTCGGCGCGAGCCTGCGGCGCGCAAATCAGACCAATGCAATGCGGAAACTCGGGCAGAGGCTGCTTGCGGTCAGCGTCGAACAGGCCTTCGCCTTTCAGCTTCTTGCGTAATTCGTCGATCATGGCCTTCAGGCTGCCTCCTGCGCCGGCCGCGATAATGGCGTCGCCACGTAAAGACAGTGACGTGCGTTTCATCCACAGATTCGGTTTGCCATGGATGATGACGCGGTCGCCCTGCACAAAAGGCGTGGCGGCTGCGGCGAACTGCCCGAAACCGTTGACTTCCAACGCAATGTCCTGATAATCATCGCGCAGAGTGATATAGGCGCTGCCCTGACGTCTGGTGTTGATCTGCGTGATCTGCCCGGCCACCCAAACCGATGGCCACCGTTCGACGGCCATATGGAATTTCTCGCTGAGCAGACTTACCGGCCAGGGGTTGTCAGCAGTGGTTTCGCCGGCCAGTCGTGGCAGCGGTTTGCTGTTCGGCTGCGCTGCCGGGGGTGTGTAATCCTGGTTCCAAGTCATAGTTCAAGATTCCATCATCTTGCGGACAAATGAAACACATGTTCGAATTCCGTGAGGGTACCCCGCCTTGTATAGTCCCTCTTCGGTGAGTGCGTCAAATCGACACTCGGGCGACACTCCGTGGCGAAATCGTTACCTTTGTCACATAAGTTAAGGAATGGCGGAATCAAGCCGAAAAATGGAATATATAGTTTTACTGCCGGCGTGCCGCTACTACATTTAGTGCTGGCTATGGCGTACAGTCATGGACGTAGCAACAATCTGGCATGCATAACGAAGCATGAAAACCTGGTCGGATGGGGTCCGACCCGGAAAGGATGATGAATGGAAACGCAGGCTCTGAATGCCATCTCCGCAACCGTTAAAACGGGAACCGGTAAGGTGCTCGTCGAGAAGCGCGACGGTCGTGTGGTCGACTTCGATCCGATCAACATCATCAGCGCGGTGAAGTCAGCCTTCGCCGACCTTGATAAGAAGATCGGGCCGCAGGAGGAACAGCTAATCCGTGATATCGCCAATCAGGTCGAAGCCGAAATCAAGGATCGTTACAATGGTCCCGCCAAGATCGAAGACATCCAGAATCTCGTTGAGCACGGTCTGATCGAAGACCACCTGTACGATGTGGCGCGCACGTACACCAACTACCGTCTGAACAAAGACATCGAACGTGCCAAGGCCACCGACATCAACGAAGCCGTCAAGCGTCTGGTGAACCGTGACGAGGCTCTGGTGCGCGAGAACGCCAACAAGGATTCCAACGTCTACTCCACCCAGCGCGATCTGCTGGCGGGCGCGGTGTCCAAGGCGTCCGCCTTCTCCATGCTGCCGGACGCGGTCTCCAACGCCCATATGAAGGGTGACATCCACTTCCACGACGCCGACTACTCGCCGTTCACCGCACAATCCAACTGCTCGCTGCCGAACTACTGGGATATGCTCGCCAACGGTTTCACTCTCGGCAACGCGCCGATGGGATCGCCGAACAGCATTTCCATCGCCGCCACGCAGATCACCCAGATCATGAAGGACGTGGCATCCAGCCAGTATGGTGGCCAGACCGCCAACCGTGCCGACGAGCACTTCGTCGAATACGCGCGCAAGGATTACGACAAGTTCCTTGAGCAGGCCCATGAGATCATGCCTGACGACCTGCCGATCGAAATCGCCGAACGTCAGGTGCGCTTGGCCAAGGATGTCGAACCGAAGCGTCTGCATTTCGAAAAGGACCGTCCGGCCCTGCCGATGGACGAGCCGTTCAACAAGGATGCCAGCCGTTTGCAGCAGTTGCGTGAGGTGTGGGCGAAGATCCAGACCCGCAAGGCCATCTACGATGCCATGCAGACCATGGAATACCAGATCAACTCCAA
>OGYN01002523.1_pt1 | contig 13355 bp, 6 predicted proteins | sample 1576551 | NCBI WGS metagenome assembly OGYN01 (sample SAMEA3541589, study PRJEB24748) | human gut metagenome | biome: human gut; feature: human-associated habitat; material: faeces | place: China | collected 2012 | reverse complement strand
TATTTCGTTTCCGTCACCCACTTTCACCGTTGCTTTGCAGGCGGCATACATGGCGGCCGCTACACCATTATCCGGAGTAGCCAGAATCAGATGCTCGGCATAATAAGGCCATCCCTGTGCGTGGTTATGCTGGCAGCAACGGCTGCTGAACGGGTTCATTGCCAGGAAAGGTCCCCGGTTGTCGATGCCCGGATGATGATTCTTTGAGTCGCTGACCGTCTGGTTAGGGCAAGTGATGTAACGTAATCCTTTGAAATCCGGCATCACGGCAGCCGGATAACTGTTGAAAGCCACTTCTTCGCAGTGTTCTGCCCAAAGCGGATCGCCCGTCATACAAAGCATCAATTCATCGGAAGCCATCTGTTCTACCAATCCGCAGGTCTCTACTCCCTGACGTGGGTCGATAGAACCCATGCGGGCATTTTCGTCGGCACCGAACATACCGCCCGGTACTTGTCCGAAAGTACGGCGTATCAGATTGTGTACATTATAAGATGCTTTCAGCATGGCTGAATCTCCTGTCATCATATAATAGGTAGCCGGTTCGCGGAAACATTGTGCGATGTTTACATTGTGCCAGTTCGGCAGTGCCGACGGGCGGGTCCAGTCTGCTGTGTTCCGGTGTATCTTCTCAGCCAGTTCCAGTAAGAATTGATCTCCTGTGCGGTTATAAAGCCAATATACGCTTAACAGGTTATCTCCGCCACGGCTGTTTTCCCAATAGTCCTCCAGGAATTGTTCGTCCGGTACACTTAACTGCCATTTAAAGTAATTGGTCATCAGGTCGATTACCCGTTGGTCATTTGAATATTCATAATAGGATTGCAGACACCAGAGCATAATCATCTGTGCCCACAATTCTCTTTTTCCGTTCCGCTCGTTGATGGGACCAAAGTATCCGTCGGGCTGTTGGCTGGCGAATGCTCCTTCGAGCCATACTTTAGCTTCATCAATCATTTTCTGATCCTTTAATATATAAGCCAGGTTTCCGTATCCTTTCAGCCAATAGGGGACTTCTTCCCATCCGTGATCTCCTCCTTTGGTCAGCCAGGCATTATTCTCTTTGCCCAGCCATGCACTGATCTCATTCAGGTGACCGGTCAGACCGTCTTTCTGTAATTCGAGATATTTCTTCAACCATCCTTCGGGCTGAATACTTCCGACGGGCAGTTTAATGAAATTCATCGGTTTCAGTGGCAAGCGGTTTCCTACATAGTTTACGTTGGTTTGTGTACAGTCGGGGCGGTTCACGATGGTTACTGCCGACGATGATTGATCGGAAGTACACGATGCTGCCAGTAATCCGGCTGTAAATAGGATTCCGGCCAAGCCTCCTTTCAGACTTTTCATCTTTTTCATGTTTGGGTGTTTTTACTTATGGTTATTATTTAGGGGTTATTTCAATACAAATCAGTAGCTTCATCTGATATCATGCTACAAAGTTTGTGAATTCTGTATGAAATGTGCGACACAAACTATTCAATAAATAGCAATTACTGACCAATACGATGCGAAATGCGGGTTATGTGAATATTAGAAGTATAAAAAGAACAGATTCTTTTGTTTATTGAGCAGTATTTATCCCTTTATTCAACGAAAATGTTTTTTCTTTGTAGCATCTTAATAACAGAAAGCTATGAAAACAAAGATCTACCTGCTATTTATTACTACCTTATTCTTCTGCGCCGGTTGTGGCAACAAGAGCGGCGGACAGAAACAGGAGTCGGTAAGTGCGGCAAAGGATACATATGTAAATCCTTTGTTTCCGGAAGGGGCCGATCCGAGTGCTCTTTTCCATAATGGTAAGTATTATTATACCCATGGAACGGAAGATAAGATCATGCTTTGGGAAACGTCCGATATCACTGATATGGCTCATGCGGTTTGCAAGATAGTGTGGAAGCCTCAGGATCCATCCAACAGTTGTCATCTCTGGGCACCGGAGATTCACTATATCAATGATAAATGGTATATATATTATGCAGCCGACGACGGCAATACGGATAATCACCAGTTGTACGTACTTGAAAACTCTTCACCCGACCCGATGGAGGGAAAGTTCGAAATGAAAGGAAGTATCATAACCAATCCCGAATGGAATTGGGGGATACAGGCCACCACTTTCGAACATAAGGGAGTCCGCTATCTGGCCTGGTCCGGATGGCCCAAAAGGAGAACCAATGCCGAAACTCAATGTATCTATATTGCCAGGATGGAAAATCCGTGGACACTCTCGTCGGACAGGGTGATGATTGCGGAACCGGAATATGAATGGGAACGTCAATGGATCTCACCTGATGGCAGTAAAACAGCTTACCCAATCCACGTCAACGAGTCCCCACAATTCTTTGAATCGAAGAACAAGGACAAAGTGCTGATATACTACTGTGCCAGTGGAAGCTGGACTCCCTACTATTGCATCGGACTGCTGACTGCTGATGCCGGCAGTGACCTGACCAATGCGGCATCCTGGAAGAAACAGGATACTCCTGTCTTTGAGCAGCAACCCGAAGACAGTGTTTTCGGACCGGGTAGTCCCTCTTTTGTCCCTACACCGGATGAAAAGGAATGGTACATGCTTTATCATGCCCGAAAAATCCCCAACGATGCACCGGGAGCAACAGACTCCCGTAGTCCCCGTCTGCAAAAAATAAGCTGGGATGCAAACGGGATGCCTGTTTTGGGAAAACCTTGCAAAGAAGGAACGCAAATTAAATAGTACAATCCGATCGATCTATTGTATACACAGTTATACATCCCCTCTTTGTCAATACCCTCTTTACTCTCCTTTCAGTTGATGGAAAAAGAGTAAAGAGGGTACTGATTGTTTAAGCGATGACAGTCATCTATCCCCTGTGGTGCATCATATATCTTGGGATAATGCGGAGTCCGCACTTGTATCAATGATAATCTTTCGGCAATACTCCAAACTGAATCTTAAAGCATTTGGCAAAATAGGACGAAGAACTGAAGCCGATTTTCTCACACACTTCGGTTATGCGCACTCCGCTTTTCAGCAGCTCGGCAGCTTTATTCAAACGGATAGTCTTCAGGTAATCATTGGGCGGCATACCGGCCAAGGCCTTTATCTTACGATAGAAATTGGAACGGCTCATATTGAGTGACTCTGCCAGTGTATCGACGGAGAAGTTCTCGTCCGAAAGCTGTGCCTCGACCGCTGCCCGAACCTTAGCCATCAATTCACAATCTTTCTGAGACACAGAATATTCTACCGGGCTGATAGGGGCAGCCCCATTGCCACCTGATAATTCAGACATCATTTTATGGAAGGCTTGGCGCAGCTTCAGCAAATTCTCAATCTGCTTGCGTAACTGACGGATAGAGAACGGTTTTTCAATATATACGTCGGCACCACACTCGAAGCCTTCCACCTTGGCTTCCAGTGTCGTTTTTGCAGTTAACAGGATGACAGGTATATGGGAGTATTCAATGTCCGACTTAACTTTTGCCGTTAACTCCAGACCGTTCATCTCCGGCATCATCACATCACTGACAATCACATCCACTGTCTCGTTGGCAAGTACCTCAAGTGCCTGCCGGCCATTCTGAGCTTTCAAGACTTTAAACCAGGTACTCAGAGATTCCCGGGTCAGATTCAGCAAGTCGACATTATCTTCCACCAACAGAATGGTAAATTTACTGCCCGATAACTCGGTACCCTGTTCTTCGTCAGCCGCTTCCCGACCATCCGGTATCACTACTTCCGGTTCTTCAGATACAGCCTCTTCACCCCAAGGCAAAGTGAGGACAAAAGAGGATCCACCATATACACTATCTTCAAGGCTCAACGTACCATGGTGTGCTTCAGCCAGTGATTTGGAGAAAGCCAAACCGATACCTGTACCTACTGCTCCCGATTTTCCGTCTTTCACCTGGTAGAAGGCCTCAAATACTTTTCGCTTTTCAACATCCGGAATACCCGGACCGTCATCACTCACCGAAACCCGGAAGCCTTCATCGGAAGAGACTAATTTGATATCGATACGGCTTTGGGCATATTTTACTGCATTACCTATCAGGTTGACGATAATTTTGCAGACCTTTTCACGATCGACCGAAGCAAAGATCTCGCCTTCCGGCAGATCGAGCATCACTGAGATGCCTTTCAGTTCGGCGGGACTCGTAAACTGGCTGTGAACATCACTTACCAATTGGTTGATATCACACTTCTTCAGACTCAACTGCACCCCACCATTTTCCATTTTCTGAAAGTCGAGCAACTGGTTGGTAATCCCCAAAAGGTAATTGACATTCCGGTCGATTACCGATAAGTACTTGGCATCCCGCCCTTCTCGTTTATCTTCCAATAGTTTCTCAAGAGGAAGCCGGATCAGACTCAGTGGAGTACGGATTTCATGCACCAGATTAATAAAGAAACTGATCTTCGACTTGTAGACCTCTTTTTCTTTCGTAGTCTGGTACTCTTCCATACGACGTTTGTATTTCTTCTTCACATGCCGGTTCCAATGCCAGCCTGCATAATAGGCAAGACCGAGGAGGAGAAGTGTATAGACACAATATGCCCATGTAGTCAGCCACCATGGAGGCGTGACTACAATCAGCAAGGAAGTAGTCTGGTCATTCCATTTATGATCGTTGTTCGAACCCCGTACCTCAAACTCATACTTGCCCGGAGGCAAATTGGTATAAGAAGCCGTATTCTGTTCGGAGTTAATAACCCACTCTTTATCTACTCCTTTCAGGCGGTAAGAATAACGGTTTTTCAAAGGATCTTCGTAACTCAAGGCTACAAAGCTCACAGAGAAAGTATTATGTTCGTAAGGTAACGTTATGGTTTCCGCACGATAGAGGGGACCTTCCAGATGAAGAATATCCTGCACCAGCCGTTCATCCGTCGTATAAGGCAGGCGTATTTCGGTAATATATATGGAAGGGATGTACTGATTATCCATGAATTGATCGGGGACAAAAGAATTGAAGCCACTGATTCCGCCGAAATAGAGTTTACCACTTGCTGTTTTCAATGAAGATTGGGCTGTAAACTGATTGCCTTGCAGTCCGTCATTCACCGTAAATTGGCGGAAATGCTGCTTTGTGATCGGATTGATCGTTATCAACCCGGCATTACTGGATATCCAGAAGTCACCGGTCTTGTCTTGTTCAATGGAGTAGATGACCCGGTTGGGCAATATTGTATTATCCGGATCGAAATCAATAAATGTTTCGGTCTTCGGATCGAACGAACAAAGTCCGCCTCCATTGGTACCAACCCACATGGTACCTTTCAGATCTTCAAATAATGTAATTACGGAATTATTAGTGATGGTAGTCGAATCATTCCTTTCATGCTGGAAATGTTTCCAATGCCCGTTCCGGGTATTAAAACGAAACACACCGCTGTTGGATGTACCAATCCAAAGATTGTCGTACATGTCTTCCAGAATATCAACCACAGAGACCATTGACCCTACTGTGGTAATTGTCGAGAAATTGTCTTCCCGGGGATTGTAACGACACAGTCCCCAACTGGTTCCTACAAAAATATCCCCGCTTCGATCTTTATATACTGCCAGGACATCGTCACTGCAAATTGTGTTCGGAGTATCCTGTAGATGATTGTACGATTTCACATGGCCGGTCCGGAGGTCGAGTACCTTCAACCCTTCGGCATAAGTACCAATCCACAAACGCTCGCCATCCAACAACAAAGAACGTATGTCGTACTTCTTATCCACGCCTCCGCCTATCGGATAAGCGGTCAGTTGATGAGTGGAGACATCGAAGAAACACAACCCATCACGAGTACCCACCCAGATATCCCCGGCAGCATTTTCGCAAAAAGGACCTACTACTTTTCCGGCAGCCACACCTCCATCCCGATAAACAGGAGGATAATAATCGAATCTTTTAGTCGGTTTAGCCAGATAATTCACTCCTCCCAAATTAGTCAACACCCAGATTCCACCTTCTGCATCGCGCATCATTGCATTGATAGACTGGTCGCTCAAGCTTCTGGGATCTGACGGATTATCGATTCGTGAGAAGTTTTTATCATGTAAGTCAAAAAGGTAGAGCCCATTGTCGGTACCCACCAGAAGCTCTGTTTCCGAGTAATTCAGCAGACAACGGATCGCACCGAAATTCAGATGGGATGCATTATAGCAGTCCAGGTTGCCGGTACGCTCGTTCAGACAGTACAACAAGTTGCTCCCCGCACCGAACCAGATATCACTCCGGATATCGAGCAAACAGTTGATACGATAATTATCGGGATTATTGCCGGCAGACAAAAGAGGATAGGATTGCAGGAATTTACCGTTTTCATCGAAGCAAAGCAAACCTTCCTGTAAAGAAGAGGCATAGATATGTCCAGAGTTATTCTCACAAACGTCCCATACGAAAGAGGTCTGAAGACTATTCTGTGTCAACACATCCGTTTGAGGATTATAAACAAATAATCCTTGTCCCAAAGTGGCAATCCAGATCAAACCGCTTTCGGACTTTATTATTTTCTTTATCTCACTACTGATAAAAACGCCATAGCGGGTCTTCTTATCAAAATAAGTGAAACGATCGTATTCACGGTCGTAGATATAAAGTCCCCAGTTGGTTCCGACCCATATATTGTGGTTCTCTTCCTCAAAAAGTGCCTGCACAAAGTTGTTCTCTAGCGAAAACTTATCATTCAGGACATTTCTGTAAACCTTGTTACCACGTCCGTTATAGCAATTTAAACCGTCGCTCGTTCCCAGCCATATAAAGCCATAGCTATCTTGCATGGCGCACCAGACTGTGTTATGTGATAATCCGTCTTCTACCTGATACTTCTTAAAAGAAAAATAGGAGAATGCCTGTAACGGTGTTATCCCAAAAGCAAATAAGGTAATTAGTAGAGTGATGATTCGCATGTGTTGTATTCATTTAAGATTAAAAAAACGACTTGTTGTTATGTATGTGCATAATCTGTCTGAAAGCATTTATCGGTTCAGCCATGGCTCCGGATTCAGTTTGTCCCTCTCCCTGCGCAACTGGAAATGAAGAACAGTCCGTCCATTGTCACTACCATCCGAGAAAATCGGACCGATAGCCTGCCGGGTCGTTACCGTATCACCTGATTTCACGGAAGCGGATGAAAGATTACAATATACCGAGATATAATCACCATGGCGTATCAGTACATTGAAAAGTCCGTTCAATTGGAACACGGCAGCCACTTTTCCATCAAAAATAGCACGGGCCTGTGCACCCGGTTTCCCTTGTATATCAATTCCTTTATTATCAAGTTTTACGTTACGTAATCCTTCCACAGCATATTGTCCGTAATGGCTGGTAATAATGTAGGGTCCCGTAATAGGCATCGGCAATTTACCTCTGTTACTTACAAAATTACCCGAGAGTTCACGGTCGGCCTTGCTCATGGTGAAACGTTCCAAAGGTTCTGCTTTCTTCTTTGCTGGAACCGTACCGCCTCCCGTCGAAGACGATTTACTTTCTTTGGCAGCTGCTTTCCGACGGGCCGCCGCTTCCCGACGAGCTTCCTCTTCAGCACGCTTACGTGCACGTTCTATCTCTTCGGCAATCAGCTTATCAATTTTTGCATTTAGTTGGTTGGCCTCACGCCGTTTCTTACTAATCTCACTTTGCAATCCTTTCTGTTTCTTTTGCAAACCGGCAACGATCTCACGTTTTTCTTTTTCCTGTGCTTCCAGTTTAGCCTTTTCACCTTCCCGTTCGCGCAACAGATTTTCTTTAGCAACCTTCACCTGCTGAAGCTCTTTCTTTTTACGATTCACCTGTTCTTGCTTCTTCAGGATCTCCTCCCCCTGCAAACGCTGATAAGTGGCATACTCCCTCACATAACGAAGGCGACGATAGGTCTGCCCGAGACTTTTGGCAGAAAAGATAAACATCAACTTCTCCTCAACCGACTTATTCTTATACAAATACTGTACGGAAGATTCATACTTCTTCTTCTTATCCTTCAGATCCCGCTGGAGTCCCCTGAGCTGCCGCTCTAATCCGGCAATCTCTCGGCCTACAGCCTCCACATCATTGTTTATGGCAATGATATAGCGCTTTCTCTCCTCTATTTGTCCGGTAAGGGCAGCAAGTCCGTTCAACTGGCTACCCACATCTTTCTTTGTGTTCTTCAGCAATGACTCAGTCTCCGCAATCTGTTGTTGCAGGGCACCACGTTTACTTTCCAGCTCTTTGATCAGTTTATTGGACTGAGCTGAAATCGTAGTTGTCAGACAGAGACAGCTTATCAGAATCAAAAGAAAGCGGTTCATAGTTTCATCAGCATTTTTAGCAGATCCTCCAATGCTACTTGAGTGTATCTGGACGATACCTCAGTAGGTATTAATTCGAATTCGGCAGTCGAGAAATCAGATAGTCTCACCTTTGCCTTTTCCAGAGATGGAATTCCCAATTCACGTCCTGTGAGCTCCTTTTTCTCACCCGGAAGTGAAGCTTTGAACAAAAGTTTCTCCAATCGGTCAAAATCAGCATTCTCGGGCAGTATTCCCTTTAGCTCATCACGGGTTGCCCGCACATAACGTTTATTCATACGGTCAATCAGTAACACCTCATCCGGGGTAACTTCCATACGCATTACTTCCGAGCGGAATACCGGCATCAGGACAGATAACTGGATCCGTTCACCGCTTTTCATCTTCATGCTGCCGCTTACGGTCATACTGCCGTTTTTGTTGGGCACTGTCAGTTGCAGTTTAGATGACAGATAAGCCGGTTCTACCGGTGTAGTCTTGACCACCTTTGATGTTTTACAACCTGCAAGCAGAACTACCATAAGTAGCAAAGGCAGCAGGTACGACTGTTTAATGACAGTTTGTTTCAACTTACTTCCTTTCATTCTGCAATGTATTTCTTTTTTTCTATTTTCTGTTTAAGTGTTTTCGATTCAGTGCCCAGTTCCAGTGCTTTCTTCCAATATTTCAAAGCACCTTCTACGTCACCGGTCATAAAATAGATATCCCCGCAATGTTCAAACACCACGCTGCTCTCTTCTTCCGGTTTGGTATTCTTGATGGCATCGTCAATATAGATACGGGCCTCAGCATAGTTTCCCTTCTCAAAAAGAATCCAAGCATAAGTATCCAGATAAGTAGCATTGTTCGGTGCGGCTTTTACGGTTTTATAGCTCATCTCCTCTGCCTTATCGAGATCTCTGCGCTCTACCGATAAATAATAAGCATAATTATTTAGTGCACCTATATTGGACGGGTTGTAAACCAAAGCTGAATCATACGCTGCATATGCCTCCTTCATCAACTTCTTGGTATGATATACATCACCTATAATTGTATAGAAATCGGAGACCATTTGCTTCTCACTCTCCGGAGTGACATGTTCCAGTGCTTTCCGGCTGACTTCCAGTACATCGTCCCAATGTTCGGCCTGATTATATGCAATAGCCAGATAAAAATAAAACTCCAAGGCATCCGGAGTTGCCTCAATCCCCGGCTCACAGATCTTAATCACCTGCTCATAATCATTCTTCCGGATGGCGGAACCTAATAAAGTCATGCGTGCTGCTTTATTGGTAGGATCTATCTGTACTACTTGCTCCAATACCGGAATAGACTGTGCCTCCATTCCTTTGGATAGCAGATACTGTGCATAAAGCATCGGAATTTGCACATCATCCATATCCATCTGCATCATCCGGTCAAAGAGTCCGATAACCTGTGTACTGTCTTTTCCCTCCTGTTCGCTCTGGACGATAAACTGCCTCATCACATTCACCTTTGTATCCGAAGGAACTTTCCGGTTCAGTAGCAAAGTATCCATCTGTTGTTCAAACAGTTCTTTCTGTCCGGTCTGCTCGTAATACGAAGCCAATGAAAACAATGCCATCGGATTGTCCGGTTCTGCGGCAAGTACTTTCTTATAAGTATCATAAGCTTCCTGCTTCTTGCCATTCTGCATATAGACATCTCCCAGAATCACCTGATAGCGGTAGTCCATCGGATACTCATTGACCAGGCTCTCTATTTCTTCAAAAGCCTTTTTGTCGTCCTTCATTTGCAGATAGATACGAAACTTCTCCATGGTGATCTGCTCATTCTTTCCCGTTTTTTCCTCTATACGGTTTAGGGTAGAAATAACTTTACCATAGTCTTCCTTCTGATTATATAAATCGAGCAGGTTGAACAACGGATCTTGTTTAGCGGGAAAACGCGTTGCCATCTTTTCGAGTATTCCTATCGCTTTTTCTTTCTGATCCTGCTGTTGGTACAGACCGGCCAATGCCTGACTATACCAATAATTATCAGGGGCATAAGCGACTGCTTTCTCCAATGCCTCTTGTCCTTGCGGCACTTGTTTAAGGAAAAGATAATACTGGGCAATCTCGTATAGAGCTGCCGAACCGGTCGGATTGATGGCCAGGCAATGCTGCAACAGATCGAAAGCAGCCGTATACTCCTTTTTCACTTTCAGGCGCGATGCTTCAAGAAAGAAATAGTCATATTTACGTTGCTGCTCCGGAGTGAGATTTATTTCCTGAACGGCAACTTGCTCCGATTGTTTCTCCACCTTGCGGGATGAACCGCAGGAAGCCAACAGAAGCAGCAGCATTCCGAAAAGCAATTTATTTATTTTCATTTTACTACAATATATTGATTCGACCGAACATCTATCCTCTTCCGGTATGTCCGAAACCACCCGCGCCGCGTTCCGTTTCGTCCAGTACCTCAACTTCTTTCCATACAGCTTGTTCGTGGCGCGCAATGACCATCTGTGCAATACGCTCCCCATCTTCTATGACAAACGTCTCAGCCGAAAGATTTACCAGGATGATGCAAATCTCACCACGGTAATCTGCATCGATGGTACCGGGAGAATTCAGCACAGTAATCCCTTTCTTCAAAGCCAGTCCGCTCCGAGGACGAATTTGCGCCTCAAATCCCTGTGGCAGAGCTATGAACAGTCCTGTAGGAACCAGGCATCGTTGCATGGGAGCCAAAGAGATAGGTTCGGAAATATTAGCGCGGATATCCATTCCTGCAGAAAGTTCGGTCGCGTATGCGGGAAGCGGGTGCTTCGATTTATTGATTACTTGTATGTTCATATTCAGTCTGTTTACTATTTAACGGGCGAAAATACGCAATTTGAGCCTAAAATTCATACTTTTGCAGTTAAATAATGTGCAAATACCAAATTGTAAAGATCATGATGGACTGGAAAAGATTGATTTCAGCTAAGCGTTTCGGCATGGAAGAGTTTCACGAAGAGCGTCAGGAAAACCGTTCGGAGTTTCAGCGGGACTATGACCGTCTTGTCTTCTCCGCCCCTTTCAGAAGGCTTCAGAACAAAACCCAGGTTTTTCCCCTTCCGGGCAGTATTTTTGTTCACAACCGACTGACACATAGCCTTGAAGTATCTTGTGTAGGACGTTCGTTAGGCAACGATGTATCGAAAGCGATCCTCGCCCGACAGCCCGAACTGCAAGACTCCTTCCTACCCGAGATCGGTTCCATCGTCTCTGCCGCCTGTCTGGCGCACGACCTGGGTAACCCTCCTTTCGGTCACTCCGGTGAAAAGGCCATTTCTACCTTCTTTTCAGAAGGAAAAGGAGCTCAGCTCCAAGAGAAGCTCTCACCGATGGAATGGAATGATTTGACACATTTTGAGGGGAACGCAAATGCATTCCGATTGTTGACACACCAATTCGAAGGACGTCGGAAAGGTGGATTTGTCCTGACTTATTCAACCTTGGCCTCTATCGTAAAATATCCTTTTTCATCAAGCCTCGCAGGAAATAAGTCCAAATTCGGATTCTTCACCACCGAAGAAGAGGGATTTCGCCGTATCGCAACGGAACTGGGTCTTATTCAGCTCAGCGACCGCCCTTTAAAATACGCACGCCACCCGTTGGTCTATCTGGTAGAAGCTGCCGATGACATCTGTTACCAGATGATGGATATCGAGGATGCCCATAAATTGAAAATCCTCACTACAGAAGAAACCAAAGAACTGTTGTTAGCTTATTTCGCAGATGAACGCCAGACACATATCCGAAAAACGTTCGATATTGTCAAAGACACGAACGAACAGATCGCTTACCTCCGCTCATCAGTTATCGGGTTGTTGATAAAGGAGTGCACTCAGGTATTTTTAAATAACGAAACCGAAATACTTTCAGGAACTTTTGAAGGGGCTCTGATCAAGCATATATCAGAACGTCCGGGAAAAGCATACAAGCATTGTTCGGAGGTATCTTTCAGCAAGATTTACCGTTCACGGGATGTATTGGACATTGAGCTGGCGGGGTTCAGGGTTATCAATACACTCCTTGAATTGATGATCGATGCCGTCACTTCGCCGGAGAAGGCTTACTCACAGCTGCTCATTAACCGCGTATCGGGACAATATAATATAAAAGCGCCTGCACTCTACGAGAGAGTACAGGCGGTGCTCGATTATATTTCGGGCATGACCGATGTCTTTGCCCTGGATCTTTATCGCAAAATCAACGGGAACAGTCTTCCTGCGGTGTAAATACTTTATTAACCCCAGAGGTCAATTTACCTTTCGCCTTTTCAAGCTTTGCGTTTTCATTTTCTCTCACAATTTCTAATTTAATTTCCTTGCCTGCAAGAGAATTCTGTTTATTCCTGGCTGCTATCCATCTGTCATGAATTATTCCTATATCTTCGTCAGGAACACCCCCTGCAAAACGCCTTTTTAACTGATTCAGTTTTTTCTGCTCATCCTCTGACAGCCTGTTTTTTGAACACTGATTTCTAAGCTCATCAAGTCTGACAGCAAGCCCCTGATATTCATCAAGAACAGCATTATCAGGAACCCCATGCCCATATATTTTCTGAAGTTCTTCGAATCGCCTTTTATCTTTCTCATCGACACGAGCCAGTCTGCCACTTAACTTTCCTGCATCATCAAAAATTTCAATCTGCTCTATTATCTCATTTTTTTCAGGAATAATACCATTGAAATATTCTTTCAGATGTTCAAAAATATTCTTTTTATTGTTACATTCTTTTAACAATAACTGATACTTTTCCTTCATTGCCTGAACATCTTTTTTTGCACTTAAAACCTTCTGTTGTTCCTGCAGCTTTTCTTTACTGGCTTTGAGATTTTCTCTTTTTTCACACAATTCATCTCTTATCTTAGTCTGCTCATCAATAGTCTTATCTATTTCTGCATAATTATTAATCTGAGCTGTCAGCTGTGTGATTTTTGATTTCCTTTTTGCAATAGAACCTGTAACCCTTGTACTCGTTATATTGTTAAGTTCTGCCGTAAGTCTTGCCACCGCAGTCTCAAAATTGTTAATATCATCAGTATTGTCTGCCAGATTACCTATCTTGGCATTAATACTGTCA
>OGYN01002509.1_pt1 | contig 13417 bp, 14 predicted proteins | sample 1576551 | NCBI WGS metagenome assembly OGYN01 (sample SAMEA3541589, study PRJEB24748) | human gut metagenome | biome: human gut; feature: human-associated habitat; material: faeces | place: China | collected 2012 | reverse complement strand
ATCTTTGTGAACTGCTAGTTCACAGAATAAATTTTTCAGTATTCCGGACGGAGGATCAGTCCGAGAACTCGTCGAACATCATCGTGCTCAAGTACTTCTCGGCCCGGTCGGGGAAAACCACGACGATATTGCCCCGCTCGATCTTCTGCGCCGTACGCACCGCAGCCAGCATCGCCGCGCCGCTCGACATGCCGGCGAAGATCGCCTCCCTGCGGATGATTTCCCGGGCCATGGAGATCGCCTCCTCGCTCTCGATCATCTCCTGCACGTCGATCTGCGACGGATCGTAGATGTCGGGCACGATGGCCTCCTCCATGTTCTTGAGCCCCTGAATGTAGTGGCCGCGGATCGGCTGTGCGCAGACGACCTTGATGTCGGGCTTCATCACCTTGAGGAAACGCGAAAGACCCATCAGCGTCCCCGAAGTCCCGATGGCGCAGACGAGGTAGTCGATGTTGCCGCCGGTCTGCTGCCAGATCTCCAGCGCCGTCGACTGGTAGTGGGCCAGGTAGTTGCTGGCGTTGGCGAACTGGTCGGGCATGAAATACCTGCCGGGAGCGTCGGCGACCTTTTTCCGCGCCAGGCGGATCGCCCCGTCGGTCCCCTCCTCGGCGGGTGTCAGAATCACCTTCGCACCGTAGGAGCGGATGATCTTCCGCCGTTCGATCGACACCGCTTCGCTCATCACGATCTCCACGGGATAGCCCTTGACGATCCCCACGATGGCCAGCCCGATGCCCGTGTTGCCCGATGTGGGTTCGATGATCGTCTTGCCGGGCGTCAGCCGTCCGTCCCGCTCGGCGGCCTCGATCATCCGCAGCGCAATGCGGTCCTTGATGCTTCCCGTAGGATTGAAGCCTTCGAGTTTGGCGAATATTTTCACGTTCGGATTGGGGCACAGCCGGTTGATCCGCACCATCGGGGTCGTGCCGATGGTCCCCAGAATATTCTTTTTAACCATAAATCACCGCTCATTAAACCGCGTAAAGATAATCATTTTCCGGAAAAAAGATTAATTTTGTGAAATGTCATGTCCGTCTCGTGAAGACAAACGGGTCCCGGCCTCACGAAACGGCATCCCCGGACAAGGACCCACCCTACCCGAATGAACCCATCGAGATTCAGGCCGGCCGCCGGCATGGCGCTGCTGACCTTCGCCGGAATTCCTGCGGCACAGCACGCTGACGCACACCCGAAACACCCCGGACAACAGCCGCCGAACATCGTGCTCATCCACCTCGACGACATGGGCTACGGCGACCTGACCGCAACGGGGGCCACCGGATACCGGACACCCAACATCGACCGGCTCTGCGCCGAAGGCATGCGCTTCACCAATTATTACAGCGCCCAGGCTGTCAGCAGCGCTTCGCGCGCCGGGCTTCTGACGGGATGCTACCCCAACCGCATCGGATTCGCCGGGGCGCTCGGTCCGAAATCGAAAACAGGACTCAACCCCGACGAGGAGACCATGGCCGAAAACCTGAAGAAAGCCGGCTACGCAACCGCCATCGTCGGCAAATGGCACGTGGGATGCCGCCCGGGGCTTATGCCCCTCGACCACGGTTTCGACGAATACTTCGGGCTGCCCTACTCCAACGACATGTGGCCCCACCATCCGCAGACGTCGTCCTATCCGCCGCTGCCGCTGTACGAAGGGCGCAAGGTCGTCAACCCGTCGGTCTCGGCCGCGGACCAGGCGCAGCTCACCACCCGGTACACGGAACATGCCGTCGACTTCATCACACGCAGGTCCGAAGGCCCGTTCTTCCTCTACCTGGCCCACTCCATGCCGCACGTGCCGCTCTTCGTCTCGGACAAGTTCAAGGGCAAAAGCGAGCAGGGACTGTACGGCGACGTGATGATGGAGATCGACTGGAGCGTGGGCGAAGTGCTCAAGGCGCTGGAAAAGAGCGGCGCGGCCTCCAATACGATCGTCGTGCTCACTTCGGACAACGGGCCGTGGATCAACTACGGCGACCACGCCGGCTCGACGGGCGGTCTTCGCGAAGGCAAGGGAACCACCTTCGAAGGCGGGCAGCGCGTGCCGTGCATCGTGTGGTGGCCGGGGACGACGCCCGCCGGAACGATCTGCAACCAGCTGGCCTCGTCCATCGACCTGCTGCCGACCTTCGCGGAGATCGCGGGCACGCCGCTCCCGGCGAAGCAAATCGACGGCGTAAGCATCCGCAGCCTGTTCGAGGGCGTGCCGGACGCCGCGCCACGCACGTCGTTCCTGTTCTACTACCGGAAAAACAGCCTGGAAGCCGTGCGCGACGGACACTACAAACTCGTGTTCGCCCATCCGGGCCGCAGTTACGAAGCATTCCCGCCCGGCAACGGCGGACGCCCGGGCAAGGTGGCCGAAGGGCACGAATTCCCGCTGGCGCTCTACGACATGCGCCGCGACCCCGGCGAACGCTACGACGTTCAGAACCAGCATCCCGAAGTGGTCGAGGAGCTGATGCGGATCGCCGATGCGGCGCGCGAGGACCTGGGCGACGACCTGCGGGGAATGCCCGGCAGGAACAGGCGTCCGGCAGGCAGGGCCGAATAAACGACGAAGGGCAGGTCCGCCCGGACCCGCCCCTTGCCTTTGCGGCGCGGAAAACGGACTATTTACGCTCCTTCCCGATTTCGGCGAAAGCCGATTTCACTTCATGCTCTTTCTGCTGACGGGCTTTGGGCGTCGGAGCCTTGCCCTCTTTAACCAAACGATTGATGTTACGCTCGAAATTCTGCTCGCAAGGTTCGCAGGCGGTGTCTTTGTTCTCTTTCATGGCTTTGGAAATTTTATGGTATCGACTGCTGCTGCAAATAGCGCGCCGTTTGCCCGACCATTCATTCCGGCAAACAAAAAAACGGACAACTCCGTAGAATTGTCCGCTTTGGTAGCGGGAGGAGGACTCGAACCTCCGACCTTCGGGTTATGAGCCCGACGAGCTGCCAACTGCTCCATCCCGCGATATATCTTTAGACCGATGATCTATCGCTTTTGCGTGTGCAAAGATAAGACAAATTTTCCATTCCGGCAAATTAATTTCAGCTAAAAAACTCCTTCACACACGCTGCACACTGTTTGTCAACCGGTTAGAGGACCGAATTATTTTATGGCTGCAACCACGATCTCCGCCAGATCGCGCACCTCGCTCTTCGTGCCGCGGCCGATGGCCTTTTTGCAGAGCGGGCAGGCGGTGACGATCACCTCGGCCCCCGTGGCGTCGAGCTGCGCGGCGACCGACCGGGCGATCTGCACCTGCTGGCCGTCGGAGATGGCCGTATTGGCCACCGAAGAGCCGCAGCAGAGGGCGTTCTCGCGCGTCGAGGCGGGTTCGAGCAATTCGCCCACGGCTTCGATCACCGCACGCGGCTCGTCGTAGATGCCGCTGCCGCGCCCCAGTTCGCAGGGGTCGTGGTAGGTGAAGCGCATCGCGCCATGCTCCAGCGAAAGGCGGCCCGCACGAATCAGCCGCAGGATATATTCCGAATGGTGCAGGATCTCGATACCCGGCAGGTCGTAATCCTCGCGGAAGACCTTGAGGCAGATCGGGCACGACGTGACGAGCGTCGTGATGCCGTGCTTACGGAACAGGTCTGCATTGTATTTCATCATCTTGCGCGCCGAATCGGTCTCGCCGGCCAGTTTGAGCGGCCGGCCGCAGCAGACGCCGCCTTCGCGGTCGGCCCACCAGACCTCCTCGCCCGCGGCCTCGAAGATCGCCGACATCGCCGACATCGTGCGCGGCGTCAGCAGGGTCATGCAGCCCGCAAAATAGCCCACCTTGCCCGCACCTTCGGAGCGGTCGAGACCCTTGAAATAGCCGTAGCGGCGTTCGTCGGGCACGTTGTGCATCTTGTCGCGCGAGTTGACGCGGAGCGTGTTGAGATCAATGCCGACGGGGCATTTCTCGGCACAGCGGCCGCACATCAGGCAGTTGTCGGCCGTCTGGAGGCGCAGCATGTTGTAACGGCGGTCGCGCAGGAAGTAGACCGACTGCACGTCGTCGACGCCCAGCACGCTCTGCAACTGGCAGGGGTCGATGCAGATGCCGCAGCGCGAGCAGGCCTCGACCTGGAAATTATCGTAGGAAGACTCCTTTTCGCCCGAGCGCAGGTTGTAACGGCGCAGGAAGATGAGGGGTATCTCCGTGAAAATATGCATGTAACGCGAGAACGGCAACGCCACGAAGAACACGCCGAGGCACGAGGAGTAGAACCACCACGCCGCGGTTTCGAGATTCATCAGCGGCATCACGCCGATATGCCCGGACATCCACTCCCCGAGGCTCCCGGTGAGGAATCCCCCGCCGCCGTAAAGCGCGCACGTGGCGCTTTCGGCCACCAGACGCGCCGGGAACACGAACCACAGCGCCGACAAGGCCACCCGGTCGCCCGGGACGTGCTTCGTCGTGCGCCGCATGCCCATCGCCCGGGAGTAGAGACGCTTGCCCCAGGCCAGCGCCACGCCCGAGAGGACGAACAGCAGCAGGAGGTCCATCGTGAAATCGAAGAACGGCTTGTGCTCCAGCCCCGTGGCGAAATACTTGAAAAAGACGTGTCCCTGCAACGGCACGTAGCGGAAGCCCAGATAGGCGATCGTCTCGGCCCACCCCACGGCGATCAGCAGGAACCAGCCGAAAGCCAGCGACATGTGCATGTACCCCAGCAGGGGGTTGACCCGGAAGATGCGGCGGTGGAGCAGCGACTCGCTCACCACCTCCCACGCCGCCCCGAAGGTGCGGCGCGTCGGCAGTCCGAACAGAATCCGTTTCTTGTCGGCGCGGGGCAGGCGGTAGAGCCACGTCCCCCACTTCCAGGCCAGGACGGCGAACATCACCGCAGCGCCGATGATGAACGGCAGACAGAATGGCGCGTAGAAAGTCATCGTCAGAAATCCCCCAGTTTACGTTTGATAAGCATCACCACGCCGCGCGTATTGATGCCGCGCGGGCACACCAGCCGGCATTTGCCGCACAGCATGCACTTGTTCATCTCCTCGTAGGCCCCCTGGTATTCGCCGCGGCGCACCAGCGTGTGGACCTTGCGGAAATTGAACTCCGTGAGGTTGCCCGCCGTGCAGACCGCCGTGCAGGCCCCGCAGCCGATGCAGGTCTGCAACTCGGGCATCTCGCGCAGGATCTCGTCGCTCTTGCGCAGGTTGTTGCGGTCGATGTCGATGGCCCGGGGCTTCGAAATGGTGTATCCGAAATTGATCGCCGCCATTGCTATGCCTCCACGTATTTGGCCGCGGCGTCGGCTGCGGCGATGCCCTCGTTCAACGACTCGCCGATGTTCTTGGGCGCCGTAATGGTCCCGGCGTAGAAAATGCCGTCGACGTTGCTCTTCACATTGCCGAGAAACATGTCGCGCGGAGCCAGAAAGCCGCTCGGAGCGCGGTTCAGCCCGGTGCCTGCGGCAAACGCTTCGTTGTCGTCGTTGGCCCGCATGCCCACGATCAGCACCAGCATGTCGACGCTCATGCGCAGGGGGCGGCCCGTCAGCGTGTCCTCGGCCTTGATCTGCACCCGTCCGTCGATCGTCGGGCTGGCCTCCGAAATGCGTCCGCGCAGGAAGTGGATGTTGTATCTCTGCTGCGCCTCGCGGTACATCTCCTCGTAACCGGGACCGAACATGCGGATGTCCATGTAAAAATTGAAAACGTCGGCCTCGGGGAAGAGCTGTTTCATCTCCATGGCCTGCTTGACGCCCGTGATGCAGCACACCTTCGAGCAGTGCTGCTGGCAGACCTTCTCGTCGCGCGAACCCACGCAGTGCAGGAAGGCGATGCGCCTGGGGCGCGATCCGTCGGCCTTGGCCACGCGCCCCTCGTTCAACATGCGCTCGATGTCGGCCGTCGTGAAGACGTTGTCGTAGATGCCGTAGCCGTACTCCTCCTTGATCGAGGCGTCGAAGAGCGTGAAGCCGCTGGCCACGACCACCGAATCGCACGGCAGCGTCCGCCCGTCGGCGAGCGTGACGCTCTCCTTCGTGAAGCCCGCGACCTCCGTGGAGGTCATCACCTCGATGCCGCTCTCGTTGACCCTGCGGCGCAACTCGGTCAGCACCTCCTGCGCCGGGGTGAACGACGGAAACAGCACGTGCCAGCCCCGGAGCTTGCCGCCCAGTTCGGCCTCTTTCTCGATGATGACCGGGCTGACGCCCTGTTCCGCCAGACGCAGGGCCGTCTGCATGCCCGCAACGCCGCCGCCTATAATGATAACTCGTTTTTTCATTATTCTCTGATGTCGTAAATCGTATCCGTCGGGCAGCAGTTGACCACCGCCGACTCGGGTTTTCCGATATATTTCCCGTTGCGGCCCAGATACTTGGCCGCGGGATCGTACTCGACGCCCATCTTGTCCAGCAGGGGTTCCACGTCGACCTGGTGCATCTGCATGCCCAGCTCCCAGGGGTCGTAGCCCAGCACCAGCCCGGCCATCTCCTCGTAGGTCAGCACCGGGATTCCGTGGCCGTTCTGGCCGTAGGTCGTGCCCTCCATCTCGGCGATGGCGTACTGCCACTTGTCGAGGAACATCGCGCAGCCCGGACAGTTGGCCACGATGAAATCGGGCTTGTAGGGCGCCATGCTCTCCAGTTTCTTGTGCGAGTTGGCGATCGAATAGCCGCGGTTGGCCTGCACGAGGTAGTTGCGGAACCCGAATCCGCAGCAATGGCGGCGTTCGGGATAGTCGACGCACTCGCCACCCCACGACTCGACCATGCCGGCCAGCACATAGGGGAACTCCGATCCTCCGATCCCGGATTTCGGAAATATCTTGGCGTAGTGGCAGCCGATGTGCTCGACGACCTTCAGCGGTTCGCCCGTCGCGGCGTTGACGAGCCGTTTTTTGGCCCGCGCGGCGATCTCTTCGCGGAAATGGAACACGACATCCGACGTGTGGGCCAGGCTCGCGGGCTTCTTGAACTCGCGCCGGGTCGCCTTCCAGAGATTCTCGCGCGTCTTCTCCTCCGTCTCGGGGAACTCGTGCCACGTGGCCAGAATCTCCGTGTAAACGCCGAACGAGGTGATGCACGAGGTCACGAGGTTCTCATACCCCGCCTCGCCCATCAGCGCGAACTGCCGCGCCACGACGGTCATAATCGTCTCCAGCGGCACGATGTCCGAATGGTAGCCGATCCCCGTGCACGACGAGTGCTTGGGGTCGTCCGAGAGGTCCTTGCCCAGGTCGTTGCGCAGCATGTCGATAAACAGCTTCTCGCTGCCCGGGAAGAAATTCTGCCGGATGCAGCTGCGCGCGTAATAATAGTGGTCGTCGGCGATCTCCTTCTGGTAGTCCTGCCAACTCTTTCGCTTCATCGTCATCGTCAATAATGTTCGTTGCTGTTCGAAAGGAAGACATCCATCATGTACTGCTGGTCGGCGCCCTCCTCGTAGCCCATTTCGCGGGCCTTGCGGTCGGAATGCCGCTCGATGGTGTCGAACATCTCGCTGCCGCCGCTGACCTTGAATATCTCGTTGATCTCGGCGAGCGACTCCTCGTCCAGACGGCGCAAGGCCCCGGCGCCGTGGCGCATGTAGACGGGCGTGAACTGGCCGTAAATCTCCCGGTCGTTGTCGTAGATCCATTTCCAGACGGTCCCCTGCTCGGGATGCAGGTCGGGTTTCACCAGCCGCGGGACGATGCAGTAGCCCGTGCGGAGGATGTTCTCGCCGATGATGCGTTTCAGGGCCAGCTGCTGGCGGCCCTTCTCGCTCTCGACGAAGAAGCCCAGTTTCTGCGACAGCGTGCGCAGCGCCTGGATCACATAGCCCGGCGTATTGCCCCGCGGACAGCGCGGACGGCACGACATGCACTCGCCGCAATACCAGATGGTGTCGCTCTTCAAAAGCCGCTCGATGGCCTCGTCGTCGCGCGTCTGCACGATGGAGACGATCTGACGGGGGTCGTAGTTATAGAACTCGGCCGCCGGGCAGACGCCCGTGCAGACCCCGCAGTTCATGCACGAGTGAAGACCCTCCTTCATCCGCACATCCTCCATGAGCATATCGAAATACTTCCCCATACCTAATATACAAAAAAAACCTTTGCACTGCAAAGGTAGGGAATCCGGGGCGGACGGGCGGTGGTATAAATGCGTAATTTAGCGCCGTTCGTAAAGCTCGAAGGCAAACGGCCAGGGGTAATCTTTCCCGCCGGAGAACGACTCCGACGACACCAGCCGCCATTCGCGCTCGTCCCACGCCGGGAAACGCGTGTCGCCCTCGTAGGCGCGGAAGACCCGTGTGAGGTAGAACTTCCGGGCCAGCGGCAGCGCCGCGGCGTAGATCTGCGCCCCGCCGATGACGAACACCTCCTCGTCCGCGGGAAACAGCGCGACGGCCTCTTCGAGCGAATGGACCACCGTGCAGCCGGGGATCTCGATATTCTGACGCGTGATGACGACGTTCGTCCGGTTGGGAAGCGGACGCCCGAGCGACTCCCAGGTTTTGCGGCCCATGACGACCGGATGGCCCGTGGTCACGGCCTTGAAATGCCGGAGGTCCTCGGAAATGTGCCACAGCAGGGCGTTCCTGTCGCCGATAACGCCGTTTTCGGCGACGGCTACGATCAAACTTATCATAATTCGAAAAGGTCTGTTACGGTTATTCCGCCCGTCAGGTGACAGGCCTGCCATCCCTCGCCGCGGGCCGCGGAGACGTTGGCGGCGTTGTCGTCGATGAACAGCAGTTTTCCGGGCGGGGTCCCGATCTGCCGGGCGACGCTCCGGTAAATTTCCGGGTCGGGTTTGCGCAGATGCAGTTCGTCGGAGTAGAAACACCGCACGAACAGTTCGTCGAAGCTCCCGCCGAAACGCTCGCGGAACGACTCCCGGAAGCGGATGCGGTGGGGCAGGTTGGTGTTGCTCAACAGGTAGACCGGGCAACGCTTCCCCAGTTCCCGGAGCAACTCCACGCGCTGCACGTCGAACGGCATCAGCATGGCGTTCCACGCCTCCAGCAGCTGCTCGTCGGGGATGGCGGCGACGGCGGGAAACGTCCGCCGCACAGCCTCCGCGAACTCCTCCTGCGTGATAAGTCCCAGTTCGAGGTCGCGGAAACACGCCCTGTTCCCGTCGATGACCTCGGCGGCTCCCAGTCCGCGGATGTCCAGCGCCTCGAAAGCCCGGAGCGTGCGTTGCAGCTGCACGTCGAGCAGGACGCCTCCCAGATCGAAAACAAGGGCCTCGACGCTTTCGGACGAAACGGTCGGAATCAGGATATTCATCTGCTGCGGGTTTAAAACGACATCGGGGCCTTGATCGCGGGCCACGGGTCGTAGCCTTCGAGCGTGAAATCTTCGTAACGGAAGTCGAAGACCGACTTCACGGCGGGGTTCAGCCGCAGTTTCGGCAGCGGACGCGGCTCGCGCGAAAGCTGCTCGTCGACCTGCTCCAGATGGTTTAGGTAGAGGTGCGTGTCGCCCAGCGTATGGATGAACTCGCCGGGCTGCAAGCCGCACACCTGCGCCATCATGCAGGTCAGCAGGGCGTAGGAGGCGATGTTGAACGGCACGCCGAGGAACGTGTCGGCGCTGCGCTGGTACAGCTGGCACGAGAGACGCCCCCCGGCCACGTAGAACTGGAACAGCACATGGCACGGCGGCAGGGCCATCGCGTCGATCTCGGCGACGTTCCACGCCGAGACCACGATGCGCCGCGATTCGGGATTGGTGCGGATCAGCCCGGCGGCCTGCGCGATCTGGTCGACGACGCCCCCGTCGGGCCGGGGCCACGAACGCCACTGGTAGCCGTAGACATGGTTCAGGTCGCCGAAGCGGTAGCCTTCGATCGGCGACTCGACGCCCGCCGAGGCGAGGAACGTCTCCCGGCCGACGGGCAGCACCCCGTGGCGCACGCACAGTTCGTTGTAGTGGCGGTAGGCGTCGTTGTCCCAGATATGGACGCCGTTGTCCACCAGATATTTGATGTTGGTGTCGCCCCGCAGAAACCACAGCAGTTCGTGGATAACCCCCTTGAGGAACACCTTTTTGGTCGTCAGCAGCGGAAAGCCCTCCGACAGGTCGAAACGCATCTGGTGGCCGAAGACCCCCTTGGTCCCGGTTCCCGTGCGGTCGCCCCGCACGACGCCTTCCGTCTTGATCCGGCGCAACAGATCGAGGTATTGTTTCACAGAATCGTCATTTAATCGTTTTATCGCTAAACCGAGGTCTTGCCCGGCATTTTCAGCGTCAGCTCCCCCGCCGCGTCCAGCACGGCGTAGGAGGGATTTTCGGCCCAGCAGCCGAGGTTCACCACGTGCAGCCGCCCTTCGCGGCAGTCGCGCGGGAAGTGCATGTGTCCGAAAACGAAGAGATCGACTGCATGCGTCCGGGAATACTCGCGGGCATACTCGACCAGCGGCTCGGTGTGCGGCTCGGAAGACCCCGTGTAGGGTTCGGTCAGCGACGCCCCGCGGGCCGCCTCCTCGCCGTGCCCCTTGCGCGACCTGCCGCTCCACCAATGGCCGAAGCGCAGCGCCCAGTCGGGATGCACGCCCCACGAAAAGAGCCATCTCAACGTCCGCGAACGGAAAATGCGGTTCAGAAACTTGAGCATCGGCTGCCCGTCGATCTTCATGTTGTCGCCGTGGGCGATGAAGACCTTTTTGCCCGAGAGGGTCATCACCTCGGGCGAGGTGTGGATCTCCAGCCCGCACTCGCGCGCCAGATAGTCGCCGACCCACATGTCGTGGTTGCCCGTGAAGAAGACCACCCGCACGCCCCGGTCGGTCAATTCGGCCAGCTTGCCCAGCGTCCGCACGAAGCCCTTGGGGACCACACGGCGGTATTCGAACCAGAAATCGAAGATGTCCCCGACCAGAAAGATCGCCTCCGCATCCCGGGCCGCGTCGTCGAGCCACGCCACGAAGCGTCTTTCGACCGCCCGTGCCGTCGCGGCATCGCCGGCTCCCAGGTGGATGTCGGATGCGAAATAATACATGATTCTATTTTGTCAGCTCGTCCAGTTTCGCTTCGAGGCTCTTGCCGTAGATGTTCTTGGCCACGATCGTCCCCTCCTTGTCGATCAGGAAGTTGGCCGGAAGCCGCTGCACGTTGTAAAGCCCGAGGGCCACGGACGAACGCCCGCGCAGGTCGCTGACCGAGATCCACGGCAGCTGCTGCTCCTGCACGGCGGTGATCCACAGCGGTTTCGACGTATCGACGGCCACCTGGTAGACCTCAAACCCGACGGGTGCGTCGGCATATTTCCGATAGAGTTCCTTCAGATCGGCGTTCAGCGCGTTGCTCGACCCCAGTTCCGCCGACCAGAAATCCAGCAGCACGACCTTTCCGGCCAGCGACGAGAGACGGATCTTCTTGCCGTAGATGTCCGTCAGTTCGAGGTCCGGATGGCGCGCCTCGGTGATCTGCGACGTGAGGCTGATGCGGGCGTCCATGCGGGCGATCTCGGCCTGCAACGATTGCAGGTAGGGCGATTCGGGGTAGCTCTCCTGCAACGCCTCGGCAACCGTGCGGTAGTAGACCACGTCGCTGTCGCCGTTGAACAGGTACGTGTCGCCCGGAAGCCGCTGGTAGAGGGCGTAGACCGCCGCCAGCGACGCCTTGTGCTCGATGATGAACCGCAGCTGCTCGCGGCGGATGCGGTAGTATTCGGCCGTATACTCCTTGATCAGCGACTTGCGCTCCTCGTCCGTGAGTTTGCGCGCGAATTCCGTGCCCATGTTCTCCAGCTGCTGCGCCCCCGTGACGAAGGCCTGGTAGAACTGCCGCAGCAGCTCCGACTCGGAGGAACCCTCCACCGTATAGTTGCGGATGACGCTGCCCACGGAACCGAGCGTCAGCCTGTCGCCGCCGGCCAGAAGCAGCGGAATGCGCTCGCCGTCGTAGATCACATTGTATAAGGACGGGGTCTTCGCCACGCCCGTGAGTTCCATGCGGTAGCTGCCGTCGGGGGCCAGCGCCGCCGAATCCACGACCGACTGCGTCAGCGGAAGAACCTGCTCCAGATAGATATTTTTCGCGTCGCCGCCGACGAAGCGGCCTGAAATCTTCACTTTCGACGACTGGCAGCCACACATCAGGGCGGCCGTCGTGAGCGTTACGAAAAGCGTTTGCTTGTTCATTTACGATCTTTTTCGCGGTTAATGGAGAACAAAGATATAAATTTTCCGCAAATAGGCGCCCTTTATTTCGACGAATTGCGGTGCGGCCCGTTGTTTTTCGTGAAATTGCGGTAGGGCTGCTGGCTGCGGTTTTTCTGCTGCCGCTGCTGCTGGTGGGGCTGCCGGTGCTGCTGCGCCCCCTTTTGGAGACGCGCCGAAAAGGGCTGTTTATAGTCGCTTCGGAGATTGTTCAAGGCAACTTCGTCGATTTGGATCGCTCCCCCGGACATGCGCTTGATGTCTTTTACGATCACTTCGTTGTTGGGGTGCTCCTGGTTGTATTCGTAGCTCTTCGTGCGCATGTAGCGGGCCAGATTGTCCACCGTGCGCGAGACCGTCCGCGGGTTGCGCTCGTCGGCCAGGCCGCGGATCATACGCTCGACGTATTTGCCGTAGTGCTTATAGGTGATCCGCCCCTGGGAATAGGTCATCCGGCGGGGCGATGCGGTCAGCTCCTGACGCGAGGGCTGCGGGTAGGGAGAGTCCACATCGAGCTGGAAATCAGACATGATGAAAAGGTGGTCCCAGAGTTTGTGGGTGAAATCGGCCGTGTCGCGCAGCAGGGGGTTCAGATTGCCCATCACGGCAATCACGGCCCGCGCCTGCCGGTTGCGCTCGCGGCGGTCCTCGATCTCCAGCAGCGAGTCGATCATCTCCTGGATATGGCGCCCGTACTCGGGCAGGTACAACTTGCGTCGTGTGTAATTGTAATTCTTTTTCATATTGTATTTGCGGTCCGGCACATTAGTGCGATTCGTCCGCCGGAGCCTCCGGCCGGACCTTTGCGATAGACCGTTTAAAGATCGTTTTTCTCACTCTCCGCACCCCGGAGCGAGACCTCCGGGATTCGTTTTACACGGCGGAAAATCATAACTTTGGGACAAAAGTAGGTAAAATTTCGGAAAAACAAAGCTATGACAAAGGTTTTAATTCTGGACCAATCAAAAAGCGTGCGAAACATTCTGCGCGAGCGGTTGGAGTATGAAGGGTTCTCGGCCGAAGCCGTCGAGAACGAGGCTGCGGCCTCGGCATTGTGCGAGAGGATTCCGTTCGACGTGATTCTGTCCGACACGGAGTGCAAGGTTCCGGATGCAGGCATCCCGTTCATAGCCCTCTCGGCCGACACGTCGATCGACACGGCGGTCAAGGCCGTGCGCAACGGAGCGCAGGATTTCCTCACAAAACCCATCGACATGAACCGGCTGCTGCAATCGCTGCACCGCACCATCGACAATCCCGCGCCCGCGCAGGCGGGTTCGCCGGTCAGACTAAAAACATAGATATACCGTCCTC
>OGYN01002506.1_pt1 | contig 13432 bp, 4 predicted proteins | sample 1576551 | NCBI WGS metagenome assembly OGYN01 (sample SAMEA3541589, study PRJEB24748) | human gut metagenome | biome: human gut; feature: human-associated habitat; material: faeces | place: China | collected 2012 | reverse complement strand
TCCCGATCATCAATACGATGAACGATTTGATCAATAGCGGCGACGCCGTTTTTTGATGTCGAGTCCCGCCGCCGCCAGCGCAAGGCCGAGCGCACGGGAGATCGTTTGATTGTTCACATTCACGTTTCCTTTCTCCATCTCCCCGCGCGGCGTTCTTCGTCCGCCGGGGAGCGGTAAGGCCGGGTCATCAGTTCCAGCGTGCGTAAAGCGTCATGTTCTTATCGACCGTGTCTTCGTCGAAGTCCCACGGCTGCGTGCATTCTTTGTCCTTGAACCAGCCGCCGAAGAGCGAGCCGGTCTTGAGCGGCGTGGCGGGCATTTCGATCTTTGCGCCGCGCCAGACGCGCACATCGTCAAGCTCCGTGCCGCCGAAGGTCGCAAACTGCACACGCTTGCGCAGCAGGAGAAGGAGGATCAGCAGCAGACCGATCAGGCCGAGCAGCGGCAGCAGCCACGCAAGCAGATGTCCGCCGGTCTTCTCCGACGCGTCGGTATCAAGCGGCGCGTCGCTCCAACCGGCGTAGAGGGTCATGTTGCCATCAACGGTGTCGTTGTCGAAGTCCCAGGGGTGGGTGCGTTCGATATCGGTGAACCATCCGGCAAAGTATTTTCCCTCGCGCGTCGGATCGTCCGGACGGGGGATCTTCTCGCCGTAGGGCACGCGGATCTCATCCACCTGGCTGCCGCCGTTGGGGTCAAAGCGGATGATGCACTCGCCGGAGAGGATGACCGTAACGTCGTCCTTGGTGGAGGCGTAGTGATCCGCGCCGTCCCTGGTGGAGACATAATTTGCTTTGCTGCGGATATGGGTCACGCCCGTCTCGGCAATGACGCGCAGCTGAAAGCTGCCGAGCGTCGTGGTGGCGGGCCATTGCGTGCCGCCGCCGAGAGAGAGGAAGTTCATATAAAACCGATGCATCCCGTCAACGAGAGCGACCTGCGACTTATCGATGCCCGGCATGAGCAGCGCGCTGCCCTCGACGAACTCAAAGAATGCGGGATCGTATTCGATCTCGTTCTGCACGCCGTAGACCGTGTAATTCTGGGCGCTGTCGGTGCGTTCCAGGGCGAAGACAACGGTGATCACATCGCCGCGGAGAACGTTTTTCGTGTGCTCGCCGTCTACGGTGAGATCAAAGTGGAACTGCATCGATTCGTCCGTTGCCAGCGCGCCGACGGAGCACCAGAGCGCCAGCAGCAGCGCGAGAAGAAGTGCGGAAAGGCGTTTCAATGTTTTCATGGGATCTCCTCTCGGGATAAAGGATTTTGTTCGGAAACTCACCTGCACCGCCGGGTCCCGGCGGCAGGGGTCAGTATCCGGGGGGATCCCCGCGGGCCTCCCCCTTCCGGGGGAGGCTTGCGGGGATGGGGAAAATTACTGCTGGTTGATTTTGCTGATGACCGCCACCGCGTCGCTGACGTTCAGGAGCGTCGAGCCTTCCGGCGTGTCGTCCGCAATGTCCGCGCAGAGGAACTTGTACATCGCCACATCGCTGAAGGACGCATAGTGCGCGTTGTACATATCGTACACGAGCTGCGCGTCGTTGATGTCTACGACGCCCGATCCGTTCACGTCGCCGCCGTAGCTGACCGTTCCGGCCGCTTCGCCCGCCGTGATGCTGAGCTGCGCTGCGGCGTCTTCCACGGAGAGCGTCGGCGCGATCACGAGATACGCATACGTTCCGTTCGTGCCGTACTTCGTGGTCTTGAACATTCTCTCTCCGCCGTAGGTGTACACATTGTTCGCGCCGGGATCCGCTTCCACGGTCACGAGCCAGACGGACTGCTGGTTCTCCAGCTTCACGTACTTCTGCACCTTCACGCCCTGCGTGCTGACCGTCTTTTCGACCGTCACGGTGATCGTACCGGAGACGACCTTAGCGCCGGGGATCGTGTAGCTGCCATTCGTGCCGGTGAGCACCTCATCGCCGAGCTTCACAGTGTAGTTGTACTTCGCGTCCTCGTTCACGGTGAACGTGAAGTCCGCGCCGGTCGGCGTATCCTGGGACGTGCCGCCATTGACGTCGCCCGCGCCGCTGCCCTCAAAGTTGACCGTGGTCTTCTCCACCTGAATGGCGTCCTTCGTCACGGTGATGACGATGTTTCCGGTCACGTCCGCGCCGGGGATGGTGTAGGAGAGGTTATCCGTCGTATCGGGCGTAACACTCTTGTCGCCGACCTTCACGGCGACCGTGTACCGGAAGCCGTCCTTCCTGTCGAGGGTGAACTTGAAGTCCTCGCCGTAGATCGCGCTCGACGCCGCCGTCACATCCTCTGCGCCGGTGCCTTCCACCTTTACGGAATAGGTCTTCGGCGTTCTCTTGCCGGTCACGGTGAGATCGCCGGTGACGTTCTTGACGGTATAGGTGCCGTCGCCGTTGTCAATGACGGCAACGTTCTCGTCGTTCACCGTCGCCTTGACGTTGGTGTATTCGTAGTGGCTCTCGTCCTTATCCGTCTTGGAGAAGGTGTAGTCCGCGCCGTCCTCCACGGTCGTTTTGCCCTCAAAGATGTTGGGCAGAGTGACGCTGTGCACCGCCTTGATCGTGAGCACCGTTTCCGCATCCAGAAGCTTCGCTTCCGGCGCGTCCTTCGCAACGGCGTTCGCCGACTTGTCGATCTTCGCGCTCGTCGCCGTCACGGTCGCGGCGCCCGTCGCCGTGGTCTTGACCGTGAAGTTCAGCGTGAACGCCTCGCCGAGGTTCTTCGCCTCGCCGTAGGCCTGCACATGGATCGTGCCGGCCGTGGCCGCGTCTACGATGTAGTTTGTCGTGTCGCTGATGCCGGTGTACTCCAGTTTACCGGCATCGTAGGTGAATATCATGTCCGCCGCGTGGAACGTGGTCTCGTCCGCCGTGTGGCCGAGCGTCACGGGGACGGCCACGGCCTCGCCCGCGTTCACGGTCTTATCGGCGGGCAGCGTGAGAGTGTAGGAGCCCGTTTCCTTCTTCATGCCGCACACGCTGCAAACGCCGTTTTTAAAGTTGTGCTTGCCGTCCGTGCTGCCCGGGCACTCAGTGAACGTCAGAACAAACTCGTCGCCGTCAAAGCCGGTGGATTCGTTATCCACGACGTAACCGGCAAGCGTCGTCGCCGGCTTTTCACCGTTGATCGTGGCGACCCAGACGGATTTCGGGCCGTAGGCCGCGTCGCCGTTGGCGAGCGTTACGCCGCTGGGGTCGGTAATGCTGGTGATGGCGGTCTCCGTGGCAACATAGGTGTAGCCGCTGGCTTCCAGGACGCCCTTGATAACGTCAAGACCGGTCTTCTTTTCAATGTCTTTGCACACGTATTCCACGCCGTTGCTGCCGGCGCTGCCGGTCAGGTCCGCAAACTCACTGTTGACACTCTTGCCGTAGATGCGACCGTAGAGCGTCAGCACTTCGCCAGCCGGGGACACGCTCACCTTCGCCGCTTCACCGGCAGTGTGGACGATGTTGGAGTTGAACTTGTTGTCCATGGCGTTATCGAACACCAGACGGAAGCTGCTCTCCTTGTTTTCCGTCAGGTCGGTCTTTGCCCTGAACGTCAGCCGGCAGAGATCGCCCCTGGCAATGGTGATGCCCTCGGAGAGTACGTCCATGCAGCTGATGTTATAGAACGTGCCGTCTTTGTCCGTATCTTTGCCTGCTGCAACATTGATGCTTGGATTGACCTGCTCGGTTTTGGTCAGCTCAAACACCGAATCGTCAAAGTACAGCTTATAGTTCAGCGTTACGATGTCTTTGATGTCCTCGTCGAGCGAGATCGTTACGACGACTTCCTCCCCGGCGGACAAAGTGTTTTTGTTCGCCGTCGGGGTCATTTCTGCGGCCAGTGCATTTACCGAGAGACTCAGCAGCAGCACTACGGCAAGCAGAATGGATAATGTTTTCTTCATGTTATCTCTCCTTCCTTACGCAGCAGGAAACTTCGTGAGCTTCTTGTTGTGATAGGCATAGATCAGCGCCGCGTCCACATTGTTCACCTTGCCGTCGCCGTTCACGTCAGCCGCGGCAAGCTGATCCTCGGTCAGAGTGAGCTTCTTGTTGTGGTAAGCGTAAACCAGCGCCGCGTCCACGTTGTTCACCTTGCCGTCGCCGTTCACGTCGCCCAGCACTACCGCACTGCCGACGGTGACTTTGGGCGCAGCGCCGGTCTGCACCTTCACGGCGTCATTCACGAACGTCTTATCGCACACGGCGACCTTTTCGAGCGTGAACCCGGCGGAAGCGCCGGTCGCAGCGTCGGCCTTCACGGTGAACGTCAGTTCAGCGACCGTGCCCTCGGTCATGGAGAACACGCCGGTATCCGCGAGCTTCACGGCGCTGACCGTGACGGCCTTGGAGGTGTCCCCCTCGCCGGTCTTGTAGTTCGCCTCGGGGGGCGTGCCGATCTTCGTGAGATCGCTCGCCGCGCCCGCCTTGCTTTCGGCCAGCTCAACGACCGCGGGATCATAGCGGATGTAATACTCAAAGCTGTTGATGTCCTTCAGTTCGCCGGTGAGAGAGAGCGTCAGCGTGACCGTTTTTCCGGCCGGGACCTTCTCCGCGTCTGCCGAGAGAGTGATCTCCGGCACCGCCGTCTCATCGGCTTCCGCCGCCAGCGCCGGGATACCCAGCGCCAGCGTCAGAGCCAGAACAAGGACAAGCGAAAAGATTTTTTTCATATCGTCCTCCTGTTTGTCGTCCGGTTTATTCCGTCACGGCCGCGAGAAGCGCGGCGATGATCGCGTAGATCATCGCTGCGTCCTTCGCGGTGATATGGCCGTCGCCGTCCATATCCGCAAGGATAAGCTCCGCTTCGGTGAGTTCACCCGCGCCGATGGAATAATTGTACACAAGCTCGGCGTCAGTCACATCGACCGTGCCGTCGGCGTTCACGTCGCCCGCGAGAGGCTGCTTTGCGCCCTGCCACGCGAGGATCGGGTAACCGCCGTTGATGTTTTCGCTGTCCTCGGCGAAGCTGTCGCCGAGCGTGGCGGCCAGGGCCTTGAGCTCATCCGAGGTCTTGGCGGTGCCGAGGCCGGTGATGCCGTACTTCGGGCTCGCGCCGGAAACGGTGCCTTCCAGATAGTAGCTGTTGACATAGTTCGCTTCCGCTTTTATCGGGGACAGGCCGCCGACATAGGAGGCGTTGCCGCCCGAACCGATGACGGTGGAGGTGCTGTAGCAGTTGGTGATCGTCGCGCCGTTGGTGTTGCTGAAGTACGAGCCGCAGATACCGCCGAGATAGCACTCGTTCGCGGAGATGGTGCGGATCGTGCCGGTGGCGTAGCAGTCGGTGATGGCCGAACCGCCGGCCGTGTAGCCTGCGATGCCGCCGCCGTGCTTACCGCCCGTGACGTTCACGGAGCTCCAGCTCTTCGTAACGGAGGTGTCGCTCTCCATGTAGCCCGCGATGCCGCCTGCCTGTCCATAGGACTTGTTGGTCGTCGTCACATTGCCGGTGATGCCGAGCTTCGTGACGGAAGCGCCGGTTTTCACATAACCGAACAGGCCGACCGGGTAGCTCGCGCTGTTGATATAGAGGTTGCGGATGGTGTGGCCGTCGCCGTTGAAGCTGCCGTAGAACTTATTCAGCGGCGTCCAGTCGTAGCCCGCGAGATCGATGTCCGCGGTGAGCACCGCCGAGGCTTTGCTGCCGTTCGCGCCGAACCACGCGAGCTCGGAGGCCGTACCGATCTGGTAAACGCCGTCGGCGTCCTTCGCAGGCTCGGTCTTCGCCGTGCCGTCCCAGGCGTTTTCGCCCGCCGGGAGGAACGCCGCGGTCGTGACGGTGAGGATGCCGTCTTTGATCTTCTCCGCATCGGCGCTGCCGAGCGAGAAGGCGCCGCGCGTGACAACATAGCCGTCCTTGGTAAGAACATAGGTGTAATCGCCGTAGCCGAGCGTGTAGCGGTTGTTCTCATTGGTCTCGACGGCCTTGCCGTCCGAGCCGGTCAGCGTGATCTTGACGCCCTCGACCGCATTGCCGGAGGCATCGGGAACGACGAGCTTCGTATCGTAGGTCACCTTGCGGTGCACGGTGACGGCTGCGTCCGCGTAGTGGTTCATATAGTAGGTAACGGTCACAGCGTTGAAGTTCGTGCCGACGCCGGCGTCGGTCATATTGTAAAGGAACGCAAACGGGTTGGCCGCGGAGTACATGCTGCCGAAGGTATAGCCGTTGGTGAAGCTGTACGCTGCCGTCTCCGCGCCCTCGGCGAACTCCACGTCCGTGGGGATGGTCACGGTAACGGAGGCGTTGTCCATCTTCTGATACTGGCCGAGCGTGCCCTCGAACTTCGTTTCACCGGCGTAGTACGTCGGCTTGAAGGTCGTCGGGTTGAAGATGCCGGAGATCTTGTTCACCGCGCGGAACATGCCGCTGAAGGTGAGCTTGACCTGATCGCCGGGCATGATGTCTTCCTCCGGGTGGGAGACGTTCTCGGCGGAGACGGTGACCTTCGCCACGCGCACGAGACGGTAGCTCACGCCGGTATCGTCGGTCATCTTGATGATGACGGTGCCGCCCATGCCGTTGCCGATCTCGCCGAACTTAGCAAGAGGCACGGTGTAGCGTCCGTCCCCGCCCGCTTCGATGGCGGCGAACTCGGTGCGGATGCGGTTCATGGCGTTGTCCGCGGTGACGAAGGCGTATTCAACGGTCACATCGCCGGTGGCGGTGACGGCAAAGTCGAGCGCTGGGTCGGCCTCGTTCGCGCCGTAGAACCAGGTGTCGTAGTTGTAGTCCCAATCCATGGAGCGGGTCGTCGTGGTGCCCGGAGCCATGTTGAAGTCCACATCCGCATCCGCGGTGCCGTGGGCCACGCCCGTGCCGCCGACAACGATGACGCCGATGCGCTGCGGCTGCGTCGCAGGATAGTAACCGCCGTGCGTGCCGTAGCTGCCGTGGTTCACGTCAACGCTGTCATAGTAAACGGTGATGATGGAGTCTTCCGTGCCGGGGGTAACATCCGCCCAGTTCGCGGTGGTGTTTCCGCCGTTCACGGTCTGGATCGAGGCGTCGCCGGTCTCAAGGTTCCAGTGGAAGTCCGGCTCGACCATGATGTTTCCGGCGTCGGAGTTGATGAGCTGCCAGTGACGGTAGGCGCGCACGCGCGTCGTGCCGGAAATGGCCTCATAGCCGGAGGGATCGAGGTTCACCTGCAGGTCGGCCTCGTCGCGTTTGGCCGTCTGCGAACCGAGCCGGCTGAAATCGTGGGAGACACGGTTCGTCGCGGCGTTCTCATCGAAGGAGAAGCTCGCGTCCGTGCTCTCGCTCAGGCTCGGGAGCCAGCCGGCCTGCGTGACGTGGGTATCGTCGCTCAGACGCCACGTGTAGTTGCCGTTGCCTTTGGAAATGGTGTACTGCGCATACATCGTGCCGTCGTCGTTGAGCTTCCAGCTGCCGTCGGGCTCAACTTCGGTGGTGTTGAAGTTGTTCCACTGGAAGTACAGGCCGAACGCCGCGTTCTGCGGCACGGTGACGGTCAGGACGATTGCCGTGTTGATCGTGAGGGACTTTGTACCGGCGGAGTAGCCGGCGCGGAACGTCTGGTTGATGGCTTGCGTGAACATATAGCCGTCGATATCGGGATAGGCATACGCGTTGTAGAGGCAGGCGTTGCCCGCGGCGTAGAGCACCGTCGGGTAGTAGGCGTAGCTGCTCTTGGTGTAAGGCGTGCCCATTGCAGCGGTCGTGCCCATAATTGGGCAGTCCAGTTTGACGTGGTATTCGTCCGCCGTGAAGTACGTGTTGTCCGTCTTCTTCGAGTTCGTGTAGAACGAGTTGCACTGGAGATAGATGCTCGTGCCGCCGCCCGCGCCGCCGTCAACGTTTTTGTCGGTCGGCAGGTCAAGCGTCATACCGCCGAGCGCGATGTCGTATGCGCCGGTATCGGCGTTCTTGGCGAACGCGCGGTAAGCATAGCGGCCCGCGGTGAGGCTGGCATAGAACATCTGGTAATTGTTAACGAGCTTGCCCTGCGCGGGATCGTATTTGGTCTCGCCCTCGGGCAGCGTGCTCGTGAAGTCGCTGTAGAGGAACACGTTCGTAATCTCGTCGCCGAGGACCTCGTTGCCTTCCTCGTCAGTTGTGACATTGTAGAGCTTGATAACGGGGTAATTGCCGGTATAGTCCTTGCCGACAAAGAACGAGAAGTTCAGCTTCGGCGCTTCCTCTACGGTGAGAGTGAGCGTCCAGGTGTCCTTGGAGAAGTGCTTGCCGTCGTGGGAGGCGTAGAAGCGGTAGATGTACGTTCCGGCTTCGTTTTCCGTGATCTGGATGGTCGTCATGCCGAAGAGGGCCTCGGAGAAGGTCTGCTTTGCGCTCCAGGTCGCGCCACCGTCGGCGGAGCGCTCGTAGTAGTAGTTCTTGTAGGACAGCGTCTGGCCTTCTGCGGGATCGAAGATCTTGTTGGCCTGCAGATCGCTGAGGACATAGGCCTTGCCGATCTGCGCCTTGTCGCTGGTATTGGCCGGATAATCCGCTTTGCGCGTCGGCACGGCGATCTCCGCGAGCTGCTTGCCGCAGGTATCGCACTTGCCGTCGCTGTTCGCGTCCGCATGCTCGACCACGGTCTGGCCGCTGAGCACGGGGGCCGGGCAGCTATCCACATAGCCCTCGCCGAGCTGGGAGGCGCTGAGCCCCTCTTCGGCGGTGAAGGCTGCCGCGCCGCTCTCCACGCCGGAGACCGCCGCCGTGCCTTCGAGATAATAGGCGTTCGCGGCAATGACTTCGACTTTGTTGCTCGTGCCGCTCTTCGTGCCTCCGACAAGAGCGCCCATGAGAGCTTCATCGGCTTTGTCGCCGCTGATCTTGCCGGTGCTGTAGCAGCCGGTCATGGTGAGCGTTTGCGTCCCATAGGAATCACCGAAGCAGCCGACAAGACCGCCGACATACTGTTTTTCCGCCGCGGTTCGGTAATAGAAGTCCACCGCGCCGGTGTTGTAGCAGTTCGTGAGCGTCAGGGTGTTGCTGCCGCTGCCGACAAGACCGCCGACGCCCTCAAACGTGCTCTTGTAGCCGCGCAGATGGACGTGGCCGCTGTTCCAGCAGTTCGTCAGCGTTACGCCGCCGATGCCGGTATTGCCGACGATGCCGCCGACCTGCCCCTGATAGCCGGTGATGTCCACTTCGTTGGAGCAGCCGATGAAGTCGGTCTCCTGCGCGCTGCCGACAAGACCGCCGTGGGAGAAAATATCATCGTTTGTCGCAGAGCCGGTGAGAGTCACATAGTTGTGGCAGTTCTCGACAGTGGAACGGCGGTGCGTGGAAACGCCGCACGTGCGTCCGGCAAGACCGCCGACCATGCGGGTCACGGCCATCGCCGTGCCGTAGACCGAGAGGTTCTTGATCGTCACGCCGTCGCACTCGCCGAAGAGGCCGATGTAATAGGTGTTGCCGTTCGTATAGTTCGAGGCGTTGCCCTTGAGATACAAACCGGTGATCTTGTGGCCCTGGCCATCAAAAGTGCCGCTGTATATTCTGTTATTCGCGTGATCGCCGATCGGCGTCCACGGGTTCGCCGAGCTGCAGATGCCGCTGAGATCGATGTCGTCCGTCAGACGGGCGTTGAGCGCGGCGTTATCCTTCGAGGCGTTGACCTCGTCGGTGAACCACTTGAGCTGCGCGGCGTTCGAGATCTCATAATAGCCGTCTTCCGCGAGAGCGGGCTTGCTCGGGTCGGTAACGGTAACGGTGCACTTCGCGGTGAAGCCGCCGTCCGCCGTGGTGACGGTAATGGTCGCCGTACCGGTGCCCACGCCGGTAACAACACCCTTCGTGCTGACGGTGGCAACGTCCGTGTTACTGCTCTTCCAGCTAACACGGGGGTTGTCCGCGTTCTGCGGCTCCACGGTCGCGGTAAGCGTCGCCTCTTCGCGGCGGATGAGCGAAAGCTCGCTCTTATCCAGCGTCACGCCCGTGACGGCAACCGCGCCGCCGGGGGCGGTGTTATCGCCATACACAAAGCCGAAGCAGTTGAAGTAGTCGTAATTGCTCTGCTCTTCGGCAGCGAAGTACCGGCTGTTCTCAATAAGATACGGGACCGGGAGCTTCAGCGTCTTGCCGCCGGAGGCGTTGTCCAGCAGTTCAAAGCCAGGACAGTCGTAGCCGGCAACAGCGCCTGTGGTATCAAGCAGAGCGCAATAGCTCAGGAACGTATATTTAAAGTCCGCCGGGTAATTGACGTATACATAGTCCGTGCCTTCCGGAACGGTCACCGTGTAGAGCTTCTTATCGCCCGGAACCTGGAAATGATTTACATGAATCGAACTCTCTTCGATGTTGTAGATATACTGCGTGCCCTCTGCGTCGAGCGTGATGGAGGCAAAATCGAAGTTCTTATAATGCTCCGCCGGGTCGAAGGGCTTCGAGCTGCTGCCAACGGTGACCTTCGCCGTCGCGGGAGCAAGGCGCGCGTCGGTCGAGCAGCGATTCGTGTCCATTGCCATCAGGTAATACGTACCAGCGTTTTTAAACGTATAGGCGTAGCTGCTGCCGCCGTCCTGCTCGGGCGAAACAACGTCCAGAAGCGTCATTTTCTCGTCGTAAACGCCGACATCCATGCCGGTCACGGCGGTGAACATATCGCTGCCGCCGTCGGAGACGGATTTGGTGTCATACTTGAGCGTGGAAAAGCTGACCGTGCCGCCCGGCGCAACGCTGTAGGCATCCTGATCGAAGCGCGCGAACGCGCCGCCGTCCGACCAGAAGCTCCAGTTGCTGTACATGGCGACGTCGATCGTGTCGCCGTCCGAGAGGAGGATGTAGTCCGCCGTCGAACCCCAGCCCGCGCTCATCAGAGGAAAGATATGGTTGCGGTAGTACATGAGATTCTGGTCGTGACCCCAGAAATTCGTCATGTACAGGGACGTGGCGCTGCCGGAGAGACTGAGAGCAGCGTTTCTCGTATCGTCATACGCCTTCTCGCCGTTTATCCACGAGACACCGGCGCCGCCGGCGTGTTCGACGATCTTCGTGCTGCCGCTCGTGACCTCCGCCGGATCCAGCCCGAGATAGTATACGCCAATCATGTAAAGATACAGATGCAGCGCCGTCGGACGCTCGACGATCTTCTCATCCACATACTTGCCCGAGCCGTTTTCCGTGTGGTAACGGTAATACGCGTCAAGATCCTGGTTGGCCAGATCGAAGTACGGGACGGTCACCTCAAGATGCGAGATGGGCGTGCCGTCCTTGCCCTGAACAGGCATGCCGTCGCTCGAGATCGTCACGTACACCGTGACCGAATCGGCGCGCGACTCATCGTAGCTGTACTGGCTCTCGTCGCCCTTCGGGGCCGCCGTGACGGTGATCGTGAGCTGCACGCTGGCCGTCTCGCCGTTGGAGCACGTCGCCGTGACAGTCGGAGTATACGTGCCCATGGCGGAGTTAGTGAACGAGAGACACTGTTGCCCATCGACCTCGGCGATTTGGGTATGCTCGCCGTAATCGCCGCCGTCCAGCGTATAGGTCAGCGTATGGCCTTCGCTGTCGGTGAAATACTGCGCAAGCTGGACCGTAAGATTCTCTCCCTGTTTTGCTGCAAAGGTTTTGTCCGCATCCGTCGCCGTGAGGCATCCGTCCGCCGCGAGCGCCGATACCGGCAGCAGCGAGAACACCATCAGCAGCGCGAGAAGCAGTGCAAGACCTTTCTTACCCGTTTGCATTGGTTTTTTCCCTTCCTTTCCAATGATTCCTTGAACTTACCTTTTATATCAAGCGCAGAATCTCCGAGGCATCTTCCGCCGTGATCCTCCCGTCACCGTTCAGATCGGCCTTCAGCCAGGCTTCGGCGTTTTTCGTCTCGAAGCGCTGCTGTCCGCAGCTGATGGAATAGATCCTCTGCGCGTCATTGATCTCCGTAACGCCGGAGCCGTTCACGTCCCCGTCGTAGCAGACCGTATCGCTGCCGCCGCTGCACCGCACGCGGGAAACGCGCGCCGCCGCATCGTTGGCCGTTGTCAGCGCGCACCACGCGCCGTAGGTTTCCGAGTAGAGCATTTCCGCGCCGTCCAATGTCCAGCGGCAGCGCGTGCCGGGCTCGGCCGCGACCTTCACAAGATACACCGCACCGTCCTCGCTCCCGGCGTATTCCGTCACGGATATCTCCGGCAGGGTTTCAGGCGTTTCGTATGCCGCATAGTACGCCGCGGGGCGGTAATAGTTATCCATGCCGAAATCCTCGGCATAGGAGACCGTGACGCCGCCGCGCATGCAGTGGCACATGAGCACGCGCCCATCGTCCGCAAAGCCCGTCACGATGCCGACGTGGTCGGTTTCCGCCGTGCCCTCGCCGCCGAAGACGAGATCGCCGGGCCGCAGCTCTTCGCGCGTTATCGCTTCGCACGCAAGACGCTGCGCGCTCGTCCCCTCGCCGATGGTGGGAAGCGCCTCGACCGTCCCGGCGGCGTTGAGCAGCACCCACGTCACAAAGCCGGAGCAGTCCAGACCGTCGGTGAATATTTCGCCGTTCTCGTTCTGCTGCGGGAAGCCCCAGAAGGGGCTGCGGCCCAGGTCGTTATACTTGCCGCCCCAGAGATATTCGATCCTTCCCTGCTGCGCGAGAGCGAGACGGACCACATCCTCGCGGAGCGTATATACCCTCTCCCCCGCGCCGGACTCGACCCAGCCGTACCCGCGCCAGAGAGAGAGGAGCTTGTCCCACTCATCCCCGGTGCACAGCGCCTGATAGCGCTCCTGCTCTTCCGCGGTCACGAGAAGCGCCGATGTGCTGCGCGAGAGCAATATCTTAAAAGAAAGCGCATACTTCGTTTTTATAACGTTCGGCTCGCCGGTCTCATCATTGAGCGTGCCGTCGGTCATGTCCGTTTCCATGAGTGTGCAGGAAACGGCGCTCATAGCGCCGAACACCGTGCGGAGCACGGAGAGCTCCTTTGCCGTGAGATCGGCCTCCGTCAGCTCGTCCGCCGTTTTGCCGGTCTTCGCGGCGAACGCCGCGGCGATGAACGGCAGCGCGTCCATGTTGTCGGTGAGCGTACCGTTTCCGTAGGCGAGCGTTATCTCTTCGATCTCTTTCTCGGCGCTCTGTTCCGCTTCGGTCAGCACGAGCGTCTGCACAAGGCCGTCAAGGAGAGCGTCCAGTGCCTGCGGGAACGGGAGTCCCTCGGTAAGGACGGGAAAATACTCGCTCGGCTCCACGGCGGTCTCGCGCGTTTCGAGAGCTTCAAGTTCCGGTTCGGGCGTTTCCGTCGGTTCCGGGGATTCCGTCGGTTCGGGCGTTTCCGTCGGTTCGGGCGTTTCCGTCGGTTCGGGCGTTTCCGCCGGTTCCGGCGTTTCCGTCGGCTCCGGGGCTTCCGTCGGTTCCGGGAATTCCGCCGCTTCCGGGGCTTCCGTCGGTTCCGGGGTTACCTCCGGTTCGGGCATTTTCTCCGGCCCGGACGCTTCTTCGGTTTCTGGGACGTCCTCCGCCGCGGGGGTCTCCTTCGGTGCGGATGTCTTCTCC
>OGYN01002496.1_pt1 | contig 13473 bp, 23 predicted proteins | sample 1576551 | NCBI WGS metagenome assembly OGYN01 (sample SAMEA3541589, study PRJEB24748) | human gut metagenome | biome: human gut; feature: human-associated habitat; material: faeces | place: China | collected 2012 | reverse complement strand
TTCATTTACTAACACATTTTCATTTACATTTGCATTCATAACTTTTAATTTTTAAAGTGATACGTTTTATTTGTTTTTCTGTATTGCAAATATACAATAGATTTTTTAAATACAAAAATATTTTGAGAAAAATTTTTATTGAATTTTTCTATTAAACAAATAGATTTTATTTATTAAAATATCATTGCTCACCATCACCATGCCTTCATCATTACCTACCTACCCGCTTAAATCATCAAGGCCTTAGTTGGCTGGTTTTTGAAGGCCTTTGTTTAGGGCCATCTTTAGACTCAGGGCCATCAATGGAGATTATTATGGCCTTTTGGACTTACAGGGCCTTACGCTTGGTTAGCCGGTTTTATATAATATATCGTATAAGGATATCCTGAAAGTAGGATGGGCTCAAAGAATTAGGGCCTTAGCTAGCAGGTTTTACAAAGTAAAGATAAAAGAACAAATAAAAAAGGTAGCCTACTTATCCCAAGCGAGCTACCTTATACAGATTTGATTAGAGTAATATTCCTATCGAGTATGATTAAGATTTATTTTCATAAGATAATTAGTATTCGATGTATCGAACAGGCTAGTATTAAATTTCAGCTATGAATGTGATATATAATTTCGTATTACCCAATCCTATATATTGAAAAGCATTAGATAGGTCAAGGTAATCCTGGATTTCATTTAATGTTTCCTTATAGAAGGATAATGCCTTATCATAATTCTCTGATATAATTTGGTCTCTGTTATCTGTAATCGATAATTCTAGGAACCAAACCAATTTCTCAGGATCATTGGGTAAAATTCGAACCATACTAGAATCAACCCTGGAAAAGCGATTAAAAATCTTTGACCAAAGATTATAACCTCTAGGATCATCCATTCCTAAGGATTCATAAAAGAATTGTCTCAGATAAACATCTTTTACTTTTCCTTCGATGTTCTCTGTATCCTGGAATAGGATTGTGTTATTAAATAACTGATCTGTTGTGTTCATAGAGCAATAATTTTTTATATGATTAATAATTACAATGCAAATATAATCATTATATATTATATATAATATAATACGCATATAAAATTTGGGCTCTGATTTAAGGCTCACTTCGAAGGATTATTTAAACTCAGGGCCATCCATGGTATATAATAAGGCCTTGAATCCTTACATCGAATTAAATGGACACAATGATCTAAGGCCTTATTATATTATACTTAAAGCCTTGAGCCAAATCCCATACCCTCTTGGTTAGCCCAAAAAAAAACACATCGAAAAATAAAAATATCCTTGAATACAATGTACATAGAATCATCGAATAAAATCCTTATCCTATTATAATATATAATAATATAAGGCCATTGATAAAAGAAATTTATAAATCACATACATAGAACTAAGCCTATACATATACAATAAAAAACACAACATAAATAAAAACAAATCACTACATAGATCCTATAATATACCTATATATAATATAATAAAAGGATATAACAATGATAATCCTTAAATCCTTGAACACAGATGATCCCTATATAATAATATATTATATAATAATGCTCATAAAATTACACAAAGCTCTAATATAGCCCCAAAAAACAAGCTCCTATCAAAAATAATAATCATATATATAATAATATAATAAAAACATCATCAGATCACAGATCAAGGATTATAATCATATCCCTTATATTATATTATTATATAATAAGAGTTATGAAAACAGATCCTACAAAAAACACAAAGCTTATATAATATGATAACATATCATCGAATTCAAGGATTATAATAATCCCAGAACACAGAACATAATCCTATATATTATATATAATAATAAACAATGAGAATCGTCGAACCAGAGATCGAATTTTTATAAATCCCAGACTGGGATTATCATCGAATCCTTGAACCAAATTTATTAAAATCATCGAATTCAAGGCAATCATTTTATAATAATCATCGAATTTTATCATAATCCTAGACTTTCGATTAAATATTTAATTTAACATACCTCTAGTAAATTTTACTTTAATTCTAAGTAACTAGAAAGATTACCCTCTATTATGTTCTAGATTAATAAATAAAAGACATTGTTTTTAGCTTCGAATGCAATTTTAATTTATACCCTGTTACCCTTAAAATTTATCCTAAAACTTGAAGTTGAGAGTTTGATATTTTTTTCTAAAGCCGGCTATTTTTAACTTGTGCTCGAAAAAAAGTACAGTTTTGGATATGTTTTGGATAGGTTTGTAAAAAATGGATCAAAAAAGTCAAAAGTGCTAAAAGTGAGCTAAGTTGACATTTTAGGGTAAAAAAGGCCCTAAATCCTCAAATCCCAGACCTAATTTTTAGAAAAAATGTACACAACACATATGCAAATTTTTGGGCCTTAAAACTTGAAAACTCTATGGTTTAGATATACGTATATAGTGTTCGTGCTATCGAGTAAATTTCGCCCCCGTGTTATACCCATGTTATATAGCTTCTATTTGATAGTATATTTGATATGTATTTCATATTATTATTATATAATCTTATTATATATACCTTTATTTAATATTATTATTTCCTTTTTTATATGTTTGTAGGTTATATATAGGATTCCTTTTATCATTGATTCTATGTTATTTTTTATTTTATGTTTGTTTGTTTTGGGGATCTATGATAATATCAAGGATATCGATGATTTTTATTTTTTATGTGTTGTATGTGATCATTGGCTTTATGTGATAATTATTATCATTGGCTTATGATTATCTTTTTTCATTTTTGTTTGTTGTTTGGGGTTATGGGTATATAATCCTTGTGATATGGATGATTATTTATATCATAGAACTGGGATTTATTTATTCGATTTCTTTTTTGTTTGTGTTTTTTTGGGATGGGTGTATATAATTATCCTTGAAGTATGATGAGCTCTGATTTTGATTGTAATTATTGGTGTAATGTAAATCTTTTCATAGTTAAGGTGATGTTATTTGATTGTGATGGTAGTTAATTTCTTTGATATTAATATGATTTGTATTATGGAAGGATTTTCTTGGCCTTCTTTTGGTTGAGCGTTTAGGTGGATATGATATTCCTTGAGTAGTGATGTTGGCTCATGGTCTATACATCCTTCCATCAGATATTTGATACGAAACATTATTGTGCCTGGCTCCATTTCTTGTTTGGATTTCCCTATCAATAAGAAGGAAATAATTCCCGGTATGGGCATTACCATATCTATTGTATATGATTCTAGTAATGCTCTTACTGTTGGGTGGAGAATGGTTCTTAGAGCTTCTAAGGTATCCAGTAATTCCTTTCCTTCCAGTTGGTTCGATTTCAGGCATTGAACCCTTACTAATAGCTTCCCAGAACTCTTCTTTTTTTGTGAACTGCATTGTTTTGGTATAGAATTGGAATTTGTGATAATTTGGTTCTGAAACATCTTTTCCAAGATCATCTTCTAGGTAAGCTATTGCTTCATCTAATCTAAGTTGTTTCATTAGTTCAACAAATCCCTTACTATCGGTTGCAGTTCCTAAATATTGGGTTAAGAATCCCATATATTGGACCTCTACTGATTTGATCCATTCCCAGTTTTTGATTTCTTTTGTTGTCATAATGATGAATGTTTTTATTGATTTGATAATAGAACTGTTGATTACTTAAGATAATTTGGTAAAGGATATACGTATACCATTACTTGAGATATACTTGAATGATTTACCATCCAAATGATTGCATCTTTTTGATATTTCTTGAAGAGAAGCTTGAGCTTCTCTATGAATTCTTCTGAAAAGTATTCTTCTATGTCAATGTGAGGAGCATATTCCATTGAGATAACATATCCAGGAGTCATAGGAGTTAATCCTTGGATTGTTTTATAGGGGTTACACCAAAGGTTCTCATCATCAAATTTTGTTTTGATAGATGTGATATCCTTGTAAACGTTGTAAATAAGTTCTTTTGGTTCCATGTTATTGCATTTTTTATATGATTAATATTACAATGCAAATATAAATATTATTTTTAATACTGCATACTCTTTTATTAAATTAAAAAGGCAAGCTTGTTAGGCTTGCCCTGTTAAGAAGGATTCGATTGAAGGATATTCTTTCCAATGCTGTGACCAAGTATTCCTTTCATCATAATTATTGAAGTACATTGTGATAAGGACTAAATCATTGCCCTTGTATTCGAAATGTTCTTTATCTACATTGGGAAGATGTTCAACCTGGAGATCCAAAAGATCATTCTTGTTTTCAACCTTAATAGAAATCTCCATTTTACCTATTAGGTTCTTTGTTGAGTTCTTATAACCCATGATTTTGATGTCTTCTATGATTGGTTTTACCTCTTGGAGGAATTTCACCATTTTATTTCTTTTCGGCATACGTTCGATTGTTTATATTTACCTTGTTCATAATTATATTGGTTTCTCTCTTGAAGTTCTATCTGGATTTCTACCTCTTTTGTATAATCTAATCCAGTATCTCTCATCTTTTCGATAAGTTTTTTAATTCTAGTGGCATAGATTAGATTATGTTGCAAATATTCTAGTCTTCCCGATTTAATATCACTAGAATTTTCTCCTGAATCCTTAATTATCTGAATCTCATCCTTTAATCTTGTAATGATACTTTCAGTATGTAATTCATATGCTTTTAAAATGCCATCTTGAACTATGAACCTCTTTTCTTCATCCGTTAGAGTTACTTCTCTTTCTGTTTTTACTTCTCCATTAGGCCAAGTGTAGTGAGCATGATTTGCATTTGGCTTAAACTCTGTTTGATAAAGAGCATAAAGGATACCAGCTCCCATTGGGGAGAGAGCTAGTATCATTAATCCTATGAATTGTTTTACTTTCATCTGAATTCGATTATTGTGTTAACTAATGAAGTAACGAATAGCTTCTTTTGATATTTATCCCTAGAATCTTTTGAAGAAACTATGGTTACTATTTGATTCTCGTAGTATACATAGGCATCCTTGAAATGCCATGAGTGTCCAGTACAATCAGTTCTTGATTCATTTGGGAATGCTCTTAATAGGATCTCTTGAGCATTTTTATCCAAAGCTTGTACTGTAACTGAATTAGAATCCCTGTTTGATATAATCCTTAGCATGATTTGTGTAATTTTTATGAGTTAATGTTCCAAATTGTTTAGCTAATACAATCAGCTGTTGAGTAAAAGCCTTCGTTCTAATGTTATTAGATTGAAGTTTGAGCACAAGTTCCTTGCAATTGGTTTCCCATCTCCAATTTGATTCGCTTGTAAGTTTAGGTTCGGAATGATTTTTCCTTGTGTAGTAATAGCGAATTACTGAGATAATGTAAATTCCACCCCCTTTAGGGAAAATGCAGACTTCTTGACTGTTGAATTGATACTCAGATACCATATTTGTAATTGCATTTAAATGATTAATAAATTTTATTTTTATTCGACAATGCAAATATATACATTATATTTTAAATACAAATATATTTACATTATTAATTTGGGCTTAAAAAACAGCCCTAATAGCCACTACATCTTCAATATATGTCAATGAGATGATTTCTTTTTGGATTGGGCAAAAAGCAAAGATTGTGTTATCTACTTCTGATACCATTGTAGTAGCTAGATAGGTATCCTTTAAGTTCTTTGCATTTAATAAGATATCTCCAGGCCTTACTTCTCTTTGTTTGATACAAAGCCAGGTTAATCCCTGAAAGTTTAATGTGTTGTTCCCATTAGATGAAAAGAATTTTAAAGGTCTACTTACTCTGTAGATATCAACCATTGATGTAGTTAATTGATATGGATTGCATGAAAAGCTGTAACATTGAAGGATTGCTTGGGATTTCTTTGAACCAATTCTTAGTTGAGTAGCTAATTCTCTTTTTCCATTGAGTTTTACATAGACTCTATAATCTGTAGAATCCATCAGTTGCTTGAGTAATGTAATCTGTGATGAAGTCATCGTTTTTGTTTTTTAATGATTAATATTTTATTTGCAAATATACTTTATTTGTATTTAATACGCAAAATTTAAATAGGATGGTAAGAGTAGCTGGATATCTACGAAAAAGGGTAGTTTCCCAACTACCCAGTTCCAGTGTCGAATAATAAGATTATTAACGTATAAAACGAGCATCAAGATTTTGGTTAACATTACTGTTCTTGAACGCATAACATAATTACTAAAATGCTAAAACAACGAAATTTGTTTTTGTTAATGATGTATGTAAAACATTTAATTATAGTTGTCCATTTCTGGATCGTCTTCTGAATCTATGTTCATTTCTAATTCTCTTCGGATCTCATGAAAATCCACATCTTCAGGTTCTTCCCTATGTATCTTATAATTATCTGTAATCTGAATAAGCTCTGTCTTTACTGCATCCAGACCTTCTTTAGTTACATCTAATCCTTGTTGAGTCTTAGCAGATACATCTGGCAAAGCATCTAACTCATAATGTTCTTCTAAGAATTTAGCATCCTTTTCATTAAAAGATTCTTTCTGTTTAGTATGTTCTTCCTCTAAGATTTTTAGGGCATCTTCTTTAGTAACAAAGTTGTTTTGTTCCATTACTCCAGCAGAACTTTGATTGTTAATATTGAAGACATTAGTTGTACCACCCATGATATTCTTAATCATTGAAGATAATTGTGCTCCAGCTTTCATCTTCAAATCTAAAGCTTGTCTAAGTTCTGCAGATATGAAAGGTACATAGTGATCTCCCTGGGATCTTTTTAATATTTCTACTTGAGAAGCAGCTTCCATTCGATCTTCCATTGCCATACTGATAGACATACCTGTAATGGCATTTAATATCTCTTCTTGATTTTGTTTATCCCAGATTCGATTATTTAATAACCTTTCTCTTAGGACCATATTGATATCTTCAATATCACATCCCAGATATGAAGCTAATGATGAAGGATTATGGATTACTCCACAAAGTAATCCATTATTAAGTGCCCATTGATTTACTACATGAGTAATGATGTTCTTCTTCTTAACGTCTTTTATTTCTGGACTTACTGTTTGATGATATTCTACCATCATTGCGGTTAGACCTGTTACCCTTGGTATTCTTTTCATTGTAAAAACCCTTTCTTATGTCAAATTTATCAAAATGTTGAATAAACTTGATGTCATACATCCAATATACTTTATGATGTTCATTATATATGATAAGTTGATCATTCCCTCTTATGATAAGGTTAATATGTTCATCTTGAGTAGATGATGTGAGTATGGCATCCCTGTTATCCTGGAATAGTGGATAATCTGGGCCCAAAACATGGAAATCCATTATTCCATATTGGTTACCATGAAGGTCTGTAAATATATCATTTATTTGCATAATTTTATGGGATTAATGTTATGAGATACCTATGTTCGTTTCCTATCGAAGTTTCTCTGATTAGAAGGTTTTCATACTCTGATTTGAATCTTTGAAGTTCTTCCTTAAGATTTTCGAAATAATTATAGGTTCAATGATTTCTCTGTAGTCCAATATTTTAATTATTAAACTGTTACCAGTAATCTGAACATCCATGTTTACTTCTTTATTTTCACCTATTTTAGTGAGAAGAACCATCTTGGTAACAATGTATAGCCAAGCCTCATTAATGTGTTGCCCTGAAAGTTTCATATCTGTGATATTTAAGGATTAAAAAAGCAGAGCCTTCAAGGTTAGTCTCGAGCTCTGCTGTAATTTTACTTTTTATGTTTAAATTTCTCCATTTCTGGGAAATATTTATTTCGAATAGGAATTACCTTGATTGCAAAAAAGGCATTCCATAATTCGAAGGTAAAAGCAATTCCTTTTTTCTTATTTGAGATTGCCCAGAATTTATCATTAACCTGTTTAACCAAATTCTGAAAGATTTTGTAGGGCAAATCTCCGGGATAATTTTTCTCCCTCTCTTGAATTCTTTCTAAGAGTTCTTTTTCTAAATCCTTAAAGAATTCATCCTTTTCTACTTTGGATAAGCTTTTGTTGTTTTTATCCAATCCATACTTTTGGATGTAATCAATTGTCTTCATATCCTAACCATTCTTTAGCTTGTTCTACAGTTTCGAATTCTTCGGTATTACAATGCCCAGTTCTGTTATCAAAGGCAATTACTTTATTGGTTTTACCATTAATGTAATACCCATAATAACATTTATACTGGGCTTTGTCCCAAAGGAATTCATTATCCAATAATACCTCTAAAATATTATAGGCATTATTCCCTGTTACGAAAAATGTTTCTGTATTCATTTTCTTTTACGTTTTTTAGTGTTAGTATCTTTGTGATATTTTCTGCATCTCCATAATTCATTTCGAATTAAAAGCTGAACAAATATGTGTATAGGTGTATAGAAATATTCGTGAATGTTTTTCTCTGTAATGTAATGTCCATATACTATGAAGAATTTCTTTCTGGACTTTAATTTGAGAGATCTTGATAAGAGATAATTGAGAATAACCCGTTTGTGTAATTCATAAAGGTCTTTGTTTACCTTTTGAATCTCTTTTTCTGGTAATCCGATTATAAGTGCCATAATATAAACCTTTTAAATTTCGTTGTACATATTAGGAGGATATAGTAAGTATCCTCCTAATTTGGTTTATATTATATGGCAGCACCTTCTTTGACATTGGCAGAATAATATGCCTTGAGTTCTTTGGAAATTTTCAGATATTCCTTAGATGTTTTATCCGACATTTTGAAAAGTTGGTTCTCCATTTTATGGATTTTGTTCCTTACCTTTTGACGGAATTGTTTTCTGGCAAGGGTATCAATGCAATCATCAGGATAGATGTATTTGATCTCCCTTTTCGATACCACCTGTTCCATGAGAGCAGTATTGGTAACTGGAGTAACTTCCTTAGCTACCTTGGATTTCTTTTTCTCCAATTTGGTTGAAGGCAATTCAATCTTGGTTGCCTTTACCTTTTTAGAGGTTTTCGCTTTAGCTTCTTCTACCTTAGGATTTAAAGCCTTTGTTTTTTTGGATTCAACCTTTGTTGCTTTTACTTTCTGAGATGTTGATTTCGTTGTCATAGCTGTAAATGTTTTATTAATTAATAATTGATTTTTTATTTATTGCAAATATACATATATTATTTATTCAATCCAAATAATATTCTATTAATTCTTGGATATCTTCTGGGTAGTAATCATGGGTACTTTTCTGGGATTGAATGTAATATTCAAGATCTTTTGCTTGTTCCTTAGTAAAGTTCCCATTCTCATATAATTCGAAACTATGATGAGCTTTTTTGATTACTGTTTTAGTTGGCTGGGATTTGGTTTTTGGTGAAGTATCATATCTGTATCGATGATTTTTATAATCATATCCCAAGCACCATTTCCCAGACTCTGGCTTTTCCCATTTGGGTTGCTCTTTAACCTTTGAGGGAGTAGTTCCCAGGAATAAAATCCCAAGAACTACTGATAACGATATAAAGAATGTTTTCTTACTCATCTTAATCCAGGTACATGAACTTTATAAGTTGATTTCGCAGAAGGGATAATTTCTCGGTTTAAGAATTGCCCTTTAGAGGGAGCTTCTCTGAATTCTTGATAAACCTTTGGATGAATACCCTCATAGATATAAAGAAGGCCAGGATTCTTTTTAAAGTTTACTGCTACATAAGGTATTTCCTTTTGATTTGCTTTATCGTGGATGTAACCTTTACAGATTTTGTATAGATTAGAAGAATCTACTCCTTCCATGTTATCTGGTTGAAACTGGATTGTCTTTGCTCCTTCTAATTCGATTGTTGTTGATGCTAATGCTTTTCCCATTGTTTTGTTTTTTATTCGATTTGACCATTAATTTGATTTCGGGTGTTCTTTCCCTTTCTATATAGAAAAAGATATCCCATAATTGAATAACTGCTTGTTTATTTGGATACTCTTCTTCTATTCGAAATAGGATATGCCGCATTATAGATAGGAATTGATTTGAAGTGATACCTATTAATAATGGTTCCCTTTTCATATCCTGGAAATGAGAGATTACAACCTTTGCTTCCCTTTGTACAGTTTGAATTGTAGCTTGATATTGCATTAATAATTCCTGATCCTCTTCATCAATTTGGTAATTACCTTGTTGAATATTTAAGAGAGCCTTAATCTGTACATCTGCAATATGAGAGATTAACTCCGCTACCTCTGTACTAATGTTTAATTTCATCCTACGTAATTTTGTGAAATTGGGTTTACAGATTGATGTACCTTTTCAAAGCCTTCTTTTTTAGAGATTTCCTCTTGAGCTCTTTGGATATCCTTGGATAATTGAGCAACAAAGGAATCATAATGTCCTTTTGGTAATGTTTTTTCTTTGTTCTGTTCCATTTTTATATGTTTAAAATTAATAATAAATTATACCAATGCAAATATATAAAATTTATTCTTATTATAAATACCTTTTTTATACTTTATATGGTACGAAAAAGGGTAGCAGAAGCTACCCCTTGAATGTGATATCGAGATGTTTTAGTTTTTCTTTATGTGATTCGGGTAAAAGAATATCTGGAGCCCATCTGATAAAGAATTTTGAAGGTTTCTTTTCTGGGTCTAGCATTAATTGCCTCATTTCTGTAGACCATTTTAATCTTTCCGTTTCTTCCATATATGGGGGCATCTTCGCCATTTCGAATGAAGCAAAGGTAATCTTAGTTTTATCCGGAATATAAGCCTTCATTCGAGATTTGAAGTCTTTATAGAGATAACCTACAAATCGGGGATTTCTTTCATTGAGATAGAATCCAAAGATAATCTGAGGATCATATTTATCAGATTTGGGATCTTTGGCCATCTTAATCCTTCTTACAAGCCATTGATAGGAATTAATGTATTGGCCATTTCTGTTAGCTTCCCCAATATCCTTGGCTCTGAATTTAAAGTCTGGAAAATAATGTAAAAAATCCTCGGTTAATAGGAATACAAAGCCTAATGAACGAAGGTATTTAATTATCTCATCCTGGCTTTCAGTTTTAGTCATCTCTTCAACCTTGAGATAAATATCCTCTCTCGGAGATTCCAATTCTTTCGAAGGAGTAGAAGAAGGTCTTCCTCGGGTTCCAATAACCTTTATAGGTAGATTACCTACTAGTTGATCTAAATAAGTTTTAAGTGATTCAACATCATTTTTAGAAGTTAATACTACTTCCAGCTTAATTGGATCAGTATGCTTTACTTTAGCTCCTTGCATGAATTCAGTAGCCTGATCTACTAATCTATCCGATATACATCGAAGTTCTGAATCCAATAAGGTAATCCTCATCTTGGGTTTTATGATGATTTTATTTTCTTCCATGATTGATAGTTTTTTAAAATGAAAAAGGGGAAGACCCAAATTGAGATATGGATACTTCCCCTTTTGGGTTTATATAAAAATGGCAACCAACTTAATCGTTAGCTTTTTTCTTTTTATCCTTACCCTTTACCTTTTTATCCTTCTTTTCCTTAGTAGCTTTTTCGGGTTCTACCTTCTTGGTTTCTTTTTTGGTAGTTTCCTTCTTCGGTTTAGAAGCACCTCCCTTAGCTTCTTTTCGCATTTTGATGCGATACTTTTTCTTTTCCTCTGAAGTCATTTCTCTACCATCCACTAAAGGATAATCGTATTTAGCTACCTTTCTACCATCCTTAGCAACCTTTACTGCCTTTTCAGCTTTAGGCTTTCTGTTTTTATCTTCGGATTTTTTGTGATGGATTTCTTGAGGAGTGGAATCCTTTACCTTTTTACGATTTACTTCCAAGACCTGAATCCATTTGGAGATAATGGCACCATGTTTTTTATCCTTGGTGTAATCCTTAGTGGGATCCAATTTGTTTTTCTTGTAGTAGGCTTCCATTTCCTTCTTTACTTCCTTTACCTTTGCCAAAGCTTCCTGGTTTTCTGGAACTGGGATCTTTGATTTCTTTGTTTTGCTTGCTTTTTCCTTCATGTTCTTATGAATTTTAATGTGTTAATGATATGTTTTTAATTAGTAGATATTTCCCTGATCTGGGTATGATATTTTTCGATTCTTAGGATTTCATAGTTTGATGAAGCAGTAAAGAATTTTCTAACTTCGAAAAGTTTCTTAATCTCCTCTTCATCTAATCCTATGAATTCTTCTTCGAAAGTTTTAATTCCTTCAGAATTTTTGATGACATAAGTAACTTTCGAAATGTTTCCTTTCCCAACATTTGAAATATCTTGTACCATATCTCGGATTCTTCGGAGAAGGATATTAATCTCTTTTTGAATAAGGGCCTTCCCTTTTGGGGAAGCTTTGTAATATTCTTCTCTTTTGAGTCTTACTAATTCGATGTTTGCGATGATCCTTTGTAGTTTAGTTACCATATTTTTTTATTATTTTTTCTTTATGCAAATATAAATATTATTTTTCATACTGCAATATAATTCCTTATCTTTAAAAGGTGGGTCTGGGTATGGTATGAGATGAGGGTTCTTTAGGCATATATTTATCCAAAAGGCTCATACTCTCTTCTATGATGGACTCATAAACCTCTTTTTCCATTTCATCTTCATATTCATGGTTTTCTAGTTTGCTTTGATAAATCAATATTTGATTACTTAGTGCCATGAATATGATTGCTTTTTCTTTATCTTCCATGACAGAAGGGTTTATACGAAAAAAGGGAACCCAGTTAAGGATCCCCTTTAAAAATTCGAATATAGGTTATTTTTTACTTAATCGTTTTTCTTAGATTTCTTTGCCTTAGGAGCTTCTTCTTCATCTTCTTCTTCTTCTTTTTCCTTCTTAGATTTTACTCCAGTGATGATACCATGTCCTTTCTTTGATTTTACGGTAATATCTCCCGGAACCCAAGTTGAAGCAGTAGAGATAACGTTACCATCTTTACCCTTTACAATTGTGGTAGTAAGAACTCCGATGTGTTTACGAGCAGCAACCACTGGATAACCCCAAGTTTCTACTGTGCCGTTCTCTGTTTCGATTACATCGATCTGTTTACTGTTGCATCTTTGACCAGCAGGACGATTTTTGATAGCTTCCAAACGAGCTTTTTTCTTTGCTGCTTTTTCTTCTGCAGACATAGCCTTCTTAGTTTCTTTAGCTTTTGCCATGATAATTTAATTTTTGATGTTGATATGTATGTTAATTTAAATGTGTTCGTTTTTTACAAGGTCTGGGATTACTTTTTGTTAGACGAGATAATTAGAGATGATGAATAATGTGTTCATTTTTATCCCAGACCTTGTTTTATCCTATAGTTGGGTTATTTCTTTCCCTTTTTACCTTTTGCCTTAGTTTCTTTCTTGGCTTTCGGTAAAGTGATGCCCAATTCCTTGGCGATTGCCTTGCGGAACTTTTCGATGTCTTCTTCCTCGTAATCATCTGGATCTACATCCAGGGAGTGATCATCGCAAACATCTTCCAGTTCTTCGAAGTCCATACCAGCTAATTCTTCAGGAGAAGGAGCAGCGGCTTCTTCATCTTCTTCTTCATCTTCTTCTTCATCTTC
>OGYN01002495.1_pt1 | contig 13475 bp, 9 predicted proteins | sample 1576551 | NCBI WGS metagenome assembly OGYN01 (sample SAMEA3541589, study PRJEB24748) | human gut metagenome | biome: human gut; feature: human-associated habitat; material: faeces | place: China | collected 2012 | reverse complement strand
GGTATCTGGTGGAGCAGTGCCAGTCTGGAGAGTGTCGGTGCTGTGTTCAGATTGTCCGCAAACTCATCCGTACTCGAGTTTAACAGCGGAGACAATAATTCGACAGGCTACAGTGTACGGCTTTTGAAAGAAGATTAATCTTTAAAACAGGAAATCATGAAGAGATATAAAAAATATATGTTTATCATTTTGTCGGTTCTGTTGGCGGGAGGCTGTGTTCAGGAGGACATTAACGAGGCCCTGCGCCGGGAAGCCGAACTGAATGTACGGATGGGAAAACTCCGGGAATGGATATCCGATACCAATAATGAAGTGAGGCTGCTTGCCACGATAGTGAATACGATACCGACTCATGATTACATTGAGAGTGTGACCGAATTGCCCGATGGAAGCGGTACACTGATTGTTTTTCATAAAGGAGGAGATATTCTTATAAAGAATGGCCTGACGGGGAATAAAGGAGAAAATGGCAATGACGGTGCCAATGGTGAGAATGGCAGTGATGGAGCAAACGGCGCGGATGGTACGGACGGTAAAGACGGCGTTGACGGTCAGGACGGAGCCGACGGTCAAAACGGATCGAACGGAACTGATGGTACCGATGGGCATAATGGCAGTGACGGACAGGACGGTGCCAATGGTGAGGATGGCAAAGACGGAGTTGACGGTAACGACGGTAAAGACGGCGTGAAAGGTCCTGCAGGAGATACTCCGTTGCTGGGTGCCAAACGGGATACGGATGGCAATTATTATTGGACTGTACAAATAGGTGGCGGAGCGGTAGAGTGGCTGACGGATGGAGAAGGTAACAAGGTGATCATGACTCCTGTGAATGGTGTCACTCCATCTGTCGGCATAGCTAAAGATACCGATGGTGAATACTATTGGCAGGTTACTGTCGGAGGTGTAACGAAATGGATCACAGGAGGAAGCGGAGAGAAGATAGTGGCTACGGTGACAGATGGCAGCCCGTCCATCTTTGCTTCTGTGAATACCGGAAATCCTGAATATGTCGTGTTTACCATGACTGACGGGAGCATCTATAAAGTGGCTAAAACCGGAGACAGTAAATTGATATTCAATGAAACGGGGCTACTTTTCTTCCGTCGTGGAGTAACGCAGGACGTTACGTTTGATTGCAGCAGTTTCCGACAGATAGTAAAGGTGGCAGGAACATGGGATGCTACGATTAATTATCAGCCGAAAGCTTTGCAAGGGACGCTGACTGTGAAAGCACCTGCTGCCGGTTCGACTCTGCCGGCTTCGGAAAGAATAACGATAGAAGGCACAGATGCTTTGGGAAATACTGTCCGGGCAGACATCTTGGTAACGTTGTATTATCGTATTGAACTTCCGAAGTTCAATAGTTCTCTGGTTTATGACGTATTGATGGAGGGAGTTAAAGTAGGAGAAATATGCCGGGAGTATGTGCCGGCGTATTCCACGACGGACCGGGCTACAGTAGTCTATTCTTATAATGCTGCTTCGCGTACTTTTGGTTCCGGACTGATCTTGGAAAACGGAGCATCGATACAGCATGACGGAACAGGATATATGCCGGTGGCCGGCAATCCGTCGTCCACTGCCATACTTACGGAAGACGGTAGCCGGTATGTGATGGCGGCAGATGGGGCAGACGGACTGGTGAACGGGACTGTTTGCGGGCTGAAAGCTTCCTTGGCTGTCGATGTGCAGGGATATGCTTACAGGGTTGTAAAAATAGGTAGCCTCTACTGGATGGGAGAAAATCTGAAGACAACCCAATTTAATGATGGTACTCCTATTCCTACCGGTTTTGCCACATCTATGGATTGGGGAATTCAGTGCGGGGCAGATCTTCCGGCCTGTCAGGTCGACCGGGCGGTTAATGCCAATGCTCCGGGAGCTATGCAATATCGTAACCTGTACGGTGTACTTTACAATCAGTTTGCAATGAAAGGAAATATAGCTCCCCAAGGATGGCATGTTCCTTCTAAAGCAGAACTGCAAGCATTGGTAGACTTTGTGGGGGCAGATGCACGTAAACTGAAGTCGACAGCTGTTGGGAAAGGAATTGGAAATTGGTTGGAGGATACGGGAATAGAGGCGAACAATCTGACCGGTTTTACGGCTTTGCCTGCTAATACGGTTAATGGCGGTAATGGCAGTACCGGAGCCCAGGAAACAACAGGGCAATGGTGGTCGACGGAAACGAGTTATCGCATCCGGATGTCCTACAAATCTAATTCTGTAGAACTGTTGACTTCTGGCAATGCGTTGGCGGGTGAAGGTAACAGCATTCGTTGTGTCCGGGATGCAAATTATTAATTTAACTCTAATGAATATGAATCATATAATCAAACTATTGTTTCTCTGTCTGTTCTTCGCAACCGCCTGTAGCCAAGAGGAGATGAACGAGGTGTTGAAGAATCACGCGGAAATGGAGGGGCAGGCAAACTCTGTCGAGGAGTTGTGCAAAAATATGAATAGGGATATCGTTGCTTTGAAGCTGATCATTAATTCGTCTGAATCAGGTGATTATATTACCGGTTTCAAGGAACTTGCAGATGGAAGCGGCTATACCATCAGTTTTTTCAAAAGTGGTACGATTGTCATCAAGAATGGCGAGAAAGGAGACGATGGTAAAAAAGGAGAAGATGGTCAGGATGGTCAGAATGGTCAGAACGGTACCGATGGCAAAGACGGTCAGGATGGTACCGACGGTAAAGACGGTCAAGACGGTATCGATGGGCAAGACGGACAGGATGGTACTGACGGTAAAGACGGTCAGGACGGTACCGATGGCAAAGATGGCCAGGACGGTACCGATGGTAAAGATGGCCAGGATGGAACAGACGGTACGGACGGTCCGGAAGGAGACAAAGGACAGAATGGGACAGCTCCTGTCGTCACTATGAAAATGGATACGGACGGACATCTGTATTGGGCTATCAAGAATGCCGATGGAACATCTTCTTTTCTTTTGGACAACAACGGGCAAAAGGTCAGAGCTTCGGGAACCGATGGTATTGTTCCGGTCATTGGGGTCAATGCGGCAGGATACTGGACGCTTGATTATGGGAGCGGTCCTGTCGAATTGAAAGATGCTGCGGGCAATCCGATGAAAGCGAAAGGTGCGTCCGGTGATCCTATGTTCCGGAAGGTGGTCAGTGAAGACGGTTATATTGTATTTTATCTGACTGATGGAACCATATTTAAAGTGCCGGAGTGGGGAGGGGCACAGGTAGAATTGGCGGCTTCGGGAGTGACGTATTTTCATCGGAGTGAGTCTCTGACCTTTACGTTTACTTGCAGTGGCGTAAATAAAAGTATTGCTCCGGTATGTACGGCTCCGGTCGGTTGGACAGTTACGGCCCAATATACGTCGGACACCACCGGGGAGATGACGGTGATTGCTCCTGATAAAAGCTCGGCCGATGGAGCCTTGTCCGGTACTGCTATTCTTGAATTGACAGCCAAGGACGGCAAGAAGTTGTCGGCAACGCTCGGAGTCACTTTATTGCTTGAATTTAAAGTGCCCGATTCTTCCCGTTCGTTTGTTTATGAACTTTATGTTGAGGGAGTGAAAGTAGGAGAACTATGTCATGAGTTTATTCCCGATTATTCATTTGGATCGGGTAAAAGTGCCTCGGTCTTTTATCCTTATAATGTTTATAACAAAGCGTTTGGCGAAGGAATGGTATTGGATAACGGAGGGAAAGTAGACTATCTGACTACCGTTTATACGCCGGGTACCAATACGCAACCATTCACCTCCCTGTTTACAGAAGACGGAGTGAGTTTTATAACCGGCGATTATATCGGCTACTCGGATAGTCAGGCAAACGGACTCCGTCCTTATCTGACTACTGATAATGAAGGCAACTCATATCGGGTGATGAAAATCGGTACCCAATATTGGATGGCGGACAATCTGCGGACGATAACAAACAGTGCAGGAGTCATTTCTTCGGAATGGAGAAAAGATGCTAACCCGAGATATGCTGTATATGGTTTTCCCGCCGGCATTACGGAAGATAGCCGGACCATTCGCAATCAATATGGACTGTTGTACAATGCAGGTGTGTTTTCCGGTTCTACGTCTTTAGTTACTGAAGGCTGGAAAATACCGAATCATTTGGGCGATTGGGATAAATTGCGGAATTTCCTGGGTGGGGATTCTAAAGTGGCCGAGGCATTGAGTATTGCCGGGTTTGTGGGAAAACCCGGTGGACGGCGTAATGCTGATGAACCTTTTGCTTTCCAGGAAAAAGATGAAGTCGGGTATTGGTGGTTTAGCAGTGTCGATGGGCATAATTGCTGGGCGCTCTCCATCAATCCTTCGAATGTATCCGTACCACAATCTACGAATACATATAGTCGTGGTTACGGATTTAGCATACGTTTTATTCGTCAGTAATATGCCATTGTTTACTTTGAAACTTTAGACTCTTTGCGTAAAAACATCCGGATGTTGTTGTATAAAACATCCGGATGTTTTGTATTATAACATGGGGATGTTTTACTGCACAACATCCCCATGTTTTATTGGTTCGGTCTTAATCTGCTCTTTCCGCTCTTTTCTTCTTTCTCTGTTTATGATTGATGTTTCTCTGCTTTCTTCCTGAGAGAACTATCGCAAAATAATTGTTTAGGATGCATTGTGTCTTGCTCTTGGAGATATTAATTAATGGTCTCAGGGCATTTTTTATCTGTTGATTTTATTTTCAGTTAAATAATTGTTTAATTTAGGGGAAAATAATAATGGCTTTGGTATAGGTGATTACATGATTAATAATAGTAAACATGAAAAATATAATTGGGATTCTGGGAGTTTTTATTTTGGCAATATCCTGTTCCGGCGGTAAGAAGGAGTCTGCGGATGCCGGTCTGGAACTGACAGAAGATTCTGTTGTTTATTTATTGGCCGATAATGTGACGTTAGAAATAAGGGCTCTATTCCCTTTTATTGATAAAGATGGGCATGAATACCTAACTTTTCAGAATCAATTGGAACCAGAGATTTGTGTTTATGATTTGCAGTCGGGAGAGTTTGTGAAAAGCATCTTCTTTGATAGAGAGGGGGCTAATGGTGTTGGTATGTTCGGAGGATATCATATTATTGGTTTTGATGAAATATATTTGCCCAGTTTGCAACAAAGTAAAGTGTTTGTGATGGAAGAGTCGGGCAAGAAAAAACGTGAGATTATAACTGAGAAAACGGATGATGGGATACCTCTATTGCCTTTCGGAGCCATAACCTTTGCATATCGCCCTATTTACTTTAATAACGGGAAAATGTATATACCCCAAACCGTCAATATGCGTTTAGGGAACAAAGTGATGGAAAAATCTCCTGTCTACGTCGTGGTTGATACGGTTAAAAATGTGCTCAGTCCTTTTCCAATTAAGTTTCCTCCTATTATGTCTTCGGATGATGTTACTAAACCATCCTTAGGTAATGAACTCTCATATAGTTGCTGTTTAAATGACAAGGATCAATTTGTATTCTCTTTCTTTTTTGATGAAGATATTTACGTAGTTTCTCTACAAGATGGAGAAATGAAAAAAATCAAAATAAAGAGTCGATATATCGATAAGCCTGCAATCAAGGAGAATCCTCCACAGGATTTTGATGGGGCGATGAAAGCAAGCTCAGAAATTCCTTGTTACGGAAATCTGATTTATGATAAATATCGGAAAGTCTATTACCGTTTTGTATACTTGAAAGCGGATTTGGACGGGGAGAAAAATTATCTGAATATATGGCAATATGGGCGTAAATCTTTCTCTATAATGATTCTGAATGAAGATTTTGATGTTATCGGGGAGACTCGTTTTCCGGATTTTACCTATATATCTACCTTGCACTATATAGGTAAAGACGGCTTGTATTTAAGTGACAGCCATTACAAGAATCCGTCTTTTGATGAAAACAAACTGAGATTCCGGCGTTTTAAATTAGTACATTATAATAAGAAATAGTTGGGAATATAGGATTTTGAATGATAAATACATATTTAAAGATGGGCTTTGCTTACAATTATTTTGTTTTAGGTGATTTTTTTCTTCAATTTGTTTGGAGTTTATAAAAAAGCACTTACCTTTGCAGCAATCAAAGAATAGAAAATAGAAGTTATGAATAATCATACATCAATTAACCTGGCAGTCCTGCATATTATTCGCGTCGTGGTGATTCCATCAAGAGCGTGAGAAAGGTTATGTATGTATTCGTACAGATAGAAGATATGATTTAGAGCCTTTCTCACTACAGTGGGGAAGGCTCTTTACTTAAAAGGAATATTGAAATGAAAAAGCAGTTACGCAGTTCGTTCAGCACACAGGGTCGCCGCATGGCAGGCGCCCGGGCACTTTGGGAAGCCAATGGTATGAAAAAAGAGCAATTAGGCAAACCTATCATTGCCATCGTCAATTCGTTTACTCAGTTTGTGCCGGGACATGTACATCTACATGAAATAGGTCAGCTGGTGAAAAAAGAAATTGAGAAGCTGGGATGCTTTGCTGCGGAATTCAATACGATTGCCATTGATGATGGTATTGCCATGGGACATGACGGAATGCTTTATTCCCTTCCTTCCCGGGATATCATTGCCGATAGTGTGGAATATATGATGAATGCCCATAAAGCGGATGCCATGGTATGTATCAGCAATTGTGACAAAATCACTCCGGGGATGTTGATGGCGGCTATGAGACTGAATATTCCTACTGTATTTGTATCCGGAGGTCCGATGGAAGCCGGTGAACTGGATGGACAGCATTTGGACCTGATTGATGCGATGATTAAGTCGGCCGACGAAAGTGTGAGTGATGAAGAAGTCTCCAAGATCGAGAATCGGGCCTGTCCCACTTGCGGATGTTGTTCGGGAATGTTTACCGCCAATTCGATGAACTGCCTGAACGAAGCGATCGGTCTGGCTCTTCCCGGAAACGGAACGATTGTGGCGACTCATGCCAACCGTACCCAATTGTTCAAAGATGCTGCGAAACTGATTGTAGAAAATACCTATAAATATTATCGGGACGGTGATGAAAGCGTACTTCCCCGGAGCATTGCCACCCGTGAGGCATTCCTGAATGCCATGACGCTGGACATCGCGATGGGAGGATCTACCAATACGGTACTTCACCTGCTGGCGATAGCCCATGAAGCGGAGGCGGATTTTAAAATGGACGATATCGATATGCTTTCACGCAAGAGCCCATGCTTGTGTAAAGTGGCGCCGAATACACAGAAGTATCATATTCAGGATGTAAACCGTGCCGGAGGTATCATGGGGATTATGGGACAACTTGCCAAAGCCGGATTGATCGATACGTCTGTAGTGCGTATCGACGGGATGACATTGGGTGAGGCGATAGATAAATATGATATAACTAGCCCGAACGTATGTGAAGAGGCTATTAAAAAGTATAAGAGTGCGGCTGCCGGAAAGTTCAATCTGGTGCTCGGCTCTCAGGACGTCTATTATAAAGAGCTGGATACGGACCGTGCCGAAGGGTGCATTCGCGACATAGAGCACGCATATAGCAAAGACGGAGGACTGGCCGTACTGAAAGGAAATATTGCCCAGGATGGTTGTGTGGTGAAGACGGCCGGAGTGGACGAGAGCATCTGGAAGTTTACCGGTCCGGCAAAGGTGTTCGATTCACAGGAAGCAGCCTGCAATGGGATACTCGGAGGAAAAGTTGTCAGCGGAGATGTAGTCGTCATCACGCACGAGGGTCCGAAGGGAGGTCCCGGTATGCAGGAAATGCTTTATCCTACCTCTTATATCAAATCGCGCCACTTGGGCAAGGAGTGTGCGCTGATAACCGACGGCCGTTTCAGCGGAGGTACATCGGGACTCAGCATCGGGCATATCTCTCCCGAAGCAGCAGCCGGAGGTAATATCGGAAAGATTAAGGATGGTGATATCATCGAAATCAATATCCCCGAACGGACTATCAACGTGCGACTGACCGATGAAGAACTGGCTGCACGTCCGATGACTCCGGTCACTCGTGAACGCTATGTGCCTAAAAGTCTTAAAGCGTATGCCAGCATGGTAAGCTCTGCCGATAAAGGAGCGGTGAGACTGATTGATTAACCACAGAGTTGTTTCAATCGTGAATTGTAAATCGTAAAATCGTAAATTTTAGTACATGAGTAAAGATATAATTTCAGGCGGTGAAGCATTAATGCGTTCTTTGGAATATCATGGTGTAAAGACGATCTTTGGTTATCCCGGAGGATCTATCATGCCCGTATTCGATGCCTTATACGATCATAGAGAGACTTTGAATCATATTTTGGTTCGCCACGAACAAGGGGCGGCACATGCGGCTCAGGGATTTGCCCGTGCTTCGGGTGAGGTCGGAGTTTGCCTGGTGACGAGCGGCCCCGGTGCTACCAATACCATAACCGGTATTGCGGATGCAATGATCGACAGTACACCGATTGTAGTCATTGCCGGACAGGTGGGAACAGCTTTTTTGGGGACAGATGCTTTTCAGGAGGTCGACTTGGTAGGCATCACGCAGCCAATTACAAAATGGAGTTATCAGATCCGTCGTGCCGAAGATGTGCCATGGGCGGTGGCCCGCGCCTTTTATATAGCGAAAAGCGGACGCCCGGGACCGGTAGTGCTCGACTTTGCAAAAAATGCCCAGGTGGAGAAAGCCGAATATATGCCTGCGAAACTCGATTTCATACGCAGTTACGTGCCTGTACCCGAGACTGACCCGGAGGCCGTGAAAGCGGCTGCCGAATTAATTAACGGTGCAGAGCGCCCGTTGGTATTGGTGGGGCAAGGTGTGGAACTGGGCAACGCACAACAGGAATTGCGTGCTTTCATCGAAAAGGCAGATATGCCCGCCGGATGTACGTTGTTGGGACTGTCGGCTTTGCCGACCGAGCATCCTTTGAACAAAGGTATGCTGGGAATGCACGGTAATCTCGGACCGAATATGAACACCAATAAATGTGATGTCCTGATTGCTGTCGGTATGCGTTTTGACGACCGTGTGACCGGAAACCTGGCTACGTACGCCAAGCAGGCGAAAGTGATTCATTTTGATATCGATCCGGCTGAAATTAATAAGAATGTACATGCGGATGTAGCGGTTCTGGGTAACTGTAAAGAGACGCTCTCTGCTGTTACGGCATTGCTGCAGCCCAACGAGCATAAAGAATGGCTGGACAGTTTCCTGCCTTATGAACAGGTGGAAGAAGAAAAGGTAATCCGTCCGGAATTGCATCCGATGGGAGATACGCTTTCGATGGGGGAAGTGGTGCGTGCGGTAAGCGATGCGACCAATCATGAAGCGATATTGGTGACCGATGTCGGTCAAAACCAGATGATGTCTGCCCGATACTTTAAATATTCAAAAGACCGGAGCATGATTACTTCCGGAGGACTTGGTACCATGGGATTCGGGTTGCCATCGGTGCAACCTTTGGCCGACCGGACCGTACGGTTTGTGTATTTATGGGTGACGGTGGTCTGCAAATGAACATTCAGGAGTTGGGAACCATTATGGAACAGAAGGCACCGGTTAAAATTATCGTATTAAACAATAATTTCCTGGGCAATGTACGCCAATGGCAGGCAATGTTCTTCAACCGTAAATACTCGTTCACACCCATGCTGAACCCCGATTATATTAAGATTGCTTCTGCTTATGATATACCGGCCAAAAGAGTCTTTACCCGTGAAGAACTGGCTGATGCGATTGACGAGATGATTGCGACAGACGGTCCGTTCCTGTTGGAAGCTTGTGTGATTGAAGAGGGAAATGTGTTGCCGATGACCCCTCCGGGAGGTTCAGTTAACCAGATGTTGTTGGAATGCTAATAAGTTAGGAATTATGGATAAGACATTATATACATTAATTGTTCATTCAGAGAACTTTGCCGGATTGTTGAATCAGGTTACGGCAGTATTTACCCGTCGGCAGATTAATATAGAAAGCCTGAATGTTTCGGCTTCATCTATCAAGGGGGTGCATAAATATACTATTACGGCTTGGACCGATAAAGATACGATAGAGAAGGTTGTCAAACAGATTGAGAAGAAGATCGATGTGCTTCAGGCACATTATTTCACTGAAGATGAAATCTATTTTCATGAAATAGCTCTTTATAAGGTGTCTATGCCCGAATTTCAGTCACAGCCGGAAGCTTCGAAGGTGATTCGTCGCTATAATGCACGGATTGTGGAAGTGAATCCGGTATTTGCCATCGTTGAGAAAAATGGAATCAGTGAAGAAATTACTTCTCTCTACGAAGAGTTGAGTGCATTGAATTGTGTGTTGCAATTTGTACGTTCGGGACGTGTGGCAATCACTACCAGTTGCTTTGAACGTGTGAACGAGTTTCTGGCAGATCGTGAGACCAAATATAACTTAAGCAAGAAAGAGGAAAAGTAAATGAGTGACGATAAGAAGATAGGGAGTTATAAGTTTATTGCGGAGCCTTTTCATGTAGACTTCAACGGACGTTTGACAATGGGGGTGCTTGGCAACCATCTGTTGAACTGTGCCGGCTTTCATGCCAGTGAACGCGGCTTTGGAATCGCTACATTGAATGAGGACAATTATACATGGGTATTGTCTCGTCTGGCCATCGATCTGGAAGAGATGCCTTATCAATATGAGGAGTTTACTGTACAGACATGGGTGGAGAATGTATATCGTCTTTTTACTGATCGTAATTTTGCCATTATAGACAAGGACGGCAAGAAGATCGGATATGCCCGTTCGGTATGGGCCATGATTAATTTAAATACCCGCAAGCCGGCTGATTTGCTGACGTTGCATGGCGGTAGTATTGTGGACTATGTATGTGACGAACCTTGTCCGATCGAAAAGCCTTCGCGTATCAAAGTGGCTACTGACCAACCTTGTGCTAAGTTGACAGCTAAATACAGCGATATCGACATCAATGGTCATGTGAACAGCATTCGTTATATAGAACATATCCTCGATTTGTTTCCGATCGATTTGTATAAATCGAAACGGATTCAGCGATTTGAAATGGCCTATGTGGCAGAAAGTTATTATGGCGACGAGCTTTCTTTTTTTGAAGAGGAAGTAAGTGAGAATGAATATCACGTCGAGATTAAGAAAAACGGCAGTGAAGTTGTATGCCGGGCAAAAGTGAAGTTTGTGTAGTTTAAAATGTGATTAAAATGAAGAAGATTGTTTTTCTTTTGCTGCTCTGTGTTGCTTGCTGCATGAATGCACAGGAGTTTCATCTGATTCCGAAGGTCGGTTTGAATCTGGCAAATACTACCGGGGAGGTGGATTCTAAAGTGCGTCCCGGACTCAATATCGGTCTGGGAGGTGATGTCATGCTGACCGAACGGTTTGGAATAGAAACAGGAGTGTATTACTCCATGCAGGGAAGCAAATATAAAGGGGGCGGAGTCTCTTATACGGATAAACTGGATTATATCAATGTTCCGGTATATGCGAAAGAATTTATATATAAGGGGCTGTATGTGTTTGGAGGGCCGCAGTTCAGTTTCAATGTGAACTCAGAGAACAAATCATCCTCCGACTATGGTACCACAGTCATAGGCATGAATGTGATTCGCAAGTTTGATTGTGGAGTGGGGCTTGGAGCCGGTTATCAGTTTGAACGTGGTCTGCTGATCTCTCTAAACTATAACATCGGACTGATTAACGTAAACAAATCTTGGGCAAGCGACTCTAATCCTAAAGCAAACAATAGTGTGGTCCAGCTAAATGTCGGTTGGCGTTTTGCACTGTAAGATAAAGAATATAAGTTTAATTATTAATAATCGGTTTTGTTTTCGTCCGAACGGAACAAGACTTTTAAAACAAAAAGAAAAATGGCACAATTGAATTTTGGCGGTGTTACGGAAAATGTAGTAACCCGTGAAGAATTTCCTTTGGAAAAAGCTCGTGAGGTATTGAAGAATGAAACAATCGCTGTTATCGGTTACGGTGTGCAGGGACCGGGTCAATCACTGAACCTGCGCGATAATGGCTTCAATGTAATCGTTGGTCAGCGTCCGGGAAAAACATATGAAAAAGCAGTGGCAGACGGCTGGGTTCCGGGTGAAACACTGTTCGGCATCGAAGAGGCATGCGAGAAAGGTACTATTATTATGTGTCTGTTGTCAGATGCAGCCGTAATGTCTGTATGGCCTACTATCAAACCTTACCTGACTGCCGGGAAAGCACTCTATTTCTCTCACGGTTTCGCAATTACATGGAGCGATCGCACCGGTGTTGTTCCACAGAAAGATATTGATGTCATTATGGTCGCTCCGAAGGGTTCGGGTACTTCACTCCGTACGATGTTCCTTGAAGGTCGCGGACTGAACTCTTCGTATGCCATCTATCAGGATGCTACCGGCAGAGCTATGGAGAGAACCATCGCATTGGGTATCGGCGTAGGTTCCGGATATCTGTTTGAAACGACTTTTGTCCGTGAAGCTACTTCCGACCTGACAGGTGAACGTGGTTCGCTGATGGGAGCTATACAAGGTTTGCTGTTGGCTCAGTATGAGGTTTTGCGTGAGAACGGTCATACTCCATCTGAGGCATTTAACGAAACGGTTGAGGAGTTAACTCAGTCATTGATGCCGCTGTTTGCTAAGAATGGTATGGATTGGATGTATGCCAACTGCTCGACTACGGCTCAGCGTGGTGCTCTTGACTGGATGGGCCCGTTCCACGATGCTATTAAACCCGTTGTTCAGAAATTATATAATAGTGTAAAGACCGGTAACGAGGCACAGATCTCTATCGACTCTAATTCAAAACCGGATTATCGCGAGAAACTGGAGGCCGAACTGAAGGCATTGCGTGAAAGCGAAATGTGGCAGACAGCTGTAACTGTTCGTAAACTTCGTCCGGAGAATAATTGATCTGAATAGATTATACAACTTGTGATAAAAGGAGGAAACTGCTGTTTCCTCCTTTTATTTTGCTTGTAATTAGTGTTTTGTGTCTGAGTTGTTAGAATGGTATGTTGTAGAATATGAAAAATAGATAGATTGTTTGGATAGATAAATCAAGTTTAATATATATCTTTGTGCCCTGATCAAACAACAAACAATATTATATCATATGAAAAATCGTATTTATACAATGAAAGGGATGCTGGCTACATTACTGGGTGCTTTTTTACTAGGGTATGCAGTAACAGGTTGTATTGATGAAAAAGATCATTATAAACCGGACGATAAAACATCAGGAGTGCCTAACTCTTTTGATTTTGCGACTACTCAGGATGTCCAATTGGATCTAAAGTATGATGTTCCTGTGAAAGATTATCAGGTTTTGTTTGAACTCTATTTTGAAAATCCGTTGACGACAGATGCCGAAGGGCAGGTGGTGAAACGTACTGATATCACTCCCAAGGTTACGAGAATGACTGATGGAACCGGAAAATATCGTGCCAAGGCGAAATCGAGGCGCTCACGGCCGCCGGAAACAGCGCGGAAAATTGGGATGCCATC
>OGYN01002492.1_pt1 | contig 13478 bp, 10 predicted proteins | sample 1576551 | NCBI WGS metagenome assembly OGYN01 (sample SAMEA3541589, study PRJEB24748) | human gut metagenome | biome: human gut; feature: human-associated habitat; material: faeces | place: China | collected 2012 | reverse complement strand
TTATGCCAAAACAGTTAGAAGAAATCCGGACAAGTCTGGACACGACAAAGCGCCAGATGGAAAGTGCAAAGCAGGAGGTAACAAAGCCATTTGCACAGGAACAGGAACTGAAAGAAAAGCTGGATCGTCTGACCGCTCTTAATGCACTTCTGAATATGGATGAGAACGGTGAGCAGGTTGAACAAAAGCAGGAGTCACAGGATAGATCCAAAGCAGTTCATTCCTCGATCCGTGAAAAGTTAAACAGTTTGAAAGAAAAGACCGCCGTTTCCAGCGGCATGGAACGGCAGCTGGTTAGACCGCTAAGTGTGAAAAAGGATGAGTGTTTACAGATGTGAATTACTTTTTTGAGAAAAGAACATGTAAAAACTGTAACAATGTAGTATACTGGATAACAGAGGAGGTGTACCATGAAAACAGCTATTTATGTACGGACAAAGCAGGATAATGCTGAAGAGAGCCTTTCTGGTCAGAAAGAGAAAGTTTGTGAATTTTGTGCAGGGCAGGAAATACCGGCATATACGGAACGGGAAGGAATAACTGCATTAGACATTCTAAAGAAGGATATGAAAGACGGTAGGATTGAAACGGTAATCACAACCAAGGAGAACCGTAAATACGTGGAAGAACGATAATAAATGAGCAGGCAGCTTTTGGACATTATGTCCAGAGGCTGTCTTTTTTTATATCTATACCTGCTTTTATCTTGCAAATTCATATAGAAGAACTGGAAAACTATAAGACGTATCTGATGGAACTGGAGAAGGGAAAGGAAACCATAGAAATGGATATGCGGGATATCCGGGCGTTTCACGCCTGGCTGGGGGAGAACCTGGAGGTAACCAAGGAACGGGTGATTGCGTACAAAAACTATCTGAAGGAGAATTACAAGGTCACCAGCACCAACAGTATGCTGGTGGCACTGAACCGGTATTTCCAGTATCTGGGCTGGACGGAGTGCAGCGTCAAAGGTTTAAGATCCCAACAGCAGATGTTCTCTCCGGAGTCCCGGGAATTAAAGCAGCAGGAATACGAAAAGCTGGTGTCAACCGCCCGGCAGAAAAAGAAAGAGCAGCTGGCCCTGATCATGGAGACCATTGCCGGAACAGGAATCCGGATCAGTGAGCTTGTGTATATCACCGTAGAGGCAGTCACCCAGGGAAAGGCAGAGGCAGCCTGCAAGGGAAAATGGAGACAGATCTACCTGACAAGGGAACTGCGGAAGCGCCTGATGAAATACTGTAAACAGAAATCCATCAAAACCGGACCGGTGTTCTGTTCCGGAAAAGGAAATCCGCTGGACCGCAGCAATATCTGAAGCATGATGAAGCGTCTCAGCAGAGAGGCAGGGGTCAGCCCGGAGCAACACCGCTCGCACGCAAAGAGTCCGCAGGCGAACTCTTTATTGCCGGAAAAATGATAGGAATCCGCCATCCGGTATACCATAATGTGGACAGGAAGACCCGGGTAGAACCGGACGGAAGGAGACTGGTGAAAATGACAGAAATCGGAGAAGAGACACTGAAGCAGTACAGGGGATATCTGGCGGATCGGGAAAAAAGCATCGCCACCATTGACAAATATCTGCGGGATATCCGTACCTTCCTGCAGTGGATGGGAGAAAACCGGAGCATTACCAAGGAAAAAGTGATCGCCTACAAGGCATGGCTGCAGGAGCATTACAAAACGAGCAGTGCAAACAGCATGCTGGTAGCCCTGAATGGATTTCTGGACTTTATGGGAGAAACGCAGAGCCGGGTGAAGACGGTAAAGGTACAGAAGCAGATGTTCCGTTCCACAGAAAAGGAAATGAGCAGGGCAGAATACAAAAAGCTGATCGAAAAGGCTTACCGGATGGGACGGGAGCAGACCGCACTCATCATGGAGACCATCGGAGCGACCGGGATCCGGATCAGTGAATTGAAATATATCACCGTAGCCGCTGTGAAAAGCGGGAAAACAGAGGTTTCCTGCAAGGGAAAGAAAAGACAGGTGTATCTGGTGAAAGAGCTGAGGGAGAAGCTGCTCAAATACTGCAGAAAAAAAGGGATCTGTAAGGGAAGTGTGTTCGTCAGCCGCTTCGGGAATCCACTGGACCGCAGTAATATCTGGTCGCAGATGAAAGCCATCGGTGCCGCAGCCGGAATCTGTCCGGATAAGGTATTCCCCCATAACCTCCGCCACCTTTTTGCCAGGGTGTTCTGGGAAAAATGGAAGGATCTTTTTTACCTGGCGGATATACTGGGACACAGCAATGTCAACACGACCAGGATCTATACCATGACCACTGTTAAGAACCATGGAAGACGGATGCAGGTGCTGGGATTAGTAACATAAGCTTACCGATCAGGTCTGAATCAGAGCGGAATAAGAGAAGAATTAGAGCAGATGTGAGAAAATCGGGGCAGAAAAACAAAAATACCACATAATCTGCATTATGTGGTAGGAATCGTATCCAAAAGCTGTGTCTATACATAATGGTATGTTTCCTTACCTGGAAACATTGTCCAAAAGTACTATAATTTCTCTCTGCGATTCATATATACCAAAAATAAATTTGTATGTCAATGATATAATTCGACTTTTTTCGCAGAAAATTGTGCAGATCTGATACAGAATCCGTAAAGGATCTATTTTCACAATACGTTCACTGTATAAAACGTATTTTTAAGGCGTTTTGCATAAGACAATCCCTGTCTGCTTCTACCACATAATGCAGATTATGTGGTATTGCCCGGAAATATTGCCCACATACAATTTTGTCCCCAATATTCGGCAGCTTGTCTTTGCATGGAGCAGATCGTTCGCTCAGTGGTAGTCCACAGTAACAGCTCTCCGTTATGAATAATGTGTGTAAAAGAATTGTGTAACAGAATTCTCCTTTAAAATGTTCCCCTTCCCGGATTTTTTCGGGGGGGGCAAACATTTTGTAACGAAATTCAGTACAAAACGAAAGACGTGATGATGCGTATGGAAGGAAAGGAACATCTGAACAGGATCAGCAGAGAAGCGGCAATGCAGATTGCCGGCAGAGAGTTACCCCGGGTAGAAAAGATCCATTTATGGGTTTTTCCTGCTCTTTCCTATGAAGAAGGAATTCCGGTGTACCTTCTGAAAGCGTATGCCGACCTGACTTCTTACGATATCATCCTGGATGCAAGGAATGGAAACATTATCAAAAGGACAGAACGCTGTCTGTAAGGAATGAAAATAGATACTTAAGGATAAACCGGAAAGGAAACCAGAATGAGTGAGGAAACCAAAAAGACTGCCAGAGTACAGGCAGGGGAAGAAGCAGTGGAGACCGTGAATGAAAAGACCCTGATGGATCAGCTGGATTCGATGAAAACAGCATTCCGTGGTTATGACAAGGAAGCTACCTGCGAACTGCTGCAGACGCTCATCCGGTCGATGGAGACAGAGAAGAAGGAAGAACACCGTGTCCTGCTCCAGAAGAACCAGAGACTGGTGAAAGAAAAGGAAGCACTGACCACGCAGATGGCAGAGCTTCTGATGAAGGTGGACTCCCTGGAATCGGAAAACCAGCGGATGATGGAACAGCAGAATACCATGCAGAAGAAATATGAGGAGCTGGCAGAAAAGCTGAGCAGGATTTCGGAAAATGCCATTGAACGGGAAACCGAGCTTTCCGCTTACCATCTGCGGGAACAGCAGATGAAGGAACGGGAAGCTGCCCTGTTAAAAATGGAGTCGCAGAAAGAAGCGGAGCTGGAGCAGATAAAGAAAGAGTTCCAGGAGGGGCTGGAGGCAGAGAAAGCAGAAATCCTTGCGCAGGCAGAAGAGGAAGCGGAAGGGGTAAACAATCGGGCAGAGCAGCTGCGGAGGAAGTTACAGGACTTCCGGCAGATCATCAATGTGATACTGGACTTTGACCCGGAAAACGGGGTGCAGACAGACTCTTTGGAAAGTGCAGGAGTACCGCATGACTGAGCTGGAATTTGAACTGGAGTTTAAGAAACGGAAACTGCAGAAACGAAAACAGCGCAGGATGGAGCTTCTGATCATCGGTGCACACCTGGGCGTGGTACTTGTACTGCTCTACTGGATGTTTGGCATCGGCATGGTACACGGCAGATCCATGCGCCCCGCTTACCGGGATGGAGATCTGTTTCTGTACCAGAGACGGCTCTTTCGGGAGCCGGATTATGGAGATGTGGTGGTCATCCACAGGCAGGATCTGGAACGGGACATTGTAAAGCGCATTGCAGGCAAGCCGGGAGATGTGATCGATCTGGATGACCTGGGACACCTGACCAGAAATGGGGAACGGGCAGCGGAAACGGAAATCCTGTTCGGGGAACAGGACAGGGATGACTGGATCACCTTGCCCTATACCGTACCGGAAGGATGCTACTTCTGTCTGGGGGATAACCGCCCGAGGTCAGAAGACAGCAGGGAGCTTGGAGCATTCCGCAGGCGGGAGATTACCGGGAAGGTTCTCGCACAGTTCCGGCTGTCATCGGTAAAGTGACCATTCGGGAATCTGCCCGGAGCTTTCGTACAAAAGAAAAATACCAACATGAGAAATAAGGAGAACGGCATGGAACTGTTGAAGGAGGATGGCTGTATCGGCGAAAAGGCATTCCATGGGGAAAAGGAGTGCTTTTTCCAGCCATTTTACAACGTGGAGAAAAAGAGGATCTGGGGAGCGGAAGCCCTGTTCCGTCTGAAGGATGAAAACGGCAATTACTACAACATGGATCAGCTTGCAGCAAAAGCGGAAGAAGAAGGATGGATCGCTGAGATCGACAGATGGGTGTTCCGGGAAGCCTGCAGAAGGATCCCGGAGCTGAGAGCCTACGGACTTAAGAGGATCAACATCAACTTATCCCCGGAGGTCTGTGAGGTTCCGGAGACCGTACCTAACATCATGCAGATACTCAGAAAGTATGAAGTATCAAGAAGTGAGGTCTGCATGGAGATCACCGAGATGTGCAAGGTCAGGAATGCAGAGAATTTCAGCTGCATGGTGGAACAGCTGAGCAGCCAGGGGATCCGGCTGGCGTTCGATGACTTCGGCAAAGGGGAGAGCAACCTGCTTCGGCTGTCCCAGATCCCGTTCCAGACCCTGAAGCTCGATAAGGAACTGGTCTGGGAAACGGAGGGAAGCAGGATGGCAGAGGATCTGGTCGAAGAGATAATCCGTATTGCACACCGTCATAACATCCAGGTCACGGCAGAAGGAATTGAGACACTGGACCAGGCGAGAACCCTGGCATCCTGGGGATGTGATTACCTGCAGGGGTATCTCATCGCACCGCCTCTCAGCTATGGGAAGCTTCTCACCTTCCTTGAGGAAAACGGAAAAAGGAACTTCCTGGAAGAATAAATAAGGATAAGAAGGAGAAACCGATGAAAAAGGAAAACAATGGATCAAGACCCCTCAGGGAGGAACTGAACAGTTCTGCCGTATCCGAGCAGAATGCAGCCGCATCCTCGGAACTGGCAAACCAGGCACAGATCTTAAAAGAACTGACGGAACATTTTCAGGTACGCAAAGGTACCTGTTGATTTTACATAGATTTTAATGAATACGATGCAAAAGGAGAGAACGTATGAAAAAGCGTAAAGGAAAGACGAAACGATGGCTTGCCGGAATCCTGTCGGCAGTGCTGGTAATCGGATCCATCAATCTTGTGGATGCTTTAGAAGGAAGTAATGGGGAAAGTGCACTGTATGATGCACCGGAGCTTACCATCACGCAGGGAGCCACAGACTATGATCTGATGAAAGACATTACCTATGACAGCAGCATGTATGAACTGGCTGTAGTGAATGATGGCGGATTTGATGTCAATACCGTGGGAGACTATGAGGTAACCTATTCCCTGACTTCCAAGGATGATGGAACGTTGGAGCCGGGAGATTCGGGGGATGCTTCCAATTCGGATAATGAAAACAAAGACCAGAACAGTGGAGACAATCAGGGAGGGGATAACACCCAGACCGGCGATAACTCTGATAATGCGGGTTCTGATAACGGATCCGACAGTTCTGACAGCAGCAATGGAGGAGACAGTGCGGATGCCGGACAGGGAGATACGGGTTCTGACAGCAGCAATGCAGAAGACAGCATGGATGCCGGACAGGGAGATACGAACTCTGACAGCAGCAATGCAGGAGACAGCACGGATGCCGGACAGGGAGATACGAATTCTGACAGCAGCAATGCAGAAGATACTGCAGATGCGGTCAGCGGAGAGGATGCAGCACAGAGTGAGGAGAATACCGGAGACACCGGTGTACTGGGTGTATCCAGGCCGAGAACGGGTGTAGATATGAGCTATCAGTCAGAGCCCGTGGGTGCGGAAGCCGTTGATGTAACAAAAGGGGATGACACCAATACCGTTGATACGCAGGAAAAGCAGGTCATCACCTTTACAAGAACGGTTCATGTAGTAGCGGCTTCTGAGGACGAAGCGCCTGAGTATGTAGCACGGGAACTGGTGCTGGTACAGGGGGAGGAAGGCTATGACCTGACAGATGAGATCCTCTATGATGATGTAAAATATACGTTAACGGTAGGGGATCTTGGAGGCTTCGATATTAACAAGATCGGCTCCTACGAAGTGACCTATTCCCTTACGCCTGTGACAACAGAAGGAACACAGGGAAATGGACAGGATGACACACAGGAAAATCAGGTCATTACCTTTCAGAGAACGGTTACTGTGAAAGCAGCCGTGGAAGAAAACGCTTTGTATGAAGCACCGGATCTCTACTTAGAGTGGGGTCAGGAAGAGTATGATCTGACGGAAGGCATTATTTATGATAAAGACCTTTATGAAGTAAAGGTATCTGATCCTGGAGATTTTGATATTTATACTTTAGGAGAATATGAAGTAACCTATGTCCTTGATCGTCTTGGAAAGTCTGCAAAAGCAGAAGATACCCAAACTTCAAAAACGGAAGAAACAACGGCTTCCAATGAGGATACGGATAACACACAGACTGCCACACTTGAGCTGACGGATGAAAAACAGAGTGTGGATCCTGCAGATGGGGATATTACAAATAGTACGGAAGAAAAATCTTCTGAAGTAAAAACTGCATCGCAGGAAGCAGTATATTTCACTAGAAATGTAATTGTAGAAATGGATTATTCATTTACAAGTGCGGTGGAATATGCGAATGTACAGGGTAAGTATACTATAAAATTAGGAACACCGGTTTGGATAGATGAAACACATCAAAAGTTCCATTATACAAATGTGAAGATTGATACTGAGAATGAAAATATCACTCTAATGACAATCACGTTATCAACTGGTAAATTGCCGAATGATATTCTTAGTGATGCTACACTACAAGATACTAGTGGGAAATCGGCTACATGGGTTTTCGCAAACGGCTTATCAGCAGAGGAAATTAAAAATAGAATTCAGGCCATGGTATTTGATTATGTGGATAATATGAATGTGTATTTGACTATTGATGGAAATGAAAATAAAGGGTTTGAATCAATTGATAGAGAAACTAAACTTACACAATGGGAAGTAAATGGACATTATTATATGTATATTCCGAAGGCCATTACGTGGGCACGGGCATACAATATGGCACTAGAATATAAATTAGGAGGAAAACAAGGTTATTTATCAACGGTTACTTCGCTAGACGAATCGAGATATCTTAAAAACTTAAACAACGTTCCTACATGGACATCTGGAACAAGATTAGTGTATCCGGATAATACACTTATTACAAATCATCAGGCATTTAAGCAAATTAATGCCAATACTCTTAAATTTAACAGTCCAAATGGAATGCAAAATTATGCACATTATTATTGGACTCAGGGACCAGAGGCAGGAGCACAAGTTCCAAGTAATATGTGGAACACTGGTGAACCTAATGAAGGTGGAGATGGCGGACCACCTATGGATACCACAATAACAGCTGTAACTGGTAAAGAATCATGTGTATCGTTGGAAACTTCAGCAGGTACTTTAAATGATGTTTATGAGTCAAATCGAACAGATGGAAGAAAAGTTCAAGGTTTATACGTCGAATTCGGCGGCTACGCTGAAGGAGCCGACCCGGGACAGCCGGATAACACCAAAAAAGGTGAGACCAACGTACTGGTAGCACCAATGGATGCTGAGGCTGTGATAAACGGCGTGAAATATGCCCCTCTTGCCGATGCACTGGATACGGCACAGGCAGGAGACACAGTCGAGATTGTAAAAGATACCGTCACAGCAGTGACAGGCGGAACCCTGAAAAAAGGTGTGCAGTTAAAGAGCAAGGATGGTACATGGTTCTCCGCACCGGGTGATGCGGTGGATGTAACGCTTGACGTTGCAGCAGATGGAACCGTTACACTCAAAGACGGAACACTTAATGTATCGGATAACGGAACACTGAACGTTTACAGTCCGGTAGACCATAATACTTACAAGGTGACAACCCCGGCAGGCGCATCATCGGTCGTTGTGCCAAACGGTACAGGGGATGATACACCATATCTCAAGAACCATAATACGACAGGCGCACTCACCTTAAAGATCGGGGATGTGACATACACATATACCAATCAGAGTTTTGATGCCATCACCCTGGTCTACATCCCGGATGCCATGTACCGGAATGAAAGAGTGACAAAGGCAGAAGTTACGGCAGACAAGAGTGCAGTAATTAAGCTGGATGACGGCGAAGAAAATATGGTAGAGATAAAAGGAAATGGTTCAGCCGCCGATAAAGTGACAGTAGAGCGCAGAACATCAGATAAAAAAGCGGAGGTAAAACTTCCTTCGGGAACAAAGGCGAAGGTATTTGGACATGAGGTGGATACTGCACCTGCAGGTGGCGTGACGGTAGGTCAGAGAAATGCAGTCGACACAAAATATCCGGACAGGGATTATATCGTAATAGCTGTTGCGGGAGAGAAAGTCACAGTAGATGGTATTGAATATGTTGCAACGGAAAACAATCAGAAGTTTTATCTTGGAACATTTAAAGCAATCGTAACCATAGGAAGCAATGCTGAGATTACAGGTGGTCAGAAGCAGACTGATGTTGGTTATTTAAAAACTTATACTGTAAAAATCAGTCCAAAAGCAGATTATGATCTGGATCAGGACAACTTTATGGTTACTATGAAGGAAAGCGATACAGGGACTGTTAAGAATTTGACATTTGCAGATGTGTGCAGTGTAAATCCGGCAGATGGAAGCATTACAGTTACGGTTCCAAAGGTCAGTGGAGACATTACAGTGAATGCTGCGGCAAAACGGCAGATGACCACCTTAAAAGTAACAGGTCTTGCAGCAGGAAATGCAAAGGGAAGCTTCAAGGCGGTAGATGCATCTGGTAATGAATACAAACTGGAGCAGGATGGCAGCATCAATGTAAACCGCAATGAGGAACTCACCCTTATATTTACGCCAAATGATTTTTCAAATCCTTATTATTCAGATCTTACCGGGGAGAAGGGAGAAAGTTTCTCTATCCTGACAGCATTGCAGGAGACAACAAACAATAAAGATTTATTTGCAGGAGCAAAAACGTTTAACTGGAAAGAAAAGAGTTATGAATTAAAGTACACACCGACAACTTCAGATGTGACACTGCAAGCTGTATTCACACCCTCCCATATCGTACATGTTCATGTGACAGGTGGTACGGCAAAAGTGAAATATACAGGGCTTGTAACAAAAGAATCAGGTGCGGACCAGTTCCAGCATGTCATTGTGAAAAACAATGAAACAGTAGAGCTGGAGTTAAAAGATACAACAGGAACAGCCACTACTTATAAACAGGCATATTGGAGCAACGTGGATGGCAGTGATGATACCATTGTATCCAATCAGGCTTTCACAGGAAATGGACCAAGCTATACTTACACAACACGGGCGGTAGGCAAACCACGGGCATTAAATATTACATTTGAAGAGGGACAGACCGTAGATGTAAAAGTGACACATGGAACACTTGTGACTGGAAATGATGGTGTGGTGTGGAATGATAAAGGAAACAGTACATACCAGACCATTGTGAAGAATAATGGAGCATTGAAGGTCAATATTAAGCCAGAGGATGGTTACGGATTAAAGAGCATTACGGTTAATAATGTGGCAATTGATATTGATGCGGCAATCAAGAGTGGGGAAATCACATGGGATGGTACAACGAAGACCTATTCCCATACATTCGCAAAAGTTTATCAGGCATGGAATGTTACGGTGGACTTTGAAAAACTGCATGAGATCGTTTTTCAAGATCAAAAGGGCAATATCTTAAATAAGACAGAGCATATTACAGTGATTGATGGAGATACGATTCCGGCAGCAAGCTTTACCAAAATGCAGGAAGAAGCAGATAAGTCAAAGGCTGAAAATGAGAGCCTCTTTGTATGGGTTGATAAAACAGACAGCACAAAGATCTATAATGAAACAACTGTGATGACTGCACAGACTGCGGATGTCGTGACCTTAATCCCGGTATACCGGATGAACGTGATCAAGGGGGCAGATGGAAGCGTTATTGCAGCAGATGATTTTGTCATTCATGTGAACGATGTCAGAAAGCTTACGGACACAGAGGCAGCGACACTCGCAAATGTGACTGCTTATGATCATTTCGGTTCAGACATCAGTAATAGTGTGACTGTGGAACAAACAAAATTAGAGGAATTAAAGAAAAAGACTAAGGGAACATATGTGGATGCTTTGACCTTTATGATTGCAGCATCAGGATTGACGACAGGCGTAGATGTGGAAGTGACGGATGATAATCCGACCATTACGGGAAAGACAGCATATACCCTGACTTTCAAGGGAAGAGCAAATGAGACTTATAAGTATCAGGAGCTGGATGCCCAGGGAACCCCGACAGGTAATGGATCAACCATACTTACGGATGGGGATGGAAAAGCAACCATCACAGGCCTGAAGAAAGCAACACCATATCAGATCAGTCATAAGAAATATGGTTCTGTAAACGGCAAAACAGCCCTCGTGGATGCAAAGGATATCGCAAAGCAGTTCGAGGACAGAGGTGCCGGGGACACAACAGGCAATAATGCCACGGACAAAACAGAGAAAGCGGAAAACTCCAATGTACAGGTTGTAGTGGATGATGACGGCAACTACAAAGTCATCGTGAAGAAAGACATCGACCACACAGTTGAGATCCCTGACACATGGGGTGAGGTCAAGATCGACTTAAATGATAAGACCATCACAGGCGACAATGCAGATGATAATAATGAGGCAAAACCGGGACTGGAATTTGTCAAGGATGCTAACAGCAACGAACATCCGGGAACGAATCTTGAGATCGTAAACGGTACGATCAAAGGTGGGGACGGTTCTGCTAAACATCCAGATGGAGCAGCCGGTATCGGAGCCAGTGGTGATACAGCAGATGCCGGAATTATCATTGGAAACAATGCAAACGTGACCGGTGGTAACGGTGCAAACGGCACAGAAGGCACAGATGGAGGAAATGGTGGAGCCGGTATCGATGGTAACGGCAAGCTCACTCCGACAGTCAGTGGAACTGTAACTGGTGGAAACGGCGGTAAAGGCGGAGATTCCGTAGCCGGTATCCCTGGCAATGGTGGAAACGGTGGAACCGGAATCAGCGCAGGCGATAAGACCATCACCATCAATCCTGGCGGAACCGTCAAAGGCGGTGATGCAGGAAACGGCGGAAACGCAACAGGAGATAACACGAACCCGGGCGGAAACGGCGGCAACGGCGGTACAGGAACCGAGACCACGCAGCCGGGAAAGACCGATAATAACGGTGGAACAACATCCGGTGGAAATGGCGGAGACGGCGGTAAATCCGACAACGGAAACGGTGGAAACGGAGGCAACGGCGGCAGCGGCTCCACAGGAGAAAGCAATAACAACGGCGGCACGAACAGTGGCGGCAACGGCGGAAATGGCGGAGACTCAGACAAGGGCAACGGCGGATCCGGAGGTAATGGAGGAAGCTCAGGCGAAACCGGAGGCAACGGTGGTAACAACACCGGAGGAAACGGTGGAAACGGCGGAGACTCCAACAACGGCAATGGTGGCTCCGGCGGAAACGGTGGAGAATCCAACAGCGGAACCGGAGGAAACGGCGGAAATGGCGGTGACTCCAACAACGGAACCGGCGGCAACGGTGGAACCGGCGGTGACTCCAACAGCGGAAACGGCGGTAACGGCGGAAATGGTGGAGACTCCAACAACGGAACCGGAGGAAATGGCGGAAACGGCGGTGAATCCAACAGCGGAAACGGTGGAAACGGAGGCGATGGAGGAAACGGCAAGAACCCGGGCACCGGCGGAAATGGCGGCGGCTCCAACAGTGGAAACAACGGCAGCTCCGGCAGTGATGGCAACAGACCTGGAGGCAACGGCGGGAACAATAACGGCAGCGGCGGTAATAACGGCAGCAATAATGGCGGTAATAATTCCGGTAATAACGGTGGAAACAGCAATGGAAATACGAACGGAACCAATACCGGAGTCACAGATGGCAAGACCAATGCCACAGATATCGCCGCAGCGGATGGAAACAATGCGTCCGGCGGAAACAAAAACAACAAACACAACAGGAACAACAGAAACAACAACGAGTCAGACCAGGCGGATGGTGAGGATGTGACAGAAGGTACAGAGACCGATGCAGATACAGGTTCTGATGATACTACAGATGTCGCAGACAGCACAGAGACCGGAGCAGATGCAGACGGAAGCGGAAACACAGACGACAGCATCCCGGCAGACAGCAGTGATGCAGACGGACACATCAGCTTCGCAGACTGCGGATTCCACTGGTATCCAGTCATCCTGATCCTTGTGATCGCAGGATACACAGTCCTGCGTATCCGGAAGATCCGCGAGGAACTTGACGGAGAGTAAGACAGTAACCCCAAAAGATACCAGAACGAAAAAACAATCCCGGGGATATCCACATATCCCCGGACAATAAAAAAGAAAGGCCTGACATCTAAACTTACAAACAACAAACCAAAATGATATATGTAAATTTTCCAAAATACTTACAAAACATCTGACATGAGCGGGCAGAACAGGAAAGCTCCCTGTCAGACCCATTCATGGCAGAAATACGAGGAACAGGAGGATAAGGACCATGGATCCTGAAAGAAGAAAAGCACTGCGGAAGACGCAGAAAAAATGTATCGCAGCCCAGGTGGTGATGTGTGCAGCCTATATATCAGCGGGCATCTTACTGGCTGTGACAGGCAGGCACTGTGTGGCAGATACTCCGATCTATATAGCCGGCGCAGTCATTACAGCCGGCTGCATGGCAGCTCTTGCAGTGTTTGAGTCAAGACTTTCAAGAGAACTTGCAGGATGACATGACAGGGGCAGCGCAGGCTGCCCCTGTTGTGCCTGAAAAAGGGATTATAAGGAAGTGACAGATCATGAAAAACAGGAATTGGTGCTAGAATATAAATAGTACAAGCCAAAATGAAAAATTCCAAATACACATAA
>OGYN01002481.1_pt1 | contig 13511 bp, 13 predicted proteins | sample 1576551 | NCBI WGS metagenome assembly OGYN01 (sample SAMEA3541589, study PRJEB24748) | human gut metagenome | biome: human gut; feature: human-associated habitat; material: faeces | place: China | collected 2012 | reverse complement strand
CCTGCTGGTGCAGCGAGGCACCGCCCCTGTGGCGGACGGGGCGCGGCTCATCGACCTGCTGCGCCGCCCGCAGGTGTCCTACGACGATCTGCGGCCCTTCGACCCCGGCGCACCGACGCTGGACAAGGCCGTGCGGGAGCAGGTGGAGATCACCGTCAAGTACGAGGGCTACATCCGCCGCCAGCAGCGGCAGGTGGAGGAGTTTGAGCAGCTGGAAAAGCACGCGCTGCCCGACGACATGGATTACAGCGATATTCAGGGCCTGCGTCTGGAGGCACGGGAGAAGCTGAGCGCGGTGCGCCCCCTGAATCTGGGGCAGGCCAGCCGCATCTCCGGCGTATCCCCGGCGGATATCGGCGCGCTGATGATCTGGCTCCAGTCCCGCCGCGGATAGTTTTGCAAGGATAAGGCGGCGCTCTGCCGCGCAACACGATAAGGAGGGTTTCCATGAGAAAATTTCTGGCCATTCTGGTCTGCAAGCTCATACGCTTTGTCGGTTCCTTTGTGGGGCGGGGCAGCAGCCTACCCGGACAGATCGCGCTGAAGATCTGCCCCGACATTTTGCAGCGGGTGCAGCTTCCGCCGGAGATCATCGCCGTTACCGGCAGCAACGGCAAGACCTCCACGTCCGAGATGATCGCCCATGTGCTCACCGCCGCCGGGAAAAAGGTGGTGTTCAACCGGGAGGGCTCCAACCAGATCGAGGGCGTCACCACCATGCTGCTGTGCAGCAGCACCCTGACAGGACGGTGTAAGAGCGACGCGGTGGTCATCGAGTCCGATGAGCGCTACGCCCAGTACACCTTCCGCTATTTCCAGCCCACCCACTACGTCATCACCAACCTGTACCGCGACCAGCTCACCCGCAACGGCCACCCCCAGTGGGTGTTCAAGTCCATCGAGCCCAGCATCGGCCCGGACTGCACGCTGATCCTCAACGCCGACGACCCGCTGGTGGCGCTGTTCGCCCGGGGACGGCAGAACCGGGTGGTCTGGTTCGGCATGGATCGCCAGCGCTTTTCCACCGATCACTGCACCGGCATCTACAACGACGGGAAATACTGCCCGCTGTGCCACGCGCCCATGGCCTACGACTACTACCACTACAACCACATCGGCGCGTACCACTGCACGAAATGCGATTTTCACCGGCCGGAGACGGCCTATACCGTCACCGACGCGGATCTGGATACCGGCTTCCTCACCATCAACGGCAGGGACCGCATCGAGCTGGCGTTCAAGAGCATCTACAACGCCTACAATATTCTGGCCTGCTATACCGTGTGTGCGCTGGCGGGGGTGGACGGCGCGGATATCGCCCGCAGCATCAGCCGCTATGTGCTGAAGAACGGCCGCATCGTCAACTGGCAGTACCAGACCATGCACGGCACGCTGCTGGCCTCCAAGCACGAGAACTCCGTGTCCTACGACCAGTCCCTGCGCTATACGGTGCAGCAGAAGGAGCCCCACGCCGTCATCATCATCGTGGACGCGGTGAGCCGCAAGTACTTCACCAGCGAGACCAGCTGGCTGTGGGACATCGACTTCGGTATGCTGAACACGGAGAACACCTCTCACATTTACCTGCTGGGCAAATATGCCGACGATCTGTACGTCCGGTTCTCCTACACCGACGTGCCGCCGGAGAAGCTCAGCGCCTACGAGAGCATCAGCGAGGGCGTGGACGCCGCCGTGCGGGATGGTGTGACCCAAGCCTATACCATCACCTGTTTCTCCGACAAGGGCAAGTTCCTGTCGCTGGTCAATACGCTTTAAGGAGGGTCTGCATATGCGCATCCAGCTTTTGCATCTCTATCCCGATCTGATGAATCTGTACGGCGAGTACGCCAACGTGGCGGCGCTGCGGCGCAGTCTGGAGCGGCAGGGAGCGGAGGTCGTCGTCCGCACCGGCACGCTGTATGAGGATATCGACTTCTCCGACGCGGACTTTGTCTACATGGGCGCCGGCACCGAAAGCGCCCAGCTTGTGGCGCTGGAGGATCTGCGCCGCTATACAGACGCCGTAGGCGCGGCGCTGGCGCGCGGCGTTGTGGTGGTGGCCACCGGCAACGCCATGGAGCTGTTCGGCAGCAGCATCACCTCGCCCGACGGCACGGTACACGCCGGACTGGGACTGTTCCCCTTCCGCACCACCGTGTCTGACACGGCGCGCATACAGGGCGACTGTCTGGCGGTGGGCGCTGCCACCGGGCAGACGGCGGTGGGCTTTGTGAACAAGGCCAGCCAGACCACGGAAGTCGCCCATCCGCTGTTCCGCATGGAGCACGGCCCCGGCAACGCCGCAGATACGGCGGAGGACGGCGCGTGGGAGGGCAGCTTTTACGGCACCCATCTCATCGGCCCACTGCTGATGAAGAACCCCCACGTCAACGCCTACTTCACGGAGCTGCTGTGCCGCCGGGCGGGACTGCCCTATCAGGCGCAGGACTGTCCCCACGAGCAGCGGGCCTACGAGGTGACGCTCCATGCCTTACAGGAGCGGTTCCGCCAGCAGTAAACACACAAAGCGCATAAAAAAGAGACACCTTGTAAGGCGTCTCTTTTTTATGCTTCTGTTCAGATGTACTGGCGCATACCCTCGGTGGCCACATCCTCATCAGCGCTGACGGTGACGGTGAACTTCACGTCGTTCTTCTCGCTGAAGCGATCCAGCCACTGGAGGAAGTTCTCCACCGCCTGCCAGTCGGTGCTGCCGGCGATCTTGCACAGGTTGTCCACAAACACATGGGAAATATCGTAATTGCCCGCGTACAGACCGCAGAGGAAACCGCGCAGGCAGTCAAAAGAATCCACATTGTACTCGCTGGCATTGACCAGACGCACATTGTAGCTGATGTCGTAGGTCATGTCGCGGCTGGGTTCGATGCAAACAACGCTGCCGGTCTCGGAATCCACGCTGGTGTGGATCAGCTCGATAAGCTGCTTCGTCTTACCTGCACCGTTCGCGCCCATGATCAGTCTAACCATAAGAAATCACTCCTTTGTCATAGATGGAGTTGGTTCTACTCCTGTCTGTAGAATACCATACCATGTAGAAAATAGCAACGAAAAAAAGTGGCTCTTTTTTTGGGCAAAACGCCTTACCGTCCCAGCTTGGACAGCAGCGTTTCGCGCAGCTCCTCGTAGCCGGGCTTGCCCAGCAGCGCGAACATATTCTTCTTATAGGCCTCCACGCCCGGCTGATCGAAGGGATTCACATCCAGCAGGTAGCCGCTGAGCCCGCAGGCGTACTCGAAGAAGTAGATGAGCTGTCCCATAACGCCCTCGTCCAGCCCGCCGGTGTACAGGGTGATGTTGGGGACGCCGCCCTCCACATGGGCCAGCAGCGTGCCGTCCATGGCCTGCTCGCGGATGAAGTCCATGCTCTTGCCCGCCAGGAAGTTCAGACCGTCGCCGTCCGTCTCGTCGTAGGGGACGGGGTTTTCGTGCTGCGACGGGCCGAAGCGCACCACCGTCTCAAAGAGATGGCGCTCGCCCTGCTGGATATACTGTCCCATGGAGTGCAGGTCGGCGGTGAACTCCACGCTGGCGGGGAACAGGCCCTTGCCCTCCTTGCCCTCGGACTCGCCGTACAGCTGCTTCCACCACTCGGCCATAAACCGGAAGCAGGGCTCATAGGCCGCCAGGATCTCGATCTTCTTGCCGCAGCGGTACAGCTCGTACCGGGCGGCGGCGTACTGCCACGTGGGGTTGGCGCTCATGTCCGCCGCCGTGCAGGTGTCCATCATCTCGCGGGCGCCGTTCATCAGGGCGTCGATGTCGATACCCGCCACGGCGATGGGCAGCAGACCCACGGCGGTCAGCACGCTGTACCGGCCGCCCACGTCATCGGGTACCACAAACGTCTCATAGCCCTTGGCGTCCGCCAGAGACTTCAGCGCGCCTCTGTGCCGGTCGGTGGTGGCGTAGATGCGCTTGGCGGCCTCCTCCGGGCCGTACTTCTTCTCCAGCAGCTCGCGGAAGAAGCGGAACGCCACCGCCGGCTCGGTGGTGGTGCCGGACTTGGAGATGACATTGACGGAGAAATCCACGCCGTCCAGCAGCTCCACGATCTCGCTCATGTAGTCGGAGGACAGGCCGTTGCCCACGAAGTAGATGTTGGGGGTGTCCTTCTTTTTCAGATTGTAGTTAGGGGAGCGCAGGCACTCGATCACGCCCCGGGCGCCCAGATAAGAGCCGCCGATGCCGATGACCACCAGCGCCTGAGAGTCCGCCTTGATGCGCGCTGCCGCGGCCTTGATGCGGGCAAACTCCTCCTTGTCGTAGTTCTCCGGCAGGCGCACCCAGCCGGTAAAGTCGCTGCCGGCGCCATCGCCCTTTTGCAGATGGTCATGGGCGATGCGCAGGCGGGGCGCCAGCGCCGCCTCGTAGGGCAGCGGGATAAAGCTGTTGCAGCTATTGAGGTCCACACGGATCATAGGATGATTCCTCCTTGGTAAAAGACGTCTTTTTCGGTGTTTCCCATCTTACAACGATCGTACCCAAATTACAAGGGGAAAAAGGCCGCCTACGCCGCGAAAACCGCCATACGCAGAAGCTGGGTGAACACCTGCCCCCAGCTGCGCCGCGCCACGGCTTCCTCCGCCACCAGCGGCACGGTCAGCAGCACCGTGTCGCCGTCCAGCACGGACAACTCGCCCAGCTGCTGCCCGGCCTCCACCGGAGCGGCGACCTGCGGCTCCAGCGTAACGGTGCGGGTCAGGCCGCCGGCCTTGGCCTTTTCCACCAGCACGGCGGTGTTCTCCGTCTCCGGCACCGGCTGTACGGCGTCCGACGCGCCCATGGCTACCGCCACCGGCGTCAGCGGCTCCGGCGGCAGGGCATCCGCCAGCGCGTAGGTGGAAAAGCCGTAGTTCAGCAGCGCCTTGGCGTCCTTACGCTCCGTGAAGAGCTGTACCTTATCAGGCGCTTTCATGATGACGGCGATCAGCTCCATGCCGTCCCGCTCCGCCGTGGCGCTGATGCAGTACCCCGCCGAGGCGGTGTAGCCGGTCTTCAGGCCGGTGGCGCCGTCATAGAAGCGGATGAGCTTGTTGGTGTTGGCCAGCTGAAATGCGCCGTCCCGGATGGTGTCCATCCAGATGGTGGTGAAGCGCCGTATGTCCGGATGGCGCAGCAGCAGCTCCCGGCTCATAAGGGCGATATCGTGGGCGCTGGTGACGTGTCCCTCTGCCGTCAGGCCGGTGCAGTTGACAAAATGGGTGTCCGCCATGCCCAGCTCAGAGGCCCGACGGTTCATCTGCTCCACGAACAGCTCGTGTACGCCGGCGACCTTCTCCGCCAGCGCCACCGCCGCGTCGTTGCCGGAGGCCACGCACACCGATTTCAACAGCTCCTCCACCGTGATCTGTTCGCCCTCCGCCAGATAGACCTGACTGCCGCCCATCCCGGCGGCCGCGGCACTGACTGTCACCACGTCGTCGTAGCCGATAGAGCCGCTGTCGATGGCCTCCATGGTCAGCAGCAGCGTCATGATCTTGGTGACGCTGGCGGGCTCCAGCTGCTCGTGCTCGTTCTGCGCGAACAGTACCTGCCCCGTGGAACGCTCCATCAGCAGCGCCGCCCGGCTGGCGATGGGCAGCTCCACCGCCTCTGCCCGCACCGGGTACAGACCCAGCGCGCACAGCATCGCCGTCAGCAGACAGATCGTGCGCCGTACCTTTCTCATCATCAGACCCCTCCCTGTGTTTTTCCTATTCCTATGCCCGCAGGAGAGAAATCATGCGCTTCGACAGAAATTGCGGTTGCAAAACCCGTGCCGACCTGCTATAATAGCAACGTTCGCAGGGTTGGTATATCGGTATTACAGCGGCTTCCCAAGCCGTTAAGGCGGGTTCGACTCCCGTACCCTGCTCCAAAAAAGTGAGGGACACACAGAAGTGTGTCCCTCACTTTTTTTGTGAGCGGCGCTTTTGCCGCGTACTTATTATATCCGCGCCACGTTCTTGGAGGCGACCACGTCCACGCCGGTGCCGCAGACGTTTTGCAGCACCACGTCGCCGATGGCGGCGGGGGCGTGTACCGTCACGGTACGCAGGGCGCGGGCCACCTCGTGAACCAGCGCCTTGGGGACCTCTCCGGCGGTGCGTACCGGCAGCACCGGCAGCGCCGCGCCCTCGATGGCGACTGTGCCGGTGACCGTCCGTGCCGGGGCTATGCACTCTTTTTTGGCGTAAGCCTCGCCGCGAGGACAGGTGTTGCCGCTGACGGAGGTCACGACACCGTTTTCCACCTCGGCGGTGAGCTGGCAGCCCATGGGACAGCCGATGCAGATCAATTCACGTTTCATTGTGCCTGCGCCTCCTCTACTACGAATGTCACCGTGTCCGCATCGGCGGGGACGGCGGCGGGGTCGAGGGGGAAGCTCTCCATCTCGCCGGGGGTCAGGATGCGCTTGGGGATACGCTTGAGCAGCGTGCTGCCCGCGTAGGCGCACAGCGCCGCGTTCCGGTAGGGCTGCCCCACTCGGAAGCGCACTGTTACCGGCGCGCCGCCCCGATGCAGGGTCTGGGGTACCGTATAGCGCACGCCGTTTTTGCCCTCCAGGCGGATGCTCTCGCTGTCCTTGACGCCCTCCAGTACATACCGGGCGGCGCTGCGTCCCGCTGCCGCCGCCTCCTGCGAGACGAAGTCCACCAGATCGTGGACGTGCAGCACGTTGCCGCAGGCGAACACGCCGGGCAGGGAGGTGGCCAGCGTCTCATCCACCGCCGGGCCGCCGGTGACGGCGTCCAGCGCCGCGCCCGCCTGACGGGTCAGCTCGTTCTCCGGCAGCAGACCCACGCTCAAAAGCAGCGTGTCGCAGGGGATGTACCGCTCCGTCCCGGCGACGGGCAGGCGGCGGTCATCTACCTGCGCCAGCGTTACGCCGGTGAGGTGCTCCTGCCCGTGGATCTCCACCACCGTGGTGGACAGGTACAGGGGGATATCGAAATCGTCCAGACACTGGACGATGTTGCGCTTCAGACCGCCGGAATAGGGCATGACCTCCGCCACGGCCTTGACCTCAGCGCCCTCCAGCGTCATGCGGCGGGCCATGATGAGGCCGATGTCGCCGGAGCCGAGGATCACCACCTGCCGTCCGGGCAGATAGCCCTCCATGTTCACCATGCGCTGGGCGGTGCCGGCCGACCAGATACCGGCGGGCCGCGTACCGGCGATGTTCAGCGCGCCACGGGGCCGCTCACGGCAGCCCATGGCCAGCACCACCGCCTGCGCCTTGATCTGCTGCAAGCCCACGCTGCGTCCCGTGACGGTCAGCACCTTCTCCGGCGAGACGTCCAGCACCATGCAGTCCGTCCACGCGGGGATGCCCCGCTCCTGCACGGCGTCGATGTAGCGCTGGGCGTACTCCGGGCCGGTCAGCTCCTGATGGAAGGTGTGCAGGCCGAAGCCCGCGTGGATGCACTGGTTCAGGATGCCGCCCAGCTCGCCGCTGCGCTCCAGAATGAGGATATCCCGCAGACCCGCGTCGTAGGCGGCTGCGGCTGCGGCCAGTCCGGCGGGGCCTCCGCCGATGATGGCCAGTTGTGCGGTTTTCATGAAAGCACCTCCTTGGTGCGGCCTGCCAGCAGGCGGCTGTCGCCGCCGCTCTTGGTCAGCTCGGTCATGGGAATGCCCAGCTCCTCGTGGAGCAGCTCCAGCGTGCGGGGCGAGCAGAAGCCGCCCTGACACCGGCCCATACCGGCTCTGACCCGTCGCTTTACGCCATCCAGCGACCGGGCGCCCCGGCGGATGGCCTCCCGGATCTCGCCCTCCGTGATCTGCTCACAGCGGCAGACCACCGTGGCGTAGGTCGGATCCTTTTCGATCAGCGCCTGCCGGGCGGCGAAGTCCATCTCGCGGGGGCGGGGGATGTCCTGCCGCTCCGGGATGAAATCGTCCTTCTCCGCCGCGCCCAGCTTTTCGGCGGCCAGCTCCGCCAGATACTGCCCGATGGCGGGGGCGGAGGACAGACCCGGCGACTCGATGCCCACAGCCTCGAAAAAGCCGTCGGCGCTCTCGCCCACGATGAAGTCGTCGTCACCACCCACCAGATGGGCGCGAAGCCCGGCGAAGCTGGTGATGACATCCCGCATGGGGAGGTTCGGCACGCTGCGCGCCGCCGTCTCCGTTACGCGGCGCAGACCCGCCGCCGTGGTGGCGGTGCAGCCCTTGTCGTCCTGATCCTCCGCTGTGGGGCCAACCAGCAGGTTGCCGTGGACGGTGGGGGATACCAGCACACCCTTACCCATGGCGGAGGGGAGCTGGAAAATGGTGTGCTGCACCAGCTCGCCGTCCCGCCGGTCCAGCAGGCAGTATTCGCCCCGGCGGGGAACGATGGTCAGCTTCGTCTCACACAGCTGGTTATGGAGCGTATCGCCGTATACGCCGGCGGCGGAGATGACCACCCGGCTCTCCAGTACGCCCTGCGCCGTCTCCAGCAGAAAATGATCGTTCTGCCGACGGATGTGCTGCACCTCCGTGTTGAAGCGGAACTCGCAGCCGTTGGCAGCGGCGTTCTCCGCCAGCGCGATGGTCATGCCAAAGGGGCAGATAATGGCGCTGGTAGGCGCATACAGCGCGGCCACAGCCTCCGGCGCGACCCGGGGCTCCTGACGGCGCAGCGCCTCACGATCCAGCACCGCCAGACTCTCCACGCCGTTGCGCTCTCCGCGGGCCTTCAGCTCCTCCAGACGGGGGACGTCGGCCTCGTCAAAGGACAGCACCAGCGCGCCGCACCGGCGGTAGGGGAAATCCAGCTGACGGGACAGCGCCTCCATCATCTGAGAACCGGCCACGTTGAACCGGGCCTTGGCAGAGCCGATGGGCGCGTCGAACCCGGCGTGGCAGATGGCGGAGTTGGCCTTGCTGGTGCCTGTACACACATCCTCGCTACGCTCCACCAGACAGATACGCAGCCGATAGCGGCTGAGCCAGCGGGCCACGGCGCAGCCAACGGCGCCGCCGCCCACGATCACAGCATCATACATCGTTCAAACCTCTTTCCTGAAGGGGGAGGGCAGTCTCTCCCTGCAACGTTTTCTTATACGACTTTATAAAATAACAAATCTGCGTGCTGCTTGTCAAGGCGAGGAGCAGAAAAGGCGTTCTTAACGGGACTTTAACGTTTTCTTAACACAAAAGTGTGTTACAATAGCGGCATACTTATAAAGAAGGGGGGGCCTGTGGATATGGACGCCTATTGGGCGAAGATCCGCAGCCATAAAAAGCGGGAGCGAGCCTCCATCAGCCAGAGCCTGTCCTACTCTGCGATGGATATGGCTATTGCGTTCAGCCTGTATCTGGCGGCGGTGCTGCTGTGCCTGTTCCTGCGGAATATCGACCAGCATCAGGATACCACCTATGTGGCGGTGATCTTCTTTCTGGATGTATTCCTGACGGCCTACTGGACCAACGGGTATCTGCTGGGCATCATCACCGCCGTGGCGGGTGTGTTCAGCGTGGACTATATCTTCACCTACCCCTACTGGCACATCAGCTTCACCCTCACCGGCTTTCCTCTGACGTTTCTGGTGATGATGACGATCTCCGTGCTGACGGCGGCAGTCACCAGCCGCGCCAAGCAGACGGAGGCGGCTCGCCGGGAGGCGGAGCGGGAGAAGATGTACGCCGATCTGCTGCGAGCCGTGTCCCACGACATCCGCACGCCGCTGACCGGCATCGTGGGCGCCACCAACGTCCTGCTGGAGCAGGACAAGGAGCTGACGCAGGAGCAGCGGCTCCAGCTGCTGCGCTCCACCAATGAGGACGCCCAGTGGCTCATCCGCATCGTGGAGAACCTGCTGTCCATCACCCGCATCAACTCCGAGGAGGCGCGGGTAAAGAAGGCGCCGGAGGCGGCGGAGGAGGTCATCGGCAGCGCCGTGGCCAAGACCCATAAGCACTATCCCGACGTGGAGGTGTGTGTCTCCGTGCCGGAGGAGCTGATGATGGTACCCATGGATCCGCTGCTCATCGAGCAGGTGCTGGTGAACCTGATGGAAAACGCCGTGATCCACGGCGGCACCAGCCGCATCGACATCACCCTGAGACAGGAGGGGGAGAACGCGGTGTTTACCGTGTCCGACAACGGCAGCGGCATCCCGGTCTACCTGCTGGGCAAGCTGTTTGATGGCGCGGCCCGCAGCGACCGTACCGCCGATGGCCGCCGCAGCATGGGCATCGGTCTGTCCGTCTGCCGCACGGTGGTGCAGGCCCACGGCGGGACCATCCGGGGAGAGAATAAAAAAGAGGGCGGCGCGTGCTTTACGGTGACGCTGCCCATGAAAGGAGACGACGATGAAGATTAAAGACAAGGTACTGATCGTGGAGGATGAACAATCCATCAGCAACTTTATCTCCATGATCCTCACAGCCAACGGGTACGATACCATCATCGTCCGCAGCGGGGAGGAGGCGCTGACCATGATCGCCTCCCACTGTCCGGACCTGATCGTGCTGGATCTGGGTCTGCCGGATATGGACGGCATGGAGGTGCTGAAGGCGGTCCGCAAGTGGTCCAACCTGCCCGTCGTGGTGGTCTCCGCCCGCAATCACGAGCACGATAAGGTGGAGGCGCTGGATTACGGCGCCGACGACTATCTGGTCAAGCCCTTCGGTACCTCTGAGCTGCTGGCCCGTATCCGCACCGCCATCCGCCACACCCGTACCACACTGTCCAACGCCCAGATCGCCCAGTCCGGCAAGTTCGTCACCGGCGACCTGACCATCGACTACGACAAGCATCAGGTGCTGATGAACGGCGAGAACGCCGGCCTCACCGTCAACGAGTATAAGATCGTGGCGCTGCTGGGCAAGTACGCCGGCAAGGTGCTGACCTACGATTTCATCATTCGGGAGCTGTGGGGGCCCAAGGCCAAGACGGACAACCAGATTCTGCGGGTGAACATGGCCAACATCCGCCGCAAGATCGAGCCGACCCCCGGCAATCCTCAGTACATCTTTACGGAGGTAGGCGTGGGCTACCGTATGCGGGAGGGCGACTGACCTCTTTACACGCCTGACATACCGAAAATGTATCGTATACCGAAACGCCCCTCTGCTGAGGGGCGTTTTTGCGGCACGCGGGTTTCGTTATACGAAAAAATCAAGCGGTGAGAATCGGCACTTCACGGGTTCTTTATATGCGATAGATAAAGGAAAAAGAGTCCGTCGGAAAGCGCGCGTTAAGAACCGCGCCGGCTTATTTACATTGCTTTTATCGCACGGTAAGATACAGGTACGCCCGCCGGGTACGGCGGGGGAAAATGTAAGGAGAGAAAGCAATGGAAGAAAGAAAAGGCTTTGGAACCAATTTTGGTTTCCTGATGGCCGCGGTCGGCTCGGCAGTCGGCCTGGGCAACATCTGGGGCTTCCCCAATAAAATGGGCGCCTCCGGCGGCTTTACATTCCTCATCGTCTATCTGGTTCTGGCAGTCCTCTGCGGCTTCATCGTCATGGTGGGCGAGCTGGCGCTGGGCCGCAAGACCCACCACGGCGCTGTGGGCGCCTACAAGGCCCTGAGCAAGAAGTTCAAGTGGATGGGCTGGATGGGTATCCTGTCCGCGTTCTTCATCCTGTTCTTCTACTGCGCACTGGGCGGCTACTGCATCAAGTACACCGTTCTGAACATCGGCGATCTGTTCCACGCCGGCTTCGGCGCCAACGCGCTGGCGGAGACGGCGGCTGCCAGCGGCAACTCCCTGGGCGCTGAGGTGTTCGGCGCATTCATGGGCAGCCCCACCGAGGCCATTGTCTACGGCCTGATCTTCGTGGCGCTGACCATGGTCATCGTCCTCGGCGGCATCGGCGGCGGTATTGAGAAGGTCTGCTCCGTGGGTATGCCCGCGCTGTTCGTCATGCTGCTCATCTGCATCATCCGTGCCTGCACGCTGGAGGGCGCTGTGGACGGCCTGAAGTATATGTTCGTCCCCGGCTGGGCGGTAGCCAACGGCGTCATCGAAGAAGCGCCCGGCTTCCTGACGGTGCTCTCCACCGCCGGCGGTCAGATGTTCTTCTCCCTGTCCCTCGGCATGGGCGCCATGATCACCTACGGCTCCTATCTGGATAAGAAGGAGAACCTGCAGAAGAACGCGCTGCTCATCATCATCATGGATACACTGGTGGCGCTGATGGCCGGTCTGTGCGTGATCCCCGGCCGCTTTGCGCTGGATCCCACCGGCTATCTGGGCGGCCCCAAGCTGCTGTTTATTACCATGCAGAACGTGTTCAGCCGTATGGGCGGCATCGGCCCCATCTTCGGCATCCTGTTCTATCTGCTGGTGGTGTTCGCCGCCGTGTCCTCCTCCATCTCCCTGCTGGAGGTCATCGTGGCCCACTTCGTGGATAAGGCCCGCAACGAGGGCAAGGGCGATATGCGCAAGAAGTACACCCTTATCGCCGCGGCCTGCGTGGGCGTTGGCTGCATCCTGGTGTGCGCCGACCGTCTGGGCGATGCCAGCTTCACCCCGTGGAAGCTGCTGAATCTGCCTGCGGAATCGATCCGCACATGGAATGACTGCTGGCTGGACTTCTGGGATATGCTGGCGGAGGGCATCATGATGCCGCTGGGCGCGCTGCTCATGTCGCTGATGTTCGGCTGGTGACCTTTTCAAATCTTGCGATGGCTTTTGCCACGTCAGCAAAGGCCTTCTGCGCGGGCTTGCCGCCGTCGCGCCAGTTGTCGTTCCGCTCGGGCCAGAGCATCCACACGCCCTGCTGGGGTTCAAACTCGGCGGGCATCCGGTACCCGTCCTGCTTCGGCGTTGTGCCGGTGATTCTTTTTGCCATACTGTGTCTCCTTATGATGAAACTGTTTTCAGCCGCGCGTCTTTTTCCCGCGCAGCGCGATCAGCGCCTCGCCGATCGCCACGCTGACGATCGAGCCAACCGTGATCGGCAGAAATGCCGCCAGCGTCTCCTGATCAAACGAAAGCGGGATCGCCGTGAAGATGATGGAAATAATAATGAGTGCCATCGGCACATAGGCGATACATTTGAGCGCCGTGTCAGACCCCGGCACGCGGAACGGGCGCGGCGTCTTCGCATCCTCGCGCCGCAGCTTCAAAAACGCCGGGAACACGGGCGCATAGCTCAGCAGGAGCATGACAAGGTTGAGCGCGAAAAAGCTCCAGAACAGGGACGAATCCGGCGAGAGCAGCTCGATGATGATGCCGAGGATGCACACGACGCTCGCAACGATGCCGCTCGTGAGCGCGGAGCCGATGGGCATGTCGTTTTTCGCCCAGCGGCGGGCAAAAATGGCCGGCATGTCGCCGTTTTCGGCGGCGTAGGCAGCCGTGGAGTTCACGCCCATGGACCACGAGATCATGTTGCCGAACAGCGTCACCAGGAACAGCAGGGCCACAATGCCCACCAGCAGGATCTGGCACCGCCGCAGCTTCCACCACTCCGTTTGAATCATATTCTTCATGCTCTACACCTCCTCAAACGCCCTGGCGCTTGTAGACCAGCGCGATCAGGGCCAGAAACACCGCCGCCTCTGCCCC
>OGYN01002471.1_pt1 | contig 13541 bp, 11 predicted proteins | sample 1576551 | NCBI WGS metagenome assembly OGYN01 (sample SAMEA3541589, study PRJEB24748) | human gut metagenome | biome: human gut; feature: human-associated habitat; material: faeces | place: China | collected 2012 | reverse complement strand
GCCGCGTTGGCGGCAGCGCGCTGCGGCGCAGCCAGCGCTTTGCGGGCGGCACGGCCAGCGGTACGCTGCGCCTGTTTTTCCTCAGCAATGGTCATACAAAACACCTCGCTTCACCTGTGGTGGAAGAAACTTGAAAAATATACAAAATCGACAGCGCATTTTTATACAAACATAATAAACACTTCAGACAAAAAAAGCAAGCCTTTTGGCGAAAAGAGGATTGAAGCCGCCGCTGCTTTCTGCTATGATTATCTTACAGCAGCAAACGCCGTGCGGGCGCTGCGCTGAGAGAACCTGCAACATTTTGTGGAAAGAGGCAAGTAAAATGTACAAGGATATGATGGACACCATCGGCATGGTCAATGCAGCCGACCCGGAACTGGGCGCAGCCATGGAGCGGGAGCTGACCCGTCAGCGCGAGAACATTGAGCTGATCGCCAGCGAGAACATCGTTTCGCCCGCCGTGATGGCAGCCATGGGCAGCGTGCTGACCAACAAGTACGCCGAGGGTCTGCCCGGCAAGCGCTACTACGGCGGCTGTGTTTATGTGGACGAGGTGGAGAATATTGCCATCCAGCGTGCCTGCCAGCTGTTCGGGGCAAAGTACGCCAACGTCCAGCCCCATTCCGGCGCACAGGCCAACCTTGCTGTGTATTTTGCCCTGCTGGAGTTGGGCGATACCGTTATGGGCATGGACCTTTCGCAGGGCGGTCACCTGACCCATGGTTCTCCGGTGAATATGTCCGGTAAAAACTACCACTTCATCTCCTACGGCGTCGGCGCAGACGGCGTCATCGACTACGCCGAGCTGGAAAAGCAGGTGCGCAAGGTGCGCCCCAAGATGCTGGTGGCGGGCGCTTCTGCCTACCCCCGCGCCATCGACTTTGAAAAACTGGCCGAGATCGCTCACGGCTACGGCGCATACCTGATGGTGGATATGGCGCACATTGCCGGTCTGGTGGCGGGTGGCCAGCACCAGAGCCCCGTGCCCTACGCCGATGTGGTGACCACCACCACCCACAAGACCCTGCGTGGCCCCCGCGGCGGCCTGATTTTGACCAACAACCCCATCATTGCCAAGCGCATCAACTCGGCAGTGTTCCCCGGCACGCAGGGCGGCCCGCTGGAGCATGTGATTGCGGCAAAGGCCGTCTGCTTTGGCGAGGCACTGAAGCCGGAGTTCAAGGAATACGCCCGTAAGATCGTGGAAAATGCGCAGGCGCTGGCGGCGGATTTGCAGCAGCGCGGGGTCAAACTGGTATCCGGCGGCACCGACAACCACCTGATGCTCATCGACCTGCGGGACGAGGAGTGCACCGGCAAGGACCTGGAGCAGCGTCTGGACAGCGTGCACATTACCGCCAACAAGAACACCGTCCCCGGCGAGACCCGCAGCCCCTTTGTGACTTCCGGCGTGCGTCTGGGCACCCCGGCTGTCACCACCCGCGGCATGGGTGCAGCCGAGATGCAGGTGATCGCGGACTGCATTGCAGACTGCATCTGGCACTATGAGGAAAAGAAGGACGAGATCAGCGAGCGTGTCCTGCGCTTGACCCGGGAGTTCCCGCTATACCAGTAAAAGCAACGTGTAAATAACAAGGCATCCGCAGCCGTTCTGCTAAGCATACAGGGCTGCGGGTGCCTTTTGTTACAAAACCGGAAGAGCCGGAAAAGGAGAAAAACGATGGAAAGCTTAGGCCTTTTGCATCTGTATTACGGCGACGGCAAGGGCAAGACCACAGCCGCCATGGGGCTTGCCCTGCGGGCGCTGGGCAGCGGAAAACATGTGGTCATCGTGCAGTTTTTAAAGGGCGGGCAGAGCGGCGAGATCCCGCTGCTGGAACAGCTGGGCGCTGTCGTTTACCGGGGCAAGGCCGGGCAGAAATTTGTTTTTCAGATGAACGAGGCGGAAAAGGCCGCTACCCGCGCTTTACAGAACAAAAACCTTGCGGCGGCGCTGGCGCAGCCCTGTGATATGCTGGTGCTGGACGAAGCCGGCAGCGCGTGGGAGCTGGACATGGTGGACAAAGCCCTGCTGCAGCAGGCGGTGCTGCACCGCCCCGCCGGGCAGGAGTGCATCCTGACCGCCCACGCAGCCCCCAGGTGGATGCTGGATGCCGCAGATTACCTCACAGAGATGTGCTGCCGCCGCCACCCCTACCAGAAGGGCATCGCCGCACGGAAGGGCGTGGAGTATTAAGGTTATAGCAAAAAGGAGTTGTTGCGCATGATGCAACAACTCCTTTTGCGGTTTCAGGTATCCCAGAACGCTGCCAGCGCCGTTTCCAGCGCGGCGGTACCGGGCAGATACCGGATGTGCTGCCAGTGTGGCGGGAACAGACGGGCGGTGTCGGGCTGCGCAAAGCGGTCGTCCAAAAGCAGCACCACGCCTTTGTCCTGTGGGGTGCGCACCACCCGCCCGGCGGCTTGCAGTACCTTGTTCATGCCCGGGTAGCGGTAGGCGTAGTCGAAGCCGCAACCGGACTGCTCCTCGTAATACCGGCGCAGCATCTCCTGCCGGGGGTTCACCTGCGGCAGACCCACCCCCACGATGGCACAGCCGATGAGCCGGTCGCCCACAAGGTCTACCCCCTCGCCGAAGATGCCGCCCATCACGGCAAAGCCCAGCAGCGTGTTGGCGGGGTGGGGCATGAACTGCGCCAGAAACTCCGCACGCCCGGCATCGTCCAAGCTGCGCTGTTGCACAAGGGTGGAGATATCCGGCCAGCGGGCGGCAAACGCCTCGTATACCTGCTGCAAATAGGCGTAGCTGGGGAAAAACGCCAGATAGTTGCCGGTCTTACCCCGCGCCAGCGCCGCCAGCGCATCGGCTACGGCGGGCACACTGGCTTCCCGTTGGCGGTAGCGGGTGGAAATGCTCGGCAGACAGAACAGCCCCAGATTTTCCGGCGGGAAGGGGCTGGGCAGCGCCACCGCCCGGGCATCGGCGCAGCCCAGCACGCTGCGGTAAAAGGCAGGCGGGGTCAATGTGGCACTGAACAGCGCCGCGCTGCGCCCTGCCGCCAGACTGGCGTCCACAAAAGGCGCGGGGTCTAAGCAGAGCAGATACAGCTCCAGCTCGCTGCCCCGGGCGGTAAGCTGGGTGACAAAATGGCTGTCGTACCGGTCGGCGGCGCGAGCAATGTCCTGCAAGGCAAAGTAGAGCTCCAGCAGTTGCGCATGGGCGGGGTCCTCGGGGTTTTGTTCCAGCCAGTCCTGTAACGGGGTGTGCACCGCCCGCAGGGCAGCGGGCAAAGCGGCGGGCAGCTGCTGCAAAAAAACGGTGCCGTCCCGGGCGTACAGCGGCTGCGGCAGGGCAAAATCCGGGGCAGCTTCGGCGGGTAAAAGGCTTACCTGTGCGGGCTCTGTCTCCCCGGCAAGTTCTGTGCCTGTGCGGGGCGCAGCCTGTGCGCAGGCCTTGCGCATCGCCAGAAAGACTTTATCCGCCTTGGTCAACGCGGTTTTCAGGCTGCTTTTGCCCTTGCCCAGCGTCCGTTTTGCCTCGGTCAGGCTGCTTTTGGCAAATTGCGCCGAGTACATGGCGCGGGCTCTGTCCGGCAGGTTGTGCGCTTCGTCAATGAGGAATAGCCAGTCCCCGGCGGCATCGAAAAAACGCTTGAGGTGCACCACCGGGTCAAACAGATAGTTGTAGTCCCCAATGACCACATCGCACCACTCGCTCAGATCCAGCCCCAGCTCAAAGGGGCACACCGAAAACTGCCGGGCGGTGTCCGCCAGCGCGGCGCGGCTGAAACTGCCGCTGCCGTCCAGCAGAGCTGCCAGCGCGTCCTTGCGGCGGTCGTAATAGCCGTTGGCAAAGGGGCATACCTCCGGCAGACAGGCAGGGTGCCCTTCGGCGTCCGGATGCAGACAGGCCTTTTCCTTGGCGGTCAGGGTCACGCTGCGCAGGGCAAGGCCGGGCTGTGCGGCACGCAGCCGCGCCACCGCGTCCTCGGCGGCGGCTTGGGTGGTGTTGCGGGCGGTCAGATAGAACAGCTTTGCACCACAGCCCTCGCCCATGGCTTTCAGGGCGGGGAAGAGGGCGCTCATGGTCTTGCCGATGCCGGTAGGTGCCTGACAAAAAACGCGGGTGCCGCCCTTGCGGTCGGTGCTTTTTCCAGCGCGGCAGGCGCGGTACACTTCACCCGCCAGCGCCCGCTGCCCGGGGCGGTACTCCGCAAAGGGAAATTGCAGCGCAGCAAGGCTTTGGCTGCGCCGGATGTCCCAGTCCAGCTGGCGCTGCGCCCACGGGGCATACTGCATTAAAAGCTGCCGCAAAAACTGCTCCAGCTGCTGCCGGGAGAACTGCCGCGTAAAACGCAAAATTTGGTCAGTATCAACTTGGTAATAGGTCAGCCGTACGGCAAGCGCTTCCAGCCCCTGCTGGCTGCTGTAAATGGCGGCATATACCATGCCCTGCGCCCAGTGGCAGGGGTTCAGCTCCTCGGTGATCTCCTCATAAGGCACAGTGGTGGTCTTGATCTCGTCAATGGTCACAGTGCCGTTTTCGTCGGTGAAAATGCCGTCTGCCCGGCCCTCCAGCGTAAAAGCGATGCCGCAGGCTTCCCGCTCCGCGCGGAGGAATACCTCGGCCTGATAACCCTCCCCGGCGGCCTTTTGCAGCTTGCGGTGGATGCGTGCACCCTCGTTGGCGCGGTCAAAGCCGGTAAAGCGGCTGTCGATGTTGCCGGTGCGCAGTAAAAACTCCACCAGTTGCCGGATGGGCAGATGGATGCTTGCCAAGGCGTTTCACCTCCGTTTTTTCGTTATCCTACCCCGAACAGCTCCATGCACTGGGCGGCTGCGGCATCCACCTGTGCAAAGTCCACGGCGGTGCGGTAGTAGGTCTCCAGTTCATCATGGCAGCTTTTTGCCTGCGCCATTAGGGCACAGGCCTGTTCCAACAGCTCGGCGGCGGCGCGCTCGTTGAAGCGCAGCCGTGCGCGGCAGGCAGAAAGGTTCTCCCTGTCCACAAAACGGCTGCACCGCACGGTCTGCGCCGCAGACAGCCGCACCGGATGCCAGCGGTTGTCGGTCAAAAACGCCAGCCGCAGGGAGGGAATGATAATGTGGTCGATCTTATCCTCCGGGTGTATGGCGCAGGGGCAGGTGATGATGTGGTAGCCCCGCGCCAGCGCCTCGGCGCGGATGAGCTCCAGCAGCAGGCGGGAGACTGCCCCGTAGTCGTCCCGGAAGAGGATGCATTTGTCTGCCAGCGCCTGCACCGTGCCCTGATAGAACACCTCGCCTTTGGGCGTGATGGCCGAGAGCAGCCGCAGCTCTTCAGAGCCCATCTCCTCAGTGCGGGGCAAAAGGCGGGTGCACAGCCGCTTGACGTAGCGGCGCACTTTTTCAAAGTTTGCGCTGCACGCTTCGGCGCGGCGGCTGTCCAGCAGCAGGCTGCCCGCCGAGGCCACATACCGCGCCGCCCGGCTGCGCAGCAGCTGGTTGCGGGCAAACAGGGCGGTCACCTCGTCCTTGTGGGGGTGCAGGGCATCGGCATCGATGGTGTGGTACAAACTCAACACCCGCTCGTCTGCGCCGGGGGCTTCCGGCTCCACCACATGGGGCGCGGTGGCGTCGATGATGGCGCGTTTCTGTCGCAGGAACACCACCCCATCCAGACTGTCGGGGTCGCTGGCGCAGTGGATGCGCTGGATGGGCTCGCCCTTATCCTGTGCGGCGCGCGCCAGACGCTTCATCAGGGTAGACTTGCCGCAGCCCGGCCCGCTTTTGAGCAGCACCAGCTGCATCCCGGGCTCCCGGCGCAGCGGCGCAAAGTAACCCTTGAACCCGGCGGGCGTTGTAGCGCCCAGAAAGAAATCCACAGAAGGATGCACGGAACTTTCCATACAAAAACACCTCGCTTTTGCTTTACAGTATGCAAAAGCGGTGCGGTTGGTTCCTGTCCTTACCTATTATAGGTATGCTCGCACACGGCGGCAATGGTGTCCCGCAGCACGGTAAAGTCCGCAAAGGCTTCGGGCTTGTTCTGAGGTTGGCGCAGCAGGGCGGCGGGGTGGAAGGTACCCATAAACAGGATGCCGCTTTTTTCAATGATCTGCCCGTGCTCCCGGGTGACGGAAAAATCCTGCCGGATCATCCGCTGGGCGGCAATGCGCCCAAGGCAGACCACGATCTTGGGCTGCAGCAGCCGGAACTGCTCCCGCAGCCACGGCATACAGGCTTCGCTCTCGGCGGGCAGCGGGTCGCGGTTCTGGGGCGGGCGGCACTTGACGATGTTGGCGATATAGCAGTTCTTTGCGCGGTCAAGGTCGATGGCAAACAGGTATTTGTCCAGCAGCTGGCCGCTGCGCCCCACAAAGGGCAGACCCTGCTCGTCCTCGCTCTGGCCGGGACCCTCGCCCACAAACAGCACCTCGGCGTCCGGCACGCCCTGCCCGAACACCACGTTCGTCCGGGTGGCGCACAGCTCGCACCGGGTGCAGGCAAGGCATTCAGCCTTTAAAGTATCCATATCCATGGAGAACATCTCCTTTAAAACCAGTATGATATTTTATTCACAAATCAAATGGCAGTTTCTCCCCTAAAATATAGCACAAAAACACAATTTTGTCTTGAACTTTTTGCCGTCTGTGCTAGAATAAAGAAGAAAGGCATCCTTGTGTCCAACAGATACGGGAAGCAAATTTTGGAAAGCATTTTCGGAGGTAATCACAATGGCTGATATGTTTGCACCGCTGGTAGCACAGCTGAAGGCAAATCCCAAGACGATCGTGTTCACCGAGGGCAATGACCCCCGCATTCTGGAGGCCGCAAGCAAGCTGCTGGCCGAGGGCGTGCTGAAGGTCGTTATGGTGGGCAACGAGGCAGAGTGCAAGGCTGCTGCCGCCGCCGGTAACTTTGATATTTCCGCTGCCGAGATCATCGACCCGGAGAACTACGCCGGTTTTGATGAGATGGTCAGCACCATGGTGGAACTGCGCAAGGGCAAGCAGTCCGCAGAGGAGTGCACAGCCCTGCTGAAGAAGTCCAACTACTTCGGCACCATGCTGGTGAAGATGGGTAAGGCAGACTGCCTGCTGGGCGGCGCTACCTACTCCACTGCCGACACCATCCGTCCCGCTCTGCAGCTGGTCAAGACCAAGAAGGGCGCACATCTGGTGAGCTCCTGCTTTATTCTGGACCGCGACTGCGGCGAAGAGGGTCTGAAGCGCATTGCCATGGGCGACTGCGCTGTCAACATTGATTACACCGATACCGTCGATAAGGCTACCGGCGAGGTCAAGGTATCTGCCGCTTCCAAGCTGGCAGAGGTTGCTGTGGAGACTGCCCGCACCGCAAAGCTGTTCGGCATCGACCCGAAGGTGGCTGTGCTGAGCTTCTCCACCAAGGGCTCCGGCAAGGGCGGCACCGTGGCACTGAGCCACGATGCTACCATCAAGGCACAGGAGATGGATCCCGAGCTGGCTGTGGACGGCGAGCTGCAGTTTGACGCAGCCGTTGCTCCCGAGGTGGCACAGGTCAAATGCAAGGGCAGCAAGGTGGCTGGTCAGGCCAACACCTTCATCTTCCCCTGCATCGAGGCCGGCAACATCGGCTATAAGATCGCACAGCGTCTGGGCGGCTACGCTGCCTACGGCCCCATCCTGCAAGGTCTGAACGCACCCATCAACGACCTGTCCCGCGGCTGCAACGCAGACGAGGTGTACAAGATGAGCCTGATCACCGCTTGCCAGTCCTAAACAGTTTTAGCACAAACGAGGAGAAGCCTTCGGGCTTCTCCTTTTTGTTTTGCCCCTCTTGCAATCCGGCGGGGTTTATGGTACAATATCTTAGCATCCACAAGGATGTGTCGGACAGCGCCTGCTGCGTGGTTCGGCATACGGATGCGGGTCCTGTACGATGGATTCGCTGTGAACCAGGTCAGGTGGGGAACCAAGCAGCCTTAAGCAGTGCGTTCGTGCGTTTCAGTAAGCCTGCATCCGTATGCCGAGTTACGCAAGGCGGGGACAAAACCCCGTCGAGCGCTGTCCTTTTATTTTTGCCGCAAAGGCCGGGAAAGGGGAGAGATCGCGATGTATCGTGCGCTTTACCGCAAATGGAGACCCCAGCGGTTTGAGGATGTGGTGGGCCAGCGTGCCATCGTGACCGCACTGAAAAACCAGATCACCGCAGGACGCGTAGGCCATGCGTATCTGTTTACCGGCGTGCGCGGCACCGGCAAGACCACCTGCGCCAAAATTTTTGCAAAGGCGGTCAACTGTCTGCACCCGGTCAATGGCGACCCCTGCGGGGAGTGCGAGATCTGCAAAGGCATCGACAACGGCAGTCTGCTGGACGTGGTGGAGATGGACGCGGCCTCCAACAACGGTGTGGACGATATCCGCGACCTGCGGGACGAGACCGCCTACACCCCCAGCGCCTGCCAGTATAAGGTGTATATCATCGACGAGGTGCACATGCTGTCCACAGCGGCCTTCAACGCGTTGCTGAAAACGCTGGAAGAGCCCCCTGCACACGTCATCTTCATTCTGGCGACCACCGAGATCCAGAAAGTGCCCGCCACCATCCTCTCCCGCTGCCAGCGGTACGATTTCACCCGCATCGGGCCGGAAGACATCGCCCAGCGGGTCGAGTATATCGCCGGTCAGGAGGGCTTAGAGTTGACGACCGGTGGTGCAGAGCTCATCTCCCGTCTGGCTGACGGTGCCATGCGCGACGCCCTCTCGATCCTCGACACCTGCGCCGGCGTGACCGCAAAAATCGATGCCGATGTTGTCCGCCGGATGGCGGGCGTCACCGACCGGAGCTACCTGTTCCATATTTCGGATGCTCTGGAAGCGCAGGACGGCGCAGCGGCGCTGGCTCAGCTGGCCGCACTGCGGCAGCAGTCGGTGGATGTGAAGCGTCTGACGGAAGAGCTCATCGCCCACTACCGCGCCCTGATGCTGGCGGCTCTGCCCGGCGGGCAGAACCTGCTGTCCGGTGTTTCCCCCGAAGAGGAACAGCAGTACCTCGAAAAAGGCCCTCAGCTGGGCCAGCGGGAGGCCATCCGGGCCATCCGTACGCTGGGCAACGCCCTTGAGCATATGACCCGGGGCAGTGACCAGCGCATCGAGCTGGAACTGGCCCTCTTCACCCTCTCGGAGTTTGCCGGCTTCAGCTTTACCATCGCGATCACCGCCTCCGGGGCAGCCCCAAGAAACTGTCCACTGCTTTCTGCACTTCCGGCAGCCACACTTGCAACAAATGTTCCATGCCCATCTGTATCTTCCGAAGAGATCAGTTCCTGCGGGCTTTCCGAATGCAGAGCCGCATTGATTCTTTCTTCGGTATACTCTGTTCCATACAGAAAGCCCTCCGGCGGATCCCCATCCTGAATTGTCTGATCCCAGATCCCCGCAATTCTTGTTGTCCCGTCAAGATTACGGAATACCGGATGGGTATAATCGATCCCCGTATCCACAATTCCAATCAGCGTCCCGCGCCCCTTGTTTCCCAGGAAGGGCTGTTCTGCCGTCCGGGAAATTCCTGCGCTGTCCAGGCTGGATGTATCTAATATGGTATAAAGATTCGGGATCGAGTCATAGCCATACTGCTGGACTGAGAGCGGCAGCGCCTCCGCCAGAGACCGGTGCCAGATCACATACTCATGATTGACAAAATCATAGCAGCCGGAATCATTTTCCAAAATCTGGTTATAGGTAAAAGGAAAAAAACGTTCGATAAAATCGGCGGTTTGGTTGTCTGGAAGAGAAGAACAATTCATAGCGTTTTCCATAGAGATTTTTTAGAATTTAAGATAAGATATGCGGTAAAATACGAAAGCTTCCCTATACTCTGTCGGAAAAACTTGTTATAATAAATATAAGTTAGATAATGACATTTATATGAGGAGGTGCCCTTATGAAAAAATACCTGTATATGATAGCTGCCCTGTTCGGCATCGATTATTTCTGCAAGGAAAACATAGAAGCCCAGAAACCGGAAGATTTTCCGCGCGACATGGAAAAAAGCCATGGAAAGATCCGCCTGTACCGCAATCACAACGACGGTTTCTGTTTTGGAGTAAAAAAAGAAAAGAAAGAACTGGTCCGCATGGTGCCGGTTGTCTTTACCTCGGCGGCAGCGGGCATTCTGACATGGTTATTGTGCCGGGACGAAGGCAGAAAAGCCGATCGGATCGGTTTTGCCCTCATCACGGCGGGTGGTTTAAGTAACCTGTATGACCGCCTCAAACGCGGTTATGTGGTAGATTATTTCAGCATCCGGTGTAAATACCTGGAAAAGGTCGTCTTTAATCTGGGAGACTTTTTTATCTTCGCAGGAAGCGCCCTGATCGCAGCCTCCGATCTGCTGGGAGCCGTCCGTGATCTTAGTTCTCCGGCAGAGGCTCACATAAAAGCGCTCCGACTGCCGTGGCGAAAGACGGATGAGGCGGAATGATATAGTCGATTCCAAAGACATCGTGCATCTGATTGAAAATGTCAAAGGTCTTTGCAGCAGGTGCAAGGCTGGCGAGAGAACCGGTCAGGACGACATTCCGGGTGGTGTCCTGGCTGAGAGCCAGGGACGCCATCACACCCACATTTTCATAAATCATATTGAAAAGAGCGGCAGCCAGGTCAGCATCCGAGGCGCCGCTTTTGATTCGCCCAAAATTGGCAGCGGTTAAGTCGGCGGCAAGTCCCGGGACATCTTCCTCCTGCACGTCGGCGATGCGGAGATCTGCCATGGCCTTATTGCCGCGCAGCGCCATCTCTGAGAGGGCAAAAATGTCGGTGACGCCGAGAAAGCGCTCCGCCATGCCGGCAAGTGTCCCACCGCCGACGCCGCTTCCGCCCAGATGACGGAAGCCGTTTGTCCTGGAAGCGCGGATAAAGGCAGAGCCGGTTCCAAGGCTGACCACCAGCGCTTCGTCAAGCCCGGACAGGTATAGGCCGCCGTGTCCGATGGCATCCAGTTCCAGGGCATGGATGGTCGGGATGCCGAAGATATTTTCATGGAAATACGTCGAACCGAGCCCGGTCAGGACGATTTTTTCAACATCGTCAAACGAAGCGCCCTGCTGATCCAGGAAACGCCCGAGAACACCGTAAGCCGAGGTGCGCGGGTCATCCGCGTGAACCTGAAGCGTACCAAGCAGAGTGCCATGCTCATCCAGCGCCGCCGCCTTGGTGCTGGAACTGCCGATGTCGATTCCGAGGGATAAATTCATTTGCTTATCTCCTTTATGATATAAAAATAGGATATGGCTGCCAGGGCAGTCGTTCCGTATCTTTTATGACTGTAAGAATTGGATTGTTTTTATAAACATTATAGGGTAAAGTAAAATAAAGTGCAATGGAAGAATGTGGTCCGAATGTTCTTAAAATGATATTTCAAATGGATAACATAAAGATTTATATGTCACGCCCAAGCTTTGTTGAGATTCCGGCAGAGACTGAAATATGCTTTAATGATAAGGAAATAGTGACCGAAAATACGGGATATCAGGCATGGTGGAGCAGAGAGTATGAGATCCATGTTTAATAAGGAGTTCTTTAAGTGTTCCCAGTTTACGCACATTAACAGATGTACTTTTTCCCTCGTTATTAATATAGCTTTTTGCAATATAAAAAGACTCCGAATTTTTTTGACACAAAAAAAAGCAGGTTCTATGCGGCCTGCAAGGTATTTTTCTATTATTCAACGGTCAAACTCCCGGAGACGGCAGAAGTATGGAAATGCAAGCCTGTATTTATTGACAGAACCTATGAAATACGGTAGAATCAACCTTAAAAAAGAGTAATCCCCTACATGGGGAGATAGGAGTTGAGTTTTTTGAGTTCTGGTGATGGGATACAGCTATTGATTTTGGTACTGCTGCTTTTGATGTCGGCTTTCTTTTCTTCGACGGAGACGGCGCTGACGACGGTCAACAAGATCCGGGTGCGGACGCTGGCGGAGAATGGCGATAAGCAGGCAGAGTATGTATTGAAGATCATAGAGGATCCGAGCAAAATGCTGAGTGCGATTCTGATCGGCAACAATGTGGTAAACCTGTATGCGTCTTCTCTTGCGACGGTTCTTGCCACCCACATCTGGGGTAACAAGATCGTAGGGATTGCGACGGGCATTCTGACGCTTTTAATCCTGATTTTCGGCGAGATCACGCCGAAGACGGTTGCGACTATACAGGCTGAGCGGATTGCATTTCGGTTCGCTAAAATCATTTATTATATCATGACGGTGCTGACACCGGTCATTTTTGTGGTCAACCAGCTCTCGTTTTTAGTGTTGAAGCTGCTTCGCGTGGATGTGAAGGCAAAGGGCGAGTCCATCACGGAGGATGAGCTGCGGACGATCGTGGAGGTCAGCCACGAAGAGGGCGTCATCGAGTCCGAAGAGAAGAAGATGATCAACAATGTGTTTGATTTTGGGGACGCCGTGGCGCGCGATGTCATGCTTCCGAAGGTCAACATGACGTTTGTGGACGTGGATGCGACGTATGACGAGCTGATGGAGGTATTCCGCAGTGAGAAATACACGCGTTACCCGGTCTATGAGGAGACGACGGACAATGTCATCGGTGTTCTGAACATCAAGGATATTTTCTTAAAAGGCGGGGAAGAGGGCTTTTCTGTCCGGAAATATCTGCGGAAACCTCTCTATACATATGAGTTTAAGAAGGTTGCTGAGCTGATGCGCGAGATGCGGAAAGCAGCGATCAGCATCGTGATCGTGCTCGACGAGTACGGTTCGACGGTCGGTCTTATCACGCTGGAAGATATGCTGGAGGAGATTGTCGGAGATATCCGGGACGAGTACGATGGAGACGAGGAAAAGTCCATACAGCGCATCGCCCCGCGGGAATACATGGTAGACGGTTCGGTCAAACTTGACGATCTGGATGAACGCCTGAATCTGGAGCTCCAGTCAGACGAATATGATTCCATTGGCGGACTGGTGATCGGACTTTTGAACCATCTTCCACAGGAAAAAGAAGAGGTTGTGGTGGAAAACGTCCGCCTCGTCGTCGAATGTGTGGATAAGAACCGGATCGATAAGATTCATTTGTACCTGTTAAGCCCGTCGGAGGCGGCGTTAGCTAAACATACCGCCGATGGTGCCGCTTCCGGCGCAGAGGGCGAAGGAAAGCAGCAGGGATGAGGCAGTCTCCTTGAGGGACTGTCGGATCGCAAAAGACAGGGCTAGAAAAATAAGAAAATAAAGGGCGCCGGCACAGAATCCCCAGAGGAACCGGCGCCTTTTTGCTTTCTTTCCGGCGACGAGTCCTGCCAGAAAGCAGGCGAGAATGTAGATGCCGCGCACTCCTAGCGTGATTTCCTTTTCACCCCACTGAAACCGGTACATCCCAAACGCGAGCAGAAGCAGAAAGACAGCGGTTGCCGCGTAGGAGAAGAGGGAAGAACGGAGCAGAATCTGGATAGCTGATTTTTCCATGATAAAATACCTGTGTGCATTCTTGTTCTATCCATATGAACCAAGGAGGACAAATATGCCGCCACAAATTGAAATACTTGCACAAGCGGGCAACATATGATATAATCTGTAGGACTTTATATACTAAAAAA
>OGYN01002454.1_pt1 | contig 13606 bp, 8 predicted proteins | sample 1576551 | NCBI WGS metagenome assembly OGYN01 (sample SAMEA3541589, study PRJEB24748) | human gut metagenome | biome: human gut; feature: human-associated habitat; material: faeces | place: China | collected 2012 | reverse complement strand
ACTACCCGGTGAACAGCGTGGCCTATACCGGCACCCACGACAACGAGACGCTGGTCTCCTGGTACCAGACCATCTCGGACGCCGAGCGCGCCATGGTGCGGGATTACCTGTATGACTACGCCACTCCGGACGAGCAGCTTTATAAAAGCATGATCGCACTGATCCTGCGCAGCGCAGCGGCACGGTGCATCATCCCCATGCAGGACTGGCTGGGGCTGGATAACGCCGCCCGCATCAATAAGCCCTCCACCGTAGGCCAAAACTGGCGCTGGCGGCTGAAAAAGACCCAGCTGACCAGGAAGCTCCAGAAAGAGATCTGCCAGCTGACCACCCGCTACGGCCGGAAGAACTGGGCATGACCATAAGAGAACTCAATACAAAGGGCAGGGCAGCCTGTGGGCTGCCCTGCCCTTTGTTGCGGAGTGCCCCTTGGCAAACCTGCCGTGATTGCGCTATAATAGAGCCGTAACAGTTCCACAAAGGTGTGGTAAGGGAGGTGCGGCCATGATCCGGGTGGCGATCGTAGAGGACGACGCGGAGGTGCAGGGGGTATTGCAGGAGTATGTCCGGCGGTATACCCGGCAGTACGGGACAGAGTTTGAAGTAACGGTCTTTGCGGACGGGGTGGACATTCTGGAGGATTACCGCGCGGTCTACGACATTATTTTTCTGGATGTGGAGATGAAGCATCTGGACGGCATGACCACGGCAGAGCGCATCCGGCAGATGGATGCCGAGGTGATCCTGATCTTCATCACCAATATGGCGCAGTACGCCATCCGGGGTTACTCGGTGGGAGCGCTGGACTATGTGCTGAAGCCGGTGCCCTACTTTGCCTTTTCGCAGCAGCTGCTCAAGGCCGTTTCCCGGCTGGAAAAGCGGGCAAAGCGCTACCTGACCGTGCCGGTGGAGGGCGGGCTGCGGCGGCTGGACACCGCCAGCATCTATTATTTGGAAAGCGAGGGGCACCGGGTGCACTTTTATACCGATGAGGGCGATTTTTCCGCCCCCGGCGCCCTCAAGGCCTTTGAGGAAAAGCTGGCAGACTGCCCCTTTGCCCGCTGCAACAGCGGCTACCTTGTCAATCTGGCACAGGTGCGGGAGCTGCGGCAGAGCACCGTACAGGTGGGCCCCTGCGAGCTGCAGGTCAGCCGTCCCAAGCGCAAGGCCTTTCTTGCGGCCCTGACCGACTACATCGGAGGTGAAGGCTCATGACCGCGCTGCCGGATATCCCCCGGCTGTACACCGCCCTTGCCGAGTGTCTGGCGGTGCTGCTGTTCACCCCGGCGCTTGCACCCCGCTTTTCCAAGGCGGTTACCGTGGGTATCACCCTGCTGTGGGCGGCGGTGCTGTCGGCTTTTCTGGCGCTGACGGGCAATGTGCCCGGCGGGCTCTGGATCCCCTGCATGGTGGCGGCAATCGGGTTTTCCTACCTATATTTATGGGGTGTGTGGAGCATCACCCTGCTGGAGGCCGGGTATCACTGCGCCCGGGCGTTTATTCTGGCAGAACTTGCCGCCAGCGTGGAGTGGCAGCTGCACTGCGCCCTCTGGCCTGCCCGCAGCGCATGGGGGGCGCTGTCTCTGTTGCTGCTGGCGCTGGTGTACGGGGCGCTGTTCGGGGGGATGTGCTATTGGCTGCACATCAGCCCCCGGCCCGCCGGGCACTTGCAGATCAGCGGCAGCGCCGCCCTGACGGCGGTCATGCTGGCGCTGGCCGCCTTTGCGGTGAGCAATCTGGGCTTTCTGCCGGGCAGCGATATCAACATGAGCATCTTTTCCATCCGCACACTGGTGGACTTTTCCGGCGTGTTGATCCTGACCGTGCAGCACGAGCAGCTGCGGGAGAACGCTTTGCACAGCGAGCTTGCCGCCATGGACGAGGTGCTGCACCGCCAGTACGAGCAGTACAAGCGCAGTAAAGAGGGGATCAACCTCATCAACCGGCGGTACCATGAACTGAAAGTCCAGCTTGCCCGCATCCGGGAGGAGCAGGACCAGACCAAGCAGAACGCCGCCATTGCCGCCATGGAGCAGAACATCCGCCAGTACGAGGCCGAGAACAAGACCGGCAACCCGGTGCTGGATACCCTGCTCACCGCCAAGACCATGGAGTGCCAGCAGGAGAATATCACCATCACCAGCGTAGCGGACGGCAGGATGCTGGGCTTTCTCACCATCCGGGAGCTGTGCACCATCGTGGGCGTGGCGCTGGACAACGCCATTGCCGCCGTGCGCGCCGAGCCGGACCCCGAAAAACGGCTCATCAAGGTGGCGGTGTACAGTCAGGGCGGCTTTGCCATGCTGCGGTTCGAGCATTATACAGAGGCCGCCCCGGCACTGGATGCGGACGGCCTGCCGCAGGGGACCGACTTGAAAAGCGTTCGCACCACCGTCGGGCAGCACGGCGGCAGCATGACGCTGCACTGGGAAAACAACTGGTGTACCCTGCGGATCTTATTTCCGCTGCCCCAAAACGAATAAATTTTTACGGCAGGCATCCCCTGCCGTTTTTTGTTGTCTGGCAGGGTGCACAAATATAACGCGGCAATATTTGTATATTAGCACAATAAAATTTGAAACCTTATTGTAACTTTTGCAAATTGTGCGTTCAAAGCGACAGTTTATGAACAAATTGAAAATTCTCCGGCAATTTCTGGTATCATAAAGTCAAGCTGGCAGGGGCGTCCCCTGCCGTTGTCCGATTCGACAAAACAAGGAGGAGAAAACTATGTTGTCCATCAATATGGATGACGTCATCAAGGTTCTCAACTCGATCAAATCGCAGTTGATCGGCTTTGGTGTCGTAGCAGTTCTGCTGATCGCAGTCATGATCGCCTGCCGTAAGCAGAGCAAGTCCAAAAAGTATCTGATCCGCTGGCAGGCGGGTCTGGGCATGGTGCTGGCGCTGGCTATCACCGTGAACCTGATCCTGACCGGCCCCATGTACTCCATGGTCACCCTTGCCACCGGCGGCGGCAAGGTCAGCGAGGAGAACGTGGCATCCGCTACCCAGCTGTGCGAGGACATTGCCGATGAGGGCATCGTCCTGCTGGATAACGACGGCACCCTGCCCATGGCCAAGAACAGCAAGCTGAACGTCTTTGGCTGGGCTTCCACCAACCCCTGCTACGGCGGCACCGGTTCCGGTGCACTGTCCGATGCTTATCCCACCGTCACCCTGCTGGAGGGCCTGAAGAATGCCGGCTTTGAGCTGAACACCGAGCTGAGCGACTTCTACACCTCCTACCGTGCAGACCGCCCGGTGGTGGGCATGTTCTCTCAGGACTGGACCCTGCCGGAGCCGGAGGCTGCACAGTACACCGACGAGATGATGAACAACGCCAAGGCTTTCTCTGATACCGCCATGGTAGTCATCACCCGCGTGGGCGGCGAGGGCGCTGACCTGCCCACCGATGTGTCTCAGGTCACCTACGACGCAGGCCACAGCTACAACGACTTTGAGCCCGGCGACCACTACCTGCAGCTGTCCAAGACCGAGAAGGACATGATCGATCTGGTCTGCAAGAACTTTGATAAGGTCGTTGTGGTCTACAACGGCGCCAACGCCATGGAGCTGGGCTGGGTCAAGGATTACAGCCAGATCAAGAGCGTTGTCTGGTGCGCAGGCACCGGTCAGAGCGGCTTCAACGCACTGGGCTCCATCCTCTGCGGCGATGTGAACCCCTCCGGCCGTACCATCGATACCTTTGTGTACGACCTGACCCAGACCCCCACCGCGAACAACTTTGGCAACTTCACCTACACCAACATGGACGAGTTCAAGGCCAATTCCTTTGGTACAGAGGTCGTTCCCGCCTTTGTCAACTATGTTGAGGGCATCTATGTCGGCTACAAGTTCTACGAGACTGCTGCCGCAGAGGGTCTGATCGACTACGACAAGACTGTGGTCTATCCCTTCGGCCGCGGCCTGAGCTACACCACCTTCACCCAGACCCTGAACAGCGTCACCGAGGCTGACGGCACCATCACCGTGGATGTCACCGTCACCAACACCGGTTCTGCCTCCGGTAAGGAGGTCGTGGAGGTCTACTATAATCCTCCGTACACCAACGGCGGCATTGAGAAGGCTTCTGCAAACCTGATCGGCTTTGCAAAGACCTCCGAGCTGGCTCCCGGTGCTTCCGAGAACGTCACCGTTACCTTCAAGGCCGAGGATATGGCCTCCTATGATACCTACGGCAAGGGCTGCTATGTGCTGGAAAAGGGCGATTACGTCATCAGCATCAACGCCGACTCCCACACCGTTCTGGACTCCAAGGTCTACAATGTGGCTTCCGACATCGTCTACGACGCTTCCAACAAGCGTGAGAGCGATGTGGAGGTGGCCGACAACAAGTTCGACTTTGCCGAGGGTAACGTGACCTACCTGTCCCGCGCCGACGGCTTTGCCAACTACGCCGAAGCTACCGCTGCTCCCGCAGACTTTGAGCTGCCGGCAGAGGCTAAGGCAACCTTCTACAACAACTCCAACTGGAACCCCGAGGACTTCAACAACGCCGATGATGTGGCTCCCACCACCGGTGCCAAGAACGGCCTGAAGCTGAAGGACATGGTGGGCGTGGATTACAACGATGCCCAGTGGGATGCCTTCCTCGATCAGCTGACCGTTGCTGATATGGACAGCCTGATCGCTCTGGGCGGCTATCAGTCCGTGGCCGTTTCCTCTATTGGTAAGGTTCAGGCAATCGACTGCGACGGCCCCGCCTCCATCAACAACAACTTCACCAAGCAGGGCTCCATCGGCTTCCCCTCCGCTGTGATGATCGCAGCTACCTGGAACACCGATCTGGCACATGACTTCGGCACCTCCATCGGCAAGATGGCGGACGACATGGACGTTTCCGGCTGGTACGCACCGGCTATGAACATCCACCGCTCCGCTTTCGCAGGCCGTAACTTCGAGTACTACTCTGAGGACGGCGTGCTGTCCGGCGCAATGGCTGCCAATGCCATCATGGGCTCTCAGGAGCAGGGCGTCTACGCCTTCATGAAGCACTTTGCCCTGAACGATCAGGAGACCAACCGCTGCGGCATGCTCTGCACCTGGTCCAGCGAGCAGGCCATCCGCGAGATCTACCTCAAGCCCTTCGAGCAGTGCATCAAGGCAGCTGACTGCCATGCCGTCATGTCCTCCTTCAACTACATCGGCAACACCTACGCCGGTAACTGCTCTGCCCTGCTGAACGATGTTCTGCGCGGCGAGTGGGGCTTCGTGGGCATGGTGCTGACCGACTACTACGGTGTGTACGGCTATCAGGATTCTGACCGTCTGATCCGCAACGGCGGCGACTTCTGCCTGGTCAACTACGACACCGAGACCAACCACCTGACCGATACCACCAGCGCTACCGCTCTGGTGTCCGCACGTCAGGCCTGCAAGAACATCCTGTACACTGTGGCAAACTCCCGTGCTTACTACCCCGAGAACCTGAACCCCGGTATGCCCGGTTGGGAAAAGGTGATGATCGGTGTGGACGTTGTGCTGGCAGCTGCTCTGATCGCACTGGAAGTTCTGGTGGTCAAAAAGGGCTATGCAAAGCGCAAGGAAGAGGAAGTCAACGCCTGATTCTAGGTAAGACGCTCTGAACGGATGCAGCACCTGAACTGAAACCAGATAAAAGGCCCGCTGCGTAAAAACAGCGGGCCTTTTCTGGATTTGAAAAGGCAAAGAGGAAAATGCCATGAAACATACAGATATCATCAACAGCCTGAGTCTGGAACAAAAATGCGCCCTGCTGAGCGGCGGCACGGTGTTCACCACCCGGGCGCTGCCGGGCAAGGGCATCCCGGCCATTACCCTGTCGGACGGCCCCAACGGCGTGCGCAAGCAGGCGGGCGCGGCCGACCATCTGGGTCTGAACCCCAGTGTGCCCGCCACCTGCTTCCCCACCTCGGCCACCGTGGCCAACAGCTGGGACCCCGCGCTGGGCGAGGCTGTGGGCGCAGCCATGGGCGAGGAGGCCGCGGCACAGGGCGTATCGGTGCTGCTGGGCCCCGGCCTGAACATCAAGCGCAGCCCCCTGTGCGGCCGCAACTTCGAGTATTTCTCGGAGGACCCCTACCTTGCCGGTAAGATGGCAGCGGCCTACGTCCGCGGCATCCAGAAAAACGGCATTGCCGCCTGCCCCAAGCACTTTGCCGTGAACAGTCAGGAACTGCGCCGCATGGCCTCGGATTCCATTGTGGACGAGCGCACCCTGCGGGAAATTTACCTGACCGGCTTCGAGATGGTGGTCAAGGAGGCACAGCCCAAGACCATCATGTCCGCCTATAACCTCATCAACGGCACCTACGCCAACGAGAACGCCCACCTGCTCATGGATATCCTGCGCAGGGACTGGGGCTTTGACGGCGCAGTGGTCACCGACTGGGGCGGCAGCAACGACCACGCCCTTGGCGTAAAGAACGGCTCTACGCTGGAAATGCCCGCCCCCGGCGGGGACGCCGTCCGGGAGCTGATGAAGGCGGTGCAGACCGGCAAGATCACCGAGGCAGACGTGGACGCCCGGCTGGACGAGCTGCTGGAGCTGGTGTTTACCACCAAGGCGGCGGTGGACGCCGCACCCGGCAAGTTCGATGCCGACGCCCACCACGCACTGGCACGCCGGGCTGCTGCTCAGAGCATCGTGCTGCTGAAGAACGAAAACAGCCTGCTGCCCCTTGCAAAGGGGGAAAAGGTGGCGGTCATCGGCGACTTTGCCCAGACCCCCCGCTATCAGGGTGCAGGCTCCAGCGCCGTCAACTCCATCAAGGTGGATTCCTTCTTGGACTGCCTTGCCGAGAGCGGCCTGAACAGCGTCGGCTACGCCAAGGGCTTTGACCGGCAGGGCAAGCCCGATGAGGCACTGAAAGCCGAGGCGGTGCTGCTGGCAAAGAACGCCGATGTGGTGCTGCTGTGCATGGGTCTGGACGAGATCAAGGAGAGCGAGGGCATCGACCGCGCCGACATGAAGCTGGCAGAGAACCAGCTGGAGCTGCTGGCGGCTGTGGCGGCGGCAAACCCCAACGTGGTGGTGCTGCTGAGTGCAGGCTCCTCGCTGGAAAGCGCATGGGTCAAGGACTGCAAGGCGCTGGTCTACGGCTGCTTGGGCGGTCAGGCCGGTGCGGGCGCACTGGTCGAGGTGCTCACCGGCGCGCAGAACCCCTGCGGTAAGCTGGCTGAGACTTGGGCGTGCCGCTACGCCGACACCCCTGCAAAGGAGCATTTCGGCGGCGACGGCCCCACTGTGGAGTACCGCGAGGGTCTGTATGTGGGCTACCGCTACTACGACACTGCCGGTGTGCCCACCGCTTTCCCCTTCGGTTACGGCCTGAGCTATACCAGCTTTGCGTACAGTGACCTGAAAGCAGACGAAAAGGGCGTGACCCTGACTGTCACCAACACCGGCAGCTGTGCCGGTGCCGAGGTGGTGCAGCTCTATGTGGCAAAGCCGGATGCAAAGGTTTTCCGCCCCGTCAAGGAGCTGAAGGGCTTTACCAAGGTGCAGCTGGAAGCCGGAGAGAGCAAGACCGTCACCATCCCGCTGGACGACAAGGCATTCCGCTACTGGAACGTCAAGACCGACCGCTGGGAAGTGGAGGGCGGCAGCTATCAGCTGCTGGTGGGCGCTTCCAGCGCCGATATCCGCTTGACTGCCGCTGTCACGGTGGTGGGCACCGGCGCACCCGACCCCTATGCGGGCAAAAATCTGGAGCATTACCGCACTGCGCAGGTGCAGAAGGTGCCGGACGCGGAGTTTGAGGCGCTGCTTGGACGTCCCATCCCGGAGAACAAGGTACACATCGACCGCAACATGACGCTGGGCGAGATGGGGCACGGACGCAGCCCCATCGGCTGGCTGGCGGCTGCCGTGCTGGGCACCCTGCTGCGCCGCAGCATCAAAAAGGGCAAGCCCGACCTGAACATCCTGTTCCAGTACAATATGCCTCTGCGTGCGCTGGCCAAAATGACCAACGGCGCTATCAGCATGGGCATGGTGGACGGCATCGTGATGGAGCTGCAGGGCTTCTGGATCATCGGTCTTGTGCGGGTGATTTTTGAGGCCGTGAAGAACCTCGTGCTGAACAGCCGCATGGAAGAGCGCTTGAAAAACAGCTGAAAGGAAGCAGGCTATGAATTTCTGGAATAACTTCGCGGCAAAGCACCCCGCCGCTGCCAAGTGGGTGCGCGAGGGCGGCCTGTTCGTCATCGTGTCCAACCTCATCACGGTGTTCAAGTACCTGCTGCTGCAATTTCTGCCCAAGGCCTTTGCAAGCCTGCCGGTGGTGGATTTCGGCTGGCCGGGTATCGACATCACCCTGTTCGGTGAGACCTTCAAGTGGAACATCCTTGGCTACGATGCCGCCCACGGCGGTCTGCCCTACTTCTGCGCTTACATGATCGCCATGGTCATCGGCGAGTGCATCAACTTCCCCATCCAGCGCAATTTTGTGTTCCGCAGCAAGGGCGATCTGGCAAAACAGATCGGCTGGTATGTGCTGGCCTTCTGCATCATCACCTGCATCGTCAACTCCATCAACTGCATCTGGGTGGCGGTGGCCGGTCTGCTGGTACCGGACTTCATCTACAACATCGGCACTACCGTGCTCAACGGCGGCATCTCTATGGTCATCTTCTTCTTTGTGAATAAGATCATCTTCCCGGAGGGCGAAAAAGCCGCCAAATAATAAGCCATCTTCTTCATTTTCTTCTTTTCATCATAAGCCAAAAGGGCTGCTCCGTTACCCGGGGCAGCCCTTTTGGTTTGGGGGAGAGAACCCTCTCAGTCACGCCTGACGGCGTGCCAGCTCCCCCGAAGGGGGAGCTTTTCGGTACTGCCGGAAGCTTTCTCGTTATGCCTAATACTTTAGCAACGAGCCTTAGACCTTGGCTCCCCCTGAGAGGAAAGACTTCCCCCGCTCCGGGGGAAGATGTCACCGTAGGTGACAAAAGGGGGAATCTGGCGCGGGAGCGCCTGAGAGGGTTCACTTCCCTGAGGAAGTCCCACTTCTATTTTTGTTTTTCTGCACAAAATGTTCTGTGGGCAGGGTTTTCCTCTTGACAAGCGGGCAAATGTTTCGTACTATATTTAGTAGTATGGAATCAAAGACGCTGTACGCAGGTTTCAGTGTGACCCTGTACCCGTTTCAGGCAAAGCGTGCCTGTTTGATATAAAATGGAACCGTAAAGAGAAAAGCCGTATGCTTTTGCCCGTGCCGCCGGTTTTGGGTGGTGCGTATGGTTTTGGTGTCACTTTTTGCATTGAAAGCTCTTTCTATATCATTGCCCGTGTCCTGCTGCGCAGCGTCTCCTGCTTTTAATTTTGCATTGAATTGAAACAAAGGAGAGTGAACGCAATGACCGCGATCGGAGTGATCGTGGCCTTGATCGTTGCTGCTGTCGGCGTGGCTGCGGGCTATTTTATTGGTTACAACAACCGTAAAAAGACCGCCGAAGCCCAGATCGGCAGCGCCGAAGCCGAGGCTACCCGGCTGGTGAACGAGGCGATCAAGACCGCCGACCAGAAGCGCAAGGAAGCGGTTCTGGAAGCAAAGGACGAGGCTTTCCGTCTGAAAGCCGAGGTCGATGCCCAGAAGGCAGAGGCCGATAAGGAGATCAAGCAGCGCCGTGCGGAGATCAGCCGTCAGGAGAACCGCATCGACCAGAAGGAGACGGCGCTGGACCGCAAGACCGAGGCTCTGGAAAAGAAGGAAGAGGAGCTGAAAAAGCGCGCTGCCGAGGCCGAGGAGCGTCTGGCAGAGATCGACGCTCTGCGCGCCAAGGAGATGGAGCGTCTGGAAACGCTGGCCGGTCTGAGCCAGGAGGACGCCCGCGAGGTGCTGCTGCACAAGGTGGACGAGGAGCTGACCCACGAAAAGGCCGTGCGCGTTGCCGCCTACGAGACCGACCTGAAGGAAAACTGCGATAACATCGCCCGCAACCTCATCGGACAGGCCGTCAGCCGCTGCGCTGCCGACCATTGCAGCGAGACTACCGTCAGCGTGGTGCCGCTGCCCAGCGATGAAATGAAGGGCCGCATCATCGGCCGCGAGGGCCGCAACATCCGCGCACTGGAGACCGCTACCGGCGTGGATCTGATCATCGACGATACCCCGGAGGCCATTACTCTGTCCTCCTTCGACCAGACCCGCCGCGAGGTGGCCCGCATGACGCTGGAGCGCCTGATCGGCGATGGCCGCATCCACCCTGCCCGCATCGAGGAGACGGTGGAAAAGTGCCGCCACGATCTGGAACTGCAGATGAAGCGCGAGGGCGAGCGCGCGGTGATGGAGCTGGGCATCCACGGCCTGCACCCCGACCTGATCAAGCTGATCGGCCGGTTGAAGTACCGCACCAGCTTTGGCCAGAACGCCCTGACCCACAGCATGGAAGTGGCTTGGGTGGCCGGTCTGCTGGCAGGCGAGATGGGCGTGAACGTCACCATGGCACGCCGCGCCGGTCTGCTGCATGATATCGGCAAGGCACTGGATCACGAGATCGAGGGCAGCCACGTCCAGATCGGCGTGGACATCTGCCGCAAGTACAAGGAGAACACCCAGATCATCCACGCCATTGAGGCACACCACGGCGACGTGGAGCCCAAGACCCCGCTGGCCTTCATCATTCAGGCTGCCGACGCCATCAGCGCCGCCCGCCCGGGTGCCCGCCGCGAGAACGTGGAAAGCTACGTCAAGCGCCTTGAAAATCTGGAGGAGATCTCCTCCGGCTTCGAGGGCGTGGAGCAGGCCTTTGCCGTGCAGGCAGGCCGCGAGGTGCGCATTCTGGTCAAGCCCGACGTCATCAGCGACGATCAGGTCATCCTGCTGGCACGCGCTATCGCCAAAAAGATCGAGGATACGCTGGATTACCCCGGCCAGATCAAGGTCAACGTCATCCGCGAGAGCCGCGCTGTGGAGTACGCAAAATAAAGCCTTTTCCGCAGGCTGCCGTGTTTTTTGCACGGCAGCCTGTTTTTTTACGCCAAAACGATTGCATTTCCCGCTAAAAAAAGGTATCATGGATGCAGAAGAAAGCAAAAAGAACTGCGTCCGTGCGGACGCAGACCCGCAACGACCCCGAAACGGAAAGGAGCATCGTTCTATGAAAAACTGGAAGAAATTACTGGCCTGCCTGCTGGTCAGCCTGATGGCACTGACTGTATTCACCGCTTGCGATGCCAGCGTGGGCGCACCCATGGGCCCAAAGCGCTCGAATGCCGAAAGCGAAAGCGTAAAGAAGCTGTGCGAGAGCTTTAAAGGCGTGACCTACGATGAAGAGCTGAGCGAAAAGGCTTACTATATTGCCTACTGGGTCGCCGGCACCTCGGTGTCCTGCTCCACCAACGCCAATAAGACCGAACTTTACCGTGTGGGCAGTGCCAATGACAGCGCGAAAATCAACCTTTTACAGCACAACTACGCCACTGCGTTTGACAGCATGGGCATCGGCAAGGGCATCGGCGGCGGTATGGGCGCAGATGACTTTATCCCGGGCTTTTACATTGATACAGATCTGGATTCCAGAAAAGACTATATCAGCTTTACCCTGCCGAAGGACGGCAGCGTGACCGACACCATGACCAAAGCCGCAGAGGGCAAGACCAAACTGGGCGTTGCCTATGTGGTAAAGGACGGCGTAAGCTACGCTGTGGTGCTGTTTGGAGATTAAACCCTCTCAGTCATCGCTGCGCGATGCCAGCTCCTCCGAAGGGGGAGCTTTTTTGTATGGTGGTACAGTTTGCGACTAAAGTGGAAAGCTTGCTTGCCCGGGAGTACCCCTTCCGTCATCGCCTGCGGCGATGCCACCTTCCCCAAGGGGACGGCTTCAGTGGTGGCGGCAAAGTTTCCGACATTGCCATAAGGCGTCCCCTTGGGGGAGCTGGCGAACGTAGTGAGCCTGAGGGGGTAACCCCGCAGCGCCGCGCTTTCGCAGAAAGCGGCGCTGCAACTGCCGTTTTCCGTTACGACCCCGCCTGTGAAAATGGAACACCGGAGCGCATTCAAAATCGTCCCACGCACAAAGCAGCCGCCGCACTTTCTCGTGCAGCGGCTGCTTTGCTTATGTTGTAAAGGTTATCAGCCCTTCAGGAAAGCCGGCAGGGGCTTGCCTTCCTTGAGCCACTGGTGATACTCGGCGGTGGCGGCAAATTCCACGTCACCGGCAGAGTTCAGCGCAGTTTCCACCGAGTCCTGCACCACGCCGATGATGAAGCCCACGCCCACCATCTGCATGGCGATGTCGTTGGAGATGCCAAACAGCGAGCAGGCCATGGGGATCAGCAGCAGGGAGCCGCCGGCCACGCCGGAAGCGCCGCAGGCACCCAGAGCGCTCATGGCGCTCAGCACGATGGCTGCAGGCAGAGACACCTGAATGCCCAAGGTGTTAGCAGCGGCCAGCGTCATGATGGTGATGGTGATGGCGGCACCGTCCATGTTGATGGTGGCGCCCAGCGGGATGGACACGGAGTACATATCCTTGTCCAGACCCAGCTTTTCACACAGGGACATATTCACTGGGATGTTGGCTGCAGAGCTGCGGGTGAAGAAAGCGGTCAGGCCGGACTCCTTCAGGCAGCGGAATACCAGCGGGTACGGGTTGCAGCGCAGGTAAACGAACATGATGAAGGGGGAAACGATCAGCGCCATGAACAGCATGGTGCCCACCAGCAGCGCCAGCAGCTTGCCGTACTGGGTAAAGATGGCCAGACCGTTGCCGGAAACGTTGGTGTACACCAGACCCATGATGCCGAAGGGTGCCAGATTGATGATCCAGCGCACGATCTGAGAAACGGCATCGGCGGTGTTTGCCAGAAAGACCTTGGTGCTCTCTGCGCCGATGTTCTTCATGGCAATGCCGAACATACAGGCCCAGAACAGGATGCCAATGTAGTTGCCGTTCATCAGGGCGCTGACGGGGTTGGCCACAAAGTTGGTCAGCAAGGTGCTCAGCACCTCGCCCAAGCCCTGCGGGATCACATCAGACTGTGCCGCGTCGGCCAGTACCACCTTGACCGGGAACAGAAAGCTGGTGATGGCCGCAATGGCTGCCGCCAGAAAGGTGGTGAGCATATACAGCCAGATCACGGTGCCAAAGCGGCGGTCCAGCTTGGACGAGCCCTGTGCCAGCGCGCTTGCCACAATGACGAACACCAGCACCGGGGCAATGCCCTTCAGCGCACCGACGAACAGGCTGCCCAGCTCGCCGACCCAACCTGCGCCCGGCACTACCAATGCCAGCACCGAACCGACTGCCAGGCCGATCAGGATGCGCAGGATCAGGCTGGTCTGGTTGTATTTTGCTACAACCGCTTTCAAGGTTTTCATATCGTAACACTCCTCTTACACTGTACGCCTAGTGCGTACATTTTCCTGTTTCTTGTACGAGAACAGTTGTCATTATAGCATATACGGCAAAAAAGAGGAAGTGTTTTCAGGCATTTTGACGCCTCAAATCACGTTTTTTGTAACCTTTTTCAAAATTGCCTTGAAAACTGTACTTGCGTAAAATACAGTTTTGCGGTTTTGACGAGGAAACTCCCCCAGTCAAAGCCTGACGGCGTGCGCCCTCTCCGTCTTTGCTTCGCAAATCCACCTCTCCCAAAGGG
>OGYN01002452.1_pt1 | contig 13615 bp, 13 predicted proteins | sample 1576551 | NCBI WGS metagenome assembly OGYN01 (sample SAMEA3541589, study PRJEB24748) | human gut metagenome | biome: human gut; feature: human-associated habitat; material: faeces | place: China | collected 2012 | reverse complement strand
ACCGCTGGACCTGCCCTTACATCCCGGTGGACCCCCACGACATCGGCCGCACCTACGATGCCGACGTTATCCGCATCAACAGCCAGAGCGGCAAGGGCGGCATCGGTTTTGTGCTGGAACAGAACTACGGTTACAATCTGCCCCCCAAGATGCGGGAGGCGCTGGGCTATAAGGTCAAGAGCGTGTCCGACCACAGCCACAAGGAGCTGAGCGCCGCCGAGGTGCTGCACATCTTCGAGGATACCTACCTCAACCGTGCAAAGCCGCTGAATGTGGTGGAAGCCCACTTTGCACAGGTAAACGGCATTACCGCCACAGTCACGCTGGAGCTGAACGGGCAGCGCAAGGTGGTCACCTCGGTGGGCAACGGCCGTCTGGATGCCGTAGCCAACGCCATCCAGAGCGCCACCGGTATGGACTTCCATCTGGAAAACTACTCTGAGCACAGCTTGGACGAGGGCTCTACCTCCCGCGCGGCCTCCTATGTGGGGCTTGTCTGGGGCGACAACACAGTTACATGGGGTGCCGGTACCGACACCGACATCATCGTGGCCGGTATCCGTGCCCTTGTCAGTGCGATCAATAATCGATAAGACCCCCTCAGTCTTTGCTCCGCAAAGACAGCTCCCCCAAGGGGACGCCTTATAGCAATGCCGGAAAAGTTACCCGCCCTCTCGAAAAGCCGTCCCCTTGGACAGACTTCCCCCGGTCGGGGGAAGATGGCGAAGCCAGAAAGGGGAACGGGTGGCACGGCGTAAGCCGTGACGGAAGGGGTATCCGCCGACAGATGCAAATCAAAGTAAAAAGGAGAAAACTACCATGGGAATGACCCTGACGCAGAAGATCCTTGCCGCACACGCCGGTCTGCCGGAGGTCAAGGCAGGCCAGCTCATCAACGCAAAGTTGGACATCGTGCTGGGCAACGATATCACCACCCCGGTGGCCATCAACGAGTTTGAACGCGCCGGTTTCGACCGTGTGTTTGATAAAGAGCATATCGCTATCGTGCTGGACCACTTTGTACCCAATAAGGATATCAAGAGCGCTACCCAGTCCAAGCAGTGCCGGGAGTTCGCCAATAAATACGATATCCTCAACTTCTACGATGTAGGCCAGATGGGCATTGAGCACGCGCTGCTGCCGGAAAAAGGCATCGTCACCGCCGGTGACTGCGTGATCGGCGCGGACAGCCACACCTGCACCTACGGTGCGCTGGGTGCCTTCTCCACCGGTGTAGGCTCTACCGATATGGCCGCTGGCATGGCCACCGGCATGGCGTGGTTCAAGGTGCCCTCTGCCATCAAGTTTGTGCTTACCGGCAAATTTAATCCCCGGGTATCCGGCAAGGATCTGATTTTGCATATCATCGGTATGATCGGTGTGGACGGCGCACTGTATAAGTCCATGGAATTCACCGGTCCGGGCGTGGCAGGGCTTACCATGGACGACCGCCTGTGCATCTGCAATATGGCCATTGAGGCTGGTGCCAAGAACGGTATCTTCCCGGTGGACGAGGTGACTAAGGCTTATCTTGCAGGCCGCAGCCAGCGCCCGCCGGTGTTCTACGAGGCAGACCCCGATGCCGTGTACGAAAAGACCATTGAGATCGACCTCGGCGCACTGGAGCCCACCGTCAGCTACCCCCATCTGCCCGAGAACACCCATGTTGCCAGCGAGGGCAAGGACATCAAGATCGATCAGGTAGTCATCGGCAGCTGCACCAACGGCCGCTTAGAGGACATGGAAGCCGCTTACAACATCCTCAAGGGCAAGCACATCGCCAAGGGCGTGCGCGGCATCATCATCCCCGCCACCATGGCTGTTTATAAGGAGTGCATCCTGCGGGGCTGGACCACCGCCTTTATCGATGCGGGCTGCATCGTGTCCACCCCCACCTGCGGCCCCTGTCTGGGCGGCTACATGGGCATTCTAGCAGCGGGCGAGCGCTGCGTTTCCACCACCAACCGCAACTTTGTGGGACGCATGGGTCATGTGGACAGCGAGGTCTATTTGGCTTCTCCCGCCACCGCCGCCGCCAGCGCCCTGACCGGCTACATCACCGACCCGCGCACGGTCTGACCCGAAAGGAGCATGAGCATGAACGCAAGAGGTTCTGTTTTCAAATACCCGGATAACGTGGATACCGACGTCATCATCCCGGCACGCCACCTGAACACACAGGACGCCAAGGAGCTTGCCAGCCACTGCATGGAGGATATCGACAAGGACTTTGTGAACCGGGTGCAGCCCGGTGATATCATGGTGGGCGGCTGGAACTTTGGATGCGGCTCCTCCCGCGAGCACGCACCCCTGTGCATCAAGACCGCCGGCATCGCGGTGGTCATTGCCAAAAGCTTTGCCCGCATCTTTTACCGCAACAGCATCAACATCGGCCTGCCCATCATGGAGTGCCCGGAGGCTGTGGACGCCATCGAGGCAGGGGACACCGTTCAGGTGGACTTTGACACCGGCGTCATCACCGACGAGACCAACGGCAAGGTATTCCACGCCGAGCCCTTCCCGCCCTTTATCCAGAACATCATCTCCGCCGGCGGCCTGATGAAGGCCATCCAAAAATAAGCCCATCCCCATCCTCCAAAGAGGGCGTAAGGCTTTGAGAGAGTGGGGCCATCAGGGGCGTTTTGAGCATAGAAGGAGTACCTCATGGAAAAAAATATTGCTGTCATCTGGGGCGATTGCTCCAGCCCGGAGATCGTAAAGCAGACCCTCCGGGTGCTGGATAAGGTGGCTGAAAAGTACGGCCATACCTTCCATTACACCGCTGCCGCCATGGGCGGCGAGGCCATTGACAAATACGGCGACCCGCTGCCCCAGCACGAGCTGGACAAGTGCCTTGCCGCCGACAGCGTGCTGCTGGGCGCAGTGGGCGGCCCCAAGTGGGAGGGTCTGCCCGGGGAACAGCGGCCGGAAAAAGGCCTGCTGCGGCTGCGCGCCGGGATGGGGCTGTACGCCAATAACCGTCCGGCTAAGATCTGGCCGCAGCTGGCTCCGGCAAGCCCCCTGAAGCCCGAGATCGTGGCACAGGGCATTGACTTTATCATCGTGCGGGAGCTGATCGGCGGCGTGTACTTCGGCCAGCACCAGACCCACACGCTGGAAAACGGCGAAAAGCAGGCTGTGGATACCATGCCCTATGCGGAGCACGAGATCGAGCGCATTGGCCGCATCGGCTTCGAGACCGCCCGCAAGCGCCGCAAAAAGCTGTGCTGCGTGGACAAGGCCAACGTGCTGGACACCAGCCGCCTGTGGCGCACTGTGATGCACCGGCTGCAGGCCGAGTACCCGGATGTGGAGTACAGCGAGATGTTCGTGGACAACTGCGCCATGCAGATCGTGAAGAACCCCGCGCAGTTTGACGTCATCGTCACCGAGAATATGTTCGGCGATATCCTGTCGGACGAGGCTTCCATGATCACCGGTTCCATCGGCATGATCCCGTCCTCCAGCCTTGGCGACGGCACCCGGGGCCTGTACGAGCCCATCCACGGCTCGGCCCCGGACATTGCAGGCAAGGACATCGTAAACCCCACCGCCTGCATTCTGTCCGCCGCCATGATGCTGCGGTACTCCTTTGGCATGGCAGAGGAAGCCGATGCCATTGAGAACGCTGTGAGCCGTGTGCTGGACAAGGGGCTGCGCACAGCCGACAACATGAGCAACGGCTGCACCTGCCTTGGCTGCACCGCCATGGGCGACGCCATTCTGGCAGAGCTTTAAGCCGCAGCGCTATTTTTAATGAAACAAGCCCGGAAGGTCTACCGACCTTCCGGGCTTGAATTTTTTATATTATTACAGCATCTTGGAGAGGAAGGCTTTCAGGCGGGGGTGCTTGGGGTTGGTGAACAGCTCCTGCGGCGTCTCATCCTCCTGAATTTTGCCATCATCGATGAAGATGACCCGGTTGGACACCTCGCGGGCAAAGCCCATCTCATGGGTGACCACCAGCATGGTGATGCCGGTGTGTGCCAGCTCCTTCATCAGCTCCAGCACCTCGCCCACCATCTCGGGGTCAAGGGCGCTGGTGGGCTCGTCGAACAGGATTACGTCCGGGTCCATGGCCAGCGCGCGGGCAATGGCAATGCGCTGCTGCTGACCACCGGACAGGCTCTTGGGGTAGGCGTTGGCCTTGTCAGCCAGACCTACGCGGGCCAGCAGCTCGTCTGCACGGGCAGAGATGGCTTCCTTGTCCTTCAGCTTCAGCAGGCTGGGGGCAAGCTCGAGGTTGCGCTTCACGGTCAGGTGGGGGAACAGGTTGAAGTGCTGGAACACCATGCCCATCTTCTGGCGCACGGCGTCAATGTGTGCTTCGTCCACCTCGACCCCTTCAAACTTGATGGAGCCGGAGGAGGGGGTCTCCAGCCGGTTCAGGCAGCGCAGAAAGGTGGACTTGCCGCAGCCGGAAGGGCCGATCAGGCAAACCACGTCGCCGCGGTAGATGTCAAGGTCGATGCCCTTCAGCACGTCCAGCGTGGGGTCGGCCTTTTTTGCGCCGCGCTTCTTTACGCCGCCGTAGGTCTTGGTCAGGCCGCGTACTTCCAAAATCTTATCGGTCACTTTGTGCCAGCCTCCTCTCAAACTTGCTCAGCAGCCATGTAAACAGCATAACAAGGATCAGGTAGATCAGTGCAACGCCCAGCAGGGGGAACATGGCTTCGTAGGTGCGGTTCATAATGCCCTGTGCGGCATACAGCAGCTCCTTGCCGCCAATGGTGGTGATCAGGGAGGTATCCTTGAGCAGGATGATAAACTCGTTGCCCAGTGCAGGCAGCACCGCACGGATGGCCTGCGGGATAATGATGACCACCATGGTGGTCATGTAGTTCAGGCCAAGGCTGCGCCCGGCCTCCATCTGGCCGGGGTCCACGGCCATCAGGCCGCCGCGGATGATCTCGGATACATACGCGCCGGAGTTGATGCCCAGAGTCAGCGCACCCACCATGGTAAAGTTGCGGCTGTTGGCAAAAATGACCATGCTCATGATCAGCAACTGCACCATCATAGGCGTGCCGCGGATGATGGTGGTGTACACCTGACACACCGCGTTAAAAAAGCCCAGCACCGCATTTTTGTGGCCGGGACGCTGCTGGTCGTGGGTCACGCGCACCAGCGCCACCACGCTGCCCAGCACCACGCCCAGCGCCAGCGCCAGCGCGGTGACCAGCAGGGTAGTGCCCACACCGCTGATGTACTGCATCCAGCGATCCTTCAGGAGAAAGGCCTGATAAAACTTGAAGAAGAAATCCTGTCCAAAGCTTAGCTTTGTGCCGCTGTTGAGCAGCTCTTTGAGCAGTTCGTATTGCGCAGCCATTCACATCCTCACTTTCTGTTTGTCAATAAATTGTAACCACTTTTTTCCAAAAAAAGAGGTGCCCCTGCGTGGGGCGCCTCCTCGGGTACGGGAATGGTACAGGGCACGCGGCTTAGTTGGCGTTGATGTACTTGTCCACGATGGCCTGCAGGGTGCCGTCAGCCTTCAGCTCCTCCAGAGCCTTGTTGACAGCGTCCTCCAGTGCAGAGCCCTTTGCCATGCCGATGGCGTAATCCTCCTCGGCGTAGCTGGTGTCCAGCACCTTCAGGCCGGGGTTGGCAGCCACGTACTCCGTAGCGGGAGCGTTGTCGATGACCACTGCATCCACCTGACCGTTGTTCAGTGCCTGCACGGCAGTCAGACCGCTGTCGTAGGCTACAACAGAGTCCTCGCCGAAGTCATCGGAGCAGTAGATGTAGCCGGTGGTGCCGCGCTGGGTACCGATCTTCTTGCCGGCCAGATCATCGGGAGAAGCAATGTCGGAATCGTTGGGCACGATGATGGACTGGATGCCGGTTGCGTAGCTGTCAGAGAAGTCCATCACAGCCTTGCGCTCGTCGGTCACGGTAACGCCTGCCATCACGATGTCGGCCTTACCCTGCTGCACGCTGAGCAGTGCGGCATCAAACTCCATGTCATCGATCTGCAGCTCCAGACCCAGCTTTTCAGCAATGGCCTTGGCGGTGTCCACATCGATGCCCTCGATCTCACCGGAGTCGGTGGTCATCTCGTACGGAGGGAAGGTGGCGTTGGTGGCCATGGTCAGCTTACCAGCCTCCACGGTGGTCAGTTCAGCAGCAGCGGAAGAAACAGCCTCGGAGGAAGCGGCAGAGCTTGCCACAGAGGAAGCAGCAGAGCTTGCGGAACCGCCGCAGGCGGTCATGGCCAGAGCGGCAACGGAAACAGCAGCGGCAGCCATGAAGCTGCGGCGAGAGATCTTTTTCATATTCAAACACTCCTCAATCTATGCAATATAGTTCGCTTTGCCCCGATGGGATGCGATTCATCGCGCTTTCGGGGAACGCACTTAGTATAGTTTGTACAAAACGAAAAGTCAATACTTGTGCATAATAATCCGTGAAATTGAAACGATTTTGCAAACATTTATGCAATAACGGAGAAAATGTATGAATATATGCAGTATAAAGCGGCTTTTACAGGCTTCTTGCAATCTCCTCTGCGCTGCGCTTGGGCACGCAGTAGTCGCGGTTTTTGTCCAGATAGTACTTTACGCCGGTCTGTTCGGTCATGGGGACGATGCTGGCTTTGTGGGTGGGGTAGCCGAAAGCCACCATAAAGGCCAGCTTCTGCGGCTCCTCGATGCCCAGCAGCGCGGTCAGGGCGGGCTTATCGATCGCGCCCATGATGCAGCTGCCCACGCCCTTGTCCCATGCGGCAAGGGTCATGTTGGCCAGCGCAATGCCGGTGTCGGTGGCAAGGTCGCCGGGGATGGCGGTATCCTGCACCACGGCTGCATAAAAGGTGGGCAGTTCGTCCGCCTTGGGGTTGCCCTGCTCCGGCGGCAGATAGCCAGCCCACTTGACCAGCGGCTGTACCTTGGCCACCATCTCCGGGCTTTGCACCAGCACCAGACGCACCGCCTGCCGGTTTGCCCCGCAGGAGGACAGCCGCACGGCCTGTACGATATCGTCCACCACGTCCTGCGGCACGGCCTTTTGTGCAAACCGGCGGTAGGTGCGGCGGGTAGTCAGAAGTTCCATTGCGGTCATAGAGATCACTCCTTTTATAAATCACATTATAGTAAAATATAACAGATGCGGCAATATCTTGCAACAAGAATGATAAACAGATGGTGATTGTTAAAAACTTTTTTGCAAAAAGTCAAAATAAGTATTGACAAAATAATACAGGGGGGGGGTATATTATAGAAGAACAAGCTCCTATTTTGTAGTAGGAGCTGAAAATGAAAGATCGTGAGGTTGATTATTATGTCTAATATCTCTCGTCGTAAGTTCCTGAAGGGCGCAGGCGCTGCTGCTCTGGCTGTTGCGGCTACCGGTGTGCTGGCTGGCTGCTCCAAGGATGATACTCCTGTTATTCCCGATTTGACCAAGGAGGTCAAGGTCATCTTTATGTGCGACGGCGCACCCGTTGGCAAGGATGGCTCTGTTGTTGTGGGTAAGGATGCCAAGACTGTTCCGGTGTCCAAGATCAAGGCAGAGCAGATCCCGCAGGGTTATACTGTGGAGAGCACCGGCGAGCTGAAGATCGAAGTGATCGATGGCAAAGAGGCTGTGCGTGTTACTGTTTCCAAGATCATCACGACCAGACCGATCAAGCTGACTTATGTGTGCAATGGCGTGATCCTGAACGTGACTGGTTCTATGGCAGTGGATAAGGATGCAACTACGGTTCTGGCATCTGCAATTCCGGCTGACCAGATTCCGCAGGGTTATACGGTGGAGAGCACCGGTGAGCTGGCTATCTCCGATAAGGATGTTGTTACGGTCACGCTGTCTAAGCTGGCAACTTCCCGTGATGTGACGGTTCAGTTCTTTAACACCAAAAACAATCGCTTCCTGGGCACTACCATGATCGTACATGTAGCAAACAGCCAGCGCTTTATTACCAAGAATGACCTGACAGAGGCTCTGCCCGGTTACAAAATCGTGACCGAAGGCAACGTTGAGATCAGCGAGAACAACCGTGCAATCATGAGTGTCGAGCCGGTCAACGCTGCGGAGCAGAAGGAAGTTACCGTTTACTACTATAAGGAGGGTTCTAACTCTCTTATCACCAAGGCTACCGTGAATGTGGACATGGATGTTACCTTCCTGTACGCAAATGAGCTGCCGAACGTGAGCCAGGAAGTCTGGATGGGCAAGGATAAGTATCTGATGCAGGTCGTGCCTGTGGGCAAGGGTCCGTTCCGCATTAACTATCTGGGCAACAATAAGGGCGAAGTGAAGGTTACTGCAAACCACAAGATCATCCCGGCATAAGCCCTGAAACTGCGATCCTCTTTCTATAAAAGTAAAAGCCAGAAGGCTGCTGTGGGTTTCTACAGCAGCCTTCTGGCTTTTGTTGTGAGAGAATCAACCGTGTTTTTTCGGCAGCGGCACGCACAGCACCAGACTGATGCCGATGGCCAGTGCCACGGCGATTTTAAAGGTGCTGATGCCCTTGGCAAGGGCAAGGGCGTTTTCGTTCTGGATGAAATAGTAGGCGGTGTAGTAGATGCCCGCGCCCGGCACAAGCGGGAAAATGCCGGACAGCAAAAACACCGTGACCGGCGTTTTTTGGGTAATGGCAAACACGCGGGTAAGGATGGTAAGCGGAATGACCGACAGTAGCGATGCCGTGGCGGCGTCTGCGCCCAGCAGGGTCAGAAGCTCGTACCCCAGCCAGCCCACAGCACCTACCAGCGCGCAGTAGGGTAGACAGCGTCTGGGACACGCAAACAGAATGGCAAAGCTCAGCGTGCCCGCCGCGGCCAGAAAAAACTGCGCGGTCAGCTCGCTGATCTGTACAGCTGTAAGGGACATCATACCACGACCACCCCCGTAAATACCTTGTACAGCCGCAGCACAAGGCCGGTGCCTATGGCAATGCTGGCGGCAATCAACAAAGCGTCGATCATGCGGATGGTGCCGGAAAGGTAATCGCCCTGCACAAAGTCCCGGATGCCCATGGTAAAGGCGATGCCCGGGGTCAGGATCATCAGCGTGCCGATGATGGCATGGCTTGCAGAGGTGTGCAGCAGATTGCACAGCAGGATGCACACCAGTGTGATCAGCGCGGCGGTGCTGATCTTCTGGAAGCCGCCGGGAACCTCGTGCCGCCCGCACCACAGCAGATACCAGCTGGCCGCCACCCCTGCTCCGGCAGCTGCCAGCGCACTGCGCAGGTTGCCGCCGAACATCATGGCAAAGCAGAACGCCCCGCACAGCCCGGACAGCAGCTGCACATGATCTTTGGGGAAGGGCAGCTGCCGCGCCAGCACCAGACGGCTCTCGGCTTCGTCCAAGGTCATCCCTGTCTGGGCGATCTGGCGGGAAAGCTCGTTCACCGCCGCCACCCGCCCCAGATGGGTGGTGCGCACCGGTACGTTGCGCACCTCGCTGATCTCGGCAGTGCCGGCGCTGGCGAAAATGCCGTTGGTCAGCACATAAACGTGGAACTCCCGCAGATGGAAGCTGCGCGCCATGATCTCCATGGTCTGCTCCACCCGGAACACCTCCGCGCCGTTTTCCAGCAGGGTCTGCCCTGCGGCCATGATAAAATCCATAATGCGGCGGCGCAGCTCTTCATCGGGAAAAGGGTCTCTGCTGTTCATTGCCTGCTCTCCTTGCAAAAGATGATACCCTATTTTATCATGTGCACCAGCCGCATACAAGGGCATATAATAAAAAACCGCCACCCCCCACAGGTGACGGTTTTTCTTTGGATAAAAGTTAAGCCAAAAACCTAAAGGGCTAACCGCTTGTCGCAGTGCCTTTTGTAGTTATAGTATAACTTTTTTTGTGCGCATTGTCAAGCAAAACGGGCGCGGCAGCAGACCGGAAGCTATATCCCTACCCAAAAACTTCGTTGAAGGTGTTGACAAATGCCGCCGATGGGTTTATTATAGTGTCAATATCACAAAAATGGCTGTGAAGAGAAGAGTAAGCTTTCGCATTGATCCTTACCAGAGAGCCCGGGCGGTGGAAAAGGGCAGGAAACAGGAAGCTGAAAATGGTCTCGGAGCCGTGCGGACGAGGCGCAGGAGTGCTAAGCCCGCAACGGGATGCGCCCGTTACAGCGTCCGGCTGTAAGCAGCACACGCTGCCGCAGCATCGAGGCTGTATCCGTAAGGGTACAGTGAACCAAGGTGGTACCACGGAAGTATGTTCATGCCTCCGTCCTTGCAGAGTCTAAGGCTCGTAAGGACGGGGGCATTTTTTCATCCGTCCGTTCAAGGCCGCGCGCGGAAAGGTGCCGTGCGGGCCACAGTACATAATAGAGAACAATAGAGAGGGAACAAAACTATGATTACTCGTCGCGATTTTCTGAAAGTTACCGGTGTGGCAGCCGCAGCCGCTGCCCTGACTGCCTGCGGTGGTTCTTCTTCCACTGCTTCTTCCGCCGCTGCATCCGGCAGCGTGGCATCCTCTGCCGCAGCTAAGCTGGATAAGATCAAGGTGGCTGTGCCCAACGATACCACCAACGAGGCCCGCGCCCTGACCCTGCTGGAGAAGAACGGCTTCTTCAAGCTGAAGGCAGACGCAGGCCTGACCGCCACCAAGAACGACATCGAGGAGAACCCCCTGAACGTCGCCGTGGACGAGGTGGAGGCCGCTCAGGTGCCCAACGTCCTGCAGGACGAGGACTACGCCGTCATCAACTCCAACTACGCCATCTCTGCCGGTCTGAACCCCATGACCGATGCACTGGCCATGGAGGACGGCTCTTCTGCTTACGTCAACATTCTGGTGTGCAAGGACGGCAATCAGGAGGAGCCTAAGATCAAGGCTCTGGCTGCTGCCCTGCAGAGCCAGAAGGTGAAGGACTTCATGGACGAGACCTACAAGGGCTCCGTGGTGTCCGTTGTGGAGAACCCCACCGACGGCTATGATTCCACTGTGGACTATGACGCTCTGAACGGCCAGACCGTCAGCTGTGCCGCTACTCCCGCTCCCCACTGCGAGGTGCTGGAGGTGTGCAAGGAGATCCTTGCCGCCAAGGGCATCACGCTGGACATCCAGGAGTACGACGACTATGTGATCCCCAACCAGGTCGTCGAGGACGGTCAGGTAGACACCAACTACTTCCAGCATCAGCCGTATCTGGACAACTTCAACGCCGAAAAGGGTACCCATCTGGTGACCGTTGCCGGTATTCACGTAGAGCCCATGGGCATCTACGGCGGCAAGCAGGACAGTCTGGCACCCATCGAGGGTTAAGAAGCCGTTTTCATAAGCATTGCACACCGGCTGAACGGTCTTTTTGCCCGCATACTGCGTTGCTTTCCCTTGCAATCCAGCAAGGATTGCTGCGAAAAATCGCCTTGTCTGCGGGCAAAAATCCTCGCCATCCGGCGCACCCCGCTTACGAAAACAACTTCCAAGCTAAAGGAGCAATTTCTGTGATCGAACTCAAGTATCTTTCCAAGACCTTCCATATGAAGGATGGCGCGGTGAAAGCGCTGCAGAACATCAACCTCACCATTCCCGATGGCTCCATCTACGGCATCATCGGTATGTCCGGTGCGGGCAAATCCACGCTGGTGCGCTGCATCAACCTGTTGGAGCGCCCCACCGGCGGCAGCGTGGTGATCGACGGCGTGGCCATGGAGACTTTGTCTCCCGCCTCGCTGCGCAAGCGCCGCCGGGAGATCACCATGATATTCCAGCAGTTCAACCTGCTTATGCAGCGCACCTGCCTGAAGAACGTCTGCTTCCCCATGGAGCTGGCAGGCGTAAAGAAGGCGGAGGCGGAAAAGCGCGCCATGGAACTGCTGGAGATGGTGGGTCTGCCGGATAAGGCCAACGCCTACCCGGCACAGCTGTCCGGCGGTCAGAAGCAGCGCATCGCCATTGCCCGCGCACTGGCTACTAACCCCAAGGTGCTGCTGTGCGACGAGGCCACCAGTGCGCTGGACCCCAACACCACCCACTCCATCCTGACCCTGATCAAGGATATCAACCGCAAGCTGGGTATCACCGTGGTGGTCATTACCCACCAGATGAGCGTGGTGGAGGAGATCTGCGACAGCGTGGCCATTCTGGACGGCGGTGTGGTCGTGGAACAGGGCTCGGTACAGGAAATTTTTGCTAACCCCAAAACGGCGGCTGCCAAGCGTCTGGTGGCTCCCAACGGCGGCAGCGCAGCGCGGGATCTTTCCTGCTTTGCGCCGGATGACCATGTGGTGCGCGTTACCTTTAATGGTTCCTCCACTGCAAAGCCGCTGGTGGCAAGCCTTGCCGCCGAAAAGGGCATTCTGGTGTCGGTGCTCAGCGCTGATACCCGCGATCTGAGCGGCCAGTGCTACGGCTCCATGCTGCTCAAGCTGCCCGCAGAGCTTGCGGTCGCACAGCAGGCTATGGAATATATGCGTAGCCAGTCCGGCGTAACGGTAGAGGAGGTGACCGGTATATGAATATCGCAGCTTACGGTTTTGCCATCTGGGAGACCTTTTATGTAACGGTGCTCTCCACCGCCTTTGCGCTGGTGTTGGGTCTGCCGCTGGGCGTGCTGCTGGTAGCCGGTGACAAGGATGGCATTCTGCCCCTGCCCGGCTGGCTGATGCATCTGATCAACATCGTTATCAACATCCTGCGCAGCGTGCCCTTCCTCATTCTGATGATCTGTGTGTTCCCGCTTACCCGCGCCATCGTGGGTACTACGGTGGGCACCAAGGCCACCATCGTTCCGCTGGTGGTCGCCGCCTTCCCCTTTGTGGCACGTCTGGTGGAGACCAGCCTGCGGGAGCTGGATGAGGGCGTGGTGGAAGCTGCCCAGAGCATGGGCGCTACCCCGTTCCAGATCATCACCAAGGTCATGATCCCGGAGTGCCTGCCCGGCCTGATCTCCAGCATGACCACCGCACTGACCACCATTCTGGGCTACTCCGCCATGTCCGGCGTCATCGGCGGCGGCGGTCTGGGCAAGATTGCCCTGTCCTACGGCTACTACCGCTACCAGACCAACATCATGATCGTCTGTGTGGTGCTGCTGGTGCTGATGGTGCAGGCGTTCCAGTCTGTGGGTACCCTGTGGGCAACTAAGAGCGATAAGCGCCTGCGGAAATAAGAAGCTTTGAATTTTCGATTCCCCGCCGGAGGCAGCCCCTCCTGCGGGGAATCGTCCTTCCCGACCCAAAAACCAGCAAAGGAGTATGTTGTATGAACCGTGATACCATCTGCGTGCAGGGCGGCTACACCCCCGGCAACGGCGAACCCCGTCAGATCCCCATCATCCAGTCCACCACCTTCAAGTACGCTACCAGCGAGGACATGGGCAAGCTGTTCGATCTGGAGGCAGACGGCTATTTCTATTCCCGCCTGCAGAACCCTACCTGCGACATGGTAGCCAAAAAGATCTGCGAGCTGGAAGGCGGCACTGCCGCTATGCTTACCTCCAGCGGACAGGCCGCAAACTTCTTTGCCCTGTTCAATATCTGCGAGGCAGGGGACCACATCGTAGCCTCCAGCACCATCTACGGCGGCACCTTCAACCTCATCTCGGTCACCATGGCTAAAATGGGCATTACCGCCACCTTCGTAGACCCCCTGTGCACCGAGGAGGAGCTGAACGCCGCCTTCCGGCCCAACACCAAGGTGGTGT
>OGYN01002451.1_pt1 | contig 13631 bp, 9 predicted proteins | sample 1576551 | NCBI WGS metagenome assembly OGYN01 (sample SAMEA3541589, study PRJEB24748) | human gut metagenome | biome: human gut; feature: human-associated habitat; material: faeces | place: China | collected 2012 | reverse complement strand
AGAAAGGGACTGCCGGGAAATGAACCGCTCCCCGTCAAGTAGACAATTGAAAAAATATAAATTTTTCCTGCCAGCAGAAATTTATCTGCTGGCAGTTTTTATAGTTGCACCACTTGCAGCGTATACTCCTTCAGCAAGGCCTGTATCAACAGAAACAACAGGTTTTTTATATGTTTTCATGATAAATTCCTTCAATGCTCTCATGTATTACATACTATCTAACCACATTATGGAAAAATGTATAGAAATCAAGAAAAATCCTTATAAAGTGAATGACAATTCATCCAAGCAGGGTGTAGAATAGTAAAATAATGGCTGAATAGTGATTGGAAAAGGAGAGAAGGCATGCTTCAGATACAACATATTTGCAAGGAATATCGAACAGGTAATCTGATACAGAAAGCATTGGATGATGTCAGTCTGAATCTCAGAGATAATGAATTTGTTGCTATTTTGGGACCGAGCGGTTCGGGAAAGACAACGCTTTTGAATATCATTGGTGGTTTGGATCGGTATGACAGCGGAGATCTGATCATCAATGGAATATCAACGAAGAAATATAAGGACAGAGATTGGGATTCTTATCGTAATCATACGATTGGATTTGTTTTCCAGAGTTATAATCTGATTCCGCATCAGACTGTTCTGGCAAATGTTGAACTGGCACTTACGATTTCGGGGATTGGCAAGTCCGAGAGAAGGAAACGTGCGACAGAAGCGCTTGAAAAGGTTGGACTAGGTGCGCAGATTCACAAGCGACCAAGTCAGATGTCCGGGGGACAGATGCAGCGTGTTGCGATTGCCCGGGCATTGGTGAATGATCCGGATATCCTGCTTGCAGATGAACCGACAGGTGCACTGGACAGTGATACAAGTGTGCAGGTCATGAATCTTCTTCAGGAAGTAGCGAAAGACCGTCTGGTTGTTATGGTTACACATAATCCGGAGCTTGCAGAGCAGTATGCGACAAGAATCGTTACATTAAAAGATGGTGTGATCCGTTCAGATACAGATCCGTTTGAAGTAGATGAAACGGTGATGGGAGTGGCAGAACACAGGAATATGGGGAAATCCTCGATGTCATTTCTGACAGCATTAGCTTTGAGTTTTAACAATCTGAAGACAAAGAAGGCACGAACGCTTTTGACTTCATTTGCAGGCTCAATCGGAATTATCGGAATTGCATTAATTCTGTCTCTATCTACAGGTGTGAATCAATATATTCAGAACGTAGAGGAAGAGACGCTTTCAGAATATCCTCTACAGATACAAAGTACAGGCTTTGATCTGACATCCATGATGGTCGGGATGGACAGTGCCTCTGCGGACGATAAAAAAACAGACAAAGAGAAGTTAAATACAAAGGAAAAGTCAAAGGATCAGGTTAAAGTAATTCAGATGGTGACGAATATGTTTTCCACAATGGATTCAAATGACCTTGGTGCTTTGAAGAAGTATCTTGATACTGGCAAGAGTGGAGTGGAACAATATACGAATGCTATAGAATATAAGTACAGCATTTCTCCGCAGATTTATAAAAAAAATAAAGACAGTATCCGTCAGGTGAATCCAGATCAATCCTTTTCAGCCATGGGGTTGGGTTCTTCTATAAGTACGAATAGTATGATGTCATCTATGATGAGTACAGATGTTTTTTATGAGATGCCGGAAAGCAGTAAACTTTATGAAAATCAGTATGAAGTGGAAAAGGGGCGTTGGCCAGAGAAATATAATGAATGTGTTGTGGTTCTGACTTCGAATGGCGGAATGAGTGATTTTATGCTTTATACATTGGGACTTCGTGATCCGCTGGAGCTTGATGAGATGATCCAGTCCTTTATGAAAGAGGAAAATGTTACTACACCGGATGATCTGGGAACTTATTCTTATGATGATATTATCGGAACAAAGTTCAAGCTTGTGAACAGTTCTGATTATTATGAGTATGACAGTCAGTATCAGGTCTGGAAAGATAAGACGGATAATGAAGATTATATGAAATCACTTGTAGCGAATGGGGAAGATCTTACCGTGGTTGGTATTGTGAAACCAGCTGAAGATGCGAAAGCCTCCTCTCTGAGTCCGGGAATTGCATATCCGACATCATTGACGAAACATGTGGCAGAACAGGCAGCAAAAAGTGGGATTGTGAAACAGCAGCTGGCAAATCCGGATGTTAACGTATTTACAAATAAAAAATTCGGAGAGAAAGACAGTGAAAATGGATTCTCCATGGATTCTTTATTTACGGTTGACGAAGCAGCACTGCAGAAAGCATTTGGATTTGACGCAAGTGCGATGAACAATTTAGGAAATTCTCTGGATTTTGGGAATTCGTTAAATCTCAGTGAATCTATGAATTTGTCAAAAGCATTTCAGACAGGAAGTAATACGCTGGATCTGTCGGGACTTGTGAATCCAGATTCTCTGAACTTAGATCTTTCCGGAATGCCGCAGATGAATCTGGGAGAGATCGTTTCGAATCTGGATCTGAAGGTATCACCGGATGGTATGAAACAGATGGCTTGTGGACTGCTGACGGGATATCAGAAGTATGCAAAGACACATCCAGAGGCAGATTATTCAGGTCTTGGAGAGGATTTTACAGCATTTCTTAAGACAGATGCAGCAAAAAAGATTATTTCTGATAATATAAAAGATATCATAAAATCAAGCGGAACTGTGACGATTACAACCGAGAAAATACAGGAATTGATCAAAAATATTATGGCCGGATACGAACAGTATATTACGGAAAAAGGATATACAGATCCGGATCAATTTGATGAATATTTGATGGAATATCTTCAGACGGATGAAGCGAAGAAAATAATTTCAGATTGGATGTCAGAAGTTATGCCGGAAGATCCGAAGATTGAGATAACACCGGAACAGCTTGAGAAACTATCAGATGATCTTGTGAAAGGTTATTTGGCATATGCTTCAGAGAATGGTCTTCCGGATCCGTCTAAGATGGGAGAACATTTCATGGCTTATCTGCAAACAGATGATGGAAAGAAGCAGTTTCAGGAAGGTCTGTCAGCAATGATCGATATGGATCAGTTGGAGAGCCAGGTGTCAAAAATCATCGGAAACTATATGAATCAGGCAATGGGGACTATGGGAAATGCGATAGGCCAGGCACTTGAGACACAGGTGTCCTCTGCAATGACACAGATTGTCAGTCAGATGACAACTGGGCTTGAATCTGCAATGAAACAGATGATGACCAACGTAGGAACGCAGCTTCAGAACACCCTCGGAAATGCAATGCAGATTGATCCGACAGCATTTGCAGATGCATTTCAGATGAATATGACGGAAGATGATCTGGCGGAGCTTGTGATGTCAATGAGTGGGAAAGGCTTGGCTTCTTATGATAGTAATCTGCAGAAACTGGGATATGTAGATTTTGCAGTCCCGTCTGCTATTAACATTTATCCAAAGGATTTTGAAGGAAAGGAACAAGTAGTAAAGATTCTGGACGATTATAATAGCAGGATGGAGGCAGAAGGGAAGGATGAGCAGGTCATTACTTATACCGATGTAGTTGGAACTTTAATGTCCTCTGTCACAACAATCGTAGATACGATTAGTTATGTGTTGATTGCATTTGTAGCGATTTCTCTTGTGGTATCTTCCATTATGATTGGTGTTATTACCTACATCAGTGTGCTTGAGCGGAAGAAGGAAATTGGAATATTAAGAGCAATCGGTGCGTCAAAGCGAAATGTATCACAGGTATTTAATGCAGAGACATTTATTATCGGACTTTGTGCAGGACTGATCGGAATCGGACTGACTTTATTACTTCTGATTCCGGGAAATGCGATTATTCACAATGTGGCGGATAATGCGAAGGTAAATGCAGTTCTGCCGATTGTTCCGGCAATCATATTGATTTTATTAAGTGTTGTCCTTACATTACTTGGTGGACTGATCCCATCAAAGAAAGCAGCAAAGAGTGATCCTGTGACAGCGCTTCGTACAGAGTAGGGGACTGGTGAGAAGAATGGAAAATTTAGTTTTTAGTCTGAATGCAACCGTACCGATCTTTTTGATGATGGTACTGGGAATGCTGTTCAGAAAGCTTGGCTGGATGGATGAAGAGTTTGCAGCAAAGATGAATAAATTTGTCTTTCTGATTCCATTGCCGGTATTGTTGTTTGGTGACCTGGCAAAGGTTGATTTTAAAGAAGTGTGGAATATCAAATTTGTGATTTTCTGCTTTGTAGTAACATTTATCTGCATTACAATTGCTGCGCTGGTATCTTGCATCTGGAAAGATCGTTCAATCCAGGGTGAATTTATTCAGGCTTCGTACCGGAGCAGTGCAGCACTTCTTGGAATTGCATTTATCCAGAATATTTATGGAAATGCAGGGATGGCGCCACTTATGATCATTGGAAGTGTACCACTTTATAATGTGATGGCAGTTATCGTGTTATCCTTTTTCCATCCGGAACGAAAGGCAATTGATAAAGCTGTATGGATGAAAACGTTAAAGGGAATCGTAACCAATCCAATCATCATTGGAATCGTGGCTGGTCTGATCTGGTCAGCCTGCAAGATCCCAATGCCGGCAATTCTTAATAAAGCGGTGACAAGTATTGGAGGAATGTCTACACCAATGGGGCTGATGGCAATGGGAGCTACCTTTGATTTTAGGAAAGCACTTGGAAAGATCAATCCGGCTGTGACAGCAACAATTATGAAGTTGATCGTATTTGTGGCAATTTTTCTTCCGATTGCTGTGAAACTGGGATTCCGTCAGGAAGAACTGATTGCAATCCTTGTAATGCTTGGATCCGCAACAACAGTAAGCAGTTTTGTTATGGCAAAGAATATGGGACATGAAGGAGTTTTATCATCAAGTGTAGTGATGCTGACAACATTGTTCAGTGCATTCACGTTGACAGGATGGCTGTATGTGCTGAAAGTGTTTCAGCTGGTATAGGAATAGGAAATTCACATTTTGTTGCGTAGGAGGATAAAAATGGCTGGTGGTCGCACATAGTACGAACAATAACAAAAAATGTTGAAAAATGGGGGTGTTGTGGGAAAAAGTTCTTGCAACGTCCCTTGTTTTATGCTATACTACGAACGTTGCTAAAAAACACGTATGTGGATTCCTTCCAAGGTGCCTAAGTCGAGACAGGAGTTTCGTCCGGTTGTGAAGGAGAGTAAAACATACGGAAGAAAAAAACCAAATGGAGGAGAATAACATGAGCGTTATTTCAATGAAGCAGTTATTGGAAGCAGGTGTTCATTTTGGACATCAGACAAGAAGATGGAACCCTAAGATGGCTCCATACATCTACACAGAGAGAAATGGTATCTACATCATCGACCTGCAGAAATCTGTAGGAATGGTTGACGATGCATATAAGGCTGTTTCTGACATCGCTGCAGAAGGCGGTACAGTTCTTTTCGTAGGAACAAAGAAACAGGCACAGGATGCAATCAAAGCTGAGGCTGAGCGTTGCGGAATGTATTATGTAAACGAGAGATGGCTTGGAGGAATGCTTACAAACTTCAAGACAATCCAGAGCCGTATCAAACGTCTGAAAGACATCGAGAGAATGGCAGAGGATGGAACATTCGACGTACTTCCGAAGAAAGAAGTTATCGAAATCAAAAAAGAGTGGACAAAGCTTGAGAAGAACCTTGGCGGAATCAAAGACATGAAGAAACTGCCAGACGCTATCTTCATCGTAGATCCTAAGAAAGAAAGAATCTGTGTACAGGAAGCACACACACTCGGAATTCCGCTGATCGGTATCTGTGATACAAACTGTGATCCAGAAGAACTGGATTACGTAATCCCAGGTAATGATGATGCAATCAGAGCTGTAAAACTGATCGTTTCTAAGATGGCAGACGCTGTTATCGAAGCAAACCAGGGTGCAGCTGAGGATGAGTATTACGAGGAGGCTGCAGAAGCAGCTGAAGCTGAAGAGGCTGTAGAAGAGTAATATCAGTTCTTGATATGAAAGAAAATGCTTCAGCCTGATTATCAGGTTGAAGCATTTTACTTTATAGAAATAGTTCTATAGAGAAAAGCATATGTTACTGCTTACAGTGACATACACATTATGAATAATGGAGGAAAATTATCATGGCAATCACAGCAGGAATGGTAAAAGAGTTAAGAGAAATGACAGGCGCTGGAATGATGGACTGTAAAAAAGCGCTTGCTGAGACAAACGGAGATATGGACGCAGCTGTAGAGTTCCTTAGAAAGAACGGACAGGCTAAAGCTGAGAAAAAAGCTGGAAGAATCGCTGCAGAAGGTATTGTTAAGACAGTTGTTAAAGATGACAAAGTTGCTGCAATCGTAGAAGTAAACTCTGAGACAGACTTCGTTGCAAAGAACGACGAGTTCCAGGGATTCGTAGAAGCAGTTGCTAACCAGGTAGTAGATTCAGAAGCAGCTGATCTTGATGCATTTATGGCAGAGGCTTGGGAAGCTGATACAACAAAGACTGTAAAAGATGCTCTCGTAGAGAAAATCGCAGTTATCGGAGAGAACTTGAACATCAGAAGATTCGAGAAAGGTTCTCGTGGAGAGCGTTACCTCGATGGTATCCGTGTACGAATCGGACGCACCTATGAATTGTTTCCTGATTTCATTGGCAAATTCTACCATATTGCTGATGATTGGCTCGGGCAGTGCCGGATAGATTTTCAGGAGCAGGCTCTTTTCCACTGCGGCATCCGGGTAATTGACCCCGCACACCATGAAACGGTCAAGCCACGCGAGATTCATCCTGCCGGTTCCCTGATAAAGTCCCGTGTCGTCCCCACCTCCGTTGGTATTGCCCGTGCAGGCGATACGGAACATTTCATGCGGATGAATGACTTCCCCACCGTTCTCCGGCAGACACAGGGGCGCACCTTCCAGAACACCGTTAAGACCGACAGCAACCTCTGGAGAGAGCAAATCCACTTCGTTTATCAGGAAAAGTCCCCCGTAACGCATCGCCAAGGACAACGGCCCGTACTCGTAACGCATGCTTCCCTCGTGCAGGGAAATATGACCACACAGGTCAGCGAACTCCATCCGTCCGTGACCAGTCACCTCGAAAACGGGATAGTTCAACCGAGCGGCAAGCTGCTTGATAAGACTCGTCTTTCCCGAACCCGTAGGGCCGTAGAGGTACAACGGATCAAGTTTGTTCATGAACCAGACGGCGGCATCCCTTGCCGATTCGTGAAAGCTGTAGTGCGGATCAAGGGCAGGGGTATACAGACACGCATTTTGATATCCCCAAATCTTGTTTCCGGTCGGCACGCCACTGAAGACAAGCCCGGCATCCATTTCTGTTGGCGTGAGGACTTCCAGTTCCATTATGTTCTGTGACTCCATGATAATGCTCCTTTCAAAAGGTTCAAAAACAGAAAATCCCGGCCTCTCCGAAGAGAAACCGGGATGTGACAATTTTTTTCTTATCTTACATGCGACTGTGCGCAGTACCGTATACGACGCTGCGTTCTCGTTTTCCAACAGCGATTACGGTAACATAAACAATATCGTCTTCAACGCGATACACAAGACGATAACCTGCCGCCTTCAGTTTGATTTTATAGCAATCAGGCATACCTGAAAGAGCGGAGGAAGGAATTCTTGGCTGTTCCAAACGTTCTGCGAGTTTCTTTTTGAATTGCTCCTGTAGTGTCGCACCAAGTTTTTTCCACTCTTTAAGGGCCTGCTCATGAAATCGAAGTTTATAGCTCATTCAGTGATACCTCAACAAACGGGCCATCACTGCGCTCAAGAACAAGTTTTCTGTCTTCGGCATCTTCCAGTCGGCTCAAAAGCTGTTCGTAATGCCGGGCGGGAATAAGGTAGGCTTCCGGCTTGTTATGATTCAACACGGCAACAGGGTTCCCCTGCGCAGAAGCGAGAATACCAGCAAAATTTCGCTTCAGTTCCGTTACGCTCACTGTCATGTCTGCGTGAATAGTTTCCATTTCAGACCTCTTTTTAGCATCTATTTATATGCTAAATTAGGTATTTTTTATTAAACTGTCAAGCTGGAGCTCTGCCTTTTCCATCCGAATCGCGTACAGCCTTTCAAAAGGTTCTCCCTGCTTTTCGCATCTCGCCATAAGCGTCTGGGCATTCTGTTCCCCAAGCAGAGTGTTAAGCTCTTCAGCTAGACGTTTTCGATCCACTGTCACTCTTCCGTTCTGAGGAATCACCCGGAATGTATGGTTTCCTGTATTGATCCATTCTCCTCTCACTGTATGGGAAAGCTGGTAGGCGACTTTCAAACGGGATTCCAGCTCTCCGTTCTCTTCTTCAATGGATTTTTTCTGTTTTTTCAGCTTGATAAACTGTACGAGGGTATCCTCCCACTCAGGATGCGAGGAACTTTTGAAATGCGGGCAATCCTTTCTCCAGGAACACGACGGGCATAAGGGAGCAAGTCCCTGCGTTGTCTGAATGTCGTCCAGATTCAGTCTGTTGCTTCTCAGTTCGTTCAGCGTTGCCCAGAACTCGGAGGCCATAGCCAGACATCGGGCAAGGTCGGTATCCTCAGGAAGGAATGGCCCAAAGACTTTTGCATCAGACATGGAGAGGCAGAGTATCCATCCTTGGATATCGCAGGCAGAGACATCAGGAAGACGTACCCCAAGCCATTCGTTACAGATTTCAGGGAAGGTCTTGTGGTAGATGACCTCTCCGTTTTCCTGTACCAGATTGAAGACAGGCTGATTCCAACAGACCTTGAGCAACGCGGTTTGAGCACCTATCTGCATGGCGTGACTCTCGGGAAGCGTAGTTGGCAGTTTGCTGGTGGATTTGACTTCCAGAATCCGTACAAAGGGTTGTGGAGTACCGGTCTCCAGCGTGAAGTCCAGATGGGCCTTGATGGGTACATCCTCATGCAGAATCTCGATTTCCAGTTGAGCCAGCGGAGAGAGTCCGTATCCAAGGAGAGCCTGATGAATGCCCGATTCAAACCAATGTCCCCTGGAGCCGCAGCTGACACCGAAGAGCCTCGGCAGAGTCCCCGTATTCATGGGAGAGGAGTTTGTTTGCAAGCGCGGCCCGTGGGCAGTCGAGCATCCTGCCGATATCAGACAGCCCGACATACCATGAACGATCCCCAAGCTCGATGGCTGTTCGCTGTTCCGCATGGCGTTCCAATCCATGACGAAGTATCGAAAGCAGGCCTTCCGCACCCGTGTTCGTGATGGTGTCCATTCGTCCTTCCTTTTTGTGAAGCCAAAACAGTAGGAGCTGCCCCATGAGGACAGCTCCTGTGCTATGCGGCGTATTTCCACCAAATTTTTCGTTGCGGGTTCCAGTGAAACCCCGCCGCCGAGAGCTGTTCCTTTTTCACCGCCGTGTTTCCGGTAGCGAGGATGCACTCCCGACCATCCTGTGCCGATACGATTTGGTATGAAATTCCATCCAGATGGGGCAAATTGGAAAGTCCTTCTGGAGTTCGATTTGAGGCGGATGAAATTTTTTTGCTTGCCCTGAATCATCCTGAATCGTTTTGCCTCTCTGTGGGACAGTTACGGCGTTTTTCTGTCTTTGAAGACGGTTGGGCTTGTCTGAAGCGAACTCTCCATCCGTATCCTCCTCCGTAACGATGCCGAGCATGGCTGAAAGGGCATACCTGCGCATGTAGGTCATGCTGATGCCCACTCCTTGGGGGTCTGCCTTGGGAAGAGGAACCACCGCAAGGCTCGACTGCCATTGTCCAGATTCGGCATGGGTGAGTTTCGTGACCAACCCGAGATAACCCGGTTCGGCAGGAACCGGATACTGACAAAGCCAGATGCCGTTCGAGAGCAACGCCTCACGACATGAGTCCATGATGCTGTTCAAGGTGGCGTACTTGCTCTTGGTGAACGGGTTGTTGGCATCCTTGGTTGCGGGTTGAAGCTGGCGTTGAACGTTGATGAGGGCTTGAGCCAATTTACCTACTTGGTCCGAACAAAACGAGTCCATCTTTTTCCTCCTGCTACGACATGAAAAGACCTGTCCGAGAGTTCCCGAACAGGTCTTTTTCAAGAAAAAGCTGTCAATTCAATGTCGTAATATATATCTAAAACTGCATCACAAACAGAAGATTCTTTTTTGAAGATGGCACTGACATCCTTCCCCCGACTTTAGGCGGAGGGCTATGTCAATTTCCTTGAGATTTCTCCGGCAGCTTCTTTTCGGCAGCTTTTCCCTCCTGTTTCTCGATATTCACACTGGGCAATACGGCAAACGTCGCCTTTCGCTTGTTGACCGCCGCAAGAATGGTCTTGGTATAGTCCGCATTCGCCATATCGCCGTCGATGACGATACTGCGCGCGATAACCAGTGAGACACCACTGGTCTTGCGCCACTTGGAAATCTCTTCCACTACAATTCTGTTGACCACCTGCGAGGCCGCGCGCGTCTCAAGCTCCATCTGCCGGTTCAGCGCGGCGAGACCGTTGGCAAGAATCGTTTCCCGCTCGTCCTTCGGGGTGCCTTCGTATGTTTCGCGCAGCTCCTCAAAACCCTTCTGGAGCACGGCCCGAACCTGTTTCAGATGTTCCGAAGCCTGTTTTGCCGGTTCGGATTCCGTCATGAGCCGTTGCATGTCCACGGAAACCACGCTCGGGGCCTTTGGAGCCGCATTACAGGAGGAAACAAACGACAGACACGAAAAGGCAAGGAGCATCAGTGCGAAAAAAGGGGGACGGATACGCATGTTCATCCTCGTTGCGTTCAATGTATGAAAAATCCCGGCGAACCGGCCAACAGGCCGGCCCACCGGGAAAGGCTCCGGCGGAAGGAAGAATCACCGGAGGTTGTTGGAATTAGAACTTGTACATGAAGGACGCGGTCACGCCCTGCCCGGTCTGGTGTTCGGACGCCTGCACGTTGTAGCCGAGCCCGAACGACACGTTGTCCTTCTGCACTTCCACGCCGAACACGCCGTCAAACGACGTCGTGTCCATAACGCGGCGCTTCATGGAATCAGAAGCATCCACGCCGGGAGTCCGCACGTCGATCTTCGTCTTGGTGTCTCCGGCGGCGGGCACTACGGAAAGATCGGCCTGCGGCTTGATCTTCCATCCGGATTCCGTCTCGAAGGACTTGCTCAGGTTCACGCCCACGGGGAACTGCCAGACGTGCTGGAGGTCACCGTCGGTACGGAACAGGTCGCCGCCCTGATCGAGCTTCGTGGAGAACGAATCCGTCTTCACGGCCAGATAGCGGACGCCGACATGAGGCATCACGTCGAGCACATCGGTCTTGATCATGTATTCGGCCTTCACTCCGGCGGTGATCACGCTGGAATCGACGTCGCTCTTGATGCGCCCTCCAAGCCCCAGAGAGGACGGGATGTCCTGCTTCAGCTCGTTCTTGGAAGCGGAATAGCCAAGATCGGCAACCACATTGACGTTGTCCATGTTCCAACCGCCATAGAGCGATACGCCCCAGAAGTCGAAGTCGTTCTTGGTGCTGTTGAAGTCGCCGCGCGACTTGGTGTCGCCTGCGCCCACGTTGAGGGCGAGGCCGACCCGGCCCTTGCCCGCGCCCGCGTCGAACGTCCAGTCGCCGCCGATCACGCCGCCCGCGAAGTCGGAATTATACCCCGCGTCGAGGCCACCTGCGCTGAAATCACGCGCGCGGTCCGCGCCGTAGATGGCATTGGCCCACAAATCGAAGCCATTTTCATGCAGGCTCGTACCCTTTTGCGCCACATTACCGGCAAGCGACAGGTGGCTCTGGATGGCCCGTACCGGAGCTTGGGCCACCGCGACGGTCGAGGCCTGCACGCCGCCCGCATACGCAAGCTGCGCCGCGCCGTCGATCGTGGGAAGCACCTCGCCTTCCGCGAGGAACTGGGGTTCCAACGCGCGGGACAGGAACTTGATGCCCGCGTTGCCGCTGTCCACGTCGTTCTGCTTATCTTCGATCATGCGATCAAGCGTGTTCGGGATGGAGATGCCGGGATACAGTGCGGATGCCTGCTTTGCGGTCGTCTTGATCTTCACGGTGCCGTTCGTTCCAGCGATCCGTTCCGCATTGATCAAACGGTTGGTCACGAGATCGCTGCCGATCCAGCCCTCTACGCTCAGGGACGCATTAGCGAAGTTGCTGGCGACCGTATAGTCGCCGTTCGCCTTGGCATCCACAAGGTACAGCTTCGCGCCCTTCTTGACCGTAATCGTATCGGAGTGGCTATTCGCCTTGATCGCGCCGCCGCCGGAAGCGATGGCGGAATCCACGACCAGCAAGGAATTGCCGCCGAAGTACGCGCTGCCGCTGACGGTCTTGCCGTCGATCTTGCCGCTCTTGTCCACTCCGGCGTCAACGACGATCTTGCCGCCCGCGCCGAGCGTCACGGGCTTGCCGAGGGCCAGCATGGACTCTCCGGAAGCCACGGTAAAGCCGCTTCCGAACGCGGCCGGATTCAGCCCCGCCTCAGCGGCCTTGGCCTGAAGCTCCGCAATGGAACCGATTTCCACCACGGAGCCGTCACCCACCAGCAGGCTGGAGCCAAAGGCACCGTCCGACAAGTTTTCAACCTTTACATACGCGGGGTCGACGAACAGCGTGCCGCCCTTTGCCCCCAGGTTTTCGACATGCGCTGTGGAGTTCAAGATCTGAAGCGATCCGTTTTGAACCTCCAGTTCCGCAAATAGGGCCGCAGTATTATCCGTTACAGAGACGGAACCAGCTCCCAACGTCGTCTTTTGTGCAACGACAGTCGCTTTGCTGAAGTTCACAGCGGCGTCTTCATGGGATACCGCGAGTTCTCCATAGGTATGCTGAGTGGTGTCCAGACCGTTACCGTTGACGTTGACGGTGCCGTTCCTGACATCAAGGCTGTCCAGCGACGCCATCTGGTTAGCAGTATTTCCGGCTATGCCCAAGTTTAGAGTGGCACCACCGTCTATCTCGATTTGGGTCTTCACGGCACTACCGCTCTCGTCGATAATGACGCTGCTGCCAACCGTATCACCTCCGACCAGTGTAAGGTTGGCCCCACCGGTAACGGCCAGATTCACGCCGGACGCAGCGTCAGTAGGATTGATCTGCAATCCTTTGGCACTGAAAGTGCTGTCCTTAACCTCAAGAGAACTTGCGGTCAGCAACGTTTTGTTCGCATCATCGGCTGCGACGACCTGAATGAAGCGGTCAGGTACTGAATCAATCTTTGCCCCGGCCTCGCCAGCCGCTTCGCTCTCTTTTGCAACAACAGGCACCACCCCCGAAAGCGTTACCTTATCATCGGTAACCCCTCCGCCAATGACAACCTGCTCGCCTTCCTGAACCTTCAACGTACCATCGAGGAAGTTCAGCATGGCCTTTTCGTTTGTAGTGAACAACCCGTCTTTGGCTGCATTGTATTGCTCGGCGGTATACTCCGCTCCACCAAGAAAGATATTCAGGTTGCCTGATGTGCCCACGATAGCATCAGCTATTCCACTCAGCGTATTGTAACTGTTGTCGAGCACCATATCCTTGTAGAGGTTGGCAGCACCACCCGTAAGGGTGAGGTGGGCAGTGTCTGCAAAGCTCAGCACACCGTTTTCCGCCATGCGCAACACACCACCGGAAACCGCACTCCCGCGGGAAGCAAAGCAGGAAGGAGGCGCTGCCGGATGCTGAGAGATATCAC
>OGYN01002450.1_pt1 | contig 13634 bp, 4 predicted proteins | sample 1576551 | NCBI WGS metagenome assembly OGYN01 (sample SAMEA3541589, study PRJEB24748) | human gut metagenome | biome: human gut; feature: human-associated habitat; material: faeces | place: China | collected 2012 | reverse complement strand
GCCAGTGCGGCCCATTTACCATTCGGGAGTTCCAGCGTAAGGGCACGTTCTACCGGATGTTTGATATCATCAATGTTCAGGTACTCAAAGAAAGCCTGTGCCCATTGTTCGGTCCATGCTTTTGTACCTGCCGGTAAGGCGTATTCTGTGAGATCACCTACTACTTTATGAAAGATAGCCTTTGGGTGTTCCGGGAAGAAATAGCGGAAAGCTACTCCTTCATTATAGGCACGCACCTCAATGTTGAGCCGGTAGCCGGAGTTATCTTTCTTGGAGAGATAAAGGGTGCCAGCCCGGTAATGATCGCGTACACTGCTACGTTCACCGTAAAGCGGCTGCCAGGTGATGTCTGTTTCGGGTTGGTAGGTCACAGAGTCCACTTCCAGATTGTCCATCCAGCAGGCAGGTTGTTTCAGGTTTCGTGCTCCCAGAGCCATTTCCCATATCCGGTTGTCCAGTTCCAGTCCGGCACGCGATTCATTGACTACAGGTTGTGATTTGTAATCTACCCGATAACAAAGTTCGTTTACCGCAGGTGAAACCTGCTTCTGGTAAAATGCTATTTCATGTGTTCCGTCAGGAGATGCCAGCTTCAGTTCCCTGCTATTGTCCGCAAAGAGGGAAGGAACGAGAGCTAACATAATAATTGTTGAGCCGATAGTCTTCATATCTTCGTATTTATTGTTTTTATATAAATACGATTTGAGATATGAGGATACTCAATGTGTTCTATCTTTTTAGGGAAATAATGTTCGAGACAGTTTGTGAAATGACAGGACTTCCAAAAAATGACGAGAAGCCATCTTCCTTTTGTGAACTTCCCTGTACATGGGCTATGAAGAATCCATATACCCGGTCCTGTTTATTGATCCATGGATAGGCGCCGGCCCAACCCGGTGAACTGATCTGATAGGCTTCTCCTGTTGCTTTATCAATAAGTTCCCGCCATTCTCCCAAACCATATATGCCAGTATGATGTTTTTTCAGCGCACGTTCCACATATTCACCCGGGTGAACTTCTGCATTTCCCACTTGGTCTGCTTGCATTTCATGTATGGTTTCGGGTTTCAGTATTTGCTTTTCTTCAAATACGCCATTGTGGTAGATCATATCAAGAAAACGCATGTAGTCGTGCAAAGTGGTACAGAGACCTCCACCCAACATGGGAGCGTGTCCGCCATCTGTATTCACGGGCGTGAAGTGGGAGTTTTTCATTCTTAAAGGTCGGGCTATTAATTCCTGGAATAATTCCTCGAATTCTTTATTCATTGCTTTTTCTGCCATCCGGCCGGCTATCTGCATGGCAAGTCCACCATATTCAAAGCGGGTACCGGGAGTGAAAACCGTGTCAAGCGGAAGAATCTCCATGACTGCAGAATCCAGATGATTGTAATTGTCTACGCGTGGTTCCGGCAGATAAGGGCGGACGCCCGATGTGTGCGAAAGCAACTGACGTAAAGTAATCATTCCTTTTATGTCGTTTTTAAATTCAGGAATCCATTTCTTTACACTGTCATTCCAGTCCAGTTCGGTGCAGTCTACCACTGCTCCGATTACTGCGGCGGCTACCCATTTTCCGGCAGAGGCTACATAGACTTTGGTGTCAGGGGTAAAGTTTTTGTAGTTTTTCTGAAAGATAACGTTATCGTCTCTGACTACACAGATTGAGGCTCCCGGATAGTATCCTTTATTCATCCATGAGGTGACAATGGAGTCAAGTGGCGTAAAATCATAAGCCGCCTGCCGGTTATCGGCAGGACGGCATGATGTGAATGACAGATCCCAGTATACAACGTAACGTTGGTGATGTAAGTCATACAGTGGCTTTAAAACATTGCCCTGTGATGTTTTAAATATCAGTTCCTCGCCTGTACGCTGTAAACTGTGTTCGGGGTGTTTCCGGTCTATTTGTAAGGTGGTATTCAGCTCAGCCGGAATATGATAATTGTAAGTATAGTAATCATTATATAATGCCGGATCAGAGAATGGTGCCGGAGATTGCATACCTTCTGTTCCCGATTCACCGGCCAATACCAGCGGTCCGTATAGCAGGGCTCCCTTTTGTGGATTGTCCGGCGTTGTTTCCAGTTGCAGGCTCATCGGATAATTGGCTTCAATGCGATCACCGTCTTTCCATTGGCGGGTTACGGCAATGTATGATCCCGGTTTCTGTTTTACCGATACTTTTTTCCCGTTGACGTTTACTTTCACATTTTTACTCCATGATGGATAGCGCAGATAAATCGTAGTGGTGACAGGTTTGTCCGTTTGGATGGTCAATGCAGTGTTCTCTTCTGCGGGGAAAGCTGTTTCCTGACGCAGAGTTATTCCTTTCGCTTTCCAGTTTACCTCTGACGGGATAAAGAGGTTTACGTAGATTCCCTGGTCATTGTGATAATAGATAGCTTCTCCATATTTAGCATGGTTTTCGAAGCCGCTGCCTACGCAGCACCAGAAGGAATTCTCCCGGGTACTATAAACTTTGTGCGAGCCGGAGAGCAAAGGCAAGAAATAGGCTACTCCGGCGTTGTTGCGGAAACTGTGTAGCAAACGATTGGTTGCTATAGAAGTCATCCAAACAGAATCACGCGTCATATTGTCGCGAAAGCGGCTTGGTAATAAACGCACGTCTTTTAAGTCGAAACTCTCTACCTGTATCGGCGCTGTTGTCACTTTTTTCATTTTCCCGGCATGCTGTCCGGGATAAATGGATTGAGCGGAAAGACCGGTTGATAGAGCCGCACAGATTGTCATTAGGACTAAACTCTTATTTCTCATAATACTTTTGTTAGTTCTTTCTTTATATATACGAAGTAGAGGGATATATTACTCAAAACCCGTCCAAAATGAATTAATCTATGTTTTTTGTGTGTAATTTTCATTTCTTTCCTTTCTTGTCTTGTCACTTTTCCACCCCCTCTCAGATGCCTTCTGAATGGGGGTACAATGAGTCAGGGACTGAAAGGCATTCAGTCAGTGAGTGAAAGGCATTCAGTCCCTGACTGAATCAGATTCATTCAACGAGTCGGAAGAGTAGCTGCAGGAAAGGAAGAAACTTACGAACTTTTTGTAAGTATAGTTGCTAACTGATGAAATATACGATGAATCATCATTTAACCCCTGATTCGCATAAATATCAATATTACTATGATGAAAAAGTTAATACTTGCCTTTTGTATGTTACAAGGTATCTTGTTATCGTTGGGAGCTCAGGATATGCATCAAAACATAGCATATGCTGACAATAATGTGCGCTTTACGGTTATCTCAGATGGAACACTCCGTTTAGAGTATGCTCCGGATGGCAAATTTGTAGATAACAAATCTTTTGTTGCGGTGAACCGCCTCTATCCGGATGTAGACTATAAGCTGAAGTCAAAAGGGGCGTGGATTGAAATAACGACTTCTAAGATGAGGATGCGTTATAAAAAAGACAGTGGTCAGTTTACCGGAGACAATCTAGTGATTGAAGCGGTGAAAGGGGCATTTCCATTCACTTGGAAGCCCGGAGTGCAGCAAAAAGGAAATCTGAAAGGTACTTACCGCACTCTGGACGGAATGGATGGTGAAACGCAAACTCAAACTTGGGTAGCTGATACCAAGAAAGGGGAACAACTGAAGTTGGAAGACGGTTTGCTGGCTACTGATGGTTGGTCTTTTATTGATGATTCACAAGGACTTCTGTTCGATAACGATCCGGATTGGGAGTGGGCGAAAGAACGTCCCGCCAACGGAGGACAGGACTGGTATTTCATGGCTTACGGGCATGATTACAAGCAAGCTCTGAAAGACTACACTCTCTTTGCAGGTAAGATGCCGTTGCCTCCCCGCTATGCGTTTGGCTATTGGTGGTCGCGCTATTGGTTGTATTCTGATAAAGAGTTCCGTAACCTAATTGATAATTTTAATACTTATCAGATTCCTTTGGATGTGTTGGTGGTAGATATGGACTGGCATTATACCGAGAAGGGTAAAGGAGGCTGGACCGGTTGGACTTGGAACAGGGATTTATTTCCGAATCCCCAAGGTTTCTTGAAATATCTGAAACAGAATGACCTGAAAATTACTCTCAATCTGCATCCGGCAGACGGAGTGGCTGCATACGAAGAAAACTATACGGAGATGGCGAAAGACATGGGTGTAGATCCTGAGACAAAGAAGACGATTCCCTGGGTTAATTCCGATAAAAAGTTCATCCGGAGTATGTTTAAGAATATACTGGGTCCGATGGAGAAAGATGGCGTAGACTTCTGGTGGCTGGACTGGCAGCAGGGAATGTTTGACCCGAAGATGAAGAATCTGAGTAATACATGGTGGATCAATTATGCATTCTTTAGTGATATGGAAAAGCGCCGGGAGACTCGCCCGATGTTGTATCACCGTTGGGGAGGATTAGGAAACCATCGTTATCAGGTAGGCTTTTCCGGTGATGCGGTGATCTCTTGGAAATCATTGGACTTTCAGCCTTATTTCAATTCTACTGCCTCTAATGTGCTGTATGGCTATTGGAGCCATGACTTAGGAGGACATATCGGTAGTCAGATAGATCCCGAAATGTATACCCGTTGGTTACAATTCGGAGCATTAAGCCCGATTATGCGTACGCACTCTCAGAAAGGGGCTAAATTGAATAAAGAACCTTGGGTGTTCAACAAGGAATATTGTGACATCATTCGTGAAACGATTCGCCAACGCTATGTGATGGCTCCTTATATTTATACGATGGCCCGCAAGGGGTATGATGACGGAATTTCACTCTGCCGCCCCATGTATTATGATTATCCGGAAAATAAGGAAGCCTATGAGTTTCGAAATGAATATATGTTCGGAGATGATGTGCTGGTTATGCCGGTCACTGCTCCGGTAGAGAATGGCTATGCACAGGTGCGTGTATGGTTGCCGGAAGGAGAATGGTATGAATGGCATACAGGTGCTTTGCTGAAAGGGAATCAGATTGTGGAACGCTCTTTTGCCGTTGATGAATATCCGATTTATATAAAGGCAGGTGCCATATTGCCCATGTATCTGGATAATGTGATGAATCTGAATGGCAATGACGAAGAGGTGGCAGTAACGGTTTTCCCCGGTGGAGGCGATACTGCCGAGTTCAAGTTGTACGAAGATAATGGTAATGATAAGAATTATGCATCCGAATATGCTGTGACTAAGTTGAGTTCTGTCCGCAATGGTAATGAACAAACGCTTGTGATAGGTAAACGTGAGGGTGCTTATAAGGATATGCCCCTTGCCCGCTCGTTTAAGGTGAAGGTGCTTTCTTCTCTCATTCCCCAGTCTGTTACGGTGAATGGGCATCCGGCTAAATACCAGTACTCAGGTGAAGATTTTGCCCTTTTGATCGATGTTCCTGCTCAGGCTTGCGATCAGGAAAAGGTGGTTAAAATCGTTTATCCGTCTGAAAAGGTCGATCTGAACGGACTTCTTGGAGCATCCCGAAGAATAGCGAAGAGTATGGAACAACTGAAATATCGTAATTCATACATTGTCTTTAAAGAAGAGTTTGGTAAAATGGGAAGTTTGAGTGAAGCAGTGACCTATGCTCCCTCCGAAATGCCCGCTTTGATCGCTGATTTCTGGAAAAGTTATAATGAGCTGCCTGCAGTGTTGGAACGACAAGGAATGAAGAGTGATCTTGCAACATGGTTTTTGCAATCAGTTTGTTGGAGCAAGCGATAAATAATAGATAGATGAAACGATATTTGATGATATTTTTGGCCGCTTTCATGGCTTTTCACTGTATGGGGGCTTCTTTGCCCTCCCAGGTGGACAGCCATGATATAGCGTCTTTACATGCATGGGGACCTTATTCCAAACGCTATGCAGGCATCTCGCACATACCTGATATGAGTAAAGGAATACGTTTTGATTTCTCCGTGATGCCCGGATATTATCGGAATCGCCAGTTGGTGCCGCATGTCCTGTTTGAATCGTCTTACTATCCATGGGAGATAAATCCGGAGGTGAATCGCATCACTTACAGGTATGAATTGGAATGGAAAGACAAGGTTTATACGGATGTCACTTATTACGTGTTGGATGATAACCGTACGCTGGTCGGAATACATTGTGTCAACAATACAGGGATGCCTCAGAATCTGGTTCTGAACCAGATGGCTTATATAGACTATCCTGAGACGTATCCGCAGGTAACTGCTACAGGAGCATCGCGGCTGCAATGGTATAATGCCATTGATTATATGGAGAATGAACCTGTTCGGAAATCGCCTCAATACAGACTGGTATATGATGGGTGGCGGCGGAATGAAGAACGTACTGCTTCGTCTCTCGATGGTTCGATTCTGGGGAGAGGTTTCGGTAGGAGCGAAGGTGACCGCCTGAGTTATCAGGTGAAGATCCTTCCGGATCAGGAAAACGGAGCCATAGGCATCCGATTTAAGGTAAAGAAGGGAGAGAACGCTGTACTACAGCTGAAAGGACTGGTAGAACAATCTGTTACTCTGAAAGGTACGGGAGAATTTTCTTTCGTATCAGTTCTTTATCAGAATAAGAAGGCGGGAGAATACAAACTGGAACTTATTTCGGGCAGTACCGTTGAAATCGGTCTGGATGGATTCTTTATAGGCAGTGCGGATGATATCAGCAATGTAAAAGTAGTCCGTACGCCGATACCTTTTACTCCTGCAATGGAAGTAGGTAAAAACAAGAAAGACTTTATCCTGAAGTACAAAGACTGTGAAAACTATTATGGGGTGGCTTGGAACCATCAGCATTCGGAAGTTCGGGAAATACTGAACGGTGAATTGGAATCTTTCTTCCGGAGAAAGGTGCACGATCATGTCTCGTCAAGGCTGGTTGGAGATAGGAAGTGGCACTATACGAATGCTTTTTTGCGTCCTGTCGTGCTGGAACCAGATTCTGAACAGACCATTTACATGTTGGTATGTACAGGAGATAAGGAACAGGTACAACAAGAATTGCAGAGTTTCCATTCAACTCCGGATAAACTGATTGCGCAGGTTAAATCTACGGAAGGTGCAAAGTCTAAGGATAAAGTGTTACCGGGCGGAGAGAAGTATCTTCTGGGAAATCGTTTATTGCAAGCCTCGCTTTTATCGAATATCGTATATCCGGTTTATACGCAGAAAGAGTACATCAGGCATTTCACACCGGGCAAGAACTGGAATAGTCTTTATACTTGGGATTCCGGATTCATTGCACTGGGACTGATTGATGTGGATCCGGCTAAGGCTTTCGAATGCATCAAGGCCTATACAACTCCGGTAGGGAGTGAATCGGCTTTTATTCATCATGGCACTCCATTGCCTATCCAGATGTATGCTTACGCTGATTTGTGGAACAATAGCCTGTCACGTGAGACCTTGGAATTCTTATATCCCCGACTGAAACAGTTCTTTAACTTTATGGTTGGAAACGATCCTTACTCTACTACCCGGATGAAAGGTTCCGGTCTGCTTCGCACCTGGGATTATTTCTATAATTCCGGTGGATGGGACGATTATCCGCCTCAGCATGCACGTGGGGGGAATAAACTGGTGACTCCTGTAGTTACTTCGGCTTATTATCTGCGGGCTGCGAAAATACTGCGCCTGGCGGCAAAAGAGTTGGGACTGAAAAAGGATATGAAAGAATATGAGCAGGTAATCGGACGACTGTCGAATGCTTTGCAAACCTACTCTTGGGACGAAGAAAGCGGATATTTTGGGTATGTGCTCCATGATTCCTTGGAGAATGCGAAAGAAATCTTACGGTATAAGGATCGGTCGAACTTTAACAAGGGGTTGGATGGAGTGACTCCTCTGACAGCAGGTATCTGTTCTCCGGATCAGGTAAATAGGTTGGTGGGACATCTGTTTTCTCCCGATGAGTTATGGACAAAAGTAGGAATTTCAACGGTAGACCAGTCTGCGCCTTATTATAAAGTAGATGGGTATTGGAATGGTGCCGTATGGTTTCCCCATCAGTGGGTAATGTGGAAAACTCTTTTAGATTTAGGTAAGGGAGAAGAAGCCTATCGGGTGGCGCATACAGCCCTGGATAATTGGGAAAAGGAATGTGCAGCAAGCTATTTTACGTTCGAGCATTTCATTATTTCTTCGGGAAGAGGAGCAGGGTGGCATCAGTTCTCCGGACTTTCATCACCTATTTTAAACTGGTTTGCCGCTTACTATAAGCCGGGTAAAGTTTCTACCGGCTTTGAGGTATGGATTACGAAAAGTGAATTCAATAACAATAATTCCGGATATAAGGCTGATATCTCTTTTGACGATTCGACAAAGGCTCATGAGCGTTGTATGATTGTCTGCATGGATGCAGGATATAAGTATGAAGTATTGTTCAATGGTAAGTCTGTTAAATCCAGATCTGACCATCCCGGAATGTTAGAAATCACATTACCGGCTACTAATAAAACCGGTGAACTTATAATTCGGGCTCTTAATTAGAGTTATTCATAAGAGCATTATTTTCTTTCATATTCAATATTAACCTCTGTGAGGTATAAGATGCCCATTTCGCACACGGTGAAATGGGCATCTTGTGTTATCAGATTAAAACAGATCGATACATTTCATTACAAATGAAACTTTGCAAATAAGATATTTGTCTCATTACTGATAATTTTGTATCTACCGCAGTTTTATGGCCTTCTGACTGCGAAAATGAGACGTTTTTTCTCTTTTTAGGGATAAGTTTATTGCTGGTTATTTAATTGAATCTCTACTTTTGTCTTGCTTTAAAGCCAAGAAAGTCTTTACAATTTTTTAAAATTTAATATTATGAAGCAGAAGATTTCAAAATTCTTTTCTGATGCGAGGATTAGGATGCTACTATTATTCCTGATCTCTACAGTTTATATTCAAGCTCAGTCGGGCAGAATCGTTACGGGTGTCGTTAAAGATGCCACGGGCGAAACAGTTATTGGAGTAAACGTAACTGTAAAGGGTAATGCTGCTTTGGGTACTATTACCGATTTGGACGGTAAGTATTCATTGAGTGTTCCTGCGCAAAAATCTACTTTAGTGTTTTCATTCATTGGTTATCAAACCCAGGAAAAAACAATTGATGCTAACACCAAAACTTTGAATGTTACGTTGGTTGAAGATTCTAAGTTGCTGGATGAAGTTGTTGTAGTTGGTTACGGTACAATGAAAAGAAAAGACGTAACAGGTGCTGTAGCACACGTTGGAGATGAAGTGACCAAGAACAGAGCTGCAACAAATGCTCTTGATTTCCTAGTAGGTACTGTACCCGGTGTGCATATAACACCTTCTACTGAAGCAGGTGGTGGTGCTTCCGGACTTCTGATTCGTGGTAAACAATCATTGAAGGCAAGTACTTCTCCTTTGATTGTTCTGGATGGTGTAGTATTCTATGGTAACATTGGAGATATTAACCCGAATGACATTGAAAGTATGGATATCCTGAAGGATGCCAGTTCTACTGCTATCTATGGTTCTAAGGGGTCGGCAGGTGTTATTCTTATTAATACTAAGAGAGGTTCTTCTGAAAAGCCTATTATTAATGTAAGTACAAAAATCGGTGTGTCGCAAGCAACCTTTATGCCTGAAATGCCTACTGCCGAACAATACATGCAGAGACGTTCTGATTATTATAAGACAATCGACTACTTCAAACCGGGAGACCAACAAAAAGGTTTAGGCTACTATGATAATCCCGACCATCTGCCTGAAGGAGTTTCCCGCGATCAATGGGCTGCTTATGATCCTTCTTTCTCCGGTGATTACATTGAAACCTGGATGCAACGTTTGGAATTCAATCCCATTGAGGTTACCAATTACAAAGCCGGTAAATTCGTTGACTGGATGGACCTTGTTTACCAGAATGGTTTGAGACAAGATTACAGTGCGTCTGTTTCAGGAAAGACAGCGAGAACCAACTATTATGTTTCATTAGGATATACCAATAATGACGGTATTGTTGTAGGCGATCAATTCCGTGCTTCAAGATCACGTGTGAATTTGGATACTGAGATTACAAAATGGCTGAATATCGGTTTGAATGCGCAATTCGTTCATAAAGGTTCGGATGATATTAAGGCGGATACAGGTGCAGCCAAGGCAGCCAGTCCTTTTGGTGATGTTTATGAAGCTGACGGAAGCATCAAAGTTAGACCTTGGGATGACAACCGCGTTGCCAATCCGTTGCTGAATCGTTCAGTAGATGATAAATATTATAGAACACAAACCTTCAACTCAAGCGTGTATGGTAAGTTGACTCTTCCGTTCGGATTCACTTGGCAGACTACTTTCAACGTACGTTATGGTTGGAGAAAGGATTATTATTTTGATTCTGATATCAAACCGGGTGTGGTAGCCGGTGGCAAAGCAAAACGTGTGGACTACTCTGACTACGAGTGGAGCATTGATAATATGCTGAAGTGGAACCGCACTTTTGCTAAAATACATAACTTTGATTTTACCTTTGTGTATACTGCTGAAAAATATCAGAACTGGCAAAGTACGGGAAACAATGAAGGTTTCCAACCGAATGGTGCATTGAGTTATCATGGCATTCAGGCCGGTATTACTCCTACTGTCAGCGCAAACGATGAAATGCAGACTGGTAATGGTTTATTATGGCGTTTGAACTACTCTTTGATGGACCGTTATTTGCTGACCGGTTCTGTACGTCGTGATGGTTTCTCTGCTTTTGGACAGAACAATCCTTTCGGTGTATTCTCTACAGTTGCTGCCGGATGGCGTATGTCAGAAGAAAAGTTCTTGAAGGATGTGAAATGGATTAATAACCTGAAGCTGCGTCTCTCTTGGGGACAGACCGGTAACCGTGACATCGGTCGTTATGCCGCTTTCTCAAGATTGACTATTACCAATGTTATTCAGAATGGTGTAAACTATAAAGGTGTATATCCTTCAAGTTTGGCCAACAGAGATTTGAAATGGGAAACGACTACCGGTTTTAACCTCGGTGTCGACTTCGGGTTGTTCAACAACCGGTTAAGCGGTTCTGTGGAACTTTATAAGAATAAAACGAACGATTTGTTGATGGACCGTGCCATGCCCGAAATCTCCGGATACGGTAAGATTGCCTCCAATCTGGGAGAACTTGCCAATCAGGGTGCTGAGTTGACTTTGTCAAGTGTAAACGTGAATACCCGGAATGTACGTTGGGGTACTACCTTCACTTATTCTACTAACAAGAATGAAATCAAACATCTGTATGGTGATATGATTGACGTGCTGGATGCAGAAGGTAACGTTATCGGCCAGCGTGAGGATGATGATGTACAGAACGGCTGGTATATCGGACATGCTATTGATGAGATCTATGATTATAAGTGGATTGGCGTATGGCAACTGGGTGAAGAACTGGAAGCTGCAAAATATGGTAAACAACCGGGTGACCCGAGATTGCTGGATGTCAATAATGATGGTAAGATTAATGACGATGATAAACTTTGGTTGGGTACAAAGACTCCGAAACATCGTATGACATTGAGCAGTGACCTGAATCTGTTCAAATGTATCAACTTCTCTTTCGTACTGCGTGGAGAATTCGGCTGGATGGATATTGATAATCTGCCAAGAAACGAAACTAATCGCTTCTACAATACTTCAAACTCTGTTTGGACTGAATATTGGACGCCCTGGAATCCAAATTCAAAATACGCCCGTTTAGGTGCGAACATTGATAGCCCGGGTGTGAATATTTACGAAAAGAGAAACTACGTAAGAATGCAGAATATGGCATTGTCTTATACATTCCCGAAGAAACTGATTAACAAGTTCATGATTGATAACCTGAGATTCAGTATCAATGTGGATAATGCTTTCGTTATCTCTAAGTGGAGAACTTCCGATCCTTTGACTAAGGCTATCACTCCACGTATCTGGACATTCGGTGTAGACATTACCTTATAATCTGATAGAACGATAATTAAATAAAGATATTCAAATGAAAACAAAGAAATATATACTAAAAGGTCTGGCAACCTGCCTGATAGCTGCCGGTCTTTCTGCTTGTGTTGATCTTGAACCGAAAGCGATGTCCTTTCTGACGCCGGAGAACACTTTTGTGGATAAAGCTGGTTTAGAAACCATGCTTCGCCTTTGTCGTAAACAAATGAACTTTGAATGGTTCGGAGATGCTTTCAATTCTGGAAACTGTGAAACCTATTCTGTGTATGAATATGCTTGGTCTGACCTGGCTGTAATGGGTGGCCCTGAGACGAAGGAAATCCATAATATGGTGACTCAGCTGACTCCTACTACCAATATGTATCTGCACTTGCGTTATTGGGTTTTCGGCTGGAATGGTATCAAGTATGCTAATACTGTCATTACCCGTGCCCCGGAAGCTGATGGTATGGCTTCGGAAGAAGACAGAAATGCTTGTCTTGCCGAAGGATATTTTCACCGTGCTTACTGGTATTATCTGCTGACTAACCAATTTGGAGATATACCTTGGATCGGAGAAGAAATTACCGGTGCAAAGCTGGACTTTAATACTGTTTCCCGTAAGACGATCTTGGCTAATATCAAGAAAGATATGGAATATGCCATACAATGGTTACCTAAAGATGTGATCCGCGGTGCTGTGAGCAGAGCAGCAGGTGAACATCTACTGGCTAAGATATGTCTGGCTACGGGTGACTTCCAACAGGCAGTAGACGCAACAACCCGTTGTATTAACGATTATGGATTGCACTTGATGACCGAACGTTTCGGTATTAATGCGGATGATAAGAGCAAAGATGTTTATAATGACTTGTTCCAGGAAGAGAATATCAGTATTGTTGAGAACAAGGAAGGTATCATGATCGGTCAGGAAATCTATGGTTTGGATGGATGTTCTTCTCCAAGTGGCTCAAAGCGTAAACGTAATTTCGTGCCGCAGTGGCATGCCGGAAGCAAAGTGAAGACACCGGACGGAAAGAATGGGACAACGGACGCTTCGGGTATCTACGATGGGTACGAACAATTGGAAGAGCTGGGTAGAGGTCTTGCCAAGATACGTCCTACCAACTATGCACAATATGAGTTGTGGAAAGATTGTGGTGACGATATGCGTCATAACTCCAATAACTGGTTCGATAAATCACGTATCAAATATAATTTGCCGGCTTCAAAAGGTGGTAGTAGCAAATACTTCGGCCAACCGGTGGATCCTGCTTACTGTACGGATACCATGCGTTGTTACTTCTCTTTCCCGATTGTGAAGGTTCTGATTGACAAAGATGATCCAAATGCAGGAGGTAAAGTTCCTGTAGGTGGTTTCACAGACCAGTATATTTTCCGCCTTGCCGAGACTTACCTGAACAGAGCTGAGGCTTACTGGTGGTTGGGTAAGAATGATCTGGCTACTGAGGATGTGAATACAATCCGTCGTCGTGTGAATGCACCGGAACTTTCATCTGTTACATTGGAAGATATTCTGGATGAAAGAGCCAGAGAATTGTTCCTGGAAGACCATCGTAAGTCAGAGTTGACTCGTATCGCTTTCCTGAAAGCAGAAAAGGGTATAGATGGATATTCACTCAATAACTTTTCAGAGAAGAACTGGTATTATGACCGCATGATGGAGAAGAATAATTTCTTTGCAACAGAATATTATTATTCAACCAATGCATTTATCATGAAGCCGTATCACGTGTTGTG
>OGYN01002437.1_pt1 | contig 13688 bp, 8 predicted proteins | sample 1576551 | NCBI WGS metagenome assembly OGYN01 (sample SAMEA3541589, study PRJEB24748) | human gut metagenome | biome: human gut; feature: human-associated habitat; material: faeces | place: China | collected 2012 | reverse complement strand
ATTAATACCCCACCTGCCCGACTTATGATATAAATCCCTATCTTTGTGGCGCTTTTTAATAAAGAACAGGATTAAAATTAATAGATATAACAAAAAAATGGCACAAGAAGACGTTTTTAAGAAACTCGTATCACACTGTAAGGAATACGGTTTCGTATTCCCCTCCAGCGACATCTATGATGGATTGGGAGCAGTGTATGACTACGGTCAGATGGGTGTAGAACTGAAAAACAACATTAAACAATACTGGTGGCAGAGCATGGTGTTGCTGCACGAAAACATTGTCGGCATCGACTCCGCTATCTTTATGCACCCCACCATCTGGAAGGCTTCCGGACACGTAGACGCATTCAATGACCCTTTGATTGACAACCGTGATTCCAAGAAGCGTTATCGTGCCGATGTATTGATTGAAGACCAACTTGCAAAGTACGACGATAAGATTAATAAAGAAGTTGCCAAAGCTGCTAAACGTTTTGGAGAGGCTTTTGATGAAGCACAGTTCCGTAGCACAAACGGTCGCGTACTGGAACATCAGGCTAAACGTGACGCTTTGCACGAACGTTTTGCAAAGGCACTGAATGATAATAACCTTGACGAGCTTCGCCAGATTATCGTGGATGAAGAAATCGTTTGCCCCATCAGCGGTACAAAGAACTGGACGGAAGTTCGTCAGTTCAACCTGATGTTCTCTACAGAAATGGGTTCTACTTCGGATGGTGCCATGAAGATTTATCTGCGTCCTGAAACAGCTCAGGGTATCTTTGTGAACTACCTGAATGTGCAGAAGACCGGCCGTATGAAGATACCTTTCGGTATTGCACAGATTGGTAAGGCATTCCGTAACGAGATTGTTGCCCGTCAGTTCATTTTCCGTATGCGTGAGTTCGAACAGATGGAAATGCAGTTCTTCGTGAAGCCGGGCACTGAATTGGACTGGTTTAAGAAGTGGAAGGAAATTCGCCTGAAATGGCATAAGGCATTGGGATTCGGTGATGACCACTATCGTTATCACGATCATGATAAGTTGGCTCACTATGCGAATGCTGCTACAGATATCGAGTTCCTGATGCCGTTTGGTTTCAAGGAAGTGGAAGGTATCCATAGCCGTACGAATTTTGACTTGTCTCAGCATGAGAAGTTCTCAGGTAAGAATATTAAGTACTTCGATCCTGAGACAAATGAAAGTTATACTCCGTATGTTATCGAGACTTCTATCGGTGTGGACCGTATGTTCCTCAGCATCATGTCTGCTTCTTATTGCGAAGAACAACTGGAAAGTGGAGAAAGCCGCGTAGTGCTGAGATTGCCTGCCGCACTGGCTCCTGTGAAGTTGGCCGTAATGCCGTTGGTGAAGAAAGACGGTCTGCCTGAAAAGGCTCGTGAGATCATCGACTCATTGAAGTTCCACTTCCACTGCCAGTATGATGAAAAAGATAGTATCGGTAAACGTTACCGTCGTCAGGATGCCATCGGTACTCCGTACTGTGTGACTGTTGACCACCAAACTCTGGAAGATAACTGCGTGACACTGCGTAATCGTGATACGATGCAACAGGAACGCGTGGCTATTGCTGAACTGAATAACATCATTGCAGACCGTGTCAGCATCACTTCATTGCTGAAAGGGTTGCAATAAGTACTGGAATTCGAAAGTTAGAATACAGAATAAAAAATAATTGAATGAATAAAAAACTCTTAGTATTTTTACCTTTCCTGCTGATTTTGGCAGGTGCGTTTGTTTCTTGCGAAGAAGTGGAAGAGGAAGGGAAATATGCGAACTGGCAGGAGCGTAACCAAGCGTTTCTGGATTCTATCAAGGTAGTTGCGGGAGATAATTATGTTCCTATGGACTTGGAAAAGTTGGATAAAGTAGAGGTAGGCGAAATATTCTATGTTAAGAATGAATTTGTCAGCACTCTTCAGACTCCGGAATATATATATTGTAAAAAGCTTGTGAAGAATCTGGATGGACAACGTCCGATGGCTACAGAAGCGGCTTATGTTTATTATTATGGTACACTGATTACTGGTACTAAGTTTGATGGAAGTTTTACGGGATATAGTGCAATAGATCAGGCTATCCCTAATCCTCCAAAGAATGAGCCGACAGATTTCGACTGGACTGTTATGTTTACTATCAACTCTTCTTCACTGACAAGTGGATGGAGAACTTTCCTGCAATATATGCGCGTTGGAGAACGCTGGATGGTTTATGTTCCATGGGGTTCTGCGTATGGAACTGATGGTAATGGATCGATTCCCGGTTATTCAGTATTAGCTTTTGATGTAATAATGACAGAGGTGGTTCAGTAAACTAACTTCTTCTTTAAAAAATAAAGGAGGCCTATCTATTTCTTGTGATTAGATAGGCCTCCTTCGTTTGTTTTATATTTTACTATTGCAGGTTTTTGCCGAAAATGTGTATATTTGCACGAAACTCATATCAAAAATGTGTAAACATACACTTTTGTGATATCAAAAATGTGATACGCTATGTTTGAAAGAGACATTATCTCGCAATTGGCAGCATGGAAAACGGATACTAACAGAAAGCCGCTTGTAGTTCATGGTGCACGACAGGTAGGTAAGACGTGGGCTTTGAAGTACTTTGGCAGGGAGTATTTTGACGATGTTGCTTATTTCAGTTTAGATAAGGATGAAAGTGGTCTTTGCGATGTCTTCAGAACAACGAAAGACCCTCAACGAATTATTCAACACTTATCTTTTTTGCATGGAAAGAAGATAGAACCTCAAACAACCTTATTGATTCTGGATGAAATTCAAGAGTGCAACGAGGCGTTGAATGCATTGAAATACTTCTGTGAGGAAGCTCCAGAGTATGCTGTGGCGTGTGCGGGCTCTTTGTTAGGTATCTATCTGAATCATGTGGGTAAATCATTTCCGGTGGGGAAAGTGAATCATCTTTATATGTATCCACTCACTTTTACGGAGTTCCTGAGGACAAAAGACCCGGTTATGCATGAGTATATGCATTCTATTGATAAGGTAGAGCCACTGCCACAGATCTTTTTTGATAAGTTGCGGGAGTCTTTTACTGCTTATTCCATTTGTGGTGGTATGCCTGAACCGGCCACGTTGATGGTTGATTTTAATGATATGGAGAGAGTGGACTCTGCACTTCAAGATATACTGAATGATTATGCTCTGGATTTCGTGAAACATACTACTCCGACTTTGGCTCCTCGTATCAATTATGTTTGGAATTCGTTGCCTTCGCAGTTGGCGAAAGAGAATCGTAAGTTTGTTTATCAGTTGGTTCGTCCGGGAGCACGTGCCAGGGAATATGAAGATGCAATTTTGTGGTTAGAGCAGGCAGGGCTTGTTAATAAAGTGTTACTTAGCAAGGCTCCTAAGTTGCCATTGAAAGCTTATGATGATTTGGGCACATTTAAACTTTATACATTGGATTTGGGGTTGTTGAGGAAGCTGTCTGAATTGGATGCCAGTATACTATTGCTGCCTACTCCTGCCTATACAGAATATAAAGGAGCGCTGGCTGAAAACTATATATTGCAAAGTCTTACGGCACAGTTTCAAATGCCTTTCCGTTATTGGACTTCAGGCAATAAGGCAGAGGTGGATTTTCTGCTTCAGTATATCAATCAGATCTATCCGATAGAGGTAAAGGCAGATCAAAATATACAGGGCAAAAGTCTGATTCAGTATGAGAAACTCTTTCAACCTGCTTGTCGGATTCGGTATTCAATGTTGAATCTGAAGCAGGATGGGAATTTGCTGAATATACCTTTGTTCCTGGCGGATAAGACGAGAGAATTGTTGGGAGTGATTAATGTTTAGCAATAAGGCTTATGCGGAATAACGGTGCAACCCACTAATCACTCACCGCTAATCACTCATTACATTCTCTTTTTCAACGCTTTCACCCAAATTTTATATCCTTCTTCATTCAGGTGCAAGCCATCGCTGGTCAGCTCTTTGCGCAGTACATTCGTGCCTTTCTCTGTAAATAACGGGAAGAGGTTGATGAATGTAATCTTGTGATCTTTAGCTAAAATTTCCAGTTGTGTATTGATTTCGGGAACCATGTCGGTTTTTCCGGTTAGCTTTTTGTAACGTCCGAAGCTCTCATCGAAAGGCAGGAGACTTTGCAGGTAGAGTCTCGTATCGGGAGATTCACGCTGAATGCGCTCTACGGTCATGCGTATCATACTGACGATGCTGTCCACAGTGAGGTCGTGTGAGATGTCGTTGACACCGGCAAGGAGGAATAATTTCTTAGGGTGTCCCGGAAGTATCTGGTGCAGTCGGTCGTAAATACCCATAACTTCATCACCGATGATACCACGGTTACGGATGTTTTTCTTGTTGAGGCGGGCGTTCCAGTCACCGCCACCTTCTGTAAGGCTGTTGCCCACCATGACGATGTCTTTGGAAGTAATGGCAGGTTCATCCATGAATTGCAGGAAGCGCTTATAGTAATGGTCCGTATAAATACGTGGGGTGGGATAGATAGAAGCTGCAACAACATTGGCTACCAGAGAGCGCAGACGAACCATGCTGTGACCGTCTTCGGGATGCACGGCATTGACAAGCAGGATGACGGAAGTGTCGTTGTCCGGATCTATGATGATGGAAGTACCGGTGTATCCGGTGTGCCCGTAGGTATTCGGACCAAAATAATCTCCGTTATTGGAAGCGTAGGCGGTGAAGTTATCCCATCCTAAAGTGCGTCCTAATGTAGCGGTAGCACGAGGGACGGTACGCATAGTTTTTACTCCCAATGGGCTGAGGATGCGGCGTCCGTTCCATTCTCCGCCGTTTTGCAGAGCGGCGCAGAGGACAGCTATGTCTTCGGCGCAAGAGAATACACCGGCATTGCCGGAAATACCGCCATTCATGACGCGGGCGAGTGGGTCGTGTACTTGTCCGCAGAGGACGCTGCCGTCGGGTTGCTTTTCGGTAGGAGCGACGTTTTTCAATTGACAATTGACAGTTGACAGTTGACAATTGGCGGTGCTGTGGAGATCGGTTTTTGCCCAGTGGGGGAGGGCGCTGTTTATCCATTTTCCATCCTTGTCGCGCTTGCAGGGGAGATAGTCGGTATGGGCCATGCCTAATACATCAAAAAGATTTTCGCGGGCGAAGTCACGTAAAGATTGTCCGCTGACGGTTTCGATGATGCGTTGCAGGGTGATGTAGTTAAGGCAACTGTATTGGAAATCGGTCTGCGGCTTGAAGTCGCGGCGGCAGTTGGCTATGTACTCTATCATTCCGTCGGGGCTGGGAGAGCCATATTGTTTCTCCAATTCACTGGTTGGGGCATAAGGGGGGAGACCGGAAGTGTGCGTTAGCAGGTCGGCGATACGGATGATTTTCTTATCTTTTCCGTCTTCGCTCACCCAGGATTTAAATTCAGGGATGTAGAGGCTGACGGGGTCCAGGAGGCGGAGCTTGCCACGTTCTGCCAGGATATGGGTACAGATGGCAGTGGACATGGGTTTGCTGCATGAAGCCATATCGAAAATAGTGTTTACGGTCATAGGCTCGGTGTTAGGGTATACCCGCTTGTTACCGTATGCTTTGAGGTAAGCCATCTTCCCGTTGCGCACTACAGCGAGCACGGCACCGGGAATGTCTTTATTGGCGATGGCGGTTTCTATCGCTTCGTCAGCGTATAGCAAATGGCGGGAATCCATGCCTACTTGTTCGGGGGCAACACGTTGCAAGGATTGTGCAGGTGCTTGCAGAGCAAGCAACGTAAGGAAAAGGAAGGAGGGGATTAGTTTCATAATATTAGGGTATTATCAATGCTCTTTTGAATTTATTTTCCTCTATAAGCATCCACTGCCTTTTTCACTGAACCATGCATTAGCAACAGTGCCTTTGCCTTTCCATAGTCCAATCCCAGTTCTTCTACAATCATGCGGGTACCACGGTCTACCAATTTCTGGTTACTCAGCTGCATGTTCACCATCTTATTACCTTTCACGCGACCCAGTTGTATCATGACAGAAGTGGTAATCATGTTCAGTATCATCTTCTGTCCCGTACCCGATTTCATGCGTGAGCTACCTGTTACGTACTCCGGTCCTACAATCATTTCGATGGGAACATCTGCTTCTGCTGCCATCGGAGAGTCGGGGTTGCTGGTGATGCAGCCTGTAAGGATGCCGTGCTCGCGTGCTTTCTGCATGGCACCGATAACGTAAGGAGTCGTGCCGGAAGCAGCAATGCCGATGACGGTATCTTTATCCGTAATGTTACGTTCAACCAACTCTTCCCAACCGCGACGCATATCGTCCTCCGCATTTTCCACCGGATTGCGCAGGGCTGTATCACCACCTGCTATCAGTCCGATGACGAGCGTAGGAGGCATACCGAATGTTGGAGGAATTTCCGATGCATCCAGCACACCCAGGCGACCGCTGGTACCTGCTCCCATATAAAAGATGCGTCCGCCTTGCTTCATGCGTGGAACGATTTGTGTCACCAGTTTCTCAATCTGTGGGATAGCTTTCTGAACAGCCAATGCCACTTTCTGGTCTTCTGTGTTGATGTCCTCCAATATTTCGCGGACAGATTTCTTTTCTAAGTCGTTGTAGAGCGAAGGTTGCTCTGATATCTTTACGAATGCCATGATGATGATGAGATTTATGATTTATAATTTATGATTTATGGAGGCTGGGATGGTTAGCTATGGTAGCTAATCAGGCCTTCCATAGGGCTCTGAAGGATGGTGCCTATTTGAACGCCCATTTCCTGTGCGGCCTCGGCAAGTACCTCCTTATAATGGAATGCTACGGAGCCGATGAAATGTACCTTGCTATGCTGATAATCGTATTGCATGACGTTCCTTTTCAGGAAAGCCTTGAAACTGTTCAGCACCAGCGTGCGCACACAAGGCTCATCCAGATTCTGAGCGAGGAATGGAGACAGGCTTGCCAAGAAGCGGTTCGGGAATGGTTTGCGGTATACACGGTCGATGATGTCTGCCGGTTCCAGATTGAACTGTTTGAGGAACTTCTCTTTCAGTTCCGGAGTCATTTGATTCTTCAGAATATCACCTACCAGCAATTTGCCCAGGCAAGCACCGCTACCTTCGTCGCCAAGGATGAAACCCAGGGGAGAGACGTTGGCACCAATATGTTTGCCGTCGTAATAACACGAGTTGGAACCTGTGCCCATGATGCAGGCTATGCCCGGTTCGTGTCCGCAAAGTCCGCGGGCGGCGGCAAGCATGTCTGTATTTACTTCCACTTCGTCGCCCGAAACCTGGAGATGCTGGATAATGGCACGGTGTACCATGGCAATTTTGTCGGGGAAGCCACAGCCGGCACCATAAAAGTACACAGCGTCGAAGGCATGGGTCGTTAACTGGGGCAGCAGCGCTGTCGCAATTTCATTACTGATCTCCTCTTCCGACTGAAAGAAAGGGTTGATACCTTTCGTAGAAATCTGTTGGATGAGTTTACCTTTCTCTACAACACACCAATCGGTTTTTGTAGAGCCACTGTCTGCTATTAATATCATATCGTTTAATTTTAATTATTCATCGTTTATATTTCATCGGTATTATAGTCTTTTGCCGATTTATCTGCTTGCTACTATATCTTGATATATATCTTCCGTTTATACAATTGATAGCCGATGCACCAATTGATGGCTACAAAGAGCAATGCATAGGCCAGTGAACCGCCTGTCTCACCGAATATCGGCATGAGAACGATCTTGTATAAGAACCTGTGTATGCTGATGTTGCCATCGCCCCAGGGAAAGCTGATGCTGCCGAACAGGATGCTGAGTACTCCACCCAGAACATACATGAACAGGGGGTTGACACCGAAAGCCTCGAAGAAAGTACACCATTTCTTGTATCCTTTTACGTCGATGATCCAGATGAGCAGTGCCAGAAAACTGGAGGCTAGTCCGCAAGTGGTGAGAACGAAGGTGGGAGACCAGATTTTCTTGTTGATAGGACAACCGTAGCTCAGCAGGAAGCCTGCGAAGGTAAGGATGGTGCCAATCAGGAATAACTTGATCAGGTGAGAGTTCAATAACGTCTCGCGGTTCTCGGTTTTATTGCTGTCCAGCATCATGCGACCCACGCAGAAGCCCAGTAATACATGGGCAATAGAGGGGATGGTGCTTAAAAGACCTTCGGGATCAATGCCGTTATCCTTGTACATGTGTGCGGGGGTGAGGATGGCACGGTCTACTATGGAGAGGATATTGGTTTCGTTGTAAGCAAATCCGTTGCCACACATCAGCAGGATGAAGTAACCTACCAGCAATGTGGCAATGAGGTAAGGGATATGACGGTGTTTCATGGTCAGCGCAATGATAGCGGTAGCACCGTAGCAAAGGGCCAGACGCTGCATGACACCCAGGATACGGATGCGGTCGAAGGTCCAGACGGATGCCCAGAGTTGTTCGCCGAAGCTGAGTCCTTCATGGGAACCTGCCCAGTAGTAACAGAATCTGGAGAACCAGCCGATGGCAAGTCCGATCAGGAAGATGATAATGGTACGCTTCAATATCTTCATGGCGGCTGCATGGCTGAACTCGAAATTGTACTTCTTCAGGGAGATATAGGTAGAGATACCCATGATGAACATGAAGAAAGGGAAGACGAGATCGGTGGGGGTGAGGCCATTCCACTCAGCGTGGCGCAGGGGGGCATATATATGTCCCCAAGTGCCGGGGTTGTTCACCATAATCATGCCCGCAATGGTGACACCGCGAAGGATGTCGAGGGCAAGAATGCGCTTGTTTGTCTTGGTCTGACTGTTCATTGTAATAAGTGTGTTAAGTTATTAGTTATAAGTTATCAGTTGCTTCAGCTTTCACGCTCTTCGTGCATTGGTCTACGAGATAGGCGATAGAGACGTAGGGGATACCTGAGTTGGTAGTCAGTCCTATTTCGCAAGTACGACTGTTGGAGTAGCCGATAGTGATACCCGATGCTTCTATCTGCGGACGGAGTTTGCGCAAGGCATAGGAATTCAGTTCGGGATAGGTGAATCCGCGGTCGCCGGCAAAACCACAGCAGCCTACTTCTTCGGGTACGAAGACATGCGTAGAACAGAGTTTTGCCAGGGAAATAATCGTATCTGCCAGACCCATTTTGCGCATGGAGCAAGTGATGTGTATAGCTACGGGGCGGTCGGTCTGCGTGAAGACTAGTTTGTCTCGCAGGAAAGTGTAGATGAATTCTGCAGGTTCGTAGAGTTTCATCTTTTGAATGGTTTCGCGCATGCGGTGCAGGCAGGGGCTCTGATCGCAGAGAACTGGGTATTTGCCTTGCTCGCTGGCTTCCCAAAGGGCGGCTTCGAGTTCGGCTGCTTTGTGGTCAGCAATGTCGAGCATACCTTTACTTTCCCAGATGGTGCCGCAGCAGAGCTTGTCCATGTCCTTGGGGAAGATGACTTCGTAACCGCCTTTTTGTAGGAGGGAGATCATCTTGTTTACCAAAGGTTGCTCCACGGGGGATTTTTTCGGGAGGCCCATGGTTTGGTTGATGCAGCTGGGGAAATAAACTACTTTGTTTAATTGACAATTGACAGTTGACAATTGTGACTTGTCAATTGAATAAGCTTTCGGCATGGCAGGCGTCCACAAAGGTACGCCCAATACATTGTGCATCCCTTTCGTAATGCTGCTCATGGCTTTGGTTCCTAATACGGAGTGTCCGAAATTGGCTAATGATAAAACGGGGCGTAGACTACTCTTAACACCGGCGAAGTGATTGGCTACGAAATTTCCTGCTTTATATCCGAGGCTACCTTTCGGCAGTATTTCCTGGCGGATGATGTGGGTCAGGTCGCCTGTATTGATATTCATCGGGCAAGACATGGAGCATAGTCCGTCTCCTGCGCAAGTTTGATTGCCCGGGTAGCGGTATTGTTTTTCGAGTAGAGACAGACGTTCCGGGGCTGTGCCGCTTTGTTTCAGACGTGATATTTCCCGTTGCAATACAATGCGCTGGCGCGAAGAAAGGGTAAAGCCGCACGACAGGCAGTTCACTTCGCAGAAGCCACATTCGATGCACTTGTTTACTTTTTCGGCAGGACTGGCTTCGTCGATAGGAATCAACGGCAACGGTTTGAAGTTCTTGATGTGGCATTGCGGGTCATCATTGAAGATAACGCCCGGATTGAGCAGCCCTTTCGGGTCGAACAACTGCTTGACTGCCTTCATGGTTTCAAAAGCTGCCTCTCCCCATTCATATTTCACGAAGGGGGCCATGTTACGTCCGGTGCCATGTTCTGCTTTCAGCGAGCCGTCGTATTTATCGACTACCAGAGTCTTTACGTCATTCATTAGGTCCTCGTAGCGCTTTACTTCGGCGTCGGTACTGAAGGACTGGTTCAGGATAAAATGGTAGTTGCCTTCCAGGGCATGACCGTAGATGCAGGCATCATCGTAGCCATGGCGGGCGATGAGCTGTTGCAGGTCGGCAGTGGCTTCGGGCAGGTCTTCGATGTGGAAGGCTACGTCCTCGATGAGGCAGGTAGTGCCCGGCTGGCGTGTACCACCTACGGATGGAAATATGCCTGAGCGGATAGCCCAATACTTGGAATATTCTTCCGGCAGGTCGGTGAAGTGCACGGGGATGTAGGTGCTGAAAGTTTTCAGACATTCCTCGATTACTGAGATGTTCTGTTCCAGTTCCTCGCGGGTGCGGGCTTTGGTTTCGGTCAGCACGGCTGTGAGGCCGGAGGCATCGGCAACTTCTTGCTTATACTTTAAGTAGACAGGATCTTCTACCGAAGAGAGGCTCTTATAGTCCAGCAGTTCGGCGCCTTTTACTATCTTTCTGTCTGCTTCTGATGCGGAAGTATTGTCATTTGAGAGTTCTTTCATCGCCACCACCGCCCGGCAGGCATCCTTGATGTTGGTAAAATAGAGCATGGCGCTAGCCTTGTACGGATAGTCGTACTCTGTGCGCATGGTAATTTGGGAAAGGAACGCAAGCGTGCCTTCCGAGCCTACCATCAGGTGGGCAATAATATCGAATGGATCATCGAAACGGACAAATGGCAGAAGGTTCAGTCCGGTTACGTTCTTGATGGAGTATTTGTAGTGGATGCGTGCAGCGAGTTCTTCGTTGGCGCGTATCCGATCGCGCAGTTCGCAGATGCGGTTAAGGAAATCGGGGTGGGTGGCTTCGAAGGAAGCACGCGAAATGTCGTCCCCTGTATCCAGCACGGTGCCGTCCGCCAATACGATGCGGGCGGAGAGAAGTACCTTGTCACTATTGGCATGTGTGCCGCAATTCATGCCCGAGGCGTTGTTCATGACGATGCCGCCTACCATGGCCGATTTCACACTTGCCGGGTCCGGAGCAAACTTACGTCCGTAGGGTGCGAGAATCTCGTTAACCCGCTGACCGATGATGCCCGGTTGCAAGGTAATCTGTTCATGATCGGGAGAAATGCTGTACTTCTCCCAATGTTTTCCGGCTACTATCAGGATAGAGTCACTAATGGCTTGTCCCGACAAACTGGTTCCTGCGGCACGAAACGTCACTGGCAGACCATAACGGTCGGCAAGTCTCAACAGTTCGGAGATCTCCTCTTCGCTGCTGGAACGAATCACGATTTGTGGGATAAGGCGGTAGAAACCTGCATCTGTTCCCCATGCTAACCGGCGCAGTTCGTCGGTGTATATCCTCTCCTGCGGGATGACCTGGGAGGCATCGTGCAGAAAGGCCATATAGTTACTCTTTGCCATATTGTATATTAATTAAACTTCCTTTGTCCCCCCTGCCAGAATATGTTGTGGAAAGGGGCTAAATGAAGTAACGACTGAACTCTATTCAAGTAACGGTTGAATGGCATTCAGTCCTACCCTTTTTTGAGATTAATTTCTTTTGTCCTATTATTTGTATAAGTAGTACTTCTTCGACAACCGTCGGAAGTCTTCAGCATCCTTATACCAATAGTCGCGAACATCTTCCCAGCGGTTGCGTTGTGAGAACCGCTTGCGTATCTCTTCCGAGCCGCTTACCATATCGAACATACGGAAACGTCCTTTGTCGGCATGCTCAAATACAGCACGGTCAGGATAGAGCGCTGCGATCTCCTGCATTACCAGGAACTGGATGTCGCTCAGCGGGGCTTTTTGCACATCCATGATGTGTACCTGTACGCCTTGCAGCAATTCACCCTTACCCACGGAGTAGAAGGGTTTCAGATACATCGGCCTGAATACGACACCCGGCACATTCAATGCGTTCAGGTTTCCCGCCAGTTTTTCTGCTTCTACCCACTGTGCGGCGAACATCTGGAAGGGTATCGTATAGCCTACTCCGATGGACATGTATCCCAGTTCCCCCAGAATACCGCTTACTGGATAGAATATAGCCGAGTGCGGATGGGGGATATGCGGAGAAGAGGGTACCCATTGTAACCCCGTTTGTACATAGTCCATCTTGCGTTTCCAACCTTTCATCTTCACAACGTGCAGGTTGCATTGTGCTGCCATCATCTTTTCTCCGTTCAGCATCAATGCCAGCTCACCGCAAGTCAGCCCGTAAAGGTACGGAATCTTGAACTGACTGACAAAAGAAATGCAATCATCTTCTACCAGATTGCCTTCTATCTTGAGTCCACCTACCGGGTTGGGGCGATCCAATACGATAAATTCTTTACCGTTTTCGGCTGCTGCTTCCATAGCCAGTCCCATTGTACTGATATAGGTGAATGAGCGGCAACCGATATCCTGGATATCGTAGACCAATACGTCAATGTCTTTCAGCATCTCTGGCGTAGCCTTGCGGGTTTTGCCGTAAAGGGAATATACGGGCAATCCGGTGGTGGCATCTTTGATGTCCGTCACGTGGTCGCCGGCATGTACGTCGCCACGAACCCCGTGCTCCGGACCAAAGAGGGCAACCAAATTTACGTTCGGTGCTTCATGCAGAATGTCAATGGTGGATTTCATCTGATTATCCACTCCGGTGGGGTTGGTAATCAGACCTATGCGTTTGCCTTCCAGGCACTTGAAATTCTGGTCTTTCAGGACTTCGATGCCTGTCTTTATTCTTATCTTTTGTGCCTGCGATGTACCACAGAGCACACAGAGCAGGCAAAGGAGAATGTATTTCTTCATGATTTATAATTTATGATTTCTTGCTTATCACTTACCGCTTATCACTTTTTATCACTCTTCTTTCTTCCTTCCGAAGCTCGGATCTATCTTGATGAACGCACATACTCCGATGGTAGCGGCGCAACAGATAATGGTCCATACGAAGAAGTGTCGGTAACCGATGGTTTCCTGTAACCATCCGGCAGCCATTCCGGGTAACATCATTCCCAGTGCCATGAATCCTGTGCAGATGGCATAATGGGCAGTTTTGTGCTCGCCTTCCGAGAAATAAATCAGATACAGCATATAAGCTGTGAAGCCGAAACCATAGCCGAACTGTTCGATGAAGATACAGATGTTGACTGTCAGCAACGAGTGATCCTGTGCATAACTCAGATAGATGAATGTCAGACAGGTGAGGGACATACTCCATGCCATTGGCCATAGCCATTTTTGTAGTCCGCCTTTTGCCGCGCAAATACCGCCGATGATTCCTCCGAGAGTGAGTCCTATAATACCGATAGTGCCGTATACCCAGCCGACTTCGGCTGTACTCAGCCCTAACCCGCCTTTTTCAATAGGATCGAGTAGAAAAGGATTGATAAGCTTTA
>OGYN01002432.1_pt1 | contig 13711 bp, 10 predicted proteins | sample 1576551 | NCBI WGS metagenome assembly OGYN01 (sample SAMEA3541589, study PRJEB24748) | human gut metagenome | biome: human gut; feature: human-associated habitat; material: faeces | place: China | collected 2012 | reverse complement strand
CATCAGTCCGGATGAAGGTGCAATGTCCCGTGCCGTATACTTCTCCAACGTTATCGGAGTTGACATGGGTATGTTCTACAAGAGACGTGATTATTCAACAGTCATAAATGGAAAGAACCCAATTGTGGCACATGAGTTCTTAGGTTCTGATATCAAAGGAAAATCTGTCATCATCATCGATGATATGATTTCTTCCGGCGAAAGTATGTTGGACGTAGCTAAACAGATGAAAGACCGTGGCGCAAAACAGGTTTTTGTATGTACAACATTTGGTCTTTTCACAGATGGATTTGAGAAATTTGACGAATTCCATGAGAAAGGTTACATCGATCGCGTGATCACTACGGACCTGACTTACCTCCCACCTGCATTCTATGAGAGAGAATACTTCACAGTTGCAGATATGAGTAAATTCATCGCGCTGATCATCGATTCCATGAACCACGATGTATCTATCAGTTCTGTATTAAGTCCGACTGACAGATTACACGCTCTTCTTGAAAGACACAGAAAAGATTTAGCAGAGAAAAATTTATAGGATTTTTATCATCATAATCGGATATATGTGTATTTTCATAGAACCGTCAGTTAATAGCTGGCGGTCCTATTTTTCATGATTGGAAATAAGACTATGAACTTTTGAACGTCAAAAAAGGAATAGTTACAAGAATCTCTTCCATCACTATTCCTCTTTATATTTTGATTATGTTTGATCAACCTGCAATTGTACCAATTAACGAATCACACGTACTCTTAACACATCATTGACTTTTGTTAGATCCTCGATAACACTGTCTGTCACATCAGAATCTATGTCAATCATCGTATATGCATACTCACCTTTGCTTTTATTCGTCATATCTGCGATATTCATATTATCATCTGCAAGAATCTTCGTGAATTGTCCGATCATATTCGGTACATTATGGTGAAGTAATGTAATTCTTGTATTTTCACCTTTGACTCCCATGTCGCAGTCCGGATAGTTTACAGAATGCTGGATGTTACCATTTTCCAGATAATTTCTTACTTCTGCAACTGCCATCTTCGCACAGTTATCTTCAGACTCTTCTGTAGAAGCTCCAAGATGTGGTGTAATAATTGCACCTTTCACCCCTGCCACGATCGGTGTTGGGAAGTCTGTCACATAGTTCTTAACATGTCCGGAAACAAGTGCATCTACTACTGCCTCTTCATCAACCAGGACATTTCTTGCATAATTCAGAATGACAACGCCATCTTTCATAAGACCAATCGCATTCTTATCAATCATACCTTTTGTACTATCCATAGCCGGCACATGGATCGTAATATAATCACAATCTTTATAAAGCTCATCAACGGTCTTTGCATGATGAATATTTCTGGACAGTCTCCATGCTGCATCCACAGACAGATATGGATCATATCCGTAAACTTCCATTCCAAGATGTACGGCTGCATTGGCAACAAGAACACCAATGGCTCCAAGTCCAATGACTCCCAGCTTCTTACCTTCGATTTCGCAGCCGGCAAACTGTTTCTTTGCCTTTTCGGCATCTTTTAAGATATTGCCGTCTTCTTCATTCTCCTGGACCCAGTTGATTCCTCCTATGATATCACGAGACGCAAGAAGCATACCTGCGATCACAAGCTCTTTTACACCATTTGCATTTGCTCCCGGTGTGTTGAATACAACGATTCCCTGCTCCGCACATGTATCCAGAGGAATGTTATTAACTCCAGCTCCTGCTCTTCCAATAGCCTTTAAGTTTTTGTCAAACTCCATGTCATGCATAACTGCACTTCTTACGAGAAGCGCATCTGCACCTTCTGCAGTATCAATCTTTGTATAATCTTCTGTAAAGTTATTCAATCCAATATCTGCGATTGGATTGAAGCAATGATATTTGTACATATTAAGCGTTCTCCTTTTCAAATTTCTTCATGAATTCGACTAATGCTTCCACGCCTTCGATTGGCATCGCGTTGTAAATACTAGCACGCATACCTCCGACAGTACGGTGCCCTTTTAAGTTTACAAATCCGGCTGCATCTGCTTCTTTGACGAATTTAGCCTCCAGATCTTTGTCACCAATTACGAATGGAACATTCATAAGAGAACGGTCTTTTGGTACAACAGTTCCTTTGAACATCTTACTCTGATCCAGGTAATCATACAGAATCTTTGCTTTTTTCTCATTGTGTTCTTTCATTGCAGCAAGTCCGCCCTGTTTTTTCAACCATTTGAAGACTTTGCCGCAAATATAAATTCCATAACACGGAGGTGTGTTATAAAGAGAACCTTTGTCCGCCTGTGTTTTATATTTTAACATAGTCGGTGTGCCTGGAAGTACGTCATCACGGATCAGATCTTCACGGATAATTGCAATCACAACTCCGGCAGGTCCGATATTTTTCTGTACTCCACCATAGAGAACACCGTATTTTTCTACATCGTGAGGCTCTGACAGGAAACAGGAAGATACATCTGCAACCAGTGTCTTGCCTTTCGTATTCGGAAGTTCTTTGTACTTCGTTCCATAGATTGTATTATTCTCACAGATATATACGTAATCTGCATCGTCATCAATCGGAAGATCGGAACAATCCGGAATATAAGAAAATGTCTTATCTGCGGAAGATGCAATGACATTCACCTTGCCGTATTTTTCTGCCTCTTGTGCTGCTTTTTTCGCCCACTGGCCTGTCACAATATAATCTGCGACACCATTTTTCATCAGGTTCATAGGAACTGCAGCGAACTGCTGGGATGCGCCTCCCTGCAAGAACAGTACCTTATAATTGTCCGGAATATTCAGTAAGTCTCTAAGATCTGCTTCTGCCTCATCGATAATATTCTGGAATACCTGAGAGCGGTGACTCATTTCCATCACGGACATTCCTGAGCCCTGATAATCCAGCATCTCTGATGCTGCTTCTTTAAGGACCTCCACCGGTAACATTGCCGGACCTGCTGAAAAATTGTACACTCTACTCATAGTATTGCCTCCATTTCCCTTGCTCTTTTTGAGCTGTTAATTTGTTTATTATTTATTCTTCAAATCTGCTTCATCAAACGCTTCACTGATTGCCGCTCCAGGCGCAACCATTGGCCATACCTTATCATCACTGTCAATCTGACAATCGATGACAACTGGTCTTCCAAGATTCATTGCCTTTTCAAAAGCTGATTTAAATTCTTCCTGTGTTGTTGCGCGGATGCCTTCTGCACCCATTGCTTCTGCAAGTTTTACAAAATCTACTGCATCATTCAGAACAGTTGCTGAATAGCGCTGTCCGTAAAACAGATTCTGCCACTGTCGTACCATACCAAGAACGTGGTTGTTGATGACTACCTGAATCACTGGAATATTGTGGCGGACTGCAGTTGCGATCTCATTCATATTCATTCTAAAGCAACCGTCTCCTGCAATATTGACAACCACTTTGTCTTCTCTTCCACTCTTCGCTCCAAGAGCTGCGCCAAGACCATATCCCATGGTTCCAAGTCCTCCTGATGTCAGGAATGTTCTTGGTTTTGTATATTTATAAAACTGTGCTGCCCACATCTGATGCTGTCCGACCTCTGTAGAAATAATAGCCTCGCCCTTTGTCTGGCGATAAATCTCTTCTACTACGAACGGACCACTCAATACATCTTTATGATAAACTAGTGGATATTTTTCTTTGTATTCCTGAATTTTAGTCACCCATTCTGCATGATCCTGCTGTTCCAGGCGCTCATTCAATCTGTCAAGAACGACTTTTATGTCTCCTACAACACCTGCAGAAATCATCACATTTTTGTTCATCTCGGCAACATCTACATCAATCTGGATAATCTTTGCATTCTGTGCAAATTTCTGTGCATTTCCGGTTACACGGTCACTGAATCTTGCTCCGATCACAATCAGAAGATCACACTCACTGACACCGTAATTGGAGGTTTTTGTTCCATGCATTCCAAGCATTCCTGTATATAACGGGTCTGTTCCAGGAAATGCTCCCTTTCCCATAAGAGAATCTGTTACCGGTGCATCCACTTTTTTTGCAAATGTATAAAGTTCTTCGCTGGCTCCGGATAAAATTGCTCCTCCGCCAACGAAGATATAAGGCTTCTTTGCCCCCTTTATCATCTCTACTGCTGTGTCAAGCTGTGTTTCACAGATATTCTGTGATGGCTCTACAGCTACAGGCTTTTCTTTTACATACTCTGCCTTATTTGCAGTGACGTCTTTCGGAATATCAATCAGAACCGGACCCGGACGACCTTTTTTCGCAATGGCAAATGCCTTACGGATCGTCGCTGCCAGATTATTTACATCCTTTACAATAAAGTTATGCTTTGTAATTGGTAACGTAATTCCTGTAATATCAATCTCCTGAAAACTGTCTTTTCCAAGGAGAGAAACTCCTACATTACATGTGATTGCAACAATCGGAATGGAATCCATATATGCCGTAGCAATCCCTGTTACAAGGTTCGTAGCTCCCGGTCCACTCGTTGCAAGACACACGCCAACTTTACCTGTTGCTCTCGCATATCCGTCTGCTGCATGCGCTGCTCCCTGTTCGTGGGAAGTCAGGATATGCTTGATTTCATTCTGATGTTTATATAATTCATCGTACACATTTAAAATTGCTCCGCCAGGATACCCAAATACAGTATCCACGCCTTGCTCTTTCAAACATTCGATTACGATTTCTGATCCTGTCAACTGCATACTTTCTAACTCCTGTTCTATCATTATTTAGCTTTCGGTACTTCCAGGATCGCTCCCCGGTTTCCGGATGTAACCATAGCTGCATATCTTGCAAGGTATCCGGTTGTAACCTTCGGCTCTCTTGGCTGCCATTTTTCTTTTCTCTTAGCCAGTTCTTCATCAGATACATCTAACTCAAGCTTCATGTTCGGGATATCGATCTTGATGATGTCTCCTTCTTCTACAAGTGCGATTGGTCCGCCAACTGCAGCCTCTGGTGAAACATGCCCAATAGATGCTCCTCTGGAAGCTCCACTGAAACGTCCGTCTGTGATCAGAGCAACGCTGGAACCAAGTCCCATTCCTGCGATTGCAGAAGTCGGGTTCAACATCTCTCTCATACCAGGACCACCCTTTGGTCCTTCATAACGGATAACAACAACATCACCGTGGTTGATCTTGCCGCCTTTGATTGCTGTGATTGCATCTTCCTCACATTCGAAGACTCTTGCCGGTCCTTCATGTACAAGCATTTCATCTACTACTGCAGAACGCTTTACAACACTTCCGTCCGGTGCAAGATTTCCTTTCAATACAGCAAGTCCGCCTGTCTGAGTATATGGGTTGTCGATTGGACGGATAACTTCCGGATTCTTATTCTCACATCCGGCAATATTCTCTCCTACTGTCTTTCCTGTTACAGTCATGCAGTCTGTGTGAAGAAGTCCCTTCTTATTCAGCTCATTCATAACTGCATAAACTCCGCCTGCTTCGTTCAGATCTTCTATATAAGTATGACCTGCCGGTGCAAGATGACAAAGGTTTGGAGTCTTCTCGCTGATCGCATTTGCAAAATCAATCTCGAAATCCATACCAATCTCATGTGCGATTGCCGGAAGGTGAAGCATGCTGTTTGTAGAGCATCCAAGTGCCATATCAACTGTAAGTGCATTGAGGATTGCATCTTCTGTCATAATATCTCTTGGGCGGATATTCTTTCTTACAAGCTCCATCACCTGCATACCTGCATGCTTTGCAAGCTGGATTCTTGCAGAATAAACAGCTGGGATTGTTCCATTTCCTTTCAGCCCCATACCAAGAGCCTCTGTCAGACAGTTCATACTGTTTGCCGTATACATACCGGAACAGGATCCGCAAGTCGGACATGCTTTATTCTCAAATTCGCAAATGTCTTCGTCATTCATCTTTCCGGCTGCATAAGAACCTACTGCTTCAAACATACTAGAAAGACTTGTTTTACTTCCCTTTACATGTCCTGCAAGCATCGGTCCGCCGCTTACAAATACTGTCGGTACATTCACACGGGCAGCTGCCATCAGAAGTCCCGGTACATTCTTGTCACAGTTTGGAATCATTACAAGTCCGTCAAACTGATGTGCCATAGCAAGAGCTTCTGTAGAATCTGCGATCAGGTCTCTTGTTACGAGAGAATATTTCATACCGATATGTCCCATAGCAATACCATCACAGACAGCAATTGCAGGAACCATGATTGGTGTTCCTCCGGCCATTGCCACGCCAAGTTTAACTGCTTCTGTGATCTTATCCAGATTCATGTGCCCCGGTACAATCTCATTATAAGAACTTACAACACCGATCAGTGGACGATCTAATTCCTCTTCTGTAAGTCCCAGTGCATTAAACAGAGAACGATGTGGTGCCTGCTGAATTCCTTTTTTAACTGTATCACTTCTCATTTTAAAATCCTCTCTTTCTGTAACAACTGCTAATTACTTAATATATTCGCAGATCTTATCTCCCATCTGGGCTGTTCCGATCTGTTCTTTTCCTTCAGACATAATGTCGATTGTACGGTATCCGTCTTTTAATACTGCTGCAACAGCATTTTCAATCGCATCTGCCTCTTTATCAAGATCAAATGAAAATCTCAGCATCATTGCTGCTGAAAGAATTGTTGCGATCGGGTTTGCAATTCCCTTTCCGGCGATATCCGGTGCTGAACCGCCACTTGGTTCATACAGACCGAATTTCGTATCGTTCAGACTTGCACTTGCAAGCATTCCGATAGAACCTGTCACCATACTTGCTTCATCAGATAAAATATCTCCAAACATGTTCTCTGTCAGGACAACGTCAAACTGTGCCGGATCCTTCACAAGCTGCATTGCACAGTTGTCAACAAGCATATGTTCTAATGTAACTTCCGGATAGTCCTTCGCTACTTCCTCAACAACTTTTCTCCAAAGTCTGGAAGAGTCAAGTACATTCGCTTTGTCAACACTTGTGACCTTCTTGTTTCTCTTCATTGCAATATCAAAACCACGTTTTGCAATTCTGCGGATTTCATTTTCATTATAAGTAAGTTCGTCTTTTGCGGTAAGGACACCATCAATCTCTTCTGTGCTTCGTTTTCCGAAATAAAGACCGCCTGTCAATTCACGCATGATCATTAGATCAAATCCTCTGTCCGCGATCTCTTTCTTCAATGGACACGCACCTTTCAGTTCATCGTAGAGAACTGCCGGTCTTAAGTTTGCAAAAAGATTAAGTCCCTTTCTAAGCTGTAACAGACCCGCTTCCGGACGTTTTGATGGTTCGAGCTGATACCATGGAGAAGTCTTCGCATCACCACCAATGGAACCCATAAGAACTGCATCACTGTCCTTTGCCAGCTGAAGAGTCTCTTCTGTAAGCGGCACCCCGTTCACATCAATTGATGCTCCTCCCATCAGAAGCTGCGTGTAGGAAATAGAATGACCATAAACTTTCGCTGTCTGATCCAGCACCTTCATTGCCTCATCTACGATCTCAGGACCGATTCCATCTCCTTTGATTACTCCAATTTTCATTTCCATATCTAACTCATCCTTCCAAAATGTAAAAATCTTTTTTTATCATACCGCATTTTTTTCGCTGTTTCAAGTATTTCGAGAGAAAAAATAGAGGGCACTCTGTATTTTTATCGAAATTGTACTTTTCGGGCACGTTTTTATATAAAGCAAAAGACCAGAAAGAGTCACACTCCTTCCGGTCTCATTTTTCCTCTTATTCAGCACCTGGCTTCTCAATCTGAGCGATCGCAGCCTTCTGCATAGGAATACGGCAATTCTTATTATTACCGAACTCAACAATCACGTCATCATCAGTAATATCGATGATAACACCATAAAATCCACTTGTAGTAAGCGCTGTATCTCCAATCTCCATATCAGCGAGCATTGCCTGGATTCTCTTCTGCTCCTTTTTCTGAGGACGCATCAGAAGAAACCACATACCACCGAGGATAACAGCATAAACAACAATAATACCTACTGTTCCCATTGAAATTTCCTCCTGACTATTTCTTAAACCTATCTGTCCAGTACTTTTTAAGTACTAATAGACAATAAATCTACTATACACAAAAACAGCTTCTAATTCAAGTGTTTTTCTAATATTCCATGTATATTTAAGTTTATTTTTATACATTTTCTATAAAGTCAAATCAGAAACACTATTTCTGTTCCATGCCTTCCAATTTTCTCTTCTTGTATGCCTGGAATTCCCCTGCATCAATCGCGTCACGGATCTCTTCCATCATTGTATTATAGAAATACAGATTATGAAGTACACACAGACGCATTCCGAGCATCTCTTTTGCTTTCAAAAGATGTCTGATGTACGCTCTGCTGTAGCTTCTACATGCCGGACAGTTACATCCTTCCTCGATCGGACGGTCATCCAGTTCATACTTTGCATTAAACAGATTCATCTTTCCATGATTTGTATATACATGCCCATGGCGTCCGTTTCTTGACGGATATACACAGTCAAAGAAATCCACTCCTCGATCTACTGCCTCCAGAATATTAGCCGGTGTACCAACACCCATCAGATAAGTCGGCTTGTTTTCCGGAAGATGCGGAACCACTGCATCAAGAATACGGTACATCTCTTCGTGGCTCTCTCCTACTGCAAGTCCACCCACTGCATAACCATCCAGATTCAGTTCTGCGATCTGCTGTGCATGTGCAATTCGGATATCCTCATAAATTCCACCCTGATTAATTCCAAACAGCATCTGATGTGGATTGATCGTATCCGGCAAAGAATTCAGTCTTGCCATTTCATCCTTACAGCGCTTCAGCCAGCGCGTCGTACGCTCTACAGAATTCGTCATATACTTTCTGTCTGCCACACTGGACGGGCACTCATCAAATGCCATCGCAATCGTGGATGCAAGATTAGACTGAATCTGCATGCTCTGTTCAGGTCCCATAAATATCTTATGACCATCAATATGTGAATTAAAATGAACTCCTTCTTCCTTGATCTTTCTCAACTTTGCAAGGGAAAATACCTGAAATCCGCCGGAATCTGTCAGAATCGGTTTATCCCAGTTCATAAATTTATGAAGTCCTCCGAGTTTCTTCACAACTTCATCTCCCGGACGAACATGAAGATGATATGTATTAGACAACTCCACCTGCGTCTTAATCCCTCTCAGATCATCTGTAGATACTGCTCCTTTGATTGCTGCTGCTGTTCCAACATTCATAAAAACCGGAGTTTCAATTACTCCGTGAACTGTTGTAAAGCGTCCTCTTTTCGCACGCCCGTCTTTCTTTAAAAGTTCATACATAAGCTTTTTTCCTCTTCTTTTCTTTTTAATTTTCAGACTATCAAAGCCTGCCAATAGTTATGGCAGGCTATATTTATCTTTGCATTTCCTTTAATTATGTATTATAACAGGTGTTCCCGTACTAAGCATTCCGTAAAGACTTGCCGCCTGGTCTAATGGCATATTGATACATCCATGAGAACCATTCGTCTGATAACGGCTTCCTCCAAAGCTTGGATTCCATGTCGCATCGTGGAATCCGACTCCTGTCCAGGTCACACGCATCCAGTATGCTACCGGCGTCTGATAAATTGGCTTTCCTGTTGAAGGATCTATTGTTCCTGTAAGAACTTTATCCCTCTTCATCTCAAGAATCGAATAAACTCCTGTCGGTGTCTCTCGCTCCGGTGTAGGAAGTCCTGTAACAACGTCTGTCTCTAATTGTACAGCTCCGTTAACCACATACCACATGTGCTGGGCCGGGATATCTACTTCCAGATAAGTCGTTCCCCAATCCTGTGCGTCATGTGTAGCTGCCGTCTGTGCATAAGCCGGTTCTTTCTCAGCAACCTCACCTTTCTTAATGCTGTCAACAAGCGCAGTCAGTTCTGCTGCCTCGTCAACTGACCAGCCGTAAGTACCTCCCGAAACGTCTACTGTTTTTCCTCCCGGAGTTGTAATACTTCTTGTCGTTCCAACCGTATCATAAGTCTTTCCAAATTCACGAAGCCACTCTTTCACCTTTGACTCATCAAGCGTTGCATTCATATTATCATCATATGTTACCCAGCCTGAAATCAGATCCTTGTTCACAACCACATTCTGGTTTGTCATCTTATAAGTGATGCTGGCTTTCAGATAATTATTCATCGCATCACAGGCTTTCTGAACTTCCGGAGACTCTGAAGTGTACTTCGGCATAGCATAGCACTTCTCATCCATCATATTTAATTCACTCTTGAAGTTTGTGATCGCATCCTTCACTTTTGCCGTAAATGTATCCACATCTACTTTCGTACCATAAACCTCAGGTTCAACAACAAAACTGTTCCCATCATACTTTGGATAAGCAGACTGTGGATCTGTCTGCTCCTGATTCAGAGCCTGTACGGATTCAATCTTTGACTCCAACGCCGCTTCATCATATCCGACCTCAATTGTGACTTCAGCTGAACTTTTTGAGAAAAATGCCTGTGGCCACAAAAATGCATTCTGCTTCTTCAGCGCATCCTCTATATCTGAATTTTCCTTATATACAAGTGAAATATCCGATCCTTCGATTGCATCTGTCATATTATTCTGTTCTACAATTGTCAGTTTATAATCTGCCACCTGATTTTTAATATAATTCTCTACCGCCGCCGCATTCTTACCAGAAAAGTTCTTTCCGTTAATCTGCGTATTAATATAGAAATGACTCATAAAAAAGACTGATATTGCAAGATAAACAATAACAAGACCAGCAATAATACCACCGATAATCATCCAGATCTTCTTATCCATTGTCTTCTGCTTTTTCTTTCTTCTTACTTTGCGTCTTCTAACTACTTTCTTTTCAGACATTCTAATTCTCACCCTCGTCTTTTGGATTAATACTTCTTTTTGATTCAGACTTCATTTTACAAAACGCTTACAATGAATACCGAAATAATCAAAGAAATAGATATTACGCTTTTTCCAAAATGTACACCCCAAACTTTCATGAAATACGCACAAATTAAACCGATGTTGAATTGTTAATTCGAACGAAATCTTTTAGAAATACTTTTGTAATTTATTTTTCTGTTGAATTCTACAACAATTTAACTTGCGTACACCTCTTTCTTCCTATATAATTGCACTGTACCCTCAGTTATGAAACGCAACTATATGTTTCGTATCTGGGGGTATGATACGGAAAAGAATGATATATGATATGCAAAAGAGCATTTTATACGCACTTTTTGTATACCTTATTGATACAAACGAAAGGAGTTTTAGATATATTATGAGTGGTTCAACATTTGGTACTTTATTTCGAGTCACTACCTGGGGCGAGTCCCACGGTCCCGGAGTTGGTGTAGTTATAGATGGATGCCCTGCCGGCATCCCTTTATCTGAACAGGATATTCAACAATTTTTAGATCGCCGCAAACCGGGACAGAGTAAATATACAACGAAGCGGAATGAATCTGACTCTGTCGAGATTCTGTCCGGAGTCTTTGAAGGAACTACAACCGGAACTCCTATTTCTCTTCTCGTGCGGAATCAGGATCAGCGTTCCAGAGATTATGGGAATATTGCGACATCTTATCGTCCGGGACATGCAGATTACTGCTTTGATCAGAAATATGGTTTCCGTGATTACCGTGGCGGTGGACGTTCTTCCGGCCGCGAGACGATCGGCCGTGTTGCTGCCGGTGCAATTGCTTCAAAATTACTTGGCGAATTAGGAATCTTGCTGACAACTTATGCAAAATCCATTGGTCCTGTCACTGTAGATGAAGCTGATTATGATTTTACTGAGATTACAAATAACAGTTTTTATCTGCCGAATAAAGATGCTGCCAAAAAGGCTGCTGAATATGTTTCTACTCTTATGGAGCAGATGGATTCCTGCGGCGGTCTGATTGAATGCCGTGTTGACCATCTTCCAGCCGGTCTCGGTGAACCGGTCTTCGATAAACTGGACGCTTTACTTGCACAGGCAATCATGTCTATCGGAGCCGTAAAAGGTGTCGAAATCGGCGATGGCTTTCAAAGTGCCTCTTCTACCGGAAGCACAAACAATGATCCTTTCTGCATGCAACAAGGACAGGTTATGAAAACTTCGAATCATTCCGGCGGAACTTTGGGTGGCATGAGTGATGGTTCTCAATTAATCTTAAGAGCTGCGATCAAGCCAACACCTTCGATCTCTCAGATGCAGCACACTGTAACTAATTCAGGCGAAGAAATCGAACTGTCTATTCACGGACGTCATGATCCAATCATCGTACCGCGCGCAGTTGTTGTTGTGGAAGCAATGACCGCACTCACTCTCGCTGATCTGCTCTTGCGTAATGCAGTCAGCCGGATGAATCAGATAAAACAATTATATACGGAGGATAAAAATGTCTAATAAACTGATCGATATCATAGATATTACCAAATCCTATGACGAAAATGTAATTCTGGATAAATTAAATCTTTATATCCGTGAGAACGAATTTCTCACACTCCTTGGTCCTAGTGGATGTGGAAAAACAACACTGTTACGTATTCTCGGTGGATTTGAGACACCGGACTCCGGTAATATTATTTTTGATGGAAAAAATATCAACAGTCTTCCGCCAAACCGTCGTCAGCTGAATACCGTATTCCAGAAATATGCCCTCTTCTCTCATATGTCCATTGCAGAAAATATTGCTTTCGGATTGAGGATCAAAGGTAAATCTAAAGGCTATATCCGCGATAAAATTCATTATGCCTTAAAACTTGTCAATCTGGAAGGATACGGGGATCGTTCTCCTGACTCCTTAAGTGGTGGTCAGCAGCAGCGAATCGCAATCGCACGTGCGATTGTAAATGAACCAAAGGTTCTTCTTCTTGATGAACCACTTGGTGCATTGGATTTAAAACTTCGCCAGGATATGCAATATGAGCTGATCCGATTAAAAAATGAACTTGGAATTACATTTGTCTATGTAACGCACGATCAGGAAGAAGCTCTTACAATGTCTGATACGATTGTCGTTATGAATCAGGGATACATCCAGCAGATCGGCACCCCGGAAGATATTTATAACGAACCGCAAAATGCATTCGTAGCTGATTTTATCGGAGACAGTAATATTATTGCTGCAACCATGCTCGAAGACAAAGTTGTCCGTATGCTCGGTGCTGTCTGGAAATGTGTAGACGTAGGATTTGGTCATAACCGTCCGGTCGATGCTGTAATCCGTCCGGAAGATATTGATCTTGTCAAACCCGGTGAAGGTGTTATTGACGGAATTGTAACAAACTTGATCTTTAAGGGCGTTCACTACGAGATGGAAGTTCTTGCCAACAACTATGAACTTCTCGTACATAGCACAGATATGTTCCCTGTAGGAACTGAAGTCGGAATCAAAGTAGATCCTTTTGACATCCAGATTATGAAAAAACCAGAATCTGAAGATGAGGAGGCACCTGCTGTTGAAGAATAGAAAATTACTTGCCGGGCCTTATCTTTTCTGGTCCGTGTCATTTATTATTATCCCACTGCTCATGATCTTTTATTATGGTCTGACAGATAAAGAAGGGACTTTTACCTGGTCTAACATTGCAATGATGGCTTCGCCTGAGAATCTGAAAGCACTCGGACTTGCACTGCTGCTTTCCCTGGTCAGCACACTGATCTGCCTGGTTCTTGCATATCCTCTTGCAATGATTTTATCTGAAAAAAACATGAACCAGACAAGTCTTATCGTACTGATTTTTATTC
>OGYN01002414.1_pt1 | contig 13794 bp, 13 predicted proteins | sample 1576551 | NCBI WGS metagenome assembly OGYN01 (sample SAMEA3541589, study PRJEB24748) | human gut metagenome | biome: human gut; feature: human-associated habitat; material: faeces | place: China | collected 2012 | reverse complement strand
TCCGGGAGATTTTCGATCTCTCCGTGTTTAACCTTGCAAATACCGTTTGCATTGAACTCGGTATAGATATCTGCTACTCTTGCATTTCCTTCCGTAGGGAAGCTTGTGCCATCATTCAGGGTGATGGTGTGGGGTGTTAAGTTGATGAATTTCATTGTTCTCTTGCTTTTTTGTTTTTATTACTTTATATTTTGTACATTGCTATCCTCCTACAGAAGTGGGGAGAAATAGCTTTCGTTTTATTTCGGGTGCAAAGGTACTTGAACATCGTGAAATGATATTTCACTGGCTCATTTTTCCTTGATTTTGTGTTTAAGCCTAGAAAAACAGGGTGTTTTTGGAATGCAGGATAAGATCGATATCTACTTCCTGACCAATGATCTTCATGGCTCTGGCATAGTCCTCTGATAGTGGGACAATCAGTATGCTGTCGTTGTTATCATACATCTTCTTAATCTCTGTTAGTTTTTGGGCTATGTCTTCCACTTCATCAGATGGCATGTCTGCCATGAAGATGGACTTCTGGACCCTTGTACATCCTTTTTTCAGTAGGAACTTTGCAATCGATGTTCTGACCTTGTTACTGGTGATGTCGTACATGATGAAGCATATCATATATCCTGGTTTCCTTTCTGCTGAAGAGATGATGTTCAGTATCTGTCTGATTCTTTCCGGTAGGGTGGGGAGCTCGTCTAAGTTCCCCGTTACTCTACCGATGGAGCCTGTGCCGGCTAAACCGGCTTGGCCAATCAGTCTGGTTTCGATGAGATGGTTTCCTTTCATGAGGCATATGTCAGAGTTTGTACGTAGTCATTTACCAGTTGCGCCATCATGCCATTGAGTTGCATGGAGGTTCCTCTCTTGGGAGATTCTACCACTGAGTATCCCTTGTGCCCGAAGAACAGGTTGATTTCTGCTTTCAGTTGATGGGTACGGAACATGAGTTTGATGCCGTACTGGATGTTTCTGGTATCTTTTGTATATAGAGAAATATATGGGTTTCTCTGCTTCTGGTCATTCCCTTGATGGATTTATTCTCTGAGAGGTAGTCATTGACTGACTGGATGATGACTCTTCTTCCCAGGGCTTCCAGCCATACTGCTCCTCTTTCATCTGTGTAGTAGTCCTCTGTTATGATATTTTGTGCCAGCAGGGAATAGACGATATAGTCTATCCATACTCTGTAGAGTTCTATCACATCATAGGAAAGGACGGGTCTTCCATACTCGTCTCTGTGGAGAATGCCTATATAGGGATCTATGCCGCAGCGTATGAGAGCATTCTCAATCTTTCCATACAGGATGCCGTATCCGTAGTTGAGCATGGCGTTGGCAACATCTGTAGCCGGATGTTGTGAGCGCTCCTTGAACCGGTATTTCTCGGGTATGAATTGATTCAATGCCCGGATGTATTCCTTGGATGCATTGCCTTCATTGGCTCTGAGGTTATTGGCGATTTCCCTTACCGTGAATTCTTCTAGTGCATCTACCTTTGCGATGAGTTTGCTGATTTTGTTGCCAGCTTCCTCAACGATGAGTTCATTCTGCCCTGTATCTACCTGCAGCATGAGGAGCAGGGCCAGTTGGTTTTGCATCTTTTGGATGATGACTTTTTTGATCCATTCCACTGCATCCTGTGATGCCGTGAATATCAGCTGTCCTTTTCTGATGGTGGAGATAGAACCATATTTGTGGCTCCATACGCAGCCCATTACGTTGCCACCTTTGTCTGCCAGCGTGACCCTGATGTCATTTTCAATGGCAAGTATCAAGGCGTCGGATGTGAGTACGGCACTCTTGGCTACTAAGATGGAATCCACGTCTTTAACAGGTATGCGATGGCTTCCTGTTGAATTGTTGAGCATGAATGCTCCATTGTTGATGCTAAGTTTAGCACCATATGAATTTAATACGATCTCCATATGTTTATGGTTTTGATTTCTGGGTGCAAAGATAAAGCGGGATTTTGAAATTGCATTTCAATGGCTCGATTTTCATGATTTTGTTGGTTAGTGGTTGATTTTTACACCTTTTATATGGGATATGGATTATTCGTTCATCACTTTTCTTGTTGTTGTTAGAATCTTTAATGGAGGGGAGTGATGGATATGTAGGATTCATGGTTAGTGGTAGGAGACAGCCTTCTTTTTCTGATGTTTGTTTGTGCAGAATAGTGGTTTGGGGTGGTCTTGTTGTTTGCCTTTAGGTTTCTGTCTCCCTATTTAGTTAACAGAGTTAAATTTTCGGGTTGGAAATGGCTAAATATTTAAGAATAATTGGCTTGCATATCTCGAAAAAAAGTCGTACCTTTGCACTCGCTAAGAAATAGTTAATTTTCGGTTAAGGAAAGTGAATATTTGTTTAGTGTGGTTCTTTAACTTATTGATAATCAATAATGTCTTATAAGGTCGAGTACGAGGCCATTGTCCACTACAATAAGGATTAAGACCTTGTTTACGCCAATGTAAATGTTCCTTAGTTTTTAGTACGAGGCCATTGTCCACTACAATAAGGATTAAGACTTACGGTTTTTGTTCCTTTCGATTCGATATTTTTTAGTACGAGGCCATTGTCCACTACAATAAGGATTAAGACCTTTTTGGAGTGAGATTGTTCAAGTATTCTACTGCGGTACGAGGCCATTGTCCACTACAATAAGGATTAAGACCAGTAAGTCATTACGTTGTGCTCCACTGATAATCTGTACGAGACCATTGTCCACTACAACAAGGATTAAGACGCCCAACGCTCAAAGATACGTGGACTCTGCTCCTGAAGTACGAGACCATTGTCCACTTCAATAAGGATTAAGACAATTCAATAATGCCTTTTAAAGCATATTCTGGAACAGTACGAGACCATCGTCCACTACAATAAGGATTAAGACTCTGCAAAATTAAAATTTTGAGACCCCTCATGTATTGTACGAGACCATCTTCCACTATAATAAGGATTAATACACTCGTGCATAGTTTGTCATCTCTGTAGTATTAATATTTGTACGAGACCATCTTCCATTACAATAAGGATTAAGACTTGTAGAATGGAACAAGACCACAATAGCAGTTGTCCGTACGAGGCCATCTTCCACAACAACAAGGATTAAGACTCCCAAGCCTTGCCTTCCTTTGCGAGAGCATCAAAGAGTACGAGGCCATCTTCCACAACAACAAGGATTAAGACGCACAGATAGCGCAGTTTCCGCAGTCCATGACCGGGTACGAGGCCATCTTTCATTACAATAAGGATTAAGATGACAAATCCTGCATCACACGACCGCAGCCTATACTTTGTACTAGTTCATCGTCTGTAACAGCAAGTTTTATGATAATTTGTTCCGTTTTAAACGGCCAATCACAGTTTTTTACTAGATTATGTTTCATTAAGCAAGGAATTTTGTTTATGAGTTATTCATAGGCTGTTTGGGTTTATTGGTAAGGTTATCTGTTACATGAAAAAATCCCATATCAAGGTTGTTGCCTTGGTATGGGATTGATTTTAATATTGTGATATTCTTATATTCAGTTCAGGCCTGTTTGGACCTCTCTTGTCCAGTTTAATTTCCTAAAGCGGGTTCTTCACGTTCTTACTTCTGGTAGGAATCATAGAGTTCCTTGGCCTTGGCTTCTCCTAGGAAACCTGCCAACTTTTTCCAGATGCCACTCTTGTCAAATGGTTTGGCAAGTTCCTTCACTTCCTTCTTGGATGGTTCTTGGAGCAAGCGCATTGAGGTTTTGAAGAGGTCGTTGCTGTCGGATTCTTTGAGCTGTGATGCCCTGGATTTTTTCAGCCATATCTCTACTTTCTGGAAGCATACCTTGAAGTCTTTGATGCTATAGCTAACGCCATCACCTGCGAGTTTGTCAAGGGTGGTGCCAAGGCCAGCTTTAAGTTCTTCTTCTATAGCATCCTGGGCAGCTTTTGCTGCTTGTTGCTTTTTCGCTTCTTCCTGTTTGTCAATCAGGTCATCTATATCGGTAACGATTTGGATTTCTTCCTGGGTGTTGATTCCTTTTTTGAAGAGTTCGTCCATGATTGCGTAATAGAGTTCCTTTGCCTTTTGGTATTCCTTGGTTTCTACAAAGCTCTTGGCAAGGATATATTGCTCGGAGAGTGATCTGCGGGCTTCTTTTTCTGCTCTTTCACCTTTAGCCTTGAGTGCAAGGTCTCTAATCTTATCCTTATCTTCATCCGTGAGCCATGAATGGATTGGAGTACCTTTTTCCTGGAGCTTGTTGAATGGGGTTTTGGTTTCATTCTTGCAATCTCCATACTGCTCAACCTTCATCATCGTAACTTCTTCCTCGTTATGTTCTCTAAGGATATTGACTAGTTGGGTGATGCTTTCGGTTTGTGCCCACAATTGCTGGTAGTTCTCATAAGTGAACACCGACATCATTTCCTCAAAGCGTTGCATATAGTAGTTCATGTCTTGGCTAAAGCCGTGAAGGGTGATGTCTTCCTTATCGATGTGGCATTTGCCGAAGCCAAAAGCCTTGGCCATACCCAGGTTGAAGAACACATCTGGAGTCATATTGAACGTCAGGGCTGCCAATATAGCTCCAATCTCAGCTTCTCTTGTATTATGCAAGGAAATTCTGAGGGTAAAGGTTTGTCCGGCAGGAATTGCCTTTATTGTTGTATACGTATTTGTATTGTCTCCTTGTAGCAAATCGGTGGGTGTTCCATTAGAGTGGATTCTATACAGCTTTCTTCCTGCGATACCTGATTCATCATTGTAAGTTTTGTATGGTGAATGGCTCTGTTTAATATACAGAGGATAGTAGGAAGCCTTAGGTGTTCCAAGAATTCCCTCTTTCTCTATAAGTTTAGAGTCCTCTACTGTTCCCTCCATGAAGGCATGACTGATCTGTACTCTTCCCTTGAGGTTGTTTTCTCCTGTGTATCCAAACAGGGCTTCTCCCAGGTCGTGTCTGTTTTTGTCTGCCTTTTGTAGGAATTCAACCTGTTGACGTACATTGTTTTTGTATGGCAGTTTGAACATTTTTGACATACCAATAATTTCTTGTCCATTAGCCATCTCGACATGAAATACAGGTATTTCATAGCCTTTTTCAAGAGCCATTAGGAAACAGCCTTTACCATCTTTTTCCTCAGCAAAGTCAGGAGTTTCTTCATAGACTATTTTGAAAAGCCTGATCGTTTCCTCGTTTAGCGGGCTGCTCTTACCTCTATCAGATGGAAACAGCAATTCTTTTGTCTTTTTTTCTATTAATCCAGTGCAGACGATATGATATTTTTTGTCACCTATTTCTTTTTCTGGATAGATAGGGTACTGGTTGGAGTCCGAGCCTACGGAAACATTTGTTTCCCAGATAGAGCCATTTGGATTATAGCCAGGAAATTCTGATTTTACTTTAGTACGTGAAATCTCTTCCAGTTGTCCATCGCATGGGGTGAAGAAATATTTCTCACCTTTCTTTGAAAGCCAGCCTGGTTTTGCTTTTTCTACTGTCTTCATGTACTGTTTGTGTATTTCATCTCCCATAATATTTGCTACATCACGGTAGCCAAATAATCTGTTCTGGAAGTCCTTGTCCTCCTGCATCTTGCCGAAGGACATGATTTCTATGATTTCACGCAACATTCCCTTGATGGTGGTGCCTGGGATGAAGTAGTGGCGTTTTCCGTCCTTACCCATGATATGGGCAGAGTGCTCATTCAGTGCACCGTCGCGTGTGAAGAGAGGAGATACGTTCTTGAGTTTCACCTCGATCACTCCATCCTCTGAGTCTGAGAATGGCAAGTCCTGAGTTACCTGCTCACTCCAGGAAGGGTAGAACACCTTTTCATTGAGTGGCACGAAATTATAGGGTGCTGTAATTTTCATTTTGCTGTTCCTCCATTATTTTTCAAATCCAACGAATATGTTTGCCTTGAGCTGAAGGGTAGGCATGTTTTCACAAAGCTCATCCTTCACCTCTTCCCACTGGCGCAGGAACTTTAGTGCCTTCACGCCAGGAAGACGGTGTGGCAGGTAGGTAACCGGAGTTGTGGTGGCAGAGCCATCCAGTTCTTCCTGCTTTACCTCGTATGTTGTTACGAAGTAATTTCCATCCACATAACGGATCTGGATAGAAGTGTTTTCTTCCGAGTTCCACAGCAGTCCCTCTACGACAAAAGGATTCTCGCCGTCTGTAAGGGTAAGAGAAAGAGGTTCTCCTTCTCCTATGATTCTTGGCTTGCTCTGGTCGCTTTGCCAGAGGTAGCCTTCATATTTTGCATTTTTTATCTGATGTTCCATGCTTACTCTTGTATGTTAAGTGTTCCGATGAATATACCATTTCCTCTGTTGGTACCACCGCCCAGTGGGAGGAGGCCGTCGCAGATGTCCTGGAGGGCTTTCTCGAATGCCTTTCTGACATCTTCGTCGTGAAGGGCTTCCTTTTCAACCCAGATCTCTTCCACGAGTTCCTGGTTTTCCGCTGTGCTTACCTTTTCCTGGAACAGGGCACCGTCCATCACTCCACCGGTAAACTTATCTACCCTGATGTGAGGAAGAACCTTTGAGTCCGTGTTCTCAATGAAGACATCTGAGAAGATGGCCTTTCCTCTGGATGGTTTGATGTCTCCTTCGTCCAGTGTGGTGCCGAAGATAACCAGGCATGCCTTGTTTCTGTCGCTTGCGATAGCCTCTGCGTTGTCCACAAAGTGCTTCGTGAGGCGGTTCCAGTGGTAGGCTGTACGGTGTGAAATGGCTCCTTTGACGGATGTTGCCGGTATCAGGCTCTTGGCTTCCTTGATTTCTGGCTTGCCAGTTGACCAGTCCACATAGTTTTCCTTGACAGGTGTCATATCGGCATCTTCGTCTCCGAATCCTGATGAGAACAGGAAGAAGTTCAAAGGCTTGAGAGTGAGGGTATATTTGATCCAGTCAGCCCCCTGCAGTTCACTTGCCTTCTTCTCGATGGCCTCATTCCAGTCCTCTTCCAGCGATGATGACTTTTTCAGGTAGGCTTCGAGGTCCTTTTCCTGAGTCAGGTCATAGCTTGCGTACTTCAAGCTCACGACCTTCATGCTTCCGAAACCGTTTCTCGTTCCGCTGCTGACTCTGAAGGTAGGAGAGGAGATGGTGTTCAGAATGTTCTGCATATTCTCGTCATCCTTCGTTTCTGAGAGGAGTTCCATCTCGAAGATGAATCTGGTGCCTTTATACACAACCTGTTCGTCGAACTTGCCATGGTCTGCGCCTGTACCCTTTTCCGTGATTCTTACATGTTGGCGGATAGGCAGTACCTCAAAGGCCTTGAGATACTCATCCTGCTCTATGTTCTTAAGTCCGTCCATGGCCTTCTGGTTGCTGTCTAGGAGCATTGCGTCGGAAATGAGGACCTTGGAGCCTTCTCCCTTGTCTCCTTTCTGATATCCGAAGATAGAGTCTCTCTCCTTCAGGTCTTTCAGGCTGTGACGGATGATGCCCATGAGTGATGTGCCCGGGATATATGGCAGGTCATTCACGTCTCTTGCCACAGGTGCATCTGTAATGATGTCCTTCTCGCCGCTACCCACTGCCAGAGGTGATGTTGCCTCCAGGGTGATGCGCGCAATCATGCGATATTTATATTTTGTCATCTGCATTGCTCTATTGTTTTTTTGCCATTTCAGAGGCAAGGTTCACTAATGCTCTTTGAGACAGGTCTCCATACTCCTGGTTGTTACCCATCTGCTCAATAAACTCTCTGAGGATTTTGCCCCTCTGTTTGTTCTCCCAGTCCTTTTTCTTGATACCATGGGTAATATAGCCACGTTCTTTAATTTGTTGGGTACTAGAATTTGTTGGAGATGCTACACGCTTTTTCAACTCCTTCTTGTCAAAGAGCTCCAGAAGAATCTTGTCCATGGTAGAATTTTGGAGAGCGATGTTGCGGATGGCACCCCATTGAGCGGAGAATTTGCCTTGTGAGAACAATGGCTTGTACTTACTGACGAAATTGTTCACCTGTTCATAGATATAGACAGAAGAACTGTTCTTGTGCTTCTTTCTTGCCAGGAATGCTAGCAGCGGTGTTCCCTCCAGCACTCTTGTCTCTGTAGCCTGAGCTTTTGTCTTATGGGTGAGTTGAAGGGCTGTCTGACCATTTTCCCCTGCCTTTTGCAGCAGGTTCCATCCGTAGATGACCTTACCGAATCCCTCATTCTTATAGTTGCCTACATAGGAAGGAAGCTGTGAGAGTGTTGGCAGCTCATCAAGCTTGACAACGAAGACACTGCCTTTTTCGATACCCACACGGTCTGCATCTCTGGTTTGGCGCTTGCCATTCCAAGGAGCATATTGGAAGGTTCTGATCTGTGACTTCTCCCAGTCGATTTCTCCGTTGAGTCCCAGCATCTGGGCTGTTGGCTGGAAGGTTGCTGTTCCTGTTTCATCCAGGAAGATGAGTCTGCCATCGGCATAGACCGTGATATAGTTGCTTCCATTGATGGAGAACTGGGATGCTACAGATGGAATTTCCTGGAAGGAAGCTTTCGTGATTTCAATGAGGCCATATTGTGCCGTCTTGGATCTACCCACATGTTTTCTTCCTGTCAGCTTTTCCTCGATGATAGGGGCAAGGGCTTCATTGTCTATCTCTACAGAGAAATAGAATTCGCTTCCCTTCTCCAGTCCCTCATATCCGAACATCTGGCTGTCCTTACTCCTGCGAAGGGTTCTGTCATAGGCACTCTTGATGGCAAAGTTCTTCAGACTATCTACTGCGTTAGCCTCGTTCTCTGCAAACTCATAGTAGCCATCACGGCATTGCTTGAGCTGCTGTGGCTGGCCTTGGGTACCATTCTTGTCATCTGAGCGGCTATAGAAGTGGTGGATATAGCTTTCCTCACTCAAGGATTTGAGCTTTGGGTAGAAGAGGGATGCCGGAATATGGAGGCTTCTTGTCTTGGCATCCTTGGATGCCGGATGTGCGTCACCGAATCTTACATGTCCGCTATGGAAGATTTCTGCCTGCTCTTGGGGCTGGAAGTTCATGTAGTCTTTAGCTACGATGCCCAGGAAGCAGTTGCCTGGAATGAAGGTCAGGGATTCCTGGTTCCCTTCTGTGGCTGCTCGCTGGTTCAGGATGACATCTGAGAGCAGTTTACATTTGAATTGAAGAGTTTTCATGCCTTACCTCCTTTCTCTATACTGAATTTACATCTGCCCAGGCCTCTGTTTCTGCCTGTTCCCATATGTTTGATGAAGCCAAGTGCCGCTTCCAGTACGCTTTCCATGTCATCATCCACATAGAGGATTGTTGCATAGAGCGTGCATGGAATGGTTGTTTCGATGGTGCGAAGGCTATGCTCCTGGGTGATTCCGTTTTTTTCGTCTATGGCTGTTGCAACCTTATTTATATATAGCAGGTCTTCCACATGGTTGGAAAGGATACTTTTAGCCTCGTCTTCTTTGAGGGTAGCATTGGTGAAGAACAGGGTGCCGGATGGCAGCACTTCTTCAGCGGTAGCTGCCTTGCCGAAGGCTTTCTCCAGGTCCATGTCCAGCCCTCTGAGGGCAGCATAATCCTCTACAGCTTCTCGAATGAGGCCTTTGATCGTCTTGCCGGGAATATATGGCAGCCCATTGGTGTCCTTGATGACGAGGGAGTCCGCGTCTGCTCCGGCAGAGAGTCCCGACCCGCAATGCCATGGTGAGAAGAACTCTATTTTTATATTTAAGTCTTTCATTGCTTTATCCTTCCTTTGTTTTTTGGGTGAGAATTGTATTTAAGTCCAGCAGATCCGCTGCAGGATAGAACGCATCTTCAGACAGTGTTCTCTTCTGAGGGGTGATGGCTTTTTGGAAAGTTCCCTTGGTAGAAGCTGAGAGCATGGTATAGCTGCGATTGGCAGCCTGCTTGGCCATTTCTGTGTTCTGGTGCATGGCGGTCATCCATTTTCTGATGCTGGTCTTGGCTACGTTGCCCTCTTTACCATTGAGTTGATTGGCTGCATCTTTCAGGTCTTCTATCGTCCAGTATTCATCCGTCTGGTGCAGGAAGTAAGGTCCGAAGTTGAAGGATAGTCCCTTTTGTGGGGTCTTTTCCTTCAGGATCATATTAGGATAGCTTTCTATGAAGCTGCCCTGTACCTTATAGAACATCACACTGGATGGTGCATTTGGGGCATCTTTCTGGATGAGTGGATTCTTTGAAACGATTTTAGCCTGTGTACAGAGGGTTTCTGCCAGGTCATATCCGTAGTGGAATGGATAGGAAGACTTGATGAAGGCAATACCTGCGCATGCTGTGAGTCCGTTCTCTGCGCCCAGCTTTTGTTTGGTGGCATTCTCGAACTCTTCAAGATAGACCTTCACGTAGTCAAGGGCAAGGCTTGCCTTGCATATCATGGTCATGTCATCTCCACCCAATACTACAGGGCGGAAAGGGAAGATGCTTGAATCCTGTCTGTAGTCTTCAGCGGTATATACTTTCTTGAAGGCTGCATGAGCTGCCTGGCAGGTGGCCTGATTGAGGTTTGTGGAAAAACGCTCAAATTCTTTTGGGGAACCGCTGAACTTGGACAGGATTTGCCCCAGACCATTACCATCTGCATGGATAATGGCAATCCAGTCATTATTGTCTGTAAGTTTTTTGATATCCAAGGCGATGTTCTTAGGGGAGAGTTCCTTGATGCCAAAGCTCTTTTCTGCCAGGGTGATGGTAGCCTTGCCGCCGATTGATAAGTTGCGTTTCTTTAGGGTTCCCTCATCCAGGTATTCCTGACTTTCCTGGTTGACGGCTGGAAGACCTGTGGTTCTTGAACGTTCTACGCCCATGAAACCTACAGTCATGCTCTTGGAAGGTCTGTTGCGTTGGATTTTCAGCTTTTTCTCCAGCTGATCCATGCAGGAAGCGAAGTTTGCTTTGAACTCTTCTTCCGTTACCTTTACAACAGCTTGGCTGATGGTGATACCGGGCGCAGCCAGCATCACTGTTTTTGGAAACTCCAGGACGGTTTTCTCACATTCCTGAAGGTTGTCATAGACACATTTGATGTTACCGGCTGCTTTGATGATTGACGTGCCCCCTTGCTCATAGGTGGATTCAAACAGAGTGGTACATACCTTCTCAACCAACTCACTGCCACCAACGACATCTTTAAGTGAGTTGGTAGAGAAGATAAATCCTTGAATGCCCTGTATGGAGGCTCCATATATGTATTTATTTTTCTCCATCTTGTTTTGTTTTAAGATTGTGGGTGTAAAAGTATAAAAAAAAGATGGGAAAAACTATTTTTTCAGCAAAAAAAAGCGTTTTATCGGATTTTTTTTGTATTTTCGCCACAAAAACAAGAAATGGAAGCAACTGACATCGCCATATTGAGATTGAAGGAATCCTTGAGTTCAGTAGAACTCAGGTGTTTTCGTGGTGCCATTATAGATCTGGTAGGCAGAGAAAATCCTTATTTTCATAATCATGAGACAAATGGACTGAGATATGGATATCCCCTGGTTCAATACAAGGTGATAGACTCTCATGTATGCCTGATTGGAATAGCGGACGCTGCCATGGCGGTGATGGAACTGGTGAGAAAGTTTCCTATAAGTCTCAAGATTGGTAAGAAGGAGATGGTGTTTCATGTACAGGATTGTACGCTGACTCCATATTTCCCTCAAATGGAAGTGACCCCTAAACTTTATCATCTGACCAACTACATTGCCCTTACTGATGACAACTTCAAGAAATACCATTCCATGCTGGCCCTTACAGACAAGGTGAATTTTCTGGAGAAGGTCATCACAGGCAACATTCTTTCCTTTCTGAAGGGCATCGGCTATCATGCTGCTGAGCAGATAGAATGTGCCATCACTCAATTGAAAGAGCCTGTGGAACAGAGCTACAAGCATGTAAAGTTTGACACCTTTGATCTGATGTTTGTCAGCAACATGGAACTTCCTGACGGCATTGCGTTGGGAAAGAGTGGTAGCGTGGGCTTTGGTACGCTTTCCAGACGGGAGCTTCCTGATAGATTTAAAATCTTTAATCAGTAATATTATGGCAAAGGTACTCATATCATTTATCGGTACAGGTCCTCTGGTGAACAAGGGGACATTGGGGGAGGAGAAGTCTGCCCGTGAATATCGCAGGGCTTCTTATCATCTGGGTGAAGAGAATCTGGGTGAATACTCATTTATGGCAGCTGCTCTTTATGAAACACAGAATATAGACAAGGTCATCTTGGTTGGTACTGCCCATTGTATGTGGGAAGAGGTATATCGCTATTTTCAGGAGAAGAACGGCGGTGTGGTTGACGAGGATGTCTATTGTGAAATCGCAGAACATTGTGAAGCGGCTACCAGCAAGAGTGATCTGTGTATTCCGCATGTCAAGGAGATTGAGGCGGCTATTGGAAAGGATGCCCATCTTGCTCTCATAAGATATGGCGTGAATGAGGAGGAAATCAATGAGAATATCAACATCATCCTGCAGCTGAACCAGTTGCTCTCTACGGGAGATGAACTCATCGTGGATGTTACCCATTCTTTCCGCTCATTGCCTATTACCATCATGAATCTGCTTCTTTATCTGAGGAATGTCAGCAGCAAGAATATCAGAATCTCTCATATATATTATGGTATGATAGAGATGAGCAAGGAGTATGGTTATGCTCCGATTGTGGATTTGAAGAAAATCCTCAAACTCAATGACTGGATTGTGGGAGCCATGGCTTTCAAGCAGTATGGAAATGCCTATCAGATTGCAGGGCTCATTCAGCAGGAGGATCCGGATGTAACCAATCGTTTGAAGCATTTCTCGGATGTGATGAATCTCAACCATCTGTATGCCATCTCTCAGGAGACCCAGTCTTTGAGAGCTTTGATGAAAAAGGATTTTGATTCGATGCTTCCTGAAATGATTGTGAAGCCGGTAGTGAAGGATTTTCTCAATAATTTCAAGGGAACCGAGCAGGATCCTGCACGGTTCCAATATCAGCTGGCCCAGTGGCAGTTTAAGCACATGAACTATACGGCTGCCTTGATTTCCTTGCAGGAGAGCATTCTTTCCTATGCCTGTCAGCTTGCAAATCACGACCCTTTTGACAAGGATGAGCGTCAGAAAATTAAGGATGTTATTTGCAATGACAAGGAGTTCATACCATTTGAGTTGAGAGGAGTATATTTCGAGATTACCAAAAACAGAAATGTTGTGGCTCACGCTTTGGAGAGTAATTTCTCTTCGGGCAAGATTATTGAAAGTTTAAGAACATCGCTTATTACGGCGGGAAAATATATTAACTAATAATTAAAATTATGGGTAAGGGAAATATAATGTGTCAGAAGCGTTTGGAACTCATTGATGAATGTTTGCGCAAGTATGATCGTCCAATGACAATAAAGGAAATCAGTAAATATTGTAATCAGCGGTTAAATACAGATACCACTGAGCGTATGTATCGTTATTACTTGGAAAAAATAGATTCTGATTATGGTCTTAAAATTAACAGAGATCAGAAAAGAGACGGTTGTCAATGTTATGTATATCAAAATATTGGCTCCTCTATTATTAAGGGTAATTCTGCAGCCAACCAAGTGGTTTTATGCAATTTAAATAAGATCAAGAAGACATTGGGTGATTTTCTGGGATTAGGCTTGGAGTCTTCCTTGACCACCATGACTGATGAAATCAACAAGTTCCTGGGGTATGATAAACCTCAAATCCGCAACCTATAGGGTTTAGTGGGATTTTGCTTGCAAAGCGACAAAATTCATTTTATTGTACATATTTCTTGCACAACAGAAATGTCGCAGACACAAAATCCCCTTACCCCATAAAGCGACTTGAGGTAATACGCTGGT